>Ga0105090_10000076_pt1 | contig 37883 bp, 32 predicted proteins | sample PPLLak3March2015_FD_79110 | JGI IMG/M metagenome (GOLD analysis project Ga0105090, IMG submission 79110) | Freshwater sediment microbial communities from Prairie Pothole Lake near Jamestown, North Dakota, USA - PPLs Lake P7 Core (1) Depth... | ecosystem: Environmental > Aquatic > Freshwater >...
GCGGGTCAGCGTGCCCGACCCGTTCTTGGCGAGGATGGCCATGGTGATGAAGTAGCGCTCGAAGGTCTGCAACAGGCCGTGCGCCATGATCCGCAATTGCAGCTCTTCGCGGCTGCCGCCCGCCGGCGGCTTCAGCACCCCGGTCTCGGCGTTCTTCGCCAGCAGCCCTTTTTCGACCAGCCAGTCGATCTGCCGGTCGACGGCGGCGGCGAACCCGGCGCCGTCCCAGGGCAGGAACAACTCCGCCTTGAGGAATGGGTACACGGCCAGCGCAAGACGCGTGATGCGCTCGGCCTTGAGCCGGCGGACGTTCAGGAAGCAGCTCGCCACCAGCGATGGAACCGCCAGCAAGTGCGAAATGTTGTTCCGGAAATAGGCCAGCAGAACCGACTGCTCGGTACGGACCGCGACGATGTCGCCCAGCGGGTGTTTGCGGGTCTCGACGGCGCCCAGCTCCTCGCCGTAGGCAATGATCTCGTCCGGCGACTGTTCCGTGCAGGTGATGCGGGCGGAGTAGTGGCTGCCCCGCAGCAGGTCCCGGTAGAGCAGCAGCTGGTCGCACAGCTCGGCGCGGTCCATCGCCAGTTTGCGCGTCGTCAGCAGGATCGCCGCCAGCAGGTTGATGGCGTTGACGTGCGTCGCCTCGTTCATGCCGGTCATGATGCGGTTGCCCAGTCGCTCGACCAGCGGATTGAGAAAGGCGGGCCGCTCGTCGGCATCGGCGGGCCGTTCGCGCCAGCCCGGCGCGACTTCGTCCAGGACCTGGTCGAGGAACACCGGTTCGGCAAAGCTGACGTGTACCTTGCCGTAGCGCTGCCTGAGCACGCCGAAGACCTTCAGCAGGTCGCCCCACGATTCGCTCTTCTTCTGCTGCCCGGACAACTCGGCCGTGTAGCTGCTGCCTTCCACGAGGCGCTCGTAACCCACGTAGATGGGTTGGAACATGATCGGTCGCTGCGGTGCCCGCAGGTAGGCGCGCACGGTCATCGACAGCATGCCGCCCTTCGGCTGGAGCAGGCGGCCGGTGCGGCTGCGGGTGCCCTCGATGAAGTACTCGATGGCGGTGCCGTTGGACAGGATGCGGGCCAGGTACTCGTAGAACACGGCCGAATACAGTTTCTGCGAACGGAAGCTGCGGCGCAGGAAAAACGCCCCGCCCATGCGCAGGAAATGCCCCAGCACCGGCAGGTTCAGGTTGACGCCGGCCGCGATGTGCGGCGGCACCAGGCCGTTGTGGTAGACGAAATAGGACACCAGCAAATAGTCGATGTGGCTGCGGTGGCAGGGGACGTAGATGATCTCGTAGTCGGGAGCCAGCTTCTGGAAGCCGCGGAAGTGCTGCAGCTCGACCCCGTCGTAGATCCGGTTCCAGAACCAGGTCAGCACGAAGGACGCCAGGCGCACGAAGGCATAGGAGTAATTGGCGGCGATCTCGAACGCGTACTTGCGCGCCTGCCTGAGGACTTTCGGCTCGCCGGCCCGGTGCTTGCGCGCCTGCTCGTCGATCGCCTGCCGCACGGCTTCGCTGCGCAGCACCTCCTCGATCACCGTGCGCCGGTGCGACAGGTCCGGTCCGATCGCCGCGCTGCGCACCCGCTGGAAGTGGACCCGCAGGATGCGCGCGACCTTGCGCAGGCTGCGGGCGGGGCCGAGGTTTTCCGCGGCCAGCTCGCGCAGCGACACCGGCGTGCTGAACTGCACCATGGTGTGGCGGCCGTTGACCAGTGAGTTCAGAAACCGCCAGACGCGCCCGCCGATCTCCCAGGATTCGGTGAAGAAGATCTTGGCCAGGCCGGTTTCCTTGTCGGGGGCGCGGCCGATCAGCACGGTCACCGGCACCAGGTGGATGTCTTCCTCGCGGCCTTCGCAAACGTGTTCGACCAGCCGCTTGAGCGTTTCGGAATGGCTGCGCACTTCGGTCCGGCGAATCAGCAGGCCCTTCTTGCGGCGCAGCGCCAGGTACGTGCGCGGCTCGACGCCGGACGGCAGGCGCAGCGGCAACAGCGGTCGCGGCAGCCCCTGTTCCTCGCAGGCCTTGTCGAGGATCAGCAAGGTGGTCAGCGCATAGGAGTCGATGACGTAGCAGATCGGCTTATGCCGGTCGAGCTCGAGGTCGGCGAAGGGTTGGGGCAGGACCCGGGCCTTGACCCACCAGTGCAGAATGGTCCGCAGGGACTGGAACCCGAGTAGCGTCAGCCGCGTGAAGAAACCAGTGTAAGGGCTGCGCATGTTCATCGTAGCCCGCCCATTCTACCGCCCATCCCGACGGAATGCCGGGCAAAAAAAATCCGGGCTGGCAATGAGCCCGCCCGGAAATCCGGCAGAGCCGGAGAGGATCGTGCAAGCTTTTGGCGGGTTGTTTTCTCGAGATCCGCTAAGCTGTTTTCATTCATTATTATGCGGTTACGGCCGTATCGTAATCCAGCATATTAAGATTTGCAAGCGGAGGCGATCTGCGCCTGGACTGCCTCGGCGGCGGCGCGCGGATCCCCGGCGTCGCGGATGGGCCGGCCGATCACCAGGTAGTCGGCGCCGGCGGCGATGGCGGCCCCGGGCGTGGCGATGCGGCTCTGGTCGTCTGGCAAGGGCACCTCGTCGTTGAAAACCGGACGGATGCCCGGGCACACGGTGATCAGGGCATGGTCCACGGAGGCCCGCAGCGCCGGCACCTCCAGGCCGGAAGAAACCACGCCGTCGCAGCCCGCGGCGAGCGCGCGGCGGGCGCGCGACAGCACCAGGGTGTGGGCGTCGCACTGGAAGCCCAGGTCGTCGAGGTCGCCCTGGTCGAGGCTGGTCAGCGCGGTGACCGCCAGGACCCGCATGTCGCCCTTGGCGTCCGCGGCCGCCCGCAACATTCCGTCGTTGCCGTGCACGGTGCAGAAGTCCACCCGGCGCCGCGCCAGCTGGCGCACCGCGGAGGCGACCGTGGCGGGGATGTCGAACAGCTTCAGGTCGGCGAAAATCTTCTTGCCCCGATCCTGCAGTTCGGCAGCCAGTTCGAAGTAGTTTCCGGACAGGAAGAATTCGAGCCCCAGCTTGTAGAACAGGACCGAATCGCCCAGCGTGTCCACCAGGCGGCGGGCCTGCCCGAGGTCGGCCACGTCGAGAGCGAAGATCAGGCGCTCGCGCAGCGGGATAGCGGTCTTGATCGGGGAGGGGGTCTGCTCATTCATTTCCCGCGGATTCCCTGGTTGGCTGATCGTGTTGCTGGAAAAATGCCCGGATAGTCTCGGCGATCGCGGCCGGCGCGTCCATGTGAAAGTGGTGATGGCCCGCGCAGGTCAGGTGCCGGGCGTTCGGGATGGCGGCCTTGCGCGCCTCGATGCGTTCGCGCGTGAACCAGGGCGACTCGGCGGTGACGTGCAGGGTCAGGACCGGCGCCTCGATGTGGCGCAGCAGGTCCAGCGCCTGCTCCTCGGTCATGACAAGCGAGGACACCCAGTTCAGCGCCGGGTCGCTGCGCCAGGTGAACTTGCCGTCGGCCGTGCGGGCCGAACGCTCGCAAATGAGCCGGGCAGCCGCGTCGGAAAGGTCGGCGACCTTGCACCGCGCCCGTACCATGTCGTCGATCGAGTCGTAGAGCCGCGGCTCACCGCTGCCCCGCCGGTGCTTGGCCAGGCTGCGGCGTAGCCGCTCGGCGGTTTGCCCGGCGTCGCCGGCGAGGGGGCCGATCGAGTCCAGCAGCACCAGGCTGCGCACCCGCTCCGGCGCCCCGGCGGCGTAAAGCGCGGCGATGGCGGCGCCCATGGAGTGGCCCAGCAGGTGGCAGTCGGCCCAGCCGAGGGCGTCCAGCGCGGCGTCGACGTCGAACAGGTAATCAACGAAGTGGTAGCGCGCGGTGGGGTGGCGGTGCACCGACCGGCCGTGGCCCGGCAGGTCCAGCGCGACCAGGTCGAGTTCCGGCAGCAGGGGGGCCAGCGGAACGAAGGAGGCCGCGTTGTCCAGCCAGCCGTGCAGGGCGAGCACGGGCGGGGCATCCGCGCGCCGCCAGGCCAGGCCGGCCAGGCGGCCCTGCCGGGTGTCGAGTTGGATTTCCGCGCCCGGCGCCATCGTCTCAGGCCTGGCGGGCGCTCAGCCTGGCGTAGGCCAGCACCAGCCACTTGGCGCCGGCGCCGGAAAAATTGACGTGCACCCGCGTGTGCTCGCCGGACCCCTCGAAGGCCAGCACGGTGCCCTCGCCGAACTTCGGGTGCTGCACCGCCTCTCCCAGGCGGAACGGCCAGCTGCTGTCGCTCATCGCCGCCGAGCGTCCCCGCGGCGCCGGCCGCGCGCTCTGGTAGGGCCGGCTGACCGCCATGCGCGGCCGCACTTCTTCCAGCAGGCCGGCGGGCAACTCGTCGAGGAAGCGCGAGGGGCGGCAGAAATTTTCGGAGCCGTGCATGCGCCGGATCTCGGCGTAGGTGAGGCAGAGTTGCTCGCGCGCGCGGGTCATGCCCACGTAGCAAAGGCGCCGCTCCTCTTCCAGCCGCCCGCCCGCTTCTTCCACCGAGCGCTGGTGCGGAAACAGGCCGTCTTCCATGCCGGCGATGAACACCAGCGGAAACTCGAGGCCCTTGGCCGAGTGCATCGTCATCAGCTGCACGCAGTCGTCCCAGCTCTCGCCCTGGGTGTCGCCCGCTTCCAGCGCGGCATGGCCGAGGAAAGACTGCAGTTCGTTGAGACCGGCGTCGGCATCCGCCTGCGGCAGGATGAAGGCATCGGCGGCATTGACCAGTTCGCGCAGGTTCTCGACGCGCGTTTCCATGCGCTCGTTCGGCTCCTTCTCGTAATGGTCCGCCAGCCGGCTCTCGTCGATCACGCCCTGCATCTGGTTGCCCAGGGTCCAGCCGTCCATGCGCGCGCGCATGCCCTCCACCAGCTGGACGAATGCCGCCACGGCCGAGCCGGCGCGCGCCGCGAACGAGCGCTGCGCGAGGCAGGCCTGGGCGGCCTGCCACAGGGTGAGCCCGCTCGCGCGCGCCTGTTCGCGCAGGAGCGAGACGGTCTTTTCGCCGATCGCGCGCGCCGGCTTGTTGATCACGCGCTCCAGCGCCGCGTCGTCGTTGGGGTTGTGCAGCAGCCGCAGGTAGGCCAGCGCGTCCTTGACTTCGGTGCGCTCGAAGAAACGCTGGCCGCCGTACACCCGGTAGGGGATGTTGGCGCGCAGCAGGTACTCCTCGAACAGGCGCGACTGCGCCGTGGTCCGGTAGAGCACGGCGGCCTGGTCCGCCCGGCGTCCGCCGTCCAGCCACTGCTGGATCTGGTCGACCACGAAACGCGCCTCGTCCTGTTCGTTGAACGCGGCGTACACGCGGATCGACCGGCCGCGTGGACCGGCGGTCCACAGCTCCTTGCCCATGCGCGCCTCGTTGTGCGCGATCAGTGCATTGGCCGCGTCGAGGATCGTCCCCGTGGAACGATAATTCTGCTCCAGCCGCACGGTGCGCACGTCCGGAAAATCGCGCACGAAATGCCGCACGTTCTCGACCCGCGCGCCGCGCCAGCCGTAGATCGACTGGTCGTCGTCGCCGACCACGAATACGCGCCCGCTGTCGCCCGCCAGCATGCGCAGCCAGGCGTACTGTATGGCGTTGGTGTCCTGGAACTCGTCGATCAGCAGGTGCCGCAGGCGCTTGCGGTAGTGCTCGAGCAGCGGCGGGTGCTCCAGCCACAGTTCGTGGGCCCGCAACAGCAACTCGGCGAAATCCACCAGGCCGCCGCGGTTACAGTAGTCCTGGTAACGCCGGTAGACCTGCACCCAGGCGGCCGTCACCGGGTGATCGAGGTGCTCGATGTGCTGCGGCCGTTCACCCTCGTCCTTGCGCGCGTTGATGAACCATTGCGCCTGGCGGGCCGGCCACTGCGCTTCATCCATGCCCTCGTCGCGGATGATCCGGCGCAGCAAGCGCTGCTGGTCCTCGGAGTCCAGTATCTGAAACGCCTCCGGCAACCCGGCTTCCCTCCAGTGCATGCGCAGCAGCCGGTGGGCGATGCCGTGAAAAGTCCCGATCCACAACGGCCGCGTCGACACCTGCAACAGGTTGCCGGCGCGTTCGCGCATCTCGCCCGCCGCCTTGTTGGTGAAGGTCACCGCCAACACGCCGAGCGGCGAGACGTGCTCGACCTGGATCAACCAGGCCAGGCGGTGCACCAGGACACGCGTCTTGCCGCTGCCGGCGCCGGCGAGTACGAGCACGTGCCCGTCGGTCGCGGTGACCGCCTCGCGCTGCGCTTCGTTGAGGTCCTCCAGCAGGTGGGAGACATCCATCCTAGGGGGATCGCTCTCTTCGTATAGCTCGGTGGCCGATGTCGCCACGCCGCCAGGCGCCTTCCCAGTGGATGCGGCTGCAGGCGGCGTAGGCATCCCTCTGGGCCGCGGTCACGTCGCCGCCGAGGGCGCAGACGCACAGCACGCGTCCGCCGGCGGTGACGACGGCGTGGTCGTCCAGCCGGGTGCCGGCGTGAAACACCTTCACGTGCTCCGGAAAGTCGCTGTCCAGGCCGTGGATGCGCCGGCCCTGCTCGTAGAGGCCCGGATAGCCGCCGGCCGCCATCACCACCCCCAGGCAGGCGCGCGGGTCCCAGCGGGCGACGGCCCGGTCGAGGCGGCCGTCGATGGCCGCGAGGCAGAGCTCCGGCAGGTCGGACTGCAGCCGCATCAGGATCGGCTGGGTTTCCGGATCGCCGAAGCGGACGTTGAACTCGAGCACCCTCGCCTCGCCGGCCGGCGAAATCATCAGGCCGGCGTAGAGGAAGCCGGTGAACGGTGCGCCGTCGGCGGCCATGCCGTCGATGGTCGGCCGGATCACCGTGTCCATGACGCGTCGGTGCAGGGCCGCGTCAACGACCGGGGCGGGGGAATAGGCGCCCATGCCGCCGGTGTTCGGCCCGCTGTCGCCGTCGCCGGCGGCCTTGTGGTCCTGCGAGGTCGCCAGCGGCAAAACGTTGCGCCCGTCAGCCATCACGATGAAGCTGGCTTCCTCGCCTTCCAGGAATTCTTCGATCACGACCCGGTGCCCGGCGTCGCCGAATGCGTTGCCGGCGAGCATGTCCAGCGCGGCGGCCTCCGCCTGGGTGGTCGTCTGCGCCACGATCACGCCCTTGCCGGCAGCGAGGCCGTCGGCCTTCACGACGATGGGCGCGCCGTGCGCGCGGATGAACTCGATGGCCGGCGCCACCTCGGTGAACGTGCCATAGGCAGCAGTGGGAATGCCGTGGCGGGCCATGAAGTCCTTGGCGAAACCCTTCGAGCCCTCCAGACGCGCGGCGGCGGCCGTGGGGCCGAAGCACTTCAGCCCGGCGGCCCGGAAGCGGTCGACGATGCCGTTGACCAGCGGACCCTCGGGGCCGGCGATGGTCAGGCCGACGCCGCGCTCACGGGCGAATCCGATGAGGCCCCCGAGGTCGTCGGCGGAAATCGGCACGTTTTCGCATTTGGGCTCGGTGGCGGTGCCGGCGTTGCCCGGCGCGACGTAGACCCGCTCGACCCCGGCGGATTTTGCCACGGCCCAGGCCAGGGCGTGTTCGCGGCCGCCGCCGCCTACGATCAGTACCTTCATGTCAATGCCGGGGTCAATGCCGGAAATGGCGAATCCCGGTGAACACCATCGCCATGCCGTGTTCGTCGGCTGCGGCGACGACTTCCTCGTCGCGCATCGAACCGCCGGGCTGGATAGCGGCGGCGATGCCGGCTCCGGCCGCGGTGTCGATGCCGTCGCGAAACGGAAAGAACGCGTCGGAGGCCATCACCGCGCCGTGAATGGGCAGGCCGGCCTCCTCCGCTTTCCAGCGGCCGATCCGCGCCGAGTCGACGCGGCTCATCTGCCCGGCGCCGATGCCGATGGTGCGGCCGTCGGCGGCATAGACGATGGCGTTGGACTTGACCATGCGTGCCACCTTCCAGGCAAACATCAGGTCGTTCCATTCATGCTCGGTGGGAACGCGCCGGGAGACCACGCGGCAGTCGTCGCGGCCGATGGGGTGCAGGTCGGAGGTCTGGACCAGCAGTCCCCCGCCCACCCGCTTGAACTCCTGCTGCGCCGTCGGCGGGGCGTTCTCGATCTGCAGCACCCGCACGTTGGGTTTGGCCGCCAGCACGGCGAGCGCCCCGTCCGCGAAGCCGGGAGCGATCAGCACTTCGACGAACTGGCGCTCGACGATGGCGGCGGCGGTGTCCGCGTCAACGAGGCGATTGCAGGCGATGATGCCGCCGAAGGCGGAGGTCGGGTCCGTGCTGAAAGCGAGTTCGTAGGCCTCCAGCGGGGACGCCGCGAGCGCCACCCCGCAGGGGTTCGCGTGCTTGATGATGGCGCAGGCAGTCCCTGCGAACTGGCGCACGCATTCCCAGGCCGCGTCCGCGTCGGCGATATTGTTGTAGGACAGTTCCTTGCCCTGGTGCTGCCGGGCCGTGGCGAGGCTGCCGGGGGCCGGGTGCAGGTCGCGGTACCAGGCTGCCTGCTGGTGCGGGTTCTCGCCGTAGCGCAGGTCGGCCAGCTTGACGAAACAGGGATTGGCCTGTTGCGGGAAGGGTTGCGCTTCGCCGTCGGCCGTGCGCGCGGAAAGGTACTGGCTGATCGCGTCGTCGTACTGCGCGACGCGGTTGAACGCAGCCACCGCGAGCTCGAAGCGCGTCGCCCGATCGAGACTGCCGCCGCCGCCGCGCAGGCGCTCCAGCACCATCTCGTACTGGTCCGGGCTGGTGACGACGCCCACCGCCGCGAAGTTCTTGGCCGCGGAGCGCACCATGGCAGGCCCGCCGATGTCGATGTTCTCGATGGCGTCGGCGAGGCTGCACTCCGGGCGGCTGGTGACGGCCTCGAAGGGGTAGAGGTTGATCACCGCGAGGTCGATGCGCGGGATGTCCTGCTCTTCCATCACCGCGTCGTCTTCGCCCTGGCGGCCGAGCAGTCCGCCATGGATGCGCGGGTGCAGCGTCTTGACGCGACCGCCCATGATCTCGGGGAAGCCGGTGTAGTCGGACACCTCGGTTACGACGAGCCCTGCCGCGGCCAGCGCGCGGGCGGTGCCGCCGGTGCTCAGCAGGCGGAAGCCCAGCTCGGCCAGGCGGCGGGCGAATTCGATCACTCCGGTCTTGTCGGAGACGCTGATCAGGGCGGTAGGCTTACTTTCCATTGGTCACCGGGATGTCGTAGCGGTCGAGCTTGGCCTTGAGCGTATTGCGCGTCATGCCGAGAATCCTGGCGGTCTGCGTCTGGTTGCCTTGCGTGTGGCGCAGGACCTCCTCGATCAGCGGCGGCTCGACCTCGGCCATCAGGGTGCGGTACAGGGACTCGGGCTGCGATTGACCCATGTCCTCGAGGTAGCGTCGGATGGCTGTCTGGACGTTCTGTCGGAGAGGAATCGGATTATCCGCTTCTGAGGCAGATTTCTTCATTGCGCGTACTCTGGTTCTGGTCTTCGGGAGGGGTGCTCGGGCCCCAGACACGGGTGCAAACGGGACTCTGCTACCCTACCACATCGAAGGGTTCCTTGCGGCCCCCTTTTGCGGTGAACCGTCAGCGAAACTCCAGTTCGAAGCCGACCGCCTGGCGGCCCGGGTCCTCCAGTTCGAGGACCAGCGGCAAATAGGCCTGCGGCGTCATGCCCGCTCCTGCGGCACTGTCCGTGGCGCGGCCGGCGGCACTGCCCGCGGCCAGGTAGTCGGCCGGCGCGAACCGCTTGCGCATGACAGGCTGCCCGGCGGCGTCGAGCAGCGTGATCTCGAGGTCGGGCCAGGGTTGCGCTTGCGCCGCGCGGTTGACGATGGTGGCGCTGAGGCGCAGTCGTCCCGGCAGGGTCGGGTGGCTGCGCAATTCGCGGCTGACGACGTGGATGCGCTCGAGGTCCCGAAAGGGGGTGGCGGCGGGCGGCTCCACGAGGCCGAGGCGCTCCATCGCTGACCGCAGCAGGGCCCGCTCGAGCAGGGGCTCGCCCTGGAACTCCGCGACCTGGAATGCGACGACCGCGGCGAGCACCAGCGCCGTCGCCACCCAGGCCATGCGGACCAGCCAGCGCAGCCCGCCGCCGCGGCGCTCCTCCCCGGCCTCGTCAGCCGCCGGATCGTCTCCCTGGCCTGCGATTGCGCCGTCCGCGCTGCGCCGTGAGCGGGCCGCGGCCTGCAGGTCCAGCGCCAGGCCCAGCACGGGTAGCTGGCCGACCATCGGTGCCCGCGCGCCCGCCGCGGGCCAGGCGTCGAACAGGGCTTCCAGGGCGTTGTTGACCTTGTTGCATTTCCCGCAGCGATAGCGGCCGCCGCCGCTGGCCAGCAGGGCGGCATTGACCGGGTGCACGGTGTGGCAGCCGGGGCAGCGCGTATACACTTCAGTGTCCCGGTGCGCCGTCGGCCCAGGTTTCCACGAGGTGGCGGTAGCGTTCGAGCTGCTTGCCGAATTCGGCGCGGATGTCGTCCTCGCGCTGCTGCAGCCCGTCGAGCGACTCGGAATTCTTGGCCAGGGACTTGCGCAGCTGGCTGATTTCCTTGTGCGTGGCCGGCTCTACCTCGAGGCCGGCGCGTTGCCGGTCGCCCGCCACCCGGATCTGCCCACGGTAGGCGTCGTTCAGGCTGGCCCGCGATCCCTCGAGCAGGCGGCGGTCGTAATTGAGCTGATTGATCTCCACTTCCATCGCATCGAGGATTTCCTGCTCGGATTCGTAGCGCAGCATCAGGAAGTTGTCCATGCGCTGCTGCATCTCGGCATCCGAGTAGAGCTGCTTTGGCCGCGGCAGGCCGGACGCGTCGCGCGGCAACTCCTTCTTCTGGTCCGCCGTCGGCTTTTCGGGTGGCGGCTCGGGCGTCAGTTTCTGGTTTTCGTCGGTGACGATGCCCTGCTGGTTGAGCACGTCGAAGCCCTTGTCCTGGTAGTCCGGCGGCAGCGACTCGCTGTAGTGCACTTCGCCGTTTTCATCGACCCAGCGGTAGACCTTCGCGGCCGCCTCATCGCTCGCGATCAGTCCGCCGAGGAGCAGGGCTCCGATGCTGCTGAGCAGGTTGGGTGAGAGTCTATGCCTGGCTTCCATAGCGTTCACGATATTCCTTGATGGCGTTGAGGTCGATAGGGTGCGCCGGGCTCTCCGTCCGCGCTTCGAGGTAGCGCACCAGGTCGTCGAGGCCGGCGATCGCGATACAGGGTATGCCGTAGTCCCGGCGCACTTCCTCTGCGGCCGAATACGCCCCGGTGCCTCGTTCCTGCCGGTCGAGCGCGATCGCCAGCCCGGCCGGCTCGGCCGCGGCCGCCCGGATGACCCGGATGGACTCGCGCACCGAGGTGCCGGCGGAGATCACGTCGTCGATGATCAGCACCTTGCCGCGCAAAGGCGCGCCGACAATGATTCCGCCCTCGCCATGGTCCTTGGCCTCCTTGCGGTTGAAGGCGAAGGGCACGTTGCGGCCGTGGTGAGCGTGCAGTGCGACGGCGGTCGCCGCGGCCAGCGGGATGCCCTTGTAGGCGGGACCGAACAGCATGTCGAACGCGACCTCCGAGTGAATGATCGCGTCCGCGTAGCAGTGGGCCAGTTCGCCGAGCGAAGCGCCGTCGTCGAAACCGCCGGCGTTGAAGAAATACGGGCTGACCCGGCCGGACTTCAGGGTGAAGCGGCCGAACCCGAGATTGCCTTTGCTCAGGGCGAGCTCAAAGAAACGGCTTTTGTAGTCCTGCGTCATCGCGTGGTGCTTCCATGCTCACGTTAAGTATGCCAAAAATTTGTTATGCTGGCCCGCAATTCGAGCAGTGCCGCTCATGCACGATTCCGGGAGTTCGACAGGGATGCGCATCATTACGCTGAATGCCAACGGCATCCGATCGGCGGCCGGCAAGGGGTTCTTCGACTGGATGCACCGGCAGGACGCCGACATCGTCTGTATCCAGGAAACCAAGGCGCAGCATCCCCAACTCGGCGACCGCCATTTCTTCCCACCCGGCTACCATGCCTGGTACCACGACGCGCTCAGCAAGGGGTACAGCGGCGTGGCGATTTATTCGCGGCCGCAGCCCGATCGCGTGCATTACGGGCTGGGCTGGGAGGTGATGGACAGCGAGGGCCGCTGGCTGCAGGCGGATTTCGGCGACTTGTCGGTCGTTTCGCTGTACCTGCCCTCGGGCTCCTCCAAGGAGGAACGCCAGCAGGTCAAGTACCAGTGCATGGACTTTCTGCAGCCCCGCCTGGCGCGGATGGCGCGCGACGGCCGGCATTACGTCATTTGCGGGGACTGGAACATCGCGCACAAGGAAATCGACATCAAGAACTGGCGCGGCAACCTGAAGAGTTCCGGCTTCCTGCCCGAGGAGCGGGCCTGGATGGACGAGCTGTTCGGCAAGGTCGGACTGGCCGACGCATTTCGCGCCGTGGACCCGCGCGAGGATCAGTACACCTGGTGGTCCAACCGCGGCCGCGCCTGGGACAACAACACCGGGTGGCGCATCGATTACCAGGTCACCACGCCGGGGCTGGCGAAAAAGGCCGTGCGGGCGGAAATCTACAAGGGCCAGCGGTTTTCCGATCATGCCCCGCTAACCCTGGATTACGATCACGACATTCCCCCGCGGGCCTGATGAGTGATGCCGCCAATGCCGCCGCGCCGGCGTCGTACAAGGGCTGGGCCGGGATCCGCCGCGCGTTCGGCACGCCCTCGGCGCTGACCCTGTTGCTGTTGGGCTTCGGCTCGGGCCTGCCGTTTCTACTGATCGCGTCGATGACGCTGTCTACTCGCTTGCGCGACGTCGGCCTCGACCTTGGCAGCATCGGCCTGATCAGCCTGGCCAGCTTCTTCTATATGTTGAAGTTCCTATGGGCACCGCTGATCGATCGTTACGTGTTTCCACTGACGGCGTTCCTCGGGCGCCGCCGTTCCTGGCTGCTAGTGTCGCAGCTTTTGGTGGCGGTGAGCCTCGGCGCGCTGGCGCTGTCTCGGCCGGAAATGGGGGTGGCCACGCTGGTGCTGTGGGTGCTGATCGGCTCATTCGCAGGCGCCACCCAAGACTCGGTGGTCGATGCCTACCGCATCGAGATCGCGCCGGCCAGCGCGCAGGCAGCGCTGGCCGCAACCTACACCCTCGGCTACCGCATCGGCCTGATTCTCGGCGGTGCTGGCGCGCTTTACCTGGCGGAGTTCCAAGATTGGCGCTGGGCTTACCTGGCGATGGCGGCGCTGATGCTGCTACCGATCCTGACCACGCTGCTGTGCCGTGAGCCGGTGGCACCCGAGGAAACCGTCGTACGGCGCATTGATTTTTTCGGCGCGTTCTGGCAGCCGTTCACCAGCTTTTTCTCGAACAACGGGCTCCTGCTTGGGCTGACGCTGCTGGCTTTCGTCGGTCTGTTCAAGTTTCCCGACCAGGTGATAGGGGTGATGGCCGGGCCGTTCTACCTCGACACCGGCTACAGCAAGGCTGACATTGCCACAGTGTCCAAGCTCTACGGCATCTGGCTGGGCGTCGGCGGGGCCCTTCTCGGCGGCGTATGTGTGGCGGCGTTCGGATTCCGCAGGATGCTGCTCCTGGCGTCGCTGGGTGTGGCGTTGTCGAACCTCGCTTTCCTGCTGATGGCACAGTATCCGTCGCAGATCTGGGCGTTCTATGCCGCGATCAGCGCCGACAACCTGTTCCAGGGGTTCGCCGGGGTGGTGCTGATCGCATTCATGTCGTCGCTGACCGACCGCAACTTTACCGCCACCCAATACGCGTTGCTGGTCTCGCTGGCCAACCTGCCGGGCAAGTTCGTCGGCGGCGTGTCCGGGTTCATCGTCGAAGCGACCTCCTACGCTGCGTTCTTCGTATTCAGCGCGTTGACCGTGATCCCGACCTTGCTGCTGCTGGCTTGGCTGTGGCAGCGTATTCGTGAGCCGAAACGCGATGCAGGCGCGGCTGCCGGGCTCCAACGCGTTGTTTCCTGATCGAGGCGATGGGCTACACCGGTTTCTTCCTGCTGTGCACCGGCGTCGCCGTGCCCGGCATGCTGATGCTGCTTAAGGTCGCGCCCTGGAACGAGCGCTGAAAAGGCGTCAATCCGATCTACAGCCGACGCGCCGGTGACTGCCGTCGCAAAGCGGCTTGTTGTCTATTGGCCGAAGCGGGGCGCATGGCCGTCCAGGTAAGCCGTTTCCTCGGCCGTGCTCGCGCGGCCGAGGACCTGGTTGCGGTGGGGGAAGCGCCCGAAGCGGGCGACGATGTCCCGGTGGACCCGGGCGAAGGCCAGGAACTCCCGTTCGAACACCGGCCAGTCGTCGTTTTCCCGGGCCAGCCGCTGGTAGAGCGCCAGGCCGGACTCCTGGGCCTGCAAGTCTTCGGAGTGCTGCAGCGGCATGTAGAGAAAGGCCCGCTGGACGGGTTTCAGCAGGCGATCCTGCCCTGTTTGCACGGCGGCCAGGCACCAGGCCGCCGCCTGCGCGTCATAGGCAAAGGCCCGGGCCGTGCCGCGAAACAGGTTGCGCGGCAGCTGGTCCAGCGCGAGGACCAGGGCGAGGCGTCCTTCGGGCTGATCCAGCCAGCGGTACAGGTGGCCGGCGGCGCATTGCTCGACCAGCTTGCCGTACTTCTCCGCCAGGCGCTCGTCGCGCTCGGCGTCCGCCCTGAACCACCAGTCCTGCCGTGCCGCGATGGCCAGCGGCGAGTCGAGCGTTTCCGCGAACCAGTCGCCGATCAATTCCGACCAGGGCCAGTGCGCCATCAGAACCTCGCGCGCACTTCGAAGCCGAAGGGCAGCAGGGCCAGCCGCGTCATCTTGAGGTGCTGGGCCGCGAGCGGCAGGCCGATGATGGTGATCGCGAAAACCAGCGCCAGGACGAGGTGCGCCAAGGCCAGCTCCAGCCCGGGCAGGATGATCCAGATGATGTTCATGATCACCGCCAGGCAACCGCTGGGCGGCTCCTTCTCGCGGACTTCGCGGCCGAACGGGGCCAGCGCCAGGCCGGCCAGCTTGAAGCACTGGATGCCGAAGGGAATCCCGATGATGGTGATGCACAGCAGGAGGGCGCCCAGCAGGTAGCCGAGCACGAGGATGAAGCCGCCGAAAATCAGCCAGATGATGTTCAGAAGCAGGTTCATGCGCGCGTCTCCCTGGACCGTAGGAGCGAACCTTGTTCGCGACCCGGACTGATCCCGAACAAAGTTCGGTCCTACAGCCCTATCTTACCGCAGACGGCTCACAGACGGAGCCGAGCAGCACCGCTTCGCGCGCTCCGGTGATGCGCCGCGTGTCCTGCGGCCGCCCCGCCACGCGTTCGCGGGCCAGCCAGGCGAACAGCACGCCTTCGACCCAGTCGGGGTCGAGGCCGGCCTCCGCCGTGGAGCGCAGCGGCGTGCCCGGCAGGCGCCTGCGCAGCCGCCGCAGCAGATCGCCGTTGTGCACGCCGCCGCCGCACACCAGCACGTCGGCCGGGGCGAAGGGGCGGATCGCGTCCGCGACCGTCGCCGCGGTCAGTTCCGCCAGCGTTGCCTGGACGTCCGCCGGCGCGTGAGGGTGAGCGCCGGGCCGGCAGCGCTCTAGGAAGGGCTGCAGCCAGCAGAGGTTGAAGTACTCGGTGCCCGTGCTCTTCGGGCCGCGCTTGCCGAAGTAGGGATCGGCGAGCAGGGCGTCCAGCAGTCCCGGATCCGCTGTGCCGCCAGCGGACCAGGCGCCGTCACGGTCCAGCGCCTCGCCGCGATGGCGCCGGATCCAGGCGTCGAGCAGGCAGTTGGCCGGTCCGGTGTCGAAGCCGATGACGCCCCCCTCCCGGTCGATGATCGAGACGTTGGCGATGCCGCCGAGGTTCAGCACCGCCCGCGTTCCGCTCGCGGGTCGGAACAGGGCGCGGTGGAGGAGCGGCGCCAGCGGCGCGCCCTGGCCGCCGGCCGCGATATCGGCGCGGCGGAAGTCGCCGACCGTGCGAATGCCGGTCCGTTGGGCGATCAGGGTCGGGCTGCCCAGCTGGATCGATTCGGGACGGGGCCCGTCGGGCTCGTGCCACACCGTCTGACCGTGCGAGCCGATGGCGCGGACGCTCGCGGGAGCGACGCCCGCCTTGCGCAGCAGACGCTGCGCCGCATCGGCGAAATGCCCGGCGATTTCCGCGTCCAGCTCCGACAGGTCCGCGGCAACCGGGCGGCGGCCGCCGGCCACCAGGCGCTCGAGGCACGCGGCAAGATCCGGGGGATAGGGCAGGCAGAGGGCCGCGCGCAGTTGCGGTTGTCCCGCGGGGAAGGCGGCCAGCACCGCATCGACGCCGTCGCGGCTGGTGCCGGAGATCATGCCCAGATAAAGTTCGCCCTCACTCACGGCTCGCATACAGCGAGGCCGATTCCAGGCGGCTGAGCTGGGTCAGCAGCGGGGCCGAAGCCAGCCGGAAGGCCAGCAGCGCCTCTCCCTGCAGGGGCTCGACTTTCGGCAGCGGCACCGTTCGCGGATTCCGGTGCGTGCCGTCGACGAGGAACTCGTAGTGCAGGTGCGGCCCGGTCGCCAGGCCGGTGGAGCCGACCGTGCCGATCGTCTGGCCCTGCTTCACTTTCTGTCCCTGCTTGACCATGCGCTGGGTGAAATGCAGGTACTTGGTCTCGATCCCGCCGGCGTGCTTGATGAACACGTGGTGCCCGTTGCCGGCGGAATAGGCGGCGCGGGTCACCGTGCCGTCGCCTGCCGCGTAAACCGGCGTGCCGCGCGGCGCGTAATAATCGGTGCCGTTGTGCGGGCGGATGCGCTTGAGCACGGGATGCATGCGGCGCGGGTTGAAGTTGGAACTGATGTAGGAAAAGTTCAGCGGCGCGCGCAAAAAGGCCTTGTGCATGTTGCGCCCGTCCGGGGCGAAGTAGCCGGCGACGTCGCCATGCTCGAAGCGGACGGCCTGGAAGCGGTCGCCCTGGTTGATGAAGGTGGCGGCGAGGATCTCCCCCTCGCGCAGGAATTTGCCGTCGCGGTAAACCTTTTCGTACACCAGCAGGAAGCGGTCGCCCTCGCGAATGTCCAGCACGAAGTCGATGTCCCAGCGAAAGATGTTGGCGAGCTTCATGACCATCGCGTCACTCAACCCGGCCTGCTTGCCGGCCATGAACAGCGAAGAGTCGATCACGCCCTGGGTCTCGGCGACCTCCGTCACGATCTCCCGCTGCTGGATGTCGAGTGACAGCTCGCCGCCGAGGTTGCGCACCAGCAGGTAGCGCGATTCGTCGATGGGGTAGCGCATTTCACTCAATTCGCCGTCGCCGTCCGCGCGGAAGTCGAAGACGTCGCCCGGGCGAATGCGCGTGAGTCCCCTGGTCTCGCCGTTCAGGGCGAGGATGCGGTGCAGCAGCGCGATGCTGAAGCCCTGCTCGCGGAAGATCGCGTCGAGCGTCTGGCCAGAACGCACCGTAACGCTGTCCCAGTAATCGAACGTCGCTGCGCCGCCGTGGATTTCCTCCTCGGGCAGCAGCAGCCGGATGGTTTCGGTATGCACCAGGCGCTCGGGCGGCCGGGCGGTTTCGAACATGCTGACCAGCACAATGGTCACGACCAGCGTCGAGCCGATGACCGCCAGCTTGCGCCGCGTCAGCCAATGCGATTCGTCTGCGATCTTCTCGCTGATTATTCTGATCAGGCGCGGTGATTTCATGAAACGCTGAGACTTCGCTGCGCCGTCCTGGTTCCGGCGTGCATACGATACTGGCCCGTCCGCCGACGGTCAATTGACGGAAAGCATGCCGCCGCGGCCTCGGCGCACTGGAGCCGCGGCGCGCAAAACCCTAAAATGCGGGATTCGCCACTGGAATCACCCATGCAGGACACTGAACAGGCCCTGGGCCTCATCGCCCGCGGCACCGACGAGATCACCAAGCCTGAGGAACTGAAGGAGCGGCTCGAGCTGGGGCGCCCGCTGCGGGTCAAGGTCGGCTTCGACCCGAGCGCGCCCGACCTGCACCTCGGCCACACCGTTATCATCAACAAGATGCGGCAGTTCCAGGACCTCGGGCACACGGTCATCTTCCTGATCGGCGACTTCACCGGGATGATCGGCGACCCGACCGGCAAAAGCGCCACGCGCAAGCCGCTGACCCCGGAGCAGATACAGGAGAACGCCCGGACCTATGCCCTCCAGGTCTACAGGATCCTCGACGAGGAAAAGACCGAGGTGCGCTTCAATTCCGAGTGGCTGGGCGCACTTGGCTCGGCCGGCATGATCCGCCTGGCCGCCCGCTACACGGTGGCGCGCATGCTGGAGCGTGACGATTTCGAGGCGCGCTACAAGGCCAACCAGCCGATCGCGATCCACGAGTTCCTCTACCCGCTGGCCCAGGGCTACGACTCGGTCGAGCTGAAGGCCGACGTGGAGATGGGCGGCACCGACCAGAAGTTCAACCTGCATGTCGGGCGTCACCTGCAGCAGCACTACGGCCAGCCGCCGCAGGTCATCGTCACGCTGCCCTTGCTCGAAGGGCTCGACGGCGTGCAGAAGATGTCCAAGTCGCTGGGCAACTACGTCGGGATCACCGAGGCGCCGGGCGAGATGTTCGGCAAGCTGATGTCGATCACCGACGAGTTGATGTGGCGCTACTACGACCTGCTGAGTTTCCGCAGCAATGCCGCGATCGCGGCGCTGAAAGCAGAGGTCGCCGGAGGGCGCAATCCGCGTGACGTCAAATTCCTGCTGTGCGAGGAAATCATCGAGCGCTTCCATGGGCGGGCCGCGGCCGTCGCGGCACGCGAAGAATTCATTGCGCGTTTCCAGCAGGGCGAGATGCCTGAGGACATGCCCGAAAAAACGCTGGAGACCGGCGGCGACGGCATCGGCATCGCCGCCGCGCTGAGCCGCTGCGGCCTGACGGTGAGCAATTCCGAGGCTTTTCGCATGATCCAGCAGGGCGGCGTTCGCATCGACGGCGAGCCGGTCAGCGACCGCACCCTGCTGTTGCAGCCGGGCTTCAGCGGCATCCTGCAAGTGGGCAAACGCAAGTTCTGTAAAGCCTCGGTCAAGTGAACCGACTGTCCGATATCGACTGGGACCGCTGGCAGGCCAGGGACCCGGCCACGCTGGTGTTTGTGTTCCGCGGCGACGAGGTGCTGCTGATCAACAAGAAGACCGGCCTCGGCCAGGGCAAGGTCAACGCGCCGGGCGGCAAGGTCGACCCGGGCGAGACCCCGGAAGCGGCGGCCGTCCGCGAGTGCCGCGAGGAGCTGCACATCTCGGTCAGCAACCTCGAGTACTGCGGCGAGCATCGCTTCCAGTTCGTCGACGGTTACTCGATCCACGTCTGGGTTTACCGCACGCGGGACTTCGAGGGCGTGCCGACCGCGACCCGCGAGGCGGAGCCGCTGTGGACCCGCATCGACGCCATCCCGTTCGACGCGATGTGGGAAGACGACAAGTACTGGCTGCCGATGATGATCCGCGGCGAGCGCTTCCGGACGCGCTGGATCTTCGACGGCGACCGCCTGCTGGATTACCACATCGAAACGGATGGAACCATCGAGGCCTGGGGCGACATCGCCGGGCCGCTGCCGAACGGAGCTGCTCAATGAAATCATTGTTCGTTTGCGCGCTGCTGTGCCTGCCGCCGATGCTGCTGCACGCCGCCGCCCAGGCCGCCGAATCCGCGGAAAACGCGGCCGACCCCGCCGCTGCGGCGGTCGAGGCCGCGCGGGACTACCTGCTGGCCGATACCCACATCGACGTCCCGGAACGCCTGGAAGGCGAGTGGGCCGACCTCACGCGTCGCGCCGAGGGCGGCGATTTCGACTACGAGCGCGCGCGCCAGGGCGGGCTGGACCTTCCCTTCATGTCGATCTACACGCCGTCCGAGTCGGAAGCTGAGGGCACCAGCTTCGCCCTGGCCAACCGCCTGATCGATCGCGTCGAGGCCCTCGCCGGCCGGGCGCCGGACAAGTTCGCCCTCGTCCGCACCCCGGACCAGGCCCTGGCGGCCAAACGGCGCGGCCTGATCGGCCTGGCCATGGGCATGGAGAACGGCTCGCCGCTCGAGGGCAAGCTGGAGAACCTGGCGTTTTTCCGCGACCGGGGTATCAGCTACATCACGCTGGCGCACGCGCTCAGCAACCACATCGCTGATTCGTCCTACGACGAGAAGCGCCCGTGGAACGGCCTGAGCCCTTTCGGCCGCGAGGTGGTGGCCGAAATGAACCGGCAGGGCATCCTGGTCGACGTCTCCCACGTCAGCGACGCGGCCTTCTACCAGGTGCTGGAACTGTCGCGGGTCCCGGTGATCGCCTCGCATTCCTCGGCGCGCCATTTCACACCCGGCTGGGAACGCAACATGAGCGACGAAATGATCCGGGCGCTGGCCGCGCAGGGCGGCGTCATCATGATCAACTTCGGCTCTTCCTTCCTGACCGAACCCGCGTGGCAGTGGTTCGAGCGGATGGTCGCCGCGCGCAAGGCCTTCCTGGCGGAGAACGGTTTCGACGAACACGGCACCGAGGCCGGGCAGTTCCTGGAGGATTATCGCGAGACGCACCCCTTTCCCTTTGCCACGCTGGACGACCTGGTGGCGCACTTCACCCACGTCATCGACCTGGTCGGCGTGGCGCACGTCGGCATCGGCTCCGACTTCGACGGCGTCGGCGACAGCCTGCCGGACGGCATGAAGGACGTCAGCTTCTACCCGAACCTGGTCGGGAAGTTGCTGGAGAAAGGGTATTCGGCCGCGGATATCGAAGCGATCCTGGGCGGCAACCTGATGCGGGTCTGGCGCGCCGCGCTGGAGCATGCCGCAGCCTTGGGTCCTGGCGTCTCCACCGGCTGACCCGGCGTCGCGCACGGTGCCCGAAGCCCTGCATCTCGTCGTCGTAGCGGTCGCCGCTTTCCTGGCGGCCGGGCTCACCATGTACTCGGGCTTCGGCCTCGGCACCCTGTTGCTGCCGGTGTTCGCGCTGTTCGTGCCGGTGGAGCTGGCGGTGGTGGCCACCGCCCTGGTGCACGGCGCCAACAACGTGTTCAAGGTGGCCCTGCTCGGGCGCCTTGCCGATCGCGAGGTGGTGCTCAGGTTCGGCCTGCCGGCGGTCGCGGCCGCGGTGCTCGGCGCTCTGGCGCTGGGCTGGTTCGCGCAGGCCGACAGCAGCATCACGGTCGAGGTCAACGAGCGCGCGGTCATGCAGATCACGCCGGTCAAGCTGATCGTGGGCCTGCTGATGATCGCCTTCGCGTTGTTCGAATGGCTGCCGCGCTTCCAGCGTCTGGAATTCGAGCGCCGCTGGCTGCCGTTGGGCGGCGTCCTGTCGGGCTTCTTCGGCGGCCTGACCGGCCACCAGGGCGCGCTGCGCTCGGCCTTCCTGGCCAAGGCCGGGCTGACCACCGAGCGCTTCGTCGGCAGCAACGCGGTGATCGGCCTCCTGGTGGACCTGACCCGTATCGGCGTCTACCTTGCGCTGTTCTTGTCCGTGGGGCGGGCCGCGGGCGGCGCTGCAGGCGACTTCGCCGGCTGGCCCCTGGTGATCAGCGGCGCACTGGCCGCCTTCGCGGGCGTGCTGGTCGGCAAGCGCTACCTGCACGCGGTCACGATGCGCAGCGTGCGCGCGCTGGTCGCGCTGTTGCTGTTCGGGGTGGGCGTGGCCTTGCTGACCGGTCTGCTTTGACTGGTGGCGCCGGTCACGACCTGCGCCGGCGCTCATCGGCCGGGGATGGATGGGAAGGACGGGGTCCGAGGACCCCGTCCGTTTGCTGGGGATGGCTTTCGAGCGGTCAGCCGTTGTTCGGTTTGCCGACGTCGCTCTTTGCCCGCTCGCTGACGACGCAACCGGAAATATCGTCCAGCTGTTCTTCAGACAGGCAGGTCAGGCCCGCCAGGGCCTCTTCCGTGGCATGGGCCACGCAGCTGACATACTCGCCGTGGTTCTTCCAGATGTCGGTCGGCGGGCAGGCCGCGTCAACCTGCTCCCCGGCGATGCCGCAGGCGCCCGCGTCATCCACCGAGACGGCCAGCTCCATGGCGACGAAACTGTGGCAGTCGGCGCCCAGTTCGTAATTCACGTCGGCGAAGACGTCGCCGGGACTCATGGCCGCGCTGACATCGTGGAGGTCGTCGTCCCAGAAGCACTGTGTGCTGCCGCTGTCGAGGTAGGAGCAGGTTCCGGCGGCGAAGGCCCCGGTGCCGCCGTCCAGCGAGCTGTCGAAATTCACGGCGCCGGCCCCGCCGACGAACTCGAGCAGTTCGTCGGATGCGCCGATGACCTGCCCGTTCCCGACCACGGGTAGCCAGGTGGCCGAGACCGTGCCGCCGGCCGTGAAGCCTTCCAGCGTCTGGTTCAGCGTCTCACCGGCTACGTTGGTCACGGCCAGGCCTTCGTAACTGACCACGGCCTTGGCGGTCGCCGCGGCATCCGCATAGGTGATCACGAGCGAAACGCCCTCGGTAAAGTCCCCGCCGGCCATGTTGTTGCCGCCGGGAAAACCGGAGACGGCATAGACGCCATTGCCCGGGTCGGCCACCAGGCCCGTCACGTCAGCAGTCCAGGCGACGGTATTGGCCTGGGTGAAGCAGGGCGTTTCCGCCGCAAACCCCACCATGTCTCCGCTGACCACATTGCCGGCGAAGGAAATGGTCTTGCCGGTTTCCGACACCTCGTCATTGTCGGTGAGCACGGTCCAGTAGAGCCGGGCGCTGACGACGGTGGCGGTGTCCGGAATTCCGGATATGTCGATCTCGCCGGAGTTGCCGTCACCCGCGGCGTTGCCGGCGATCGGCGTGCCCGAGGTGGCGACGTCTCCGCAAATCAGGGACCGGCCCGCGAACAACATGGGATCCTCAAAATCGGCCAGGGCAACGACCGGAGCGTCGGTGACGGGGCCTTCCCCTGCGGGGCCGACGCTGCCGTCGAACTGGGCCAGCGCGTGGCCGCTCATGCAGGCCAGGGCGAGCGCGAGGGGCAAGCGCCGGGCGGCGGGCGGTGGCACCGTGCTGCGTGGAATGTTCAGGTCATTGCCACGTTTGAAGACGGGTTTCGGATTTGACTTCATGGAATGTCTCCTTATCGGGTAGCAGGTTGCAGAACCTGGATGCCTTGCATCTGAAGCACCCAGAAAAAAATGCCGCGCAACGTGAAGGGGGGAATTTGTGTTGCGCGGCACAAGGGGTACGACGACTCACGTATTCCCGGTCAACCGGAACGGTCCGTCTGGAGCTCGTTCGACACGGACAGAACGCCCGACGTGTTCCTGGCGATGAACTCAGCCAACTGTCGCTCGGTATCCGAGCCCACCTTTCCCGACAGCCGGACGACGCTGTCCCGCGTGTCGACGTCGATGTCCCCGGCGGAGATGTTGCCGTTGCCGATCAGCCTCGTCTTGACCTGGGCGGTCGTCGTCGCGTCTTTCACTTTCTGCAGGAAGTTCGCGTCGGACTCGGACCGGACCGTCTCCTGCAGATCCTCCCTGACCTCCAGGGTGGAGTCGACGGACTTCACCCCGTCGAGGCTCCGGGCGATCTCTTCCGCGAGGTCGCGGTCGATAGCGGACCGCACCGCACCGCTCAGCAACACGTCGCCCTCTTCCACGTCGATGTCGATCGTGAAGTTGTTGAGATGCGGATTGAACAGGTACGCCGTCTCCAGCTGCGTCTCCAGCCACTTGTCGTTGGCCGCCCGGCCCTCGGGACACTCGCCATCGGCCGGCATGGGACCGGCGGGAACGACGCGTCCCAGGATGCCGGCCAGCCCCAGGACTGCCAGGACGCCAAGGGTGAACTTCAGCCTCTTGTTCATGGTTACCTCCTCCAATCTGGATTGCGGGGCGCGCTGCACCGCGCCCCGCGCGGGTGGCGATGGTTGATTCAGCTGATGGCGGTTTCGTACTCGTTGCGGTCGATGAGCCCGTTCTGGTTGGCGTCGACGTCCGCGAACACCTCCGCCAGCCAGCTGCCTTCAGCTTCGCTTGGCGTAATCACACCGTCGAGGTTGGCGTCCACGGTCTCGAAGCTCGGCCTGGGGGCGTCATCGGCATCCTGGGCCTCGGTGGCGGAGCCGATTTGCGTGAACCCGCCGAGCGCGGCAGCCAGGACAGCAGCAAAAACACGTTTGAACACAGTCATGCTCTACCTCCTGTTTCGCTCGCGGCGCGCTCGAACAGTGCGCCGCCAGACTGTGATGCAAACACCGTGCCGACAGGCCGCAGGCCGCAGTTTGACGGGCTTTGCAGCCGCCAGCCGCGCCGCCCGATGGCGTTGGACTGTCGCCATTAGGCGACACATGCCGGCAGGCGGGCGCTAACGTGGACCGGGCTTCGGGCGGCAAAACGCCTCGCCGCCGGGCTTCGCGTGCTAACCTGTGCGAGTGTCGCCGGATGGCGACACGGTTTTGCCTCATCCGCCAACGCGTGATTCGAGTCCCGGTGCATGAAGCGACTTCAATCGCCAACCCTGCTGAGCTACATCCTGCTCGGATTCATAATCGCGGCGATACCGCTGGTGGCCTCGATCATCACGGCGATCGCACAGGTCGAGCGGCTGGCCCGCGACAGCCGCAACGACATGCTGTCGGTGCAGGAGAACGCCGTGGCGAGCCGGGGGCTGGTGGAACGGGCCGCCTCCATGGAACGCAGCGCGCGCCAATACCACGCCCTCAAGGACCCCTCCTTCAAGCAGCTCTATGACGAACATCGCGCCGGTGCGCGAGCCCTGCTCGACCGCCTGGCCGCCCAGGCCCCGGGCCCGGGCATGGCGGCCGCCGCGGCCAGGGCCAGCGAGAGCGAAGCCCGTGTCACGGCCTTGCTCGACGCTGCCGTGGATGCCATCGCTGCGGAGGAACTCGGAAGCGAACTGGATGCGCTGCGCAAGGACACGATGGCCGTGGTCAGGGAGCAGAACGCCATTTCCAGGGCCATGGCGAGGGTCCTGCCGGACAAGGCGAAAAGCCTGCAGCGAGCACTGGTCGTGCAGGCCGTCCTGGTGATTCCGGTCTCCATGGGCCTGGCGGCAATTCTCTTCTTCGTCATTGCGCCGCCGTTGCGGCAGATCGGGCAGGCCATCCGCGCGCTGGGTCGCGGCGCGCTTGGCGAACCCGTTCATATCAAGGGGGCGCGCGACCTTGAGGAGCTGGGGCAGCGGCTCGAATGGCTGCGCAAGCGGCTGGTCGAGCTCGAAGCGCAGAAGGCCCAGTTCCTGCGCAATGTGTCGCACGAGCTCAAGACGCCCCTCACCAACATCCGCGAGGGCGCCGAACTCCTGCTCGAGGATAGCGAAAGGGGTGCGCCGAACGACCTGGCCGTGGTCGCGCGGATCGTCCAGAGCAACAGCGTGCGCCTGCAGCAAATGATCGAAGCGCTGTTGCGCTACGGCGCGGAAGGCGACCTGAGCACGGGGCAGCCGGACCAGCCGGTGCGCCTCGACCAAGTCGTGATGGAACTGATCGAACGGCATGCGCCGGACGCTGCCGGGCGCGCGGTGCGTATCGAGCATTCGCTCGAAGCGGTTACGGTGGCGGGGAATCCCAAGCGCCTGCAAGTCATCGTCGGAAATCTGTTGTCGAACGCACTGAAATACACGCCGCCCGAAGGGCAAATCGAGGTCCGTTTGCGAGAGGGAGTCGAAGAAATAGAGCTGGATGTGCGGGATACCGGGCCCGGCGTCGCCGAGGAGGATCGGGACCGGGTGTTCGAGTGGTTCTGGGCAGGGCCGCGTCCGCCGGGCTCGATCGTCGCGGGCTCGGGTATGGGTTTGGCCATCGCCCGGGAGTATGCTGAACAGCATGACGGGCGTATCGAACTTCTGCCGGCCGCCGCGGGCGCACATTTCCGCTTGACCTTGCGGAAGAGAACCCGATGATGAAGTCGGCGCGGCTGCTGATCCCCTGCCTTTGGCTCGCGGCGTGTCAGACCGCGCCGCCGGAAACGCCCGACTGGGCCGGGTTCCTGGGCCAGGTCGACCGGATGGACGCGCAGCAATTGCAGATTGCGCGCGAGACCGCCATGCGACAGTACGTCGTTCAACCCACCGATGTGAACCGCCTGCGGGCCGCTTATGCCATGAGCCGGCCCGACGCCTCGTTGGAACAACTGGCGCAAAGCCGCGTTCTGCTGGCGGAGATTGCCGCCGGCAGCGAGCTGGCGCCGATGCGCGACTTGCTGGACGCGGAAATCCGGCAGTCCATGGCCGTGCAGGAGGCGCAGCGCCGGGTGTTGGAGCTGCAGGCGGAACTGGACGACCTGCAGGCCCGGCTCGGCGAGCTGCAAACGCAGTTGGACGCGCTCAAGTCGATCGAAAAGGAAATGGTCGAGAGTCAGCAACAGGCCGACGAGATGCGCCGGTGAACCAGCCGCCTGCCGTGTTGGTAGTCGACGACGACGCGGACTTGCTGCAGTTGATGACCCTGCGGCTGCAGCGGGCGGGCTTCACGGTGCAGACCGCGATCAGCGGCGTGGAGGCCCTGAAGCGCCTGTCCGAACGACAGCCGCGGGCCGTCGTTACCGATCTCAGGATGGATGGCCTGGACGGCCTCGAGCTGCTGGCCGAGATCGAGTCGCGGTACCCCGTGCTGCCGGTGGTGCTGATGACCGCGCATGGCACCATTCCCGATGCGGTCAGGGCCACCCGGCTGGGCGCCTACGCGTTCCTGACCAAGCCCATCGATGACAAGGAGCTCATCGCCTGCCTCAGGCAGGCCATGGCGCTAGGGGGCGGTGAGGCGCGCGTTCCCGGCGGCGCAGACAGTTCCCGCGCATGGCGGGCGCAGATCGTCACGCGCAGCCCCACGATGGAGTCGCTGTTGCGGCAGGCCGAGCTGGTCGGCGCAAGCGACGCGAGCATCCTCATCGAGAGCGCCAGCGGCACCGGGAAAGAGTTGCTGGCGCGCGCCATTCATGCCGCCAGCCCGCGTTCCGGTCAGCCGTTCGTGACGGTCAATTGTTCGGCCATTCCTGAGTCGCTGTTCGAAAGCGAGGTGTTCGGCCATGTGAAGGGTGCGTTCACCGGGGCGCACCAGGATCGCAAGGGCCTGTTCCAGCAGGCACATGCGGGAACGCTGTTCCTCGACGAAGTCGGCGACATGCCGTTGACGGGACAGGTCAAGCTGCTGCGGTCGCTGCAGCAGCAATCCGTGCGGCCGGTCGGCGCCAGCGCGGACCTGCGCGTCGATGTTCGGGTCATCGCCGCGACCCACCATGACCTCGAAGCCGACGTCGCGCGCGGTACCTTTCGCGAAGACCTGTATTACCGCCTCAACGTCATCCGGCTGAGGCTGCCGACGCTCGAGCAGCGGCGCGAGGACATTCCCTTGCTGGTCGAGCATTTTCTGCAAAAATTCAAGTCTGACGGCGTGGCGACCGGGTTCAGCCCGGGCGCCATGGAGTGTCTCGTAGCCGCGAGTTGGCCCGGCAACGTCCGCCAGCTCGCCAACGTGGTGCAGCATTGCGTGGTCCTGTGCCGTTCAGCCCTGATACCGAAGAGCCTGGTGCAGCACGCGCTGCAGGGCAGGGTCGGGCGACGGGCGTCCTTCGCCGAGGCGCGCGACCGGTTCGAGTTCGAATATCTTTCCAGCCTGCTCAAGACGACGCGTGGCAACGTGGCGCAAGCGGCGCGACTGGCGGAGCGCAATCGTTCGGAGTTCTACAAGCTGTTGAAAAAACACGGGCTCGACCCTGCCGAATACCGGAAAAGGTAGGGCGCCACGGCGGCAGCACGAACAGTTTAGTTGGCCGACAGCAGCGGCAGCATCAGCGAGGCCGTGCCCAGCAGCAGGAAGAAGCCGCACATGTCGGTGATCGTGGTCAGGATCGGGCCGGAGGCCACCGCAGGGTCGATCTTCAGGGCTTTCAGCAACACCGGCACGGTGCCGCCGATCGACACGGCCACGACGGTGTTGACCGATAGCGCCAGGCCCACCACCAGGCCGAGCCAGGGGTTGCCCTGCCAGATCCAGGCCACCGAGGCGATCAGGATGCCGAGCACGACGCCGTTGATCAGGCCGACCACGGCCTCCTTGCGCCAGACGTAATAGAAATCCGCCGGCTTGATCACGCCCAGAGACAGCTCGCGCATGCTCACGGCGACCGCCTGGTTGCCGGAGCAGCCGCTCATGTCGGAGATAATCGGCAAGAACACGGCCAGCACGATCACCGCGCTGAGCACGTCCTGGTACTGGGCGATGACGCTGGCGGCGATCAGGTTCAGCACGATGTTGATGGAGAGCCAGGACAGCCGCCGGCGCGAGCGGAGCTGGGTCGGCATGGAGCGCAACTCCTCGCCGCCCACGATGCCCTGCGACTTCAGGTGCTCGGATTCGGCGCGCTCGGCCACCGCGTCGTAGACGGCCCGGCGGCGGACCACGCCCAGCATGTGTCCGGTTTCGTCGACCACCGGAACGGCCGTAAAGCTGTTCTCGTCGAACAGGTTCTCGAGCTCGTCCAGCGGGGTGGAGTCGCGCACCGACACCGCCGGGCGCACGATCTCGGCCAATCGCACGTTGGGGGCCGCGAACACGATGTCGCGGATGAGCACCATGCCGAGCAGTTGCTTGCCGGCGCCGGTGACGTAGATGTAATGGACGTTGTGGAGGTCGTACTCCTCTTCGCGCCGCGCCAGGTCCTGCAGCACGGCGCCGGCGCGGAAGGCCCTGGGGTAACTGAAGTACTCGGTCATCATCAGGCCGCCCGCCACGTCGTCGTCGTAGGCCAGCAGCTGGCGGGCCTCACCGGCGTCGCGCTCGTCCATGTAGCGCAGGATCTCCTCGAGGTCCTCGTGCTCCAGCTCGGCCAGCACGTCGGCGGCATCGTCGCTGTCGAGTTCGCTGACGATGGAGGCGGCCACTTCCGGACTCAGCTCGCCGAGCAGGTCGGCAGCGGGCTCGCTGGGGATGTACTCGATGAATTCGGCGGCCGATTCCGGCGACACCCGGGCCATGATCAGCTGCTGCTCCTCCGCGTCGAGGCGCGACATCGCGCGCAGGCTTTCCTCGCCGGTCAGGGCCGAGAGGTAATCGTTCAGGCCCTTGCTGTCGTCCCGCGCGAGGTAGTCCCTCAGGACTTCCCAGGAGTGTTTCTGTTTGACCTGCATCTGCTCAGCCTCTGATTCAATGGGGGGCGCGCGCCGCCATTGTTATAATGAAACCGGGAGGTTCGGACATGAAAGTCATAATGGTACCAGTTGCCGATCGTCCTGAATGCAGGATCGCGCTCGATCACGCCTTCAGCCTCGCCGCACGGCTTTCCGCCAACATCGTCGGCTATCACCTGCGCCCGCACCGTGCGGAGCACGCGGTGTCCCATGGCCCGCGCGTGACCGTGATGCTGGAGGAGACGGAGCTGCCGCCAGTGGCAGCGGCGGACCAGCAACTGAACCGGGCCAATGCTGAAAAGCTGTTCCGGCTGATGGCGCAGGAGCACGGAATCGCGATCGGACGCAAACCGCGCAGCGCCGATCACTCGCTGGCGTTCTGGAGCGAGATGGTGGGCACCCCGGGGAGGCTGTTCGGTATCATCGGGCCGACTTGCGACTGCATCGTGGTGTCGCGGCCGAAGCGCAAGGCGTCTGGCCCGGCGCGAGCGTTCATGCTGGCGGCCCTGCTGCACTCCCACAAGCCCCTGCTGATCGTGCCGCAACGGCCGGTGCGGCAGCCGGGCACGCGCATCCTGGTCGCCTGGAACCAAAAACCCCAGGCGGCGGCCGCGGTCACCGCGGCCCTGCCGCTGCTGGCCCGCGCCGAAGCCGTTCACATCGTCTGCTGCGGCAAGGAGGAATTGCCGGGGCCGAAAACGGCGCACGTACACAACTACCTGCGGCACTGGGGCATCGGGTCGCAGCTGCACCACACCCGGGGCCGGGACCCGTCCCGGGAAATCCTCGGGGTCTACAAGGCGAACCGCTGCGATTTGCTGGTCATGGGCGCGTACTCGCGCGGCCAGCTGCGCGAGCGCATCCTGGGCGGCGTGACCCACGAGATGGTGACCGCGTTCGACCTGCCGGTATTCGCGCTGCACTCCTGATCGGCGCGTCGTGCCGCTGCAGGATCGCCTGATTTGAATTTCAGACCGTTGGACGGACGTTGGCGTTGAGGCGGAACAGGTTCGTGGGATCGTACGTGTTCTTCACCTGCACCAGACGCTCCAGATTGGAGCCGTAATTGGTGTCCACCTGGGCCTGGGTTTCGTTGGCCAGGTCGTTGACGTAGAAGCCATTGGTATACGGTTCCATGGTCCTCCACTGGTCGTTGACGTAGGCGATGTGTTCACTGCCGTCACTGCTGCCCACCGGCCACCCGGCAAAGGAAAGCAGGTCATGACCGGCGTCGCGGTTGGTGAAAGCGGTTGCCCCGTAAGGCACACGGTGGATGGCGGCGCCGGAATGGCCGAAAGCCATCCAGGTGGCGCGGCCGGGATGCGGCTGGAAGGTCTCGGTCAGGTCGCGGACGATGGCGGGCGTAAGACGATCGACAAACCCGGACTTGATATAGGCGCCGTTGGCGCGCGGGTCGTCGTCATCTCCGGATTTCTGCAGCGCCACGTAGTCCCAGGTCCGCACCGTATTCCGCACCACCTTGCCGGCTTTTTCGATCGGGGCGAGCAGGGCCTCCGCCTGGTCCTGCGGGCCGCTGTAGACGATGCTGAGGTTGACCACGGGGTCGTTGCCGGGAAATGCCCCGATGAACGGAACGACCTGCAACACGTCCGGGGCCCCGGCTGCATACTCGCCGGCGAATTCGAATACCTGCCGGGCCTGCTCGAACGGAAAGCCGTACGAGCCGGAAATCACTTCGCGGTCCATCGGGTGGAGCCGGAACTTGAAGGCCGTCACCACGCCGAAATTGCCGCCGCCACCGCGCACGGCCCAGAAGAGATCGGGGTTTTCGTCCGGGCTTGCGTGCCTCAGTTGACCATCGGCGGTGACGATGTCGACCGCCAGCAGGTTATCGATGGTAAGCCCGAAGCGGCGTGCGAGCCGTCCGAAACCGCCGCCCAGCGTGAGGCCCCCGACGCCCGTGTGGGATACGCTTCCTGCGGTGGTCACCAGGCCGTGGGCCATGGCCTCGGCGTCCAGGTCGCCCAGCAGGCTGCCGCCGGCCACCCACGCGGTGCGCTGGCGGGGATCGACCCGCACGGCCCGCAATTTCGAAAGGTCGATCTGCATGCCGCCATCGCAGGCGGAGTCGCCCCTGAAACTGTGGCCCCCGCATTTGACCGCGATGAGCAGGTTTTCCTGGCGCGCGAATTTCACCGCGCTGCACACGTCCGTGGGCACCAAGGGCTGCACCACCAGGGCCGGGTACTTGTTGACCCTCGGGTTGAGCAGCAAGCGGGCGCTTTCGTAGGCTTCGCTGCCCGGCAAGGCGACATGGCCGCGCAAGCCGTCGGCCAGCTCCTGCACGGCGGACCGTCCAAGGAGGATTTCCCGGCGTTCCCCTGTCACGGCCTTGATATCGGCGTCTGGTCCGGCGCTGCCTCCCGCCATCGCGGCCAGCGCGAGCTCCTGGTGAAAGCTGAGGGCCACAGCCGCGGCCACCGAGCTTCTGCAGAATTGGCGACGATTCATGTAGCGCTCCTCCGGAGAAGGAACCCAACGTTACATCAGTCGCCCAGCATCTTCCACAGGTAGGCGTACTGCAGCGCGTTGATCTGCGCGCGCTGGGTATTGACCGAACCCGAGCCGTGGCCGCCCTCGATGTTCTCGAAGTAGTACACGGGGTGGCCCATCCCGCTCATTTTGGCGACCATTTTGCGGGCGTGCCCGGGGTGGACGCGGTCGTCGCGTGTCGTGGTCCAGAAAAACACCTTCGGGTACTCGGCGTCCTGCCTGACCAGGTGGTAGGGCGACCAGGTCTGGATGTAGGCCCAGTCCTCGGGCTTGTCCGGATCGCCATATTCCGACATCCAGCTCGCGCCGGCCAGCAGCTTGTTGTAGCGCTGCATGTCGAGCAGCGGGACCTGGCACACCACGGCGTTGAAGAGTTCGGGGCGCAGCGTGAACGCGCCGCCGACCAGCAGGCCGCCCTGCGAGCCGCCCATGATGCCGAGATGCCGCGGCGAGGTGATCTGGCGCGCAACAAGGTCCTCGGCAACCGCGATGAAATCTTCGAAGTTGCGCATGTGATTGGCTTGCACAGCAGCCTGGTGCCAGGCCGGTCCGAACTCACCGCCGCCGCGGATATTGGCCAGCGCGAAGGCCCCGCCCCGCTCCAGCCAGGCGGCGCCGAGGATCGCCCCGTAATAAGGAGTCGAAGAGATCTCGAAGCCGCCATAACCGTACAACAGCGTCGGAGCCTTGCCGTTGGCTTCGAAGCCCTTCGGGGTAACCAGGAAGTACGGGATGCGAGTGCCGTCCGCGGAAATGGCCTCGTGCTGGGCGACCCGGACCCCGTCCGCATCGAAGAAGGCCGGCTGCGCCTTGACCTTCTCAATCTCGCCGCCGGTCGCGAGGTACAAAGTGGCGGGGGTCAGGAAATCCTCGTAGGTATAGAAGAACAGGTCCGCAATATCGCTCGCTGCTGCGATCGAAGCAGCCCCAAGACCGGGCAATGCGACCTCTTCCCGGATCCATTGCTGGTCCGTGAACGCCACGCGGTACATGCGGCTCTTCACGTTATCGAGCGTCGTGAGCAGCACCCGGTCGCGGGTGGCGGCGACGCTGTCGAGGGATACGCGCGCCGAGGGCTCGAACAGCGCGGTGAGCGCCTTGCGCCCGTGCAGCAGGTCGTCGATGCCGATGGCGAGCAGCGATCCTGCTGCGAAAGTCCGCTCGCCCACTTGCCAGTCACTGCGCAGCGAGAACAGCGCGTGTTCGCGGAAGATGGTCTTGAAGTCGGCGTCGCCCGGCAGGTCGAGGCGAACCAGCCGGTCGCCCACGCCGAGATGGACGTCGCCGGTGAAGAAGGTCTCGCGGCGGAACACCAGGTTGTAGCGGCCCTCGGGCGTGTCGATGCCGGCAGGCCAGACGCCGTTGTCCTCAGCGCCGGTTTCGAAGATGAGGCGGGCTTCGGCCAGCGGCGTGCCGCGCCTCCACTCCTTGACGATGCGCGCATAGCCCGACGTGGTCAGGGAACCCTGCCCCCAGTCAGTGGCGACCCATAACGTGTTTTCGTCCTTCCAGGACACGCCGCTCTTGGCCTGCGGGACGAAGAAACCATCATCGACGAAGGTCCTGGTGCCGGTGTCGAACTCCCGATGCTCCGAGGCATCCGAGCCGCCGCGCGACAATTCCACCATGCAGCGGCGAAATTCGGGCGCGAGGCAGGAGGCGCCTTTGTAAACCCACTGCTCTCCGTCGGCTTCCGCCATCGCGTCGATGTCGAGGAGCAACTCCCATGAGGGCGCGGCGGACGCGTAGGAGGCCAGGCTGGTGCGGCGCAGGATGCCCCGCGGGTGCTCCTGATCCTGCCAGAAGTTATACACCGTGGAACCTTGGAACACCGGGTTGGGTATGCGGTCCCGGGAGTCGAGGATCGCGAGCGCCCGGTCGTAGATCGGCTGGTAGGCCGGAATGGCTTCCAGCTCCGCGGTAGCCTTGCTGTTCTGTTCCTTGACCCAGGCGATCGCTTCTTCGCCGTCCACGTCCTCGAGCCACAGGTAGGGGTCGGTGGTATCGGCAGCCGGTACGACCATGGGAAGCAGGGCGGCGAATGCGATGGCGAGTTGGGTTCGCATCATGTATCTCCCTTAGATTTTGCGCTCGTCCAGCCCCAGGCCGCGCGAGATGATTTCCTTCATGATTTCGCTGCTGCCGGCGTAAATGCGCGACACGCGGGCGTCGGTGAACATGTGCGAGATGCGGTACTCGTCCATGTAGCCGGCGCCGCCGTGCAGCTGCACGCAGGCGTCCATCACCCGGTTCTCGACCTCGGTGGCGGCGAGCTTGGCCTCCGCGGCCAGTTCGGCGGAAAGCCCGCCCTCGTTGTGCAGCAGCACGCACTGGTCAACGAAGACCTGCACCGCGTCGATCGCGGTGCGCATTTCGGCCATCACGAAGCGGCTGTGCTGGAACGCGCCGATGGGCCTGCCGAAGGCTTTCCGCTCCAGTATGTAGTCTTTCGTGATGTCGAAGCCCACCTGCGCATGGGCGATCGCCTGGCAGGCGTTGATCAGCCGCTCCTCGGCGAGGAAGTGCATCAGGCTGTAGAAACCGCGCTGCGGATCCCCCAGCACGTTGGCGGCCGGCACGCGCACATTCTCCATGAACAGCTCGGCCGTGTCCTGGGTCTTCAGGCCCATCTTTTTCAGATTGCGTCCGCGCGAAAAACCCGCCATGCCCTCCTCGACCACGAACAGGCCGATGCCGTGCGGCTTGTCCGGCACGGTGCGCGCGGCCACCACGAAAGCGCCGCCGTTGATGCCGTTGGAAATATAGGTCTTGGAGCCGCTCAGCAGCCAATCATCGCCGTCGCGCACGGCGCGGGACTTGATGGCGGACAGGTCGCTGCCGGCACCCGGCTCGGTCATCGCGATGCCGAGGATGGTCTCGCCGCTGATGCACCTGGGCAGCAGGCGCTGCTTGAGTTCCTCGCTGCCGAGTTCGCCGATGTAGGGGCCGACGAGTCGGCTGTGCAGCGACAGGAACAGGCCCATGTCGCCGTAGCGGATCACCTCCTCGATGACGATCTGCTCGAAGCGGAAATCCGCCATGCCGGGGCCGCCGTACCGCTCGTCGGCCCACATGCACAGCAGTCCCTGCTCGCCGGCCTTGCGAAAAGCCTGCTTGTCGCAGATGCCGGTTTCGCGCCAGCGCTCGACCTGCGGTTCGATCTCGGCCCGAACGAAGCGGCGGACCGAGTCGCGGAACATTTCGTGCTCCTCGTTGAAAATCAGGCGTTTCATGCTTGTCGCTCCGTCACCCGTAGAAGTTTTGCCCGTCCGCCGCCCGCGCCCGCAGCCAGTCGGAAACCCGGAAGCGCTCGCCGTAGGTCTTGGCCATCCGGTCGCACTCGGCGACGAATTCGCGGATGCCGATCGTATCAACGTAGGAGAGCGTGCCGCCGGTCCAGGCCGGGAAACCCCAGCCGAAAATCGAGCCGATGTCGGCGTCCTCGGCATGGGTCAGCACGCCTTCCTCGAAGCAGCGCGCCGTCTCCAGCGCCTGGATGGTGAGGAAGCGCTTTTTCAGATCGCTCACCGCAGGTTGCCCGTCCGCCAGCGGGAAGTGTTCGGCGAGACCCGGCCACAGCCGCTTCCGGGCGTCGGCGGGGTAATCGTAGAAGCCCTTGCCGAAGCGCTTGCCCTTGCGATCCAGGCGCTCGACCATCTTCTGCACGACTTCCTGGGCCAGGTCGGCCGGGTAGTCGCGGCCGAGGCCGGCGGCGGTCTCCTTGCCGATCTTGTATGCGAGTTCCAGTGTCACCTCGTCGGTCACTGCCAGCGGGCCAACCGGCATGCCGGCCATCTTCGCCACGTTTTCGATCAGGGCCGGCCTGACCCCCTCGGCCAGCATCGTGATGCCCTCGGAGGTGAAGGTGCTGAACACGCGGCTGGTGTAGAAACCGCGGCTGTCGTTGACCACGATGGGTGTTTTGCGGATCTGCTGGACGTAATCGAGGCTGCGCGCGAGCGCCTCGTCCCCGGTCCGCTTGCCCAGGATGACCTCGACCAGCGGCATCTTGTCCACCGGCGAGAAGAAGTGCAGGCCGATGAACTGCTCCGGGCGCTCCGAGGCCACCGCCAGCCCGGTGATCGGCAGCGTCGAGGTGTTGCTGGCGAAGATGCAGCGTTCCGGCACCACGGCCTCGGTCTTGGCGGTCACGTCCGCCTTGATCTGCACGCTTTCGAACACAGCCTCGATCACGAGGTCGCAGCCCGCCAGGTCGTGGTAATTGGTGGTCGGCTTGATCAGGCCCAGCAAGGCGGCAGCCTGTTCCTCGGTGGAGTGCCCGCGTTCGATCGCTTTCTTCAGCAGTCCCCCGGAGTAGGCCTTGCCTTTCTCCGCATGGTCCTGGCTGGTGTCCAGCAGAACCACTTCGATGCCGGCCTGGGCGGAGACGTAGGCGATGCCCGCGCCCATCATGCCGGCGCCGAGGATTCCCAGCTTCTTCACCTGCGATTTGGCCACGCCTTCCGGCCGCCGCGCCAGCTTGTCGGCCTTGCCCTTGCTGACGAACAACGAGCGCATCATGTTGCGCGCCACCGGCCCGGCCAGCAGGGTGCCGAAGTACTGCGACTCGATTTTCAGGCCGGCGTCGATGGAGGTCACGCAGCCCTCGAACATGGCCGACTGGGCGGCGATCGGGGCCGGGTAGTTGTGCTTGGTGTTCTTCGTGATCAGCGCGTTGCCGCCCATGAAGACCTGCGCGGTGGCCGGGCTGTTGAGGTCGCCGTGCGGAATCCGGAAGCCTTTCTTGTCCCAGGGCTGGACCGCGTCACCGGCCTCGAGCACCCAGCGCCGCGCTCGCGCGACGACTTCGGCCGGTGGCGCCAGTTCGTGGACCAGCCCCAGTTTGAGCGCCTCCGCGGGCTTCTGGTTGCGGCACTGCAGCACCATGGTGGCGGCATTGCGGAAGCCGATCAGACGCGGCGTGCGCTGGGTGCCGCCGGCGCCGGGCAGCAGGCCGATGTTGACCTCCGGGAAACCGAGCACCGCTTTCGGGTGGTCGGCCAGCACGCGGTAGTGGCAAGCCAGGCAAACCTCGAGCCCGCCGCCCAGCGCCAGGCCGTTTATGGCGGCGGCGACCGGTTTGCCGCAGGTCTCCAGGCGCCGCAGCGTGCGGTTGAGCCCGAGGCTGAACTCGCTGGCCTCGCGCGGCGTGACGCCCCGGTCATAGGCCGTCACCATGTCCTTGATGTCGGCGCCGGCGATGAAGGCTTGCTTGCCCGAGGTGAGCACGATGCCCTTGACGGCATCGTCCGCCACCGCTTTCTCTACCAGGCTGCCCAGTTCCTGCATCAGTTCCGGGGTCAGCACGTTCATCGGCTTGCCGGGGAGGTCGATGGTGAGCAGGGCAATGCCGTCCTGGTCGACGTGGTACTGAATCGTATTGCTCATGGCGCTCTCCCCTCAAACCCGTTCGATGATGGTGGCGGTGCCCATGCCGCCGCCGATGCACAGCGTAACCAGCCCGGTGCCCAGGTCTCGCCGCTCCAGTTCGTCCAGCAGCGTGCCCAGCACGATGGCGCCGGTAGCGCCCAGCGGGTGGCCCATGGCGATCGCGCCCCCATTCACGTTGATCCTGTCGTGCGGAATGTTCAGCGTTTCCATGTACAGCAGCACCACCGCGGCGAAGGCTTCGTTGAGCTCCCACAGGTCGATGTCCGCGGGGCCCATGCCGGCGCGCTGCAGGGCCTTGAGCGAGGCCGGGGCGGGGCCGGTCAGCATGATGGTGGGTTCGGTGCCGATGGAGGCGAAAGAGCGGATCCGCGCGCGCGGCTTGAGGCCCATGCGCTTGCCGGCGGCGGCGCTGCCGATCAGCACCGCGGCGGCGCCGTCGACGATGCCGCTGGAGTTGCCCGCGGTGTGCACGTGCTCGATGTACTCGACTTCCGGGTAGCGCAGCATCGCCACTTCGTCGAAGCCCGCCTCGTCGCCCATTTTGGCGAAGGCAGGACTCAGTGCCGCCAGGCTTTCCAGGCTCGCGTCGGCACGTATCGTCTCGTCGTGGTCGAGGGCGACGTCGCCGACGTGGTCATGAATGGGGATGATGGACCTGCCGAACCAGCCGTTCTGCCAGGCTTGCGCGGCGCGCCGCTGGCTTTCGACGGCATAGGAATCGACGTCGCGGCGCGAGTAACCCTGCCGCGTTGCGATCAGGTCGGCGCTGATGCCCTGCGGGATGAAATGCGTGTGGTAGGCGGTCTGGGGATCGACGGCCATGGCCCCGCCGTCGGCGCCCATCGGTATGCGCGACATGCATTCGACGCCGCCGCCGACGGCCGCATCGGACTGGCCGGCCATGATCTGCGCGGCGGCCGTGTTGACGGCTTCCAGCCCGGAGGCGCAAAAGCGGTTGATCTGCTTGCCGGGGACGGTTTCGGCGTAGTCCGCGTTGATCGCCGCGGCGCGGGCGATGTTCGCGCCCTGCTCGCCGACCGGGGTGACGCAGCCGAGGATGAC
>Ga0105090_10000078_pt1 | contig 37525 bp, 33 predicted proteins | sample PPLLak3March2015_FD_79110 | JGI IMG/M metagenome (GOLD analysis project Ga0105090, IMG submission 79110) | Freshwater sediment microbial communities from Prairie Pothole Lake near Jamestown, North Dakota, USA - PPLs Lake P7 Core (1) Depth... | ecosystem: Environmental > Aquatic > Freshwater >...
ACCTATGCCTATTCCAGCACGCCCCGCGTCTGGCGCCTCGTCGGGACCGACGGCCGCATCCAAGATGTGCGCGTGGCGGGCAAGCTCCACGCCAACAGCGGGGAGGCGCTTCGGTCGGCCGCCATGGCCGGCCTGGGGCTCATTTACGAGCCTGACTTTCTGCTGGCTGACGCCCTGCGGCGCGGCCAGCTCGTTCGCGTGCTGCCGGAGTACACCGGTGCCACAGGCGACATCTGGGCGGTCTACCCGAGCCGCCGTCACCTTTCGCTGAAGGTTCGGCTGTTCGTCGAGCACGTCGCGCAGGCGTTCGCGACGTTCGAGGCCGTCGCTGGCGCTGCGGTTTCCGCGCCGCAGCAATAGGCCTCGCGCTCTAGAACCCCGGTTGACGGCAGGGGCCGAGCTCGGAAATAGTACGAACGTTCGTTTTTTCCTGCGCGGAGCCCGCGCCGCGGATCCCCCTGCATGCCCATCGCCGCCGCCCTGTCGAGCATCGCCACCCGGCTTCGCCCCCGCAAGGGCGACCAGACGCGTGCCGCCATCGTCGAGGCCGCCCTCGAAACGGCGAGCCGTGACGGGCTCGAGGGCCTGACGATCGGCACGCTCGCCGACCAGATGCACATGAGCAAGAGCGGCGTGTTTGCGCACTTCGGCTCGCGCGAAGACCTGCAGCTGGCAGTGCTGAGGGAATACGCGCGGCGCTTCGTCGAGGAGGTGCTGCGGCCTGCCGTCATGAAGCCGCGCGGCCTGCCACGCTTGAAAGCGATCCTAGACCGCTGGGTCGCTTTCCTGGCGCGTGAACTCACGCGTGGCTGCATCATGATCGCGGGCGCCGTCGAGTACGACGACCGCCCCGGCCCCCAGCACGATGCGATGGTCGCGATCATCGCCGGCTGGAAGGCCGAACTGCTGAAGGCCATCCGGCAGGCCGTCCAGGAGGGTCACCTCAGGGCCGACATCGACGCGCAGCAGATGGTGTTCGAAATCTACGGCCTGATGCTTGCCATGCACCAGGATGCGCGCCTGCTCCGCTCCGCGGGCAGCGCCCGCCGCGCGCGCACCGGACTCGCCCGCCTGCTCGCCGCCGCGACTGCCACCCCGATTCGTCTGTCTCGAACCCCACCGCGACGAGCCTCGTCGCGCAAGCCGGTGTAGGAGTTGTCATGCCCATCTACAAAGCCCCGCTCAAGGATCAACAGTTCGTACTGCACGAAGTGCTGGGTGCGGTCGACGAACTGAAGCAGGCGCCGCGCTACGCGGACCTCGATGAGGACACCGTCAACCAGGTCGTCGAGGAAGCGGCCCGCTTCTGCGAAGACGTGCTGCTTCCGACCAACATGGTCGGCGACGAAGAAGGCTGCACGTACGACCCGGCAACGCGTTCGGTGAAGACGCCGAAGGGTTTCAAGGAGGCGTTCGACAAGTTCCGCGAGGCCGGCTGGCAGGGCCTCGCGGGCGAGACCGAGTACGGCGGCCAGGGCCTGCCGCACCTGCTGCAGATCATCTTTTACGAGATGCAGTACTCGACCAACCAGGCGTGGGCGATGTACCCGGGGCTCACGATCGGTGCCTACGAGTGTCTGCTCAGGCACGCGTCGGAGGAACTCAAGAACCTGTACCTGCCCAAGCTCATCTCGGGCCAGTGGACCGGCACCATGTGCCTGACCGAGCCGCAATGCGGCACCGATCTCGGCATGCTGCGCAGCAAGGCCGTGCCACAGCCGGATGGCAGCTACAAGATCACCGGCGAGAAGATCTTCATTTCGTCCGGCGAACACGACATGGCAGAGAACATCATCCATCTCGTGCTGGCTCGACTGCCGGATGCGCCGGCGGGCACGAAGGGGATCTCGCTCTTCGTCGTGCCGAAGTTCGTGCCGGTGGGCAGTGGCGCCGACGCCAAGGTCGGTGCGCGCAACGGGCTGTACTGCGCGGGCCTCGAAGAGAAAATGGGCATCCACGGCAACGCCACCTGCCAGATCGTGCTCGACAACGCGACCGGCTGGCTCGTCGGCGAGCCAAACAAGGGCCTGAATGCGATGTTCGTCATGATGAACGGCGCACGGCTCGGAGTAGGCGTTCAGGGCCTTGGCCTCACCGAAGTTGCCTATCAGAATGCGGCCGCGTACGCACAGGACCGCATCCAGGGACGGTCGCTCTCGGGTGTCAAGTCGCCGGGAACCTCGGCCGACCCGATCATCGTGCATCCCGACGTGCGCCGCATGCTGCTGACAGCGCGAGCCTACGCCGAGGGCGGCCGCGCGTTCGCCTACTGGGTCGCGCTGATGGCCGACCTGCAGCTGCAGCACCCGGACGAGGAGAAGCGCAAGTTCGCGGCGGACATGATGTCGCTGATGACGCCGATCGTGAAGGCGTTCATGACCGACAACGGCTACCAGTGCGCGACCGAGTGCCAGCAGGTCTATGGCGGCCACGGCTATATCCGCCAGAACGGCATGGAGCAGTTCGTGCGCGATGCCCGCATCAACATGATCTACGAGGGCACCAACACGATCCAGTCACTCGACCTCCTCGGCCGCAAGGTGCTGATGGACAACGGCGCCAAGCTGCGCTCCTTCGGCAAGCTCGTCACGGAGTTCATCGAGCAATACGGCACGCGCACCGACATGAACGAGTTCATCACGCCGCTGGCCGACATCGGCGACAAGGTCACGAAGCTGACAATGGAGCTTGGTATGAAGGCCTTCGCCAACCAGGAGGAGGCCGGCGCTGCTGCCGTGGACTACATGCGTATTGTCGGCCACCTGGTCTACGCCTACTTCTGGGCCAAAATGGCGAAAGTGGCGCTCGACCGCATCAAGGCCGACGGTGACGGCGTCGATCCGTTCTACCGCCACAAGCTCACGACGGCGCGCTTCTACTTCCAGCGGCTGCTGCCGGAGACCGCGTACCACATCCGCACGGCGCGCTCGGGCGCCAAGAACCTGATGGAGCTTCCCGCCGAAGCGTTCTGACAGGCAATGCACAAGGTCATGGCGGGCCCGCGTCCGCACGAACAATGGAGAACAAGATGAGCAATTTCGTCGTACGCAAGGTGGCCGTGCTCGGCGCCGGCGTCATGGGTGCGCAGATCGCGGCGCATTGCGTGAATGCGCGTGTTCCGGTCGTTCTGTTCGACCTGCCTGCCAAGGATGGGCCGAAGAACGGCATCGTGCTGAAGGCGATCGAGAACCTGAAGAAGCTCAGCCCAGCGCCGCTCGGGGTCAAGGACGACGCGCAGTACATCCAGGCCGCGAACTACGAGGAGCACCTCGAGCTGCTGAAAGGTTGCGACGTCATCATCGAGGCGATCGCCGAGCGCATGGACTGGAAGCACGATCTCTACAAGAAGGTGGCGCCCTTCGTCCGCGACAATGCGATATTCGCGTCGAACACGTCGGGCCTGCCGATCGCCAAGCTCGCCGAGGCGCTGGATGCCGGGCTGAAAGCTCGCTTTTGCGGCGTGCACTTCTTCAACCCGCCGCGCTACATGCACCTGGTGGAGCTGATCCCGACGCCGGCGACCAAGCCTGCGATCCTCGACGACCTCGAAACCTTCCTGACCTCCACGCTCGGCAAGGGTGTGGTGCGCGCCAACGACACGCCGAACTTCGTCGCCAACCGGGTCGGCATCTTCGGCATGCTGGCGACGATCAAGGAGGCCGAAAAGTACGGCCTGTCGTACGACGTCGTCGACGACCTCACCGGCTCCAAGCTCGGCCGCGCCAAGAGCGCGACCTTCCGCACGGCGGACGTCGTTGGCCTCGACACGATGGCGCACGTGATCAAGACGATGCAGGACACGCTGCCGGCCTCGATCGATCCGTTCGCGGCCAACTTCGCGACACCGGCGGTGCTGAAGGCGCTGGTGGAAAAGGGCGCGCTCGGGCAGAAGGCCGGCGCGGGCTTCTATCGCAAGGACGGCAAGGCGATCAAGGTCTTGGATCCGAAGAAGGCCGAGTATGTCGATTCGACCGGCAAGGCCGACGAACTCGTCGCGCGGATCCTGAAGAAGAAGGATCCGGCCGAGCGCCTGAAGCTGCTGCGCGAAACGGACCATCCGCAGGCCAAGTTCCTGTGGGCGATATTCCGCGACGCGTTCCATTACATCGCGGTGCACCTGGAGACGATCGCCGACACCGCGCGCGACGTCGACTTCGCGCTGCGCTGGGGCTTCGGCTGGGCGACCGGCCCGTTCGAGACCTGGCAGGCCGCCGGCTGGAAGCAGGTCGCCGAGTGGGTTCAGGCCGACATCGACGCGGGCGAGGCGCTTTCGAAGGCGCCGCTGCCCAAGTGGGTGTTCGACGGCCCGGTGGCGAAGGCCAATGGTGTGCACACGGCCGACGGCTCGTGGTCACCGGCGAAGAAAAAGTTCGTCGCGCGCTCGACACTGCCCGTCTACGCGCGCCAGATCTTCCGCGCGCCGTTGCTCGGCGAAGGCGCACCGACCGGCGCGACCGGCGGCAAGACGGTGTTCGAGGACGAATCGGTGCGCCTGTGGACGCTCGACTCCGGGCTCGCTGCCGAGGTGCTGGTCATGTCGATCAAGACCAAGGTGCACGCGATCGGGCCAGGTGTGGTCAACGGCCTGCTGAAGGCGGTTGATCTCGCCGAGTCGCAGTACCGCGGCCTCGTGATCTGGTCGCCGGATGATCCGTTCTCGGTGGGGGCTGACCTGCAGGCCATGATGCCGGTGTTCATGTCAGGCGGCGTGAAGGCGATCGGCGTCGAAGAGAAGAAGATGCAGGACGCTTACATGCGCCTGAAGTACGCGCAGGTGCCGACGGTGGCTGCGGTCAGCGGCATGGCGCTGGGCGGCGGCTGCGAACTGATCCTGCATTGCTCGAAAGCCGTGGCATCACTCGAGAGCTACATCGGCCTGGTCGAGGTCGGCGTCGGCCTGATCCCGGGCGCCGGGGGGCTGAAGGAAGGCGCGCTGCGCGCCGCGCAGGCCGCGCAGGCGGCCGGCGCGACCGACGTGTTCCCCTTCATGCGCAACTGGTTCCTGAATGCCGCGATGGCCAACGTTTCGAAATCGGCCCTCGAGGCGAAGCAGATGGGCTACCTGCGGCCGACCGACACGATCGTCTTCAACAACCACGAGCTGCTGTGGACGGCGATCGGCGAAGCGTTCGCACTGCACGCCACCGGCTATCGCCCGCCGCTCGTGCCGCTGGGCTTCCCGGTCGCGGGTCGCACCGGCGTGGCGACGATCAAGGCGCAACTTGCCAACATGCGCGATGGCGGCTTCATCAGCGCGCACGACTTCTTCATTTCGTCGGGCATTGCCGATGTCATGTGCGGTGGCGACGTCGAGGCCGGCGCGCTCGCCGACGAGCAATGGCTGCTCGATCTCGAGCGCAAGTTCTTCATGACGCTGGTGGCGCACCCGAAGTCGCAGGAACGCATGATGGGCATGATGCAGACTGGAAAGCCCGTCAGAAACTGACGGGCTTTCCGGTTGCACCGGATTATCTGGACGCAAAGGGGTCTGCCAGCCCCCTTGGAACCCCCGGCAACAGAATGAGACGTTGGAGCGAAATGAGATGACCCGACAAGTACAGGATGCCTACATCGTTGCCGCGACGCGCACGCCGATCGGCAAGGCGCCGAAGGGCGTGTTCCGCAACACGCGACCGGACGATCTGCTGGTCGCCGCGATCCGCTCCGCGATGAAACAGGTGCCGAACCTCGACCCGAAGGCGGTCGAGGATGCGATCATCGGCTGCGCGATGCCCGAGGCCGAGCAGGGCCTGAACATGGCGCGCATCGCGGTGCTGCTCGCCGGGCTGCCGAATACGACCGGTGGCATGACGATCAACCGTTTCTGCTCGTCGGGCCTCAATGCCGTCGCGATCGCCGCCGACCGCATCCGTGTCGGCGAGGCCGACGTGATGCTCGCGGGCGGGGCCGAGTCGATGAGCATGGTGCCGATGACCGGCAACAAGCCTTCGTTCAATGCGCAGATCTTCGAGAAGGACGAGAACGTCGGCATCGCCTACGGCATGGGCATGACCGCTGAAAAGGTGGCGGCGCAGTGGAAGGTCACGCGCGAAATGCAGGACGCCTTCGCGGTCGAATCGCATCGCAAGGCTATCGCGGCCCAGAAGGCCGGCGAGTTCGGCGACGAGATGACGACCATCGAGGTGGTCGAGAAGTTTCCCAACCTCAGCCGGTACGAACTGGACATCAAGACCCGCACGGTCAGCCTGGATGAAGGTCCGCGCGCGGACACCAATCTCGAGGCGCTCGGGAAGCTCAGGCCGGTGTTTGCCGCGAAGGGCAGCGTGACTGCCGGCAATAGTTCGCAGACCTCGGACGGCGCCGGCGCGCTGATCCTGGCCTCGGAGCGCGCAGTCAAGCAGTTCAACCTGACGCCGCTGGCGCGCTTCGTCAGCTTCGCGGTCAAGGGCGTGCCACCCGAGATCATGGGCATCGGACCGAAGTACGCGATACCCGCCGCACTCGCGAGCGCAGGCTTGAAGGCGGAGGACATGGGCTGGATCGAACTGAACGAAGCGTTTGCGGCGCAGGCCGTCGCTGTCATCAATGACCTCGGGCTCGACGCCAGCCGCGTCAACCCGATGGGCGGCGCGATCGCGCTGGGCCATCCGCTCGGCGCGACCGGCGCGATCCGCTCAGCGACCCTGGTGCATGCGCTGCGCCGGCGCAACCTGAAGTACGGCATGGTGACGATGTGCGTCGGCACCGGCATGGGGGCGGCGGGGATATTCGAGAGGGTCTGACGCCTCGGGTGTACGCGATGCGGCTCGCCGTGTCGCACGTGCACCCTCGGCGCTAGGAACGGGTCGACTTCGCAGGCATAGTCCGTCGAAGTCGAAGGGGGTCGCCGACTGCGCGTTGCTTCGCTGGCTACTCGGTGAGAGCCAGCCGCGCGCACAGTGCATAGAGTCACGGACACGAATTCGGACGGCTTTGAGCTCCCCGCCACCGCGTTCGGTGATTCGCAACGGGTGCGGGCGGAGCTGTTGATCGTGGCCGCGATGGGCGTGGAGCAGAGTTACGACGACGACGCCCGCTGCCTGGCCGCGCAGGGCTTAGTCAGCCTATCCTCTCGCTTCCGTTTGCCGGCGACGAATACGTGTCGGGGCGCAATGTCGTGACCGCGAGGACAGGATGGGAGTCGCAGAACGCTTTTACGAGGCCTTCATGGTGCGGGACTTCTACACCATGGGACTGCTCTACGCGAGCCATGCAACCTTCAGCGATCCGGTGTTCCCGCGGCTGACGGCGCAGGGCGCGCGGATGATGTGGCAGATGCTTCTCTCCGAGGCAGAAGACCTCGAGATCGATGTCAAGATCCTCGAGGACACGCCCGACCGGGCCAAGGTCGACTGGACCGCGCGCTACACCTTCACCCCGACCAAGCGCGTGGTCGTCAACCGGGTGCATACCGAGATGGTCATCGCGGCCGGCAAGATCGTGCAGCAGGTCGACAGCTTCAGCCTGTGGCGCTGGTCCGGCCAGGCGCTGGGGTGGAAGGGCTGGGTGCTGGGCTTCACCCCCATCGTGAAGGACAAGGTGCGCGGGCAGGCGGCCCGCTCGCTCAAGGAGTTCGCGCAGTTCGTCGCACTGACAAACCGCGCCGGAAAGTGAACCAGGAGGCGAAGTGAGCATCGCAGTGCAGACCATCAACGGCGTTGCGCGCATCGCGATCGCACGCCCCGAGAAGAAGAACGCAATCACCGTCGCGATGTACCAGGCGATGGCCGACGCGATCGGCGCCGCGCACGACGATGGAACCGTGCGCGCCATCCTGATCCACGGCGAAAAGGACGTCTTCACCGCCGGCAACGACCTTGAGGACTTCATGAAGAACCCGCCGGCGGGCATGGACGCGCCGGTGTTCCAGTTCATGCAGGCGCTTGGCCTGTCGGAGAAGCCCGTCGTCGCGGCGGTCAATGGCGCCGCGGTCGGCATCGGCACGACGCTGCTGATGCATTGCGATCTCGTGTACTGCGCCGACAATGCGATGTTCTCGATGCCCTTCGTCTCGCTCGGCCTGTGCTCGGAATTTGCGTCGAGCCTGACGATTCCACTCGCGGCTGGCTACCACAAGGCGGCCGAGAAGCTGCTGCTCGCCGAGCCCATCAGCGCCGAGGAGGCGCTGGACATGAAGATCGTCAACCGCATCCTGCCGCCGGGCGAGGTGCTGGATTACGCGATCCGGCAGGCGGAGCGCTTCAACGCGCTGCCGCCGGCATCGGTGCGCGAAACCAAGCGCCTGATGAAGCTTTCGTGGCGATCGATGACCGAGAAGCTGATCCTGGAGGAGGCGAAGTCCTTCGAGAAGATGCTGCGCAGCGCCGAAGCGAAGGAAGCGTTTTCAGCGTTCTTCGAGCGGCGCAAGCCCGACTTCTCACGCTTCACCTGAGCCCGGACGGAGCCCGCCATGCCGCTGCGTCGCGAAATGACGCTCGAGAAGCTCAACAGCCGTTCGGGCGACAACCTGCCCGGGTGGTTCAGCATGAAGGTCGTCGAGGTACGCGAGGGCAGCCTGACGATGGAGTACGCGATCCGCCCGCAATACCTGGCGCCCAACGGCTTCCTGCATGCGGCCTCGGTGATTGCGCTGGCCGACACATCGGCCGGCTATGCAACGATCGCGCACATGCCCGAAGGTGCGACCAACTTCACGACGATCGAACTCAAGTCGAACTTCATCGGCACCGCAACCGACGGCACGCTGCGGTCGGTAACGACCTGTGCCCACCAGGGGCGGACAACCCAGGTCTGGGACGCAGTCGTCACTCACGTCGAAAGTGCGAAGACGATCGCGCTGTTCCGTTGCACCCAGATGATCCTCTGGCCCAAGGGCTGATGCTGGACGTCGCGGCACGAATTGCCTTCGGCCCGCTGCTGATGGCGCAGGCGCGCCGGCTCCGGCACGCCGCGCTGGAACTGCCGGAGCCGCGCGGACCGCGTCGCGGCACGGTGGGCCAGGGCGGGACCGTGCTGCGCGTGCTCGTGGCCGGCGACTCGAGTGCGGCAGGTGTGGGCGCGCGCACGCAGCGCGACGCGCTGGCACGCCCTCTCGCGGAAAGACTGGCACGGCGACTCGGTGGCGCCGTGCGCTGGCAACTGATCGCGCAATCGGGACTGACCTCCGAAGGCGTGCTGGAAAAGCTGAAGTACGAGCGGCCGCAACCGGCCGATGTCGCGGTGATCGTCGTCGGCGTCAACGACATCACCAAGGAGGTGCCGCTGGCGTTCGCGCTGCGGCAGCGGCAGCTGCTCGCCGACTGGCTCCATGTTCATGCGGGTGTCAAGCAGGTCGTCTTCCCGGCGCTGCCTGAAATGGAGCTGTTCCCTGCGCTGCCCAGGCCACTCGCCTGGTATGCCGGGCAGGCAGCACGTCACAACAACCGCGCGCAAAAGCGCTGGGCCGTGGCCCTGTTGGGCGTGTCGCACCTCGACATGGACGGCGTGGCGCACCCGAGCCTCTTCTGCGAAGACGGTTTTCACCCGGCTCCGGCCCTGTACGCCCGCGTGGCGGACCGGTTGGCAGATCACATCGCTGCACTGACAGCTGCCGCTGCGGTGCCCCAACCCACCACGGAGACACGATGAACCTCAAGGGCAAGACCATCTTCATCTCGGGCGCGTCGCGCGGCATCGGGCTCGCAATCGTCAGGCGCGCCGCGGCGGACGGTGCCAATGTGGCGATCGCCGCCAAGACCGTCGAGCCGAATCCGAAGTTGCCCGGCACGATCCACAGCGCCGCGGCCGAGATCGAGGCGGCCGGCGGCAAGGCGCTCGCCCTGCAGTGCGACATCCGCGAGGAGGAGCAGGTCGTTGCCGCGGCGAAACGGGCCGCCGAGACCTTCGGTGGCATCGACATCCTGATCAACAACGCGAGCGCGATCAACCTGACACCGACTGACGCGACACCGATGAGGCGGTTCGACCTGATGTTCGGCGTCAACGTGCGCGGAACGTTCCTGTGCACGCAGGCCTGCCTGCCGTACCTGAAGCAGTCGGGCGAGCGCGGGCGCAATCCGCACATCCTGACGCTGTCGCCACCGCTGAACATGGAGCCGCGCTGGTTTGCGCCGCATGTCGCCTACACGATGGCAAAGTACGGCATGAGCATGTGCGTGCTGGGTCACGCTGAGGAGTTCCGGAAGCACGGAATCGCGGTCAATGCGCTGTGGCCGCGGACGGTGATCCAGACGGCGGCGTTGCAGATGATCCCTGGTGTGAAGCCGGAGCACTGCCGCACACCCGAGATCATGGCCGACGCGGCATACGCGGTGCTGACCTCCGACGCGGCCACGACCACGGGCAACTTCTTCATCGATGACGAGGTGCTGACGAAGTCAGGCGTCACGGATTTCGCGAAGTACTCCGTCGTGCCCGGCAGCCGGCAGCTGCTGCCCGACCTCTTTCTCTAGGCTGGGCGGCCACGGCTGCGATTGGCGCGGGCCGCGGGCCGCAAACTCGGTTCACGATTGGCTGCGGAGTCAAAAGGGCGCCCCGTGGCGCCCTTTTTTCTTGACCGGTCGCACTCGCGACAGTGGGCTCCTGCGGTAGATTCGACCGACCTCGGGGAATCTCATGAGAAGACCGCTCAATCGACTGCCGGCAACACAACTGGCGCGCATGATCGCTGCGCACGATGTCACGTGCGAAGCCGTGACGCATTCGTTCATCGACGCCATCCACGACGGCGAACGGGAAGTGCGTGCCTTCGCGTGGTTTGACGCGGACCGTGCAATCGCCACGGCGCGCGAGTTCGATCGCCTGGAATGGCGCGGGACACTGCACGGCCTGCCGGCGGCGATCAAGGACAACATCGACACCGCGGACATTCCAAGCCACTACGGCTCGACGATCTTCCTGGGACACGTACCGCAGGCCGATGCCGCCAGCGTGGCGGCCTTGCGCGCCGCGGGTGCCTTCGTGCTGGGCAAGACGGTGACCGCGGAGCTCGCCAACTTCACTCCCGGCCCGACACGCAACCCGGCGGGACCGAAGCACACACCGGGCGGCTCGTCGAGCGGTTCGGCCGCTGCGGTGGCGGCCCACATGGCGCCCTTTGCGATCGGCACCCAGACTGCGGGTTCGGTGATCCGCCCGGCGGCGTTCTGCGGTGTCGTCGGTTTCGTTCCGACGCGGGGCTCCGTGCCCCGCGCCGGCGTCAAGGCCGTGTCCGACACGCTCGATGTCGTCGGAGCATTTGCGCGCAGTGTCGAGGACGTCGCCCTGGTCGGCGCAGCGCTCGCGCTGCAGCCGCAGTGGCAGCATGCGCCGGGGCAGGCCCGGGCGCCGTCGGTCGCGTGGACGGCAACGCCGTGGTCCTCCCAGCTGGCACCCTCGATGCTGGCGGCGCTCGAAAAAGTGGCCCGCCTGCTGGCTGCGCGCGGCGCTCGCGTGCGTGAACTGGCGTGGCCGTACGACCCGACGGCCGGCCAGCCCGCCTTCAGCCGCCTCGCGGATGCCCAACGCACCGTGCAGTTGTTCGAAACAGCGCGCGCACTGGGACCCGAGGCCCAGTATCGGCGCGAGGCACTGTCACAACGGCTCGTCGCGCTGATCGATGAGGGGCGCGGCATCGGTGCGGGGGACTACATCGATGCGCTGCAGCTTGGGCGCGCGTGCACGGCGGCGATCGACCAGTTGTTCGGCGATGCCGACATCGTGCTGACGCCGAGTGCGCCCGGCGAGGCGCCCCTGGGCCTCGGCACCACCGGAGACCCGCAATTCAACCGGCCCTGGCATTTGCTGGGGGGCCCTCAAATCAGCGTACCGCTGCCGAAGGCCGTGGCGCATGGCGAGAGTGGTCTGCCACTGGGCCTGCAGGTCGTGGCCCGCCCCGGCGATGACATGCGAGCGCTGGCCGCTGCCAGCTGGATCGAGTCCCAGCTCGCGGCGTACTGACCCCATGGCTGTCATCCGCGGCTCCCTGCCAGCGTTTGCCACGTCGGTGCCGGTCATCGTCATCGGTGCCGGCGCGGCTGGCGCACTGGCTGCACTGGCGGCGCGCGAGGCGGGCGCGAAGGTGCTCGTGCTCGACCGCGACTCGTCGCCGGCCGGCGCGACGGGGAGCTCGTCCGGGATGATCCCGGCGGCCGGCACGCGCGCCCAGCAGGCACGTGAAATCGACGACACGCCGGAGCGCTTCGCCGCCGACATCCAGTCGAAGTCGAGCGGGCGGTCCGCCGCGCACCTGGTCGAGGCCTACACACGCACCTCTGCCGAGACTCTGAACTGGCTCGAGTCGACCTGCGGCCTGAGCTTCGAACTGGTCGACGGCGTTCCGCCGGGTCATGGCGTGCCGCGCATGCACGCGCTGGCGGAGCGGGGCGGCACTTCGCTGCTCTCGGCGTTGTATCGCGCGCTGGCAGCGCGCGGAGTTCGCCTGCAGCCCAGTTCGCGCGTCACCGATCTGTACGTCGATGCCGATCAGCGTGTGCGCGGGGTGCGCGTGCAGCGTGGTCGCGAAGCGATCGACATCGGCTGTTCGGCGCTGGTCGTGGCGACCAACGGCTTTGCCGGCAATGTCGAACTGGTCAGCCGCCACCTGCCGGACGTGCGGGCGCTGCCGTTTGCCGGCCACGAAGGCAGCCAGGGCGACGCGCTGCAGTGGGGCGGCGAACTGGGCGCCGCGATCGAGGACATCGACGGCTTCCAGGCCCACAGTTCGGTCGTCATGCCGCAGCGGCTGCAGCTGCCGTGGGCGCTGATGTCGGAGGGTGCCATACAGGTCAATCGCCAGGGCGAGCGCTTCGGCAACGAGCACGAGGGCTATTCGGAGAGCGCGCTGTTCGTGCTGGCGCAGCCGGAGGGCATCGCCTTCAACATCTACGACGAGCGCATCCACGAAGTCGGCCTGGCGATGCCGAACTATCCCGAGGCCGTCACCAAGGGGCTGATCAAGCGCGGCACGACGTTGCGGGACCTCGCCGATGCGCTGGGCATCGAGCGCAGCGGCCTGGAACAGACCATCGCACTTGTCAATGCGCTCGCGCTCGACGAAGACATGGACGAGTTTGGACGCACGTTCCGCGCGGCGCAGATGATCCTCGGCCCGTACTACGGCGTGCAGGTCACGGGCGCGCTGCTCGGCACCGAAGGCGGGCTGGCGATCGACGCGCGAGGCCGCGTGCTGCGGCCCGACAAGTCCGTTCTGCCCAACCTGCTGGCGGCCGGAGGCGCCGCGCGCGGAATCTCGGGCGACGCGGGCGGCGGTTACCTCGAGGGCAATGGCCTGCTGACCGCCGTCGTCGGCGGGTACCTCGCTGGCCGGACGGCGGCGGAGCTCGCGTACTGACCGCCCCGACGACAGCGGGCTTTCACAGCTCCGGAAGGGCGCGCGGCTGGCGGCGCTCGTCGGTCGCGACGTACACCAGCGTGGCCTCGGTGACCTTGACCACCTCCTTCTGCAGACGGTTGCGTTCGGCGTAGACCTCGACATCGACCGTGATCGAGGTCCGGCCCGTCTTCGCGATGTTGGCGTAGAAGCTCACCAGGTCGCCGACGAACACCGGGTGCTTGAACAGGAACGACGTCACGGCGACCGTCGCGACCCGGCCGTTGGCGCGACGCGCGGCGGGAATCGCCCCGGCAATGTCGACATGCGCCATGATCCAGCCGCCGAACACATCGCCGTGGATGTTGGCATCGGCCGGCATCGGCATCATCCGCAGCACGGGAACCTGGTCGTCGGGAAGTTGCAGCGGACTCATCGTCAAGACTCCGTTGTTCCGGTCGGTACGACGGCTCCAGGACGTTTGGCCAGCGCCGCCCGCGCCATGCGATCAACGAAGGTTGGCGCAACGAGCTTGAGCCACAGCCCGATGCGACCGCGCGTGCCCATCACGACTTCGCGCCGGCGGGCGCGCATGCCCTCGGCGATCAGCCGGACGCATTCATCGACGGGCATGGCGTCGGCCTCTAAAAGTCCGGAGACGCCAGCGGGCTCGCCGCGCGCGTTCCAGCCGCGGCGCCGGATCTCGGTGGCGACCACGCCCGGGAAAGCCACCATTACATCGATGCCGTCGTCGGCGGCTTCGATCCGCAGCGCGTCAAGGAAGCCGGTCTGCGCGTATTTGCTTGTGCAGTACGTCGTGCGCTCCGGTACGCCGGTCCGGCCCGCCAGCGACGAAACGCCGACGATGAGTCCGCGCGACGCCCTCAGATGCGGATACGCATGGCGGACGCACCAGATGGTCCCCATCGCATTGATGCGGAACAGCCGCTCGAAGGTGGAGAAGTCCTCGATCTCGGCGAAGCGCGCGTGCATGGAGACGCCCGCGTTGGCCACCAGCACGTCGATCCGCCCGAAAGCCTCGATGGCGCGCTCACTGAGACGACGGCAGTCGCTTTCGATACTGACGTCAGTCGCGACGTCGATGGCCTCGGCCCCGAGCTCGCGGCATTGATCGCGCACCCGCGCCAACGCCTCGGCGCCACGCGCCGCCAGTACCAGCCTCGGCTTCTCGATCGCCAGCTGCCGCGCCAGTTCTGCGCCGATCCCGTCGCTGGCGCCAGTAATCAGGACTGATTTGCCTGCAAAGTTCATGACTTGGCGCGTGGATAATCGTGCAATGAGCTCAGACCGCCGCAAGTGTACGCACCACCTCATCACCCTCCCGCCCGGCGGGAGGGCGGGGAGGGTGCCATGCCGTTGATCTTCGGCGGAGCGCTCGGCCGCTCCGGAGCGAAGCCGACACAACCCAGCGCACGCGGAGCGGGCGTCCCGCCGCGAGCGCACGTGCGACCCGAAGGGTCGCGCACGTGAGCGGCGATATCTGATGAGGTGGTCCCCCCCTCGCGAAGCCCTGCCATCGACGCGTGCCGAACGCGACGACTGGAAGACGCTGCGCACGCTCCTGCCTTATCTCTGGGCCGACAAGGGCCGCGTGCTCTTCGCGCTGGCGTGCCTGGTGGCCGCGAAGCTGGCAACGGTCAGCGTACCGATCCTGCTGAAGGAGATTGTCGACCGGCTCGCGCCGGCGGCCCAGTCGGCCGCCGGCATGCTGGTCGTCCCGGTGGCACTAGTCGTCGCCTACGGCCTGCTGCGGCTGTCGACGTCGCTCTTCACCGAACTGCGCGAATTCTTCTTCGTCAACGTGACGCAGGCGGCGATGCGCACGCTGGCGCTGAAGACCTTCCGCCACCTGCATTCGCTGTCGCTGCGCTACCACCTGGAGCGGCGCACCGGCGCGGTCACGCGCGAAATCGACCAGGGCATCCGCGGCATTTCGTCGCTGATCAGCTTCACGCTGTACTCGATCCTGCCGACGCTGATCGAAATCGGGCTCGTCGTGGCCTACCTCGTCTGGAACTATGAGGTGTGGTTTGCCGTGATCGTCGGCGTCAGCCTCGCCGTCTACATCGTGTTCACCGTTCTGGTGACGAACTGGCGCACAGTCGTGCGGCGTCGCTGGAACGAACTCGAAACCAAGGCGCATTCACGCGCGGTCGACTCGCTGCTGAACTTCGAGACGGTGAAGTACTTCGGCAACGAGGACTACGAGGCCCGGCGCTATGACGAGACGCTGGCGGCAAGCCAGCGCACGGCGGTCATGTCGCAGCAGTCGCTGAACGTCCTGAACGCGGGGCAGCAGGTCATCATCGCGATCGCGCTGACGCTGATCCTTTGGCGCGCGGCCGTCGGTGTTGTCGAGGGGAGGATGACGATCGGCGATCTGGTGCTGGTCAATGCCTTCATGATCCAGCTTTATATCCCGCTCAACTTCCTCGGCGTGATCTACCGGGAGATCAAGCAGGCGCTGACGGACATGGACCGCATGTTCGCGCTGCTGGAGCACAACCGCGAGATCGCCGATGCCCCCGACACACGGCCGCTCGTCGTGCGCGGGGCGGAAGTGCGGTTCGAGAACGTCGACTTCGCCTACGATGCGCGGCGCCAGGTGCTGCGCAACGTCGACTTCACGATCCCCGGCGGCACGACGACTGCGGTGGTCGGTGCCACCGGCTCCGGCAAGTCCACGCTGGCGCGGCTGCTATTCCGCTTCTACGAGGTCGGCTCGGGCGCCGTGCTCATCGACGGCCAGGACGTGCGCACGGTTACGCAGGAGAGCCTGCGCGCCGCGATCGGAATCGTGCCGCAGGACACGGTGCTGTTCAACGACTCGATCGAATACAACATCGCCTACGGGCGCCCGGGCGCCGGCCGCAAGGAGGTCGAGTCTGCAGCGCGCGCGGCGCACATCCACGACTTCATCGAGTCGCTGCCAGACGGCTACGCCACCCTGGTGGGGGAGCGGGGGCTCAAGCTCTCGGGGGGCGAGAAGCAGCGGGTCGCGATTGCGCGCACGCTGCTGAAGGACCCCGCGATCCTGGTCTTCGACGAGGCGACATCGGCGCTGGATTCGCGCACCGAGCGCGTGATTCAGGACGAGCTCGAAGGCATTGCGCGCAGCCGCACGACGCTTGTCATTGCGCACCGGCTGTCGACGGTCGTCCACGCCGATCAGATCCTGGTGATGGATCACGGCAGCATCGTCGAGCGCGGGCCGCATGCGGAGCTGCTGGCGCAGGGTGGGGTCTATGCGGCCATGTGGGAGATCCAGATCCGCGAACGTGCCAAGGCCGAGGCGCTGATGCCCGCCGCCGCGGCCGCGGCCGAGTAGGTTCCGGCCGCGCCGCGCGGCGGCTACACTCGCGCCGTTTCGCGGAGAGGGGGTGGGTGCATGGCCATGAGCCGGACCTTGGCGGCGATGCTGACATCGGGGCTGTTGACGCTGGCACCGGTCCCGGGGAGCGCCCAGAGCCCGCCGGCACCGACGCCTCCGCCACAGCCGCCGACACTGCAGAAGGTGCGCGACACCGGCGTCGTCACGCTGGCACACCGCGAATCCTCGAGCCCGTTTTCGTTCTTCGACCAGAACAAGCGCCCCGTCGGGTACGCGCTCGACCTCTGCCTGAAAGTGGTGGAGGCCTTGCGCCGTGAACTCAAACTGCCCGGGCTGCGCGTCGAGTACCTCGCTGTCTCCGCCGCGCAGCGGATTCCGTCGATCGTCGACGGCAAGGCCGATCTCGAGTGCGGCAACACGACCAACACTGCCACGCGCCGCAAGCAGGTGGCCTTCACCGTGACACATTATTTCGCCGGTGGGCGGCTGCTGGTGCGCAGTGACTCGAAGATCAAGCGACTGTCCGAGATCGGCAGCCGGACGGTGGTCGTGAACGCCGGATCGACGCACGCGCAGTTCCTCGACACCGCCGTGGCGAAGGGCCTGTTCAAGGGCCGCAAGGTCGAAGTCAAGGACTCCGACGCCGCCTTTGCCGAACTCGACGCGGGCCGGGCTGCGGCCTATCTGCACGACGACATCGTGCTGTACGCGTTGCGCGCCAACACCAAGGAGCCGCAGCAGTGGGAGGTGGTCGGCGAGTTCACGACCGTGGAGCCGCTGGCGATCATGCTCCGGCGTAACGATCCCGACTTCAAGAAGTTCGTCGACCTCGTGCTGTCGCGTGCGATGGTGGATGGCGAAGTGAACACCGCCTACCGCCGCTGGTTCCTGAACCCCATCCCGCCGCGCGGCATCACGCTCGGCATTCCCGTCAGCCCGCTGCTGCGCGAGCAGTTCACGTTCCCGACGGACAAGGTCGGCGACGAAGTCGGCGGTTGAACGCCCCGGTGCAATGCCGTCGAGGCCGGGTGTCTTGCGCCGCACCATGGTTGCCCCACCCGGAACAACCCTTGGTTGGCACGAATGATGCGTGCAGTCGTCGAGTACGTTAGATTTGTCGTTCGGGCGCGTCACAGCGCACGAAGATCGTGCAACATGCACACACCCGCGCGGCGGGTTCTCGAAAAAGGAGCAGCAGGATGATTAAGAATGCAGGCAGGATCCTCGCCGGGGGACTGGTGGCCGCCGCGGCAATGGCTGCGGCACCCGCCCACGCGGGCAAGACGCTGGATGCGATCAAGGCGCGCGGCAGTGTCGTATGTGGCGTCAATACCGGCCTGGCGGGCTTCTCCGCCGCCGACAGCCAGGGCAACTGGACGGGCCTCGATGTCGACATCTGCCGCGCGGTGGCCGCGGCGGTGCTGGGTGACGGCAACAAGGTGAAGTTCGTACCGCTCAATGCCCAGCAGCGCTTCACTGCGCTGCAGTCCGGCGAGATCGACATCCTGTCGCGCAACACCACATGGACGCTGACGCGCGATGCCTCGCTCGGTCTGTTCTTCACGGGCGTCACCTACTACGACGGCCAGGGCTTCATGGTGCCGGTCAAGGGCAAGATCAAGAACGCGAAGGACCTGAAGGGCGCGACCGTCTGCGTGCAGTCGGGCACGACGACCGAGAAGAACCTGACGGACTTCTCGCGGGCGAACAACCTCGGCATCAAGCCAGTTGTTTTCGAGAAAGTCGAAGCTGCTACGGGCGCCTATTTCACGGGACGCTGCCAAGCCTACACGACAGACGCGTCGGGTCTTGCCTCGGTGCGCAACAAGGAGGCCAAGGATCCGAACGAGCACCTGATCCTGCCCACGCTGATCTCGAAGGAGCCCCTCGGCCCGGTCGTGCGGCGCGGTGACGACGAGTGGTACACGATCGTCAAGTGGGTCGTGTTCGGGCTGGTCGAGGCCGAGGAGTACGGCCTGACGCAGAAGAACGTCGACGAAATGGTCAAGACCAGCCAGGACCCGGTCGTCATGCGGATCGTCGGCACGTCGGAGGACACCGGCAAGCTGATGGGGCTCGACAAGAACTGGATGGTCAACGCCCTGAAGGCGACCGGCAACTACGGCGAGATCTTCGATCGCAATGTTGGCCCCAACTCCGGACTCAAGCTGCCGCGCGGCCTGAACAGTCTGTGGAACAAGGGCGGCATCATGTACGCACCTCCTGTTCGATAAGCGAACGGGAGGCGCAGTTCGCGCTCTGCGCGATGCGCATGGTTAGCTTTACTTCTCACCCCCGGCCCCGCTCTCCCAAGGGAGAGCGGGGCGGCGTTTTGGACAGCCCGGTCGGGCTGTCCTGAGCAAACCTATGGCACAGGCATTGCCGGAGCGGGCTCCGCCGAAGCGACGCGACTGGTCCTGGCGCAGCCAGGCCTTTCGCGGTCTTGTCTACCAGATCATCGCGATACTGCTGGTCGGGCTGGCAGCCTGGTTCCTCGCCAACAACACGCTCGAGAACATGCGGGCGCGCGGCATCCAGAGCGGCTTCGGATTCCTGTTGCAACCGGCAGGCTTTGACATCGGCGAGCCGCTGTTCAATTACGACGCGCTCGATCCCTACTGGAAGGCCTTCCTGGTCGGCATTGGCAACACGCTGCGTGTCGCAATCATCGGTGTCGTCCTGACCACGGTTCTGGGGACCCTGCTCGGCATCGGGCGCTTCTCGCACAACGCCCTGGTGCGCGGGCTCTGCTACGGCTACGTGGAACTGTTCCGCAACATTCCGGTGCTGTTGCAACTTCTGATGTGGTACCTGGTGTTCACCGAGGTGCTGCCCGATCCGTTCGATCCGGTGTCTGCGTTCGGGCTGTTCTTCCTCAGCAAGGGCGGGTTTCAGTACCCGATTCCCGTGCTCGGACTGGGCCAGGGCCTGGCAGCCATCGGCGCGGTGGTTGGACTTGGCCTGGTCTGGGTCTACCGGCGCTGGGCGCGACGAAAGTTCGAGCAGACCGGCCAAGTGCGCAGCATGTTCTGGGTACCGCTCGGCATCGTGCTTGCCTGCGCCGTGCTCGGCTGGCTGGTGGGCGGCGCGCCCACGGCCTGGAATCTGCCGAGCCGCGGCGACGGCATGGTCGAGGGCGGGGCGGCCGTCACGCCCGAGTTCATGGCCGTGCTGCTCGGACTGGTCTTTTACACCGCGTCGTTCGTAGCCGAGGTGGTGCGCGCCGGCATCCAGTCCGTTTCACATGGCCAGGTGGAGGCGGCGTCGAGCCTCGGGCTGTCCAAGGGGCAATCAATGCGACTCGTCATCCTGCCGCAGGCGCTGCGCGTGATCATCCCGCCGATGACCAACCAGTACCTCAACCTGACCAAGAACTCGTCGCTTGCCGTCGCCATCGGCTATCCGGACGTGGTGTCGATCGCCAACACCGCGCTCAACCAGACCGGCCGTGCCGTCGAGTGCATCGCGATCATCATGGCGGTGTACCTGACGACGTCGCTGACCACGTCGTTCATCATGAACTGGTACAACAAGCGCGCCGCGATCAAGGAGAGATGATGCAGACAGTCTCTCTGCTCGCCGTTGTACTTGCGCCAGGCGCCCGGCCGCCCGAAGGCCGGCACACTGACTTTAGCCGTCCGAGTGCACGTGCGCCGCGCAGCGGCGCATACACGAGGACGGAAGCATCATGAGCGCCGTCTTTCAGCCCATTCCGCCGCGCGCGCCACCGATCAAGCAGGCTGGCCTCGTGCACTGGGTGCGCACGAACCTGTTTGCCGACTGGAAGAGCGCGCTGACAACGGTCGTCATGATCGCGCTCGCCCTGTACTTTCTGCCGCGACTTGCGGATTGGGCGATCTTCCAGGCGGTCTTTCAGCCCAACGCGGAGGTCTGCCAGCAGGCGCGCGGCACCGGCGCGTGCTGGGGTGTCATCGCCGAGAAGTACCGGCTGATCATCTTCGGCCGCTACCCGTACGCCGATCAGTGGCGGCCAGAAATCGCGACGGGCCTGCTGGTCGGGCTCCTCATGCTGAGTTGCATACGACGGTTCTGGAAACCCTGGCTGCCGCTCGTCTGGGTCGCCGTGCTCGCGGCTTTTTTCGGCCTGATGTATGGCGGCGTCGCGGGCCTCTCCGTGGTGACGACGGACCGCTGGGGTGGACTGCCGCTGACCATCATGCTGGCGACGCTTTCCATCGTGCTGGCGTTCCCCATTTCGGTGCTGGTCGCGCTCGGTCGCCGCTCGAAGCTGCCCGCGATCCGCACGTTCTGCGTCATCTATGTCGAGCTGATCCGCGGCGTGCCACTGATCTCGGTGCTCTTCATGGCGTCGTTCATGTTCCCGCTGTTCATGCCGCAGGGGCTAACGATCGACGTGCTGGTTCGGGTGCTGGTCGGCATCACGCTGTTCGCCGCCGCCTACATGGCGGAGATCGTGCGTGGCGGCCTGCAGGCGATCCCCAAGGGCCAGGTCGAGGCGGCCGACTCGCTTGGGCTTACCTACTGGCAGACGCAGCGCAAGATCGTGCTGCCGCAGGCGCTCGCCATGGTGATCCCGGGCATCATGAACAACTTCATTTCGATCTTCAAGGACACGTCGCTGGTCACGATCGTGTCGCTCTACGAGCTGACCGGCGCGCTCGGGCTTGCGCTCAATTCCGATGCCGACTGGCGCCCGTTCAAGATCGAGGGCTACCTGTTCATCACGCTGATCTACTTCATCTTCTGTTTCGCGATGTCGCGCTACAGCCTGTGGGTGGAGAAACAGCTCAACCGCAGCAAGACGCGATAGCCAACGGGCGCTGCCATGACCCATCACATCATCACCTTCGACAAGGTCAACAAGTGGTACGGCAACAATTTCCACGTGTTGCGCGACATCGACCTGCACGTCAAGAAGGGCGAGCGCATCGTCATCTGCGGCCCGTCGGGCTCCGGCAAATCGACCCTGATCCGCTGCATCAACCGGCTCGAGGAATACCAGGAAGGCACGCTCAAGGTCGACGGGATCGAGCTCACCGATGACATCAAGGCGATCGAGAAAATCCGGCGCGAAGTCGGCATGGTGTTCCAGCAGTTCAATCTGTTCCCGCACCTGACGGTGTTGGAGAACCTCACGCTGGCGCCGATGTGGGTCGCAGGCATGCCCAAGGCCGAAGCCGAGGAGCGCGCGATGACGCAACTGAAGCGGGTGCGCATCGCCGAACAGGCGCAGAAGTATCCGCTGCAGCTGTCTGGCGGCCAGCAGCAGCGGGTGGCGATCGCGCGGGCACTGTGCCTGACGCCGAAAGTGATGCTGTTCGACGAGCCGACCTCGGCGCTTGATCCGGAGATGATCAAGGAAGTGCTCGACGTGATGATCGAGCTTGCCGGCCAGGGCATCACGATGCTCTGCGTCACGCACGAAATGGGCTTCGCCAAGGCGGTGGCCGACCGCGTGATCTTCATGGACCAGGGCCAGATCGTCGAGCAGAACAACCCGCACGAATTCTTCGACCACCCCAAGAGCGAGCGCACGAAGGACTTCCTGTCGAAGATCCTCGGCCACTGAGTGATGCCTCGCACGCGCACCGCGTTCACCGCCCCTCGCGGGGGAGCGCAGTCGGCTCGGGAGCGGCCCGGCGCCGGGTGAGCAGGCGCCGCGGCGGAGCGCGATGCCTGAGCTGACGTGGCTGCACTGGGGCACGCTGGCTGTCATCGCCGACTGGGCGATCCGGCTGGTCATGCTGCCGATCGTGCCGACGCGGCGCTCGCCGGAGGCCGCCAAGGGCTGGTTACTGCTGATCTTCTTCCTGCCCTGGGTCGGACTCGTCGCCTATCTGCTGATCGGGCGTCCGCGTCTGCCGCGCTGGCGGCTGGAGCGGCTGCAGAAGTACTTCGAACTCGTCGAGCCGATGCGGCCCCGGTACATGGCGCTGCCGGGCACGCAGCCACCCGCCGTTCCGGCCGCCTACGAAGCAAGCGTGCGCCTCTCGACCGACCTCGCCCGGCTGCCCAACTTCGGCGGCAACGCGGTGGAACTGCTGACCGACTATTCCGCGACCCTGGCGCGCATTGCGGCCGACATCGACACCGCGCGCGCGACAGTGCACCTGTGCTACTACATCTTCCAGGTCGATGCGCATACCGAGCCGGTGATCGCCGCCCTGGCCCGGGCGGCGGGACGCGGCGTGCGCTGCCGCGTGCTGATCGATGCCTTCGGCTCGCGGCCGACGATCCCGAGCGTGATGCCGAGGCTGCAAAGCCTCGGCATCGACGCGCGTGTCGCGCTGCCGTTCCGGTGGCGCAAGCCCGAACGGCTCGACCTGCGCAATCACCGCAAGATCATCGTCATCGACGGACGCATCGGCTACACCGGGTCGCAGAACATGGTCGGGCCCGATTTCAAGCCCGGCCTCACCTACAGCGAACTGGTCGCGCGCATCGAAGGACCGACCGCGATACAGCTGCAGCTGGTTTTCGGTGCCGACTGGTACGAGGAGACTGCCGAGTTCCTTGGCGAGGCCGCGTTTCCAGAGCCGCGCATCGCCGGTGACTGCCCGGCGCAGATCCTGCCCAACGGTCCTGCCTCGCCGACGCAGCGCGCGCAGCGCATGGTCGTCAACCTCATCTACGCGGCGCGCCACCGCGCCGTCATCACGACGCCCTACTTCATCCCGAGCCAGGCGCTGCAGGAGGCGCTCGAGACGGCCGCGCAACGCGGCGTCGAGGTGCACCTCATCGTCGACTATCGACAGGACCAGTTCATGGTTTCCAACGCGCAGCGCTCGTACTACGAGTCGCTGCTGGCGTCGGGTGTGCGCATCCATGCCTACCGCGAGGCCTTCCTGCACACGAAGTCGGTCTCAATCGACGGCGAGGTCGCGTGGGTCGGTTCATGCAACATGGACCTGCGTTCGTTCGAACTGAACGAAGAAGTCGTTGCGTTGTTTTACAGCGGCAGCATCGCGCGGCAGCTCGAGGCCATCGAGGCGGGCTACATGCGCGGCGCGGAGGAAGTCCATATTGCCGAGTGGCGCGAGCGCCCCTTCCACGTTCAGCTCGTGCAGAACCTCATGCGGCTGGTGAGCCCGCTGCTATGAGCGACGCTCGCCGGGCGCGCCCCATGAAGGAGTGCGCCCGGCCGGGGTGACGCGCATTACTGGTCGCCGCCGCCCGTGCCGTGATCGACCGGCATTTCGGCACTGGCCGAACCGTCGAAATCGCCGGTCGTTGCGCAGCCGGCGAGTGACGCGGCGAGCAGCGCCGCAGCGATGACGGCGAGCGCCGGGTTCTTGATCGAACGGCCTTCCTTGCTTTCGTTGCGTGTCATGGTGCACCTCTCTGAGTCCCGCGAGGGGAGGGTTGATCATCGATTCACCACCGCATCGGTTGAGTACGGCGTGAACGGACAGTAGAGGCGGACCGAGCAGGGCGCAGCCGAATGCGCCCCCGGCGCCATGCTGAAAATTGGACAGCGGAGCGCGGCGGCGGGGCTGGGCGCGCCCGCAAACGCGGGCGCGCGCGATCATTGATAATCGCGCCTTTGCCTGCTCGCGGCCACCACATTCATGTCTGTCACCGAGTCGGCCGCGCAGCCGAACGCGCGGTTCGCTGTCTTGCCTTACGCCGCCACGATCTTCCTGTCGGCGTTCCTGCTCTTTCTGGTGCAGCCGATCATCGCGAAGCAGATCCTGCCGTGGTTCGGCGGCTCGTCCGCTGTATGGACGACGGCGCTCGTCTTCTTCCAGTCGACGCTGCTCGCGGGCTATGCGTATGCCGACCTGACGCATCGGCTGGGTGTGCGGCGGCAGACTTTCCTGCATGTCGGCTTGCTGATCGTGTCGCTGCTGTCGCTCCCGATCCTGGCCTCGACCGAATGGAAGCCGCAGGGTGACGAGGCGCCGATCCTGCGGATCCTGCTCCTGCTCACAGCGACGATCGGGCTGCCTTACTTCCTGCTTTCGACAACGACTCCACTGCTGCAGGCGTGGTACTGGCGCCGCTTCAAGGAAGCGGTGCCGTATCGCCTGTTTGCGCTGTCGAACTTTGCGTCGCTACTCGCGCTGCTTGGATTTCCGGTCCTGTTCGAACCGTGGTTCTCGCTGCCGCAGCTGGGCTGGGGCTGGTCGCTCCTGTACGTCGCGTTCGTGCTGATCTGTTCGGCCACCGCATGGGCCTCACTGCGAGGCACGAACGGCGCTGAAGCCGCGCCCGACCCCTTTGCAGCGACGACCGCGGTGGCCCCGACGACCGCGGATCAATTGCGCTGGCTTGCGCTCGCCGCCATGGGATCGGTGATGCTGCTGGCGGTCACCAATCACGTGACGCAGAACGTGGCGAGCGTGCCGTTTCTCTGGGTGCTTCCGCTCTCGCTCTACCTGCTGACCTTCGTTCTTGCGTTCGATCATCCACGCTGGTACCGACGACCCGTGTTCGTGGTGCTGGTCGCACTCGCTGTGCCAGCGATGGCGTGGCTGATTCCGTCGCTCGATCTCAAACTTGCGGCCGCGGTGTTCTTTGCTGGTCTCTTCGTCGCCTGCATGTTCTGCCACGGTGAACTGGCGCGCATGCGGCCCGATCCGCGCTACCTGACGCGCTTCTACCTGATGCTTTCCCTTGGCGGCGCGCTGGGGGCCGTGCTGGTCGCGATCGTGGCGCCGCTGGCTCTGAGCGGCTACTTCGAGGTCAACATCGCGCTCGTGCTGCTCGCGCTGCTGGTGCTAATGCAGCTTTCGGGCTGGAAGCGGCTGATCGGCGTGGCGGTGGTGGCGGCGACGGCACTCTTCGCGATCCGCGGGGCGCAGGAGTACGCGCAGGACCTCCGGGTGATGGAGCGGGACTTCTACGGTGTCGTGCGCACGCGCGACCGCACGGAACCCGTGCCTTACCGCGCCATGCTTCATGGTGGCATCATCCATGGTGGGCAACTGCTGGGCGAGCAGTACCGCAACACACCGAGCGACTACTTCGGCCCGGGCTCGGGCTACGGGCGGCTCTTCGCGGCGCTGGAGGAGATCCTTCCCGGGCCGCGCCGGGTGGGCATCATCGGTCTCGGGGCCGGTGTCGTCGCCTCCTACGGGCGGCCGGGCGACACCTTCACCTTCTACGAGATTTCGCCGCGCGTCGTCGATGTCGCGCGGATTGAGTTCACCTTCCTGCGCGATACCGCCGCGAAGACCGAAGTCGTGCTCGGCGACGGGCGGCTCTCGCTCGAGCGGGAGGAGCCGCGCCGCTACGACGTGCTCGGCATCGACGCATTCGCCGGCGACTCGATACCGATGCACCTGGTGACGCGCGAGGCGATGGCACTGTACGTGCGCCATCTCGCGCCCGACGGCGTCATCGTGTTCCAGGCCACCAACCGCTACATCGACCTGCTGCCGGTGGTGAAGCGGCTGGCGAGCGAGTTCGGCATGGAAGCGGTGCTGGTCTCCGACGCGCCAGCCGGCTCGGACACGGGACCGGAGTACTGGCTGTCGGCGACCGACCAGGTCCTCGTGACGCGGAATCGCCGGCTGCTCGAGTCGGATGCGCTGCGCTACGTCGCCACGCCGGTTGCGGACCGCCCCGACCTGGCCACGTTCACCGACGCGCACCACAATCTGTTCCGGATCCTCAAGTAGCTCATGCCTGATGCCGTCGACCTGCTGAAGGCGAGTTTTGCGGCGGCTGTCGCGGCGGCGGATCCCTTGCAAATGCTGGCGCAACACCTGCCCCAGGCGCCGCGGCGGGCGCTCGTCGTCGGCGCCGGCAAGGCCGCGGCGAGCATGGCGGTTGCCGTCGAACGCGCGTGGTCGGACGTTGAGCTCGATGGGCTCGTCATCACGCGATATGCGCACGGCTTGCCGACGCGCCGTATCCGCGTCATCGAGGCGGGGCATCCGGTCCCCGATGCCGCGGGCGAAGCCGCCGCGGCCGAAATCCTTGCGCGCGCCTCTTCGCTGCAGGCAGGCGACCTGCTGCTGGTGCTGGTTTCCGGGGGCGGCTCGAGCCTGCTCTCGCTACCGGTGGTCGACGTGTCGATGGAAGACCTCAAGCGCGTCACGCGCGACCTGCTCGCGAGCGGCGCGCCGATCGAGCAGATGAACGTCGTGCGCAAGCACCTGTCGCGCGTCGCTGGCGGCCACCTCGCCACGGCGGCGACGGCGCGCGGCGCCACAGTCGTTGCGTTGATCATCTCGGATGTCACGGGCGACGCGCCGGCCGACATCGCGTCGGGCCCGTGCGCGGCCGATCCGAGCACCTACGCCGATGCGACTTCCGTGCTGCGGCGCTGGAACGTCACACCACCGGCGAGCGTGGCCAGCTGGCTGGCACGCGGCGAGCGTGGTGAGATCGACGAGACGCCGAAACCCGGCGATGCTCGCCTGGCCGGTGTGGAGAACCGCATCGTCGCGACGGCGCGCACCTCGCTGCAGGCCGCAGGCGAAGTGTTCCGCCGCGCCGGCGTGACGCCGGTGATCCTCGGCGACACCGTGACCGGCGAGGCGCGGGAAGTCGCGAAGGTCTATGCCGCGCTGGTGCGCGAGCTGCGCGCCCACGATGCGCCGTTCGCACGGCCGGTCGCACTGATCTCGGGCGGCGAATGCACGGTCACGCTGCCGCCTGGCGCCCGCGGCCGCGGCGGCCGCTGCGGCGAGTTCCTGCTCTCGCTGGCTGTCGAACTCGACGGGATGCCAGGCGTGCACGCGCTCGCCGCCGATACCGACGGCATCGACGGCAGCGAGGACAACGCGGGTGCCTGGCTGGGTCTCGACACAGCCGCGCGCGCGGCGGCGGCCGGCCTGCCGGCGCGCGCCGCACTCGACGCGCACGACGCCTACGGCTTCTTCGCGGCGGGCGACAGCCTCGTCGTGACGGGGCCGACGCGCACCAACGTCAACGACTACCGCGTGATCCTGGTTGCCTGATCGACCGGCGCGTGCGCGCCGGCCGTTTGCAGCAGTCCAGCGTTACGGCGTCGCGAGCGGGTCGAGCCCGGCAAGCATCAGCGGCGGCTCGTCTTCCCCGAAACTTGCCATCGGCGGGAAGGTCGGCGCGGCGAAGTAGTCGGGCGGCAGTTCGAGCGACAGCGCGTAGTCAGTCTCGAAGGACGACGGGAAGTTTTCCTCGAACGCCACCAGGACTTCGGCGTCGTCATACGCGACCGTGTCATACGGCCACTCGGCGGTGCTGGCCTGAGCGGACGAAAGCACGAGCGAGGCGGCCGCGGAGGCGGTCGCGAGCAGCGCGAGGGCGTGCCGCGTGGCGGACTTGGAGCGCAACAGCGTGTTCATGGCAAGGCGGTTCATCCTGATCTCCTGGCGGATCGCCCGGGGGCATCCGCGTGCTGCGGTTGAAGTCGATCGAACCAGTGGCCGGATCGTCCTCGCTGGCTTCTCAGCCAGCGTGGAGAGCAGCGTAGGAGTGCAGCGGCGTCGAAGCGATGCAAAAAGCCGCACTCGTCACGCGACGTGCGCGGCAATTCGGATGACGATTATTCGCACGGCTCGGGCGTGAGCACGCAAAATCCAGTTTCAGCTCACAGACCCTGACGGGATAAGCAGCTGCGTTTCGTCGCAGTTCAACCCCTTGCTGACATAGGCTGCGCCGCAAACCGGACGCTCTGGGTGTTCCCAATAGCAGCCATGAACTTCAGCCGCCATGAACAGTTGACGTTCTATGGCAGTGAGAAGGAATCCGACGAGGGTTTGAGCCGAATCTCAATTACATTTTGAGACTGTTCTGGATTCGATGACTGCCAGAAGTTCGTAAACTTGAAGATGTGGCCCTTGTCGTAGTGGATCTCTACAAAATGAGGTCCCTTCCACGATAGACGTAGGTTTTCGAACCGATCTCCCAGCAGCACTGGTTCGCCCGACAACGTGCCATTGATGGGGATCAGGTACATTTCTATAGGCGTCGAGACGGTAGCGCCACTCGCCCTCTCGGCAATAACTGCCTGTAGCATTCCGTCCGGCGAAGTAGCCCTCGCTCGTTCGCTTAGCCCGCCGCGGCACGCGCACATCATCAGAATTGTGATGGCGATCGCACATCGCGACAGCAATCTATACCAGCAAGTGTTCATCGAAGCGCAACGTTCGCTTAAGAGCCGAGCTCAACGATGGCAGCGACACTGAAAGTATCGAATTCCGTCACGAATCACCTGCTGGTCCGCCGGGTCGTCACCATACGGCGATGAACCCCACGGATCGGGCGGGAGAATCCACCAATCGATTGCCCCAGGATCTACGTCAATCTATGCGTACCGCCGGCCAATCGAATGCCTACCAGATCCTGTGTGCAAGGACCGCAAGTCAAGCACGGTTCCCGAGGCGCGGAAGTCTGCTTATCGTCGGCTGGGCCATCGCCGCGGCTGTGCCCTTAGTTGCCGAAGCCACTGTCGGCGCCGACACCTTCGCGGCTCACAAGGCGCTTACCTGCGCATCGAGTTCGGTCCCGAACGGAGCTCTCTCGAGTCTGTCGGCGCGGCTGCACGATCTCACTCCTTCCGGCCGGGCCGCAAACCGTGAGCTTCTGACGGCGGCCGAGCGATGGGACCTGGAACGCGTGCGTGCACTAGCAACAAGCGGCGAACCGAACGTCAATGCAAGAAGTGATTCCACCGGTTGGACCTCGTTGTTCTTCGCTGTGTACGCCGATGATCTTCCGACCGTACACGTTTTGCTCGACAGGGGTGCCGATGTAAACATCCACGAGAACGAGAGCGGATCGGTCGCCCTGGCTACTGGAGACCACCTTCTTCTGCGCGGAGGCGCCCCCCTGCGGTACGCGCGGAGCGCCGAAGCGGCAAAGCAACTGCTTGCGCACGGTGCACGGATCGACGCGATGGACGCTCACGGCGATCGCGCAATCCACTGGAGTCCTCCGCAAGTGACGGCGGTGCTTCTCGATGCCGGCGCCGATCCGGATTCTCGGCAGGGCACGTTTAGAAGCCGGGGAATCACGTATCCGGGCAACGCGATTACGGCGCTGATGACGGCCTCAAGCAGCGGAAACCCAGAAAAGATAAGACTCCTCATATCCGCCGGCGCCGACGTCAACGCGCAAGACAGGTGGCGCAGCACCGCGCTGCATCGGGCAGTAGACGCGACGAGTCAACCCATGGTCGCCACGGCGAGCCTCTTGGAAATCATCCCACTGTTGGTCGCAGCAGGTGCCGACGTCAACGCCCGCGACTCGAATGGTCAAACCGCGCTGATGATCGCTGCTCGCTTCCGGTCGATGGACGTCATCAAGGCATTGCTTGCCGCAGGCGCCGATCCATCGATCTGCGATGCAGATTCGCGGGACGCCGCAGACCACTTCGGCTCGTCACGATGTGACGAGCCGAAGTGCCTTGCGATTCGGGAGCAGTTGAGCGGCCACGGGAAGGGACACTGCACGGTGTTCATGCCACCGCCCGAACCGTTGTCGACGCCTTGGACGACGAGTTCGCTGCTTGGTTGGACGCAGCCTTTCGTGCTCCTGTCGCTGCCCGCGATCTTCATATCGTCGCTAATCATTTCTTGGATGATCGTGGGACGATCGAGCAGCAGGCGGCTTGCTCATACCAGGATTGCTTACTTGGCATACGCAGTCTGCGCTCTGATCGTTACGCTCTTTCAACTCCTCTTGTTCGTGGAGGGCCCGCAGGTTGCCTGGTTCGTGGGCGTGCTGCTTGTGCTGCCGCTGGTTATTGGCGGTGCCGTTGCGGTGGCAATGTCCGTGGCGGTCAGGCCCCATATTGGTCTCTCCGTGCTTGGTGGCGCGACCCTCGCACTCGGTGCGCTTCAGTTGCTCGCCTTCGGTGGCTTGATCGGGACATGGATGAACGTGATTGCTTGGGCTTACGTGATGCTTGTGCTCTGCGTGATCGTGTACGGTCGCCGCTCGTGGCTCCAGGCACAGTAACCAGCACGATTCAGGTCGCCGCTGCGACTGCGTAGGCGACAGATCGACTGTCCACCTTGCGATGTGCGTTGACGCGGACAACTGTCCGCTTGATCCCAGGGAGCGGTCATCGCCTTCGACCGGAGCATCCGTCCGCTACTGGCCCGGCTTGTGTCCCTCAACACTGAAGAGTCAAGTCGTCGTGACCGCCTGAACAGGCGCTGGACGAACAGCCACACCCGTCGCCAGAACACGGCCTCCGCAGCGAGCAGGCGGCTCAACCAAGGTGGCAGATCGGCCTGGCTCTGAATCTGGGCAGCGGCCGCATCGCGTGTGGCGCCGGAAAACACCGACCTGTACAGGGCCAGAACGATCTTGAGTTCGATGGCGACGAGCCCGGCAAGGCCCACGTATCGCAGCGGCGTCAGATAGACGAGCAATTGCTGATCTGACCGCGGAATCAACTTCGACACCGCCCAGATTCCAAGACAAGACAGCGCAAGCGCTCGGAGGCCGGCATCCTTGCGTCGATGCCGATAGCTAAGCCAGTAGAGCGCAGACAGCAAGACCGCGAGATCAAACAGTGCCGCGGGCTCAGCAAGGTGGGGAAGGTCGGCTCGAACGCCCGGTAGCGCCAACCAGTTCCCCGCGACGATCAACGCAGCGGTGAAGATGAACTAATGTGCTCTAAGCCAAGGCGGGAGGGAGATCGGCATGGACGCATCCACCTGAAGCGACTTTCTTAATCGTATCGTCGACGGCCGCTCCCCGGATAGCCGGCGGGAGGGAACGCGTCTGCGCGCGAACGAACTGCGAGGCTGACCTCAACGGCGGGTCCTGGCCGCAACCCGAGCAAGTGGTGAACTCGGGTGGAGCCGACCTTCGTGACCCAAGCGACCGGCAGCATTGTCGAGATCTCCGGACGCAACGACGGCGACACGGCTTACCACTACGTGGTGAGCTTCTCATGGGCGTTCGACGACGCCCCGTTGGGCGGCGCTCGGTCACCGGGCAGGCAACGCTTACCGGGCGGCCAGGTCAACCGCGTTGCCTTCATCTCCGGCCCCTACCGCAGCACTCGGTTCGTGAGCCTGCCGACCCTGAATTGCGGCGCGGCCGAATGACGGTGCAGAGTGTCCAACCAGCCCATGTTACTTACGTCGCGGTTTCAGGACTCTGATAGGCCGGACGGGGGCGTAGCGATCTGCCGCGTCGTCAAGTACAGGTGCCACACCGCGAAGAACATCGCCGCGATCACGGGGCCGAGGACGAAGCCGTTGATGCCGAATAGGACCATGCCGCCGAGCGTCGTGATCATCACTACATAGTCTGGCATGAGGGTGACCTTGCCCACGAGTCTGGGCCGCAGCAGGTTGTCCACCAAGCCGATCACGAACATGCCCCAGGCAACCAGTGCAATGCTCTTCCAGATCGCGCCCGTGACGAAGAACCAGATCGCAACCGGCAACCACACCAGCGCGGCGCCAATGGCCGGCAGCAGTGAGAGGAAGGCCATCACGACGGCCCACAGCAAGGCTCCGCGAACCCCTAAGAACCAGAACGCGAGGCCACCGAGCGCACCTTGGATCGCCGCCACGATCATGTTGCCCCTTACCGTCGAGCGGATCACGGCGCTGAATTTGTCGAGCAGTTCCTGCTTGTGCGCTGGCGTCAGCGGCAGTGCGCGCCGCATGGCGTGCACGATGCGGTCGCCATCACGGATCAGGAAGAACGCGAGGTACGGAGTGATAAGCAAGCTGGCGGCAAAGTCGAACGTGTTCTGGCCTAGGCTGAAGGCCTGGTTTGCGATGAAGCCGCTGGCCTGCTCCAGCTTGGTGCTCAGCCAACGCTGCAGGGTATCGAAGTCCGCCAGCCCGAGGTGCTCGAGCAGCGTGGCCGCCCATCTGGGCAGCGCGTCGAACACGCCGCGAAGGTACGGCGTCGGACTGGTCTCACCGGACTGGATTCGCGCATAGAGCCCAGCGGCTTCGTGGGCAAGCGCCGCGCTCAGGAGGACAAAGGGAACGACCACAATCACCACGGCGGTCAATGTCGTCAGCAGCGCCGCCAGCGTGCGCCGGTGCCTCATCCGCCCCAGCAAACGACGGTGCAGCGGTGCGAACAGCAGCGCGACGATCACGCTCCAGAGGAGCACGCCGTAGAAGGGCAACAGGACCCAGCCGAGGGCGAACGAGACGGCCACCACCAGTAGCAGCAAGGCCCGGTGCTCTATGTAGGGGAGTGCGCTTTCGTCGATTCTGTTCATCGGGGGTCCTAAGGAGCACTTCGGCCGGGTTGCCGCCATCGTATCGGCCTCGTGCGGCGTTGCGTTCGATCACCTGCCGATTCCCGCGACCGATCGCTGTCAACACTTGATGCTGAGGGCGCCAGGGCGACCGGTTTGGGGCGGGCTGAGCCGTGGCGCGCGGAAGCAGCTACTGGCCGACCGACTTGTGCGCTACCGAACAGACGGCAGGCATATCGCGGCGTAACGTTTGAATTAGTACTTGACCGGGTGTTCTCAGTCGGCCGGTGTTCGAATTCGATCAGGCGGAGCATCCGTTCGTCAATGTGCACCTCAGAAGACCTCAAGGAACCATCATGAATGTGAACTACGTCACGCGCGACAATTTCGGCATGTATGCCAATACCAGTGAGGGTCCAGGCCCGGCGCTGATGGGAGCAAACACCCTTCTCGGTAACGATGTCTACAACAAGGATGGTCAGGACTTGGGTGACATCAAGGAGTTCATGATCGACATGGCCTCGGGCAAGATCGCGTATGCGGTGTTGTCGTTCGGCGGCCTGCTGGGGATGGGCGACAAGCTGTTTGCCGTGCCTTGGGCGGCACTGACGCTGGACACCGTGAACAAGCGCTTCACGCTCAACGTCTCGAAGGAAGTTCTCAAGGGAGCCCCCGGCTTCGACCAGAAGCATTGGCCGTCAATGTCGGACAAGACCTGGGCCAGCGGGGTGCACACGTTCTATGGGACGCCGTACCGGGCCGATCCAGCCCATTGAACCCGTCGCCGCCTCGCTTCATGTGATGCGACCGGCCCCCAAGTTGCGGGGGTCGACGCTCGCGATTCAGTGACTGTTCGCGGGCGGTAGCACGGGGCGACCAGTCACTCACCCCGTGCTGCAGCATCGAAGACAATCGCAATTCCGGCTCCGCGGCGGACGGCAATCTCGCACGGTCGACCGCCGCCGGAGACAAGACGGCCTTTGCATCAGCGCTCTGTGCTGCGCTGACGACTAGAGTTGAACCAACAGCGGCCAGACAGATGATGGCGAGGAACTTCATCACACTCCAGCCGATGACATCCTGAAGCCATTTCCGCGTTGGCCTGAATGTCCGCAATGTGGCTGGTTGCCACCGCATGTCGACTTCCGCTTCTGGCCACCAGCGGCGCGCGCCGGCCTCAGTTTGAACGTCCTGCCTGATCCAGGATGGCCAGCAACTGCGTCGGAGCGCTGATCATTGGATCGTGGCCGGTGGCGAGCTCGAGCACCTGCCAGCCCGACTCGGAACGCACTCGCTGACGCGACCTTTCGATCGTCGGCAGTGCCGGCGAAGTGCAGTCCACGAAAGTACGAGAAAGGCTTGCCACTCGCGCTTCGTCGAAATGCAGCACGTCTTCATACACACCGCCCGGATGTGGCGTCTGGCGCCGATCCACCCATGCCGCATCCTCGTCGGTCAGGCCATAGGCAGATGCCGACGGAGGCGGGATGACGCCGCCCTGCGCGATGTCTTTCCGACGGGCTTGGCGTGCGTTCTCGTCGTGGGAACTCGACCAGCTCTCGCCACTGCGGGGAATGATGGCGTCGAGGTAGACCAGCCGGACAATGCGCTCGGCGTAGCGATCAGCCACGGCGGTGATCAACAATCCAGCATAGCTGTGACCCACAAGGACGACCTGCGTCAGTTCCTCCGTTTCAATGACTGCCGCCACATCGTCGATGTGAGTCGCGAGCCGGATGGTCGAGGACAGCAGGTGTTCGCGTTCGCCGAGCCCGGTGAGTGTCACGGCAAATGCGCGATGACCCTTGGCCCAAAGTGACGGCAGGATCTTTCGCCAGCACCAGGCGCCATGCCATGCGCCATGAACGAGAACGAAGTCAGTCATACCGTTTACCCCGCGCCGAGCTTTCGAACACGCCACTACTTTCAGAGCGGCCAGTTTCGCAACGGCAGTGTTCAGGAATGGAGGCTATGGGGCAAGTGTGGCCGCGGTGAGTCACCTCTGCAAGTGGCCGAGAGTTGCGCCCCAAAGCCGCAATACGGCACGCGCGGACTCCAGTATCCCCGACCATTGCTTCCTCGGTGTCGTCAGTGCGAGCGTAAGGTCCTCATCGCGCCGCTCCAAGCGATGAGTTGGTCGAACATCGACTTGAGCGAGTTCTGGTGCAGCGCGGCCGGCTTGAACTCGCTGAAGTTTTCGAAGTCTGTGAAGAGCGACAGTGCGACCTGCGAGCGGACGGTGGCGATCTGAAGCTCGGCCATGATCAACCGAAGGTGCTCCACAGCCCGTGTGCCGCCGGCACTGCCGTAGCTGACAAACCCGGCGGCCTTGTTGTTCCACTCCGCGTACAGGAAGTCGATAGCGTTCTTCAGAGCACCCGACGTGCTGTGGTTGTATTCGGGTGTAACAAACACGAAGCCGTCGAACGACGCGATCGTTGCCGCCCACGCTTTCGTGTGCGCCTTGCTGTACTTGTGCTGTGAAGGCGGCACGGGCTCGTCGAGCAACGGCAGGTTGAAGTCGGCAATATCGACCAGTTCGTATTCGGCGTCGTCTCGCTGGCGCGCGTAGTCCTGCACCCAGCGGGCCACCGCCTCGCCCTTGCGGCCAGGGCGCGTGCTGCCAAGGATGGTTGCAATTCTGAGCATCGGTACTCCTTAGTGTGATCGACGCGCCCTCTGAACGAAGAGCAGGCGTGCGCCACGACTCCTATCAAGCAAGTCCGGCAAACGAGCAGCGGCTCGAGGCGCCGCGGCAAGCGGTTGAGCCCTACGGCCTTACTGCAACTGAGCGCGCAACTCTCCGCCCGGATTCGCGGCACTGTGCACGTTGAAGTAGAGGTCGCCGGCCTTGAAAGCTTTCATCTGAGCCGCGTCGAGCTTCGCTCCACTGGGCGCCTTGTACACGTCGCCGTCTTTCGTGAACGGCACGACGACCGGCCCGTTCTTGCCGGCTGCACCCAAATGGATATGCGCCGCCGTTCCCTGCACGCCCTTGGTCGTAACACTTCCGGACACCGCGCCGTCATCGCCGATCGAGATCTTGCCTTCGCCACTCGCTGTCGTGGTCACCGGCGGCACCTCGTTCGCGCCGGAGAGCTTGAGCATCACATCGGCGCCGAGCGCTGTACTAGTGCCGACAGCACCGAGCGAGACGATCGCGGCGGCAAACAGGGACTTCTTGATTCGATTCATTCATTTCTCCTGGGAAGATAGATGGAAGGCAACTCAATTGGCGAAAGCCGTACCGGCATGGGTTCATTAGGCAACAGGTCAAGGCAAGTGCCGCTTTGCGCTGACAATTGTTGTCGCCAACCGGAAAAGAACTACCGAGAGTTAACTTGTAAACGTTGCCGGGCGTGATGTCTGTTCGACAGCGCACATACCAGTCGGCCTCGCGGCCACGATGTGGCGATTCCCTGCATGAGAAAGCACAATGGGCGACGGCGTCCAGGAGTTCTCCAAAACAGTTCCGATACGTCGCATGGCCGCAGCAACTACTCCAGTGGAGTGACTAGGTCTGCTTTCAGGCAATTCTGCGACTAGCCTGGCATGTCGGCAATTGGCCGGAGTCGGCTGGCAGCAAGTCACCCGGGACGCAGACATGCTGGACGCATGCGCAAGTCATCGGAGTATCGACCGCAGATCCTCAAGCTTGTCGAAGAGGTGCCACACGTAGTTGCTCGTCCCATTGATACGATGGGAATGCAGGTCCTTCAAGGCCGGGTCGTTGCAGTAGCTGGCAAAGGCATCTTTGGACGCCCACTCGACGAGGATCAGAACCTTGCGAGGCTCAATACTCCCAGTGGCGGCCTCACGAAACCTGCCAAGGGCCACCACGTGGCCGCCGTGAGCTTGGACCTCGCTGGCCGAGCGGCGCGAATAGGCCAAGTACTCTGCCTTGTTGGAGACATCGAAAAGGTTGAGCGCATACACCGGTCCGGACATGGGTACCTCGCGGATTGAGATATTCAGCGGCTTGAACCATCGCTGGGGCGGCCGGCTGTTGGGCAGATTCTGAACCAGCCAATGCGGGCAGGCTCTGGCCTGGCCGGGTGCTACTACGTGCCTCGACTGACCGTCTGAAGGGCGGCTTCGATCCCCTCAGATCAAGGCTGGTCGCCCGGCCGGAGACTCACTTTCGTTGAGTCTAGGGTCTGCAAGCAACTGGGCTCAGGTGACTGACTTGGGCGCCTCGCCCTGACGGTGTTCCCAGCGGTGCGAAAGGGCATCGGCAAGCGTCTTCAGCAGTACGAAAACGATGACATACAGGTGCGCGTGGCCGGCCGCGGGGAAAAGCATGATCACCAGCAACCCGCAGACGACCACAGCCAAGACCGCCGCCATGCGCACATAGGGCCAGAAGACGAGCGCCGGCACACTCTGCGTGCGGTACTCGCGGCGGATCAGGAAGTTCCAGACGAACGAAACTCCATGGCTGGCGACAAGGATGAAGATCACCGGGTTCACCGGGACTTTTGCCGCACCAAACCAGGCAACCGCACCGGGGCTGTTCGGCCCCGACGCCACGTGATTCAGCTCAATCGATGACCATAGGAATGACGCGGCGACCAGGAGCGCGAAACCAGCAAACTTGAACACAAAGAAGCCGACTCCGATCACCGTGAGCAGCAGCCGCTGCCCGAAGCTGACGCTGACCCAACGCGCAAGCGTTGCGCCAAACGGCTGTTCGCCGAAGAGTCCAACAACCACCAGGCGCAAGACGTTGAAGCCGCCGATCACCAGCGCCTCGAACCAGTAGAGCACGATGAGCTGGACGACGTCCCAGTGTCCGCGCAACGCC
>Ga0105090_10000079_pt1 | contig 37296 bp, 33 predicted proteins | sample PPLLak3March2015_FD_79110 | JGI IMG/M metagenome (GOLD analysis project Ga0105090, IMG submission 79110) | Freshwater sediment microbial communities from Prairie Pothole Lake near Jamestown, North Dakota, USA - PPLs Lake P7 Core (1) Depth... | ecosystem: Environmental > Aquatic > Freshwater >...
GTCGCGGAGCTGGCCGGATCGTATCGCTTCCTGCGCCGGCTCGAGAACCGGCTGCAGGAGCGCAACGACGAGCAGACGCACGACCTGCCCCGCGACGAGACGGGACGCGCGCGGCTCGCGCTCGCGATGGGCATGCCGGACTGGCCTGCGCTCGCGACCGTGATCGCGCAGCACCGCGACCGCGTGAGCAGCCACTTCCGCGCCCTGGTGTTCGCACCTGCAGCGCCCACAGAGGGCGAGGCGGGTCGGGCGCTCGTCTCGCTGCTCGAGGACCAGGTCGACGTCGCCCGCCGCAGCGAACTGCTGCGCGTGGCCGGTCTCGCCGAAGCAGAGGCCGTGTCGGCGCGTCTCGAGCTGCTGCGCGACAGCGCCTATTACCGCCGGCTCGACGATACCGGGCGACGCCGCCTGCACACGCTGCTGCCGTCGCTGCTCCAGTCGCTGGCGGGCCGTGGGGCGGAGGCGCTCGCGCTCGGCCGGCTGCTGCACGTGCTGGAGTCGATCGGCGGCCGAACCGTCTATCTCTCCCTCCTCAACGAAAACGCCGTCGCACGTCGCCGGCTCGTCGAGCTCTGCGCCCAGTCGCAGTTCCTGACCGACCAGATCGCGTCGTTCCCGCTGCTGCTCGACGAACTGCTCGACGAGCGCCTGTTCGAGTCGACGCCGACGCGCGCGGAATTCGAGCACGACCTGCGCGTGCGCATGGCCGGCGCCGGCGTCGACGATCCCGAGCACCAGGTCGAGCTGCTCCGGCAGTTCCAGCGGGCGGCGGTGTTCCGCGTCGCCGTCCCGGACCTCACGGGACGCCTGCCGCTCATGAAGGTGAGCGACCGCCTCACGGACATCGCGGAGCTGATCGTCGGCGAGGCGCTCGATCTGTCGTGGCAGCAGATCGTCGCGCGACACGGTGTTCCACAGTACGGTCCCGACGAAGCGCACCTCGCCGGTGCCGGCGTGATCGTCGTCGCCTACGGCAAGTTCGGCGGGATCGAGCTCGGCTACGGCTCCGACCTCGACCTCGTCTTCCTGCACGATTCCTCGGGCGACGTGCAGCACACGACCGGGCCCAAGCCCGTCGACAACGGCGTGTTCTTCCTGCGGCTCGTGCAGCGGCTCGTGCACGTGCTCGCCGTCCATACCGCGGCCGGCCGGCTCTACGAGGTGGACACGCGCCTGCGGCCGAGCGGCAAGGGGGGGTTGCTGGTGCAGAGCATCGAAGGCTTCGGCGATTACCAGCGCGCCGAGGCCTGGACGTGGGAGCACCAGGCACTGCTGCGAGCGCGCGTCGTCGCCGGGCCGGCCGCGCTGCGCGACCGGTTCGAGAGCCTGCGACGCGACGTGCTGCGCCACGCCGTTCGGCGCGCGACGCTGCGGGACGACGTGCGCACGATGCGCGAGCGCATGCGCGCCGAGCTCTCGCGCTCGGGCCCCGGCCAGTTCGACCTCAAGCAGGACCCGGGCGGCATCACCGACGTCGAGTTCCTCGCGCAGTACTGGACGCTGCTCTGGTCCGAACGCTACGAGGAGCTCGTGACGTACTCGGACAACATCCGGCAGCTCGAGAGCCTGGCCTCCGCCGACCTCGTGCCGCAATCGACCGTGGACGTGCTGACGGCCGCCTATCGCGCGTACCGCCAGCGGATGCACCACCTGTCGCTCGACGCGGCGGACAACGTCGTGCCGGCGGAGGAATTCGCCGAGACGCGTGCCGCGGTCACCGCCATCTGGACCGCGACGATGGAAGGCTGAACCGGCGGCGGCCCGCGAGTCGCACGGCGTGCCGGCAGTCGGCGGGCAATTGCGAAAACCCGGGCGCTCGCCTAAGGTTTCGCGATGACCGAACTCCTCGTGCCCGTTTCCCCCGGCGAGCTGATCGACAAGATCACCATCCTCGAGATCAAGTCGCAGCGCATGACCGATCCCGCGAAGCTGCACAACGTGCGCACGGAGCTCGCGCTCCTGAACGACACGTGGCGCGCCTCACCGTTCGCGAAGTTCGACATCGAGGCCGAATGGACCGGCCTCCGCGACGTCAACGCGAAACTCTGGGACGTCGAGGACCTGCTCCGCGACCTGGAGCGCGACGGGCGCTTCGACGCCGAGTTCGTCGAACTCGCGCGCGCTGTCTACTTCACCAACGACGAACGCGCGGCGATCAAGAAGCGCATCAACACGAAGCTCGGCTCCACGCTGGTGGAGGAGAAGAGCTATGCGGAGTACGGGAAGCGGAAATAGGGCCGGGGGACACCCTCAGCCCCGCTTCAGCGTGTACTCCGCCGAGCAATACGGGCACTTCGCCCAGCCGGTCTTCTCGATCGGCAGGTAGACGCGCGGATGGCTGTTCCAGAGCTGCATGCTCGGCATCGGGCACGAAAGCGGGAGGTCGTCCGGCGTCACGTCGTAGTGGTGCTGGGCGTTCGGCTGGATGAGCTTGTCGCTTGCTTCGGCCATCTCGGCGTGTCCTGGTACGCCGCACGGGGCGCGGCCGGATCGCATTATCGCCCAGTGCGCGGCGAGCGTCAGCGGGTCGGCGTGCGGGGTGCGCCGGCCGCCATCAGCGCGTCGAGCCGCTCGACGACGTCCTCGGGCCGGATGAGGTCCATGACGCCGGGGTGCTCGATCTTGGTCGTCCACGGTATCTCCGCGGCCGGACGCCCCCGGAATGCCCGCGCGGCGGCGTCGTAGCGGTCGACGCACCATGGCCGGCTGTAGTAAGGACCGCTGCGCTCGGGATTGGTCGCCGCGTAAAGTCCTACGACGGGCGTGCCGACGGTCGTGGCCATGTGCACCGGCCCTGAATCCGGGCTCACCAGCGCGACCGCCCGCTCGAGCGTCGCGAGGAGCTGCAGCAGCGTGTCGCGACCCACGAGATTCACGACCGGCTCCCGGGCGAGTTGCTCGATGCGTGCCCCCGTCTCCCGCTCGAGCGGGCTCGGACCTCCGCAGATGAGCACCTGCAGGCCGTGGCGCCTCGACGCGTGGTCCGCCACGGCGGCATAGCCCTCCGCGGACCAGTTGCGGAGCACGTGGCTCGAGCACGGGCTGATGACGAGCGTCGGACGTCCTTCCGGGATGACGTTGCGGGCGTACTCGAGCGCGGCCTCGGGCAGCGGGATGTCCCAGCGCATCGAGCGCCGGCGGAGGCCGAGGCACTCAGCGAAACCGAACAGTCCGTCGAGCACGTGCTCGCGGCGGCGCGGCTCGATGCGACGGTTGGTGAAGAGCCACTGCAGCTCGCGGGCCCGGGCGCGGTCGAAGCCGATCCGGGTCGTCGCAGGCACGAGCGCCGCGGCGAGGCTCGCGCGGATCGCGAGCTGCATGTGCAGCAGCGCGTCGTAGCGACGTCCCGTCATCCGCCGCCGCAGTTCCGCGTACGCAGCCCGTCCCGCGCGCTTGTCGAACACGACGAACTCCACGTCGGGCAGGTGGCCAAGCAGCTTGTGCTCGAGCTTGCCGATGATCCACGTGCAGCGAACGCCGGGCCAGGCGTCCTGCATCGTGCGGACGACGGGCAGCACGTGGCACACGTCGCCGATCGCCGAGAGGCGCAGCACGCACAGGTTCCGAGGTGCGTCGGCGGGTCCGGGCATGGGTAGGCAGCGGCAGTCCGATGGTGAACAATCCGTCCCGGGACACGTCCAGGAACGTCGAACGAAGTGAGCGCCGGGCCGGAAACGCGCGTGCGAACGGACCGCGGCGCGATGCTATACGATGCGTCGCGCAGCGGCCAGTTGGCGGAACCGGCGTTCGAGCCGGGACATTGGCATGGGCGCGGCAGCCTGGAGGAGGTCGCGGGCGGACGCGGCACGGTCGCGTTCGTGCGCGACGGCGATCGCCGCTGGGTGCTGCGTCACTATCGCCGTGGCGGCGCCGTGGCGCGGCTCCTCGACGACCGTTATCTCTGGACGGGCGAGGATCGCACCCGCTCGTTCCGCGAGTGGCGGCTGCTGCACGCGCTGCACCAGGCGGGCCTGCCGGTGCCGGCGCCCGTCGCCGCACGCTACGTCCGCTCGGCTCTCACCTATCGCGCCGACCTCGTGACCGAGGAGTTGCCGACGCGGCTCACGCTCGCGCGTGCGCTCGCGAACGCGCCGCTCGAGCCCGACCGGTGGCGCGGGATAGGGCGAGTGATCGGACGGCTGCACGCGCACGGCGTCCGGCACGCCGACCTGAACGCGCACAATCTCCTTCTTGCGGGCGATGGCGCGGTGTACGTCGTCGACTTCGACCGCGGCCGTTTCGAGGCCCGGGGCGGCTGGGAGCGCGACGTGCTCGACCGGCTGCATCGTTCGCTCGCGAAGGTCACGGCGAGGCTGCCGCCCGAGCGCTGGACGGACGGCGACTGGAAGGCGTTGCTCGAAGGAGTCGCCGCCGCATGATGCGCGTGATCTACGTGACCTTCACCTACCTGCTGGCGCCGCTCGCCGTTGCGATGGAGGGCTGGAAGGCGCTCTGGAATCCGGACTACCGCGGTCGCCTGCACCAGCGCCTGGGCTACGTGGAACCGTCGCCGGCCCCCGGCTGCATCTGGGTCCACGCGGTCTCGGTCGGCGAGGTGCAGGCGTCGGCCGCCCTGATCCGCGCACTCGAGCAGCGATTTCCCGGCATCCCGGTGATCGTCACGACGGTCACGCCGACCGGTGCGCAGCGTGCGCGCGCGCTCTTCGGCGCACGCGTGCCGCATCGCTACCTGCCGTACGACCTCCCCGGCGCGGTGCGCCGCTTCCTCGACCGGACGCAGCCGCGCGTCGCCATCATCCTCGAGACCGAGATCTGGCCGACGCTGTACCACGAGCTCGGTCGCCGCCGCATCCCGCTCGTCATGGCAAGCGCGCGCGTCTCGACCCGCTCGGTCGACCGCTACCGCCGCATGGCCAAGCTGTTCCGCGAGACGCTGTCGCACGGGATCCTGATCGGCGCTCAGACGCCGGCGGATGCCGAGCGTTTCCGGACGATCGGTGCGGCGCACGACCGCGTGCGCGTCACGGGCAACGTGAAGCTCGATCTCGACATCCCCGAGTCCACCGTCGCGGCAGGGCGGGCGTTTCGAGCCGGGTGCGCGGCGTCACGTCCGGTGTGGATCGCGGGCAGCACGCACGAGGGCGAGGAGGATGCGTTGCTCGCCGCTCACGAGCGCGTCTGCACGCGGCATCCCGAGGCGCTGCTGATCCTCGTGCCGAGGCACCCGCAGCGCTTCGACGCCGTGAAGGCGCTGCTGCGCCGCCGCGGCCGCTCGTTCGTCTCGAGGAGTTCAGGTGACCGTCCCGACCGTGGCCACGGCGTGTACCTGGTCGATACGCTGGGCGAGCTGCAGATGTTCTACGCGGCGGCCGACGTCGCCTTCGTCGCCGGGAGCCTCGTGCCGATCGGCGGGCACAACCTGCTCGAGCCCGCGGTGCTCGGGCTGCCGATTCTTTCCGGGCCGCACACGCAGAACGCCCAGGACATCGCCGACCTGCTGCAAGACGCCGGCGCGCTCCGGATCGTGCGCAGCGGTGCGGAGCTCGCGCAGCGCGTGGAGGAGTGGTTCAGCGATCCGGCGCTCGGCCGCACGGCCGGCGCGGCGGGTCGCCACGCGGTCGAGCAGAGCCGCGGCGCCGTCGACCGGCTGGTCGCTATGGTGTCGCCGTTGCTGGAACCGGCGCCGGGCGCACGATCGGCAGCGGGGCTGGCGTCGTCAGGAGGCCGTTGATCTGCGAAAGGTCCGTCGGGACCAGCACGCCGGACGCCGACTTCAGGCGCACGAGGTTGATCAGGTAGTCGTAGCGGCTGCGTGCGAAGTCGCGCTGGGCCTCGAAGAGCCGCCGCCTCGCATCGAGCACGTCGACGGTGGTGCGTGTTCCGACGTCGAAGCCCGCCTCGGTGGCCTCGAGCGCAGTCTGGTTCGACTTCACGGCCTGCTGCAGTGCCTGCACCCGCGCCTTCTCGGCGAGCACTCCGAGATAAGCATCGCGGGTCTCGCGCTCCGCGCCGCGCAGGGCGCCTTCGAGGCGCTCGCGCTCGGCACGGTGCAGGTAGGTCTGTTCGCGGACCTGCGAGCGCGTGATGCCGCCCGCGAAGACCGGGATGTTCACCCGCACGCCGATCTGGTCGTCCGTCCGGTTGAAGTCGGCCGGGAATTCCTGGGCCGGCAGGTTCGGGTCCTGGAACTCCTGCGGCACGCGCGTGAGCGAGTCCGCGACGCTGTCCGACTCGCCGTAGCGGGCGAAGAGGTCCACGGTGGGCATGTGGCCCGCCTGCGCGATCTTGACGTTCGACTTCGCGATGTCGACGCCGAGCCTGGCCGCGATGACGTTCAGGTTCTGCTCGACCGCATTGTCGACCCAGAACTGCTCGTCCAGCGGTTGCGGCTGGTCGAGCGGCATCGAGTCCGAGGGCTTCACGAGCTGCTCGTAGGCCTCGCCGGTGAGCTCACGCAGGAATTCCTGCGCGGTCGCGAGCGCGCGCTTCGCGGCGATGACGCCGGCGGTCGCGCTGTCGTGCGCCGCGCGGGCTTCCTGCACGTCCGTGATCGCGATCAGGCCCACCTCGAAGCGCTTCTCCGCCTGCTCGAGCTGGCGGTTGACCGCCTCGAGCGTCGCCTGGGCAGCGCCGAGCGTGTCGTCGGCCGCGAGCACGTCGAAGTAGCGCTGAGAGACGCGGACCATCAGGTCCTGCTGCGCGGCGCGGTAGTTCGCCTCGGCGAGCGCGACCCGCGAGTCCGACTGCTTGAGGCGCTGCCACTGGTCCCAGCGGAACAGCGTCTGCGTGAGCTGGGCGTCGTAGTCCCAGTAGCGGTCGGTCGTGGTCTCGTTCGTGAACGGCACGGACACCGCCACGGCCGAGGATTCCCCGGTCACCGGATCGACCACCTCGCGGAACTGCCGCTGGAAGCCCTCCGAGTCCGTGCTCCCGGTATAGACCTGACCGCCGACGTTGACCTGAGGCAACAGCAGCCCGCGGGCCTGCGGCTTCGCCTCGAGGGCGGCCATCCGGCGTGCCTCCGCCTCGCGGATGAGCGGATCGCTCTTGGACGCGTCCTGGTACACCTCGAGCAGGTTGACGGCCTGCGCGGCCGGACCGAGGAGGATGAGGGCGATGCCCCAGGCGAGCACGGAGGAACGTTTTTGCATGGACTCACCGAAACGACGGGACCGGCGCGTGGCCGATGGGTGTTATACTAGACTATATCACTAGGCGGGACGCTGGCTAGCCCCGCCGGTTCGCTCGTCAGAAGACGAATTTCGGCGGCTCCGCGGCGTGGATCAGCGGGTCGACGAACGTCTCGAACAGGCTCTCGCGGACGCACTGCCCGGGGGCCGAGCAAACGACGCGCCGCGCTTCCATGGCTGGTCCGCTGCCGACGATGGCGAACAGGCGGCCGCCGGGCTGCAACATCCGTTCGAAGCGCGTGTCGTAGACGGGGAGCGACCCGGTGAGCACGACGACGTCGTAGCGCTCCGGGCCGGCCGGCAGCGCATAGACGTCCGCTGCCGCGACGCTGACGTTGTGCACGCCACCGCGGCGCAGCGCTTCCCTCGCGCCGTCGGCGAGATCGGGAAAGATCTCGACGGAGCGAACCGCGCGGGTGAGCGCGCCGAGGCAGGCGGCGAAGTAGCCGGTGCCCGTGCCGACCTCGAACACCGTGTCCTCTGGCTTCAGCTCGAGCGACTGCAGGATGCGGCCTTCCAGGCTCGGCGAGAGCATCGCCTGCCCGTGGCTGATCGGGACGTTCATGTCTGCGAACGCGAGTTCGCGGCAGGCGGCGGGCACGTAGGCCTCGCGCGGCGTGCGCTTCATCGCGTCGAGGATGCGGAGATCGAGCACGTCCCAGGCGCGTACCTGTTGCTCGATCATCTGGCGGCGGGCGGCTTCGAGGTCCAGCATGGTGATGGGTCCGCAGTGAGGCGCGAAGGTTACGGTCTCGACCCGGGAGCGACAAGCCGAGGTTGCCGCATGATTATGGTGAATCCGGCAGGTGCGCGCGACCCGTTCGTTTATGCTTCCCTCGCGATCGACTAGAACAACAACTCGCGAGGGGATGAGGCGCCACGGGGCGCCGTTCTTTCCGGGGACAAGGCCTGTCCGGACCACACGATGCTGAACGTCGCCCTGGTTGCGCTCGGTTTGCTGGTCGTCCTGCTGGGCGTCCTGCTCGCGAAGCGCACCCGCGAGGTCCGCGACGTCCGCGACCTCGCCGAGCGTCTCACGGCCGTCGCACAGACCGGCGACGTCGGGGAGCGGCTCTCCGAGCACTCGACGTCGGGCAGCGCGGGCGAGCTCGCCATGGGCGCGGACCGGCTCATCGCGCGACTGCGGCACGAGACCGAGGCGCGCGTGGAGCGGGAAGCGCTCTATCGGCGGCTCAACGAATCGATGAACGAGGCGGTCGCGGTCGAGTGCGACGGACTGCGCATCGCGAACGTGAGGTTCGCCGAGCTGTGCGGCGCCTCGACGACGTCGCAGCTCGTGGGACGATCGCTCGTCGACTTCGTGAGCCCGGACTTCGCGGAACTCGTCGCCGAGCACCTGCGGCGCCACCTCGCGGGCGAGCCTGCGCCCGCACGGCTCGAGGCCGAGCTACGGACGGCTCCCGGCCATGTCGCACGGGTCGAGCTCGCGTTCGCCCGCACGACGTACGAAGGCCAGCCGGCCGTGCTCGTCTCGGCCGTCGAGATGACCCCCGCCCTCGAGCCGTCGCCCCCGGGCCGCGGACAGGCGACCGCGTGGGAAGCGCTCGACGCCCTCGGCGAAGGCATCCTCACGACCGACGTCGACGCACGGATCGCGTACGCCAACAAGGCCGCCGAGGAACTCGTCGGCAAGCCCGCGACGGAACTGATCGGCCGCACGCTGATCGAGGTGATGCAGCTCTCGGAGGAGGGCGATCGCCGCTCGCTCGCCGACCCCGTGCGCCAGTGCCTCGCCTCCGGCGGGCGCGTGCACCTCGGCCGACGCGGGCTCGTGGTCACGGGCAACGGCGAGGGCGAGCGCTCGATCGAACTCTCCGTGGCGCCGCTGCGCGACGCGGCAGGCGAGCTCTCGGGCGCCGTCGTCACGCTGCGCGACGTGAGCGAGCTGCGCGGGCTCACGCGCCAGCTGTCCTACCAGGCGAGCCACGACGCGCTCACCGGCCTCGTCAACGTCCGGGAGTTCGAGCGGCGGCTTCAGGAGTCGCTCGAGGCCGCGCGGACGCTCGGGCAGCGCCACGTGCTCTGCAACCTCGACCTCGACCGCTTCAAGGCCGTAAACGACGACGTCGGCCACGTCGCCGGCGACAACATGCTGCGCGAGGTCGCCGCGCTCATCAAGAACGCGGTCCGAGACTCCGACACCGTCGCCCGGGTGGGCGGCGACGAGTTCGGCATCCTGCTCGTCGGCTGCCCGCTCGAGAAGGCGCGCCAGATCGCCGACGACGTCGTCCGCGCCGTCGCGGACTACCGCTTCGTCTGGAAGGACAAGATCTTCAACATCGGCGTGAGCGTGGGCCTCGTCGAGATCTCCCGCGAGAGCGGCTCGCTCGACGACCTTAAGCACGCCGCGGACTCCGCCTGCTACGTCGCGAAGCGCCAGGGCAGCCACGTGCACGTCTATTCGGCCCGCGACGAGGCCGCCGCCCGCAGTCGCGGCGAGATCCAGTGGCTGCAGCAGCTGAAGACTGCGCTCAAGGAGGGCGGTTTCGAACTGTACGCGCAGCCGATCGTCTCCGTCGACGAGAACGAGCCGCAGGGCCCGGGCCTCGAGGTGCTGCTGCGGCTCAGGGACGAGACCGGTGCGTCCGTCGCGGCCGCCGAGTTCATGAAGCCGGCGGAGCGCTACCGGCTGATGCCGGACGTCGACCGATGGGTCGTGCAGACGGCGCTCGCGGCGCTCGCCCGGGGCGCCGTGAAGCTGCCGCCCGGCCGCAGCCTGTGCGTGAACCTTTCCGGGCAGACGCTCGGCGACGCCGCGTTCCTCGAGTTCGTCGTGGACTGCCTCGACCGCACGGGCGTGGCGCCCGACCGCATCTGCTTCGAGGTCACGGAGAATTCCGTGATCACGAACGTCGAGCACGCGCGCCGCTTCATCGACGTGCTGCACGGCATGGGCTGCCAGTTCGCGCTCGACGACTTCGGCCGCGGCCTGAGTTCCTTCGCGAACCTCAAGAACCTGTCGCTCGACTACCTGAAGATCGACGGCTACTTCATCCGCAACCTCGCCACGGACACCGTGAACCAGGCGATGGTGACCGCGATGATCAAGCTCGCACGGTCGCTCAACTTCCGTGTCGTCGCCGAGCACGTCGAGGACGTGAGCTCGCTCGAGTCGGCGCGTCGCATGGGCGTCGACTTCGTGCAGGGCTACCAGGTCGGCCGCCCCCAGCCGCTCGCGACCACCGGCTGAGCCGCACGGCCGCCTTTCGGGTATCGTCGCGGCGATGATCATCATCGCCAGCCTGCACGTCCATCCGGTGAAGTCCTGCCGCGGCTTCGCGGTGGAGTCCGTACGGCTCGAGGCGTCGGGCCTCGAGCACGACCGTGAGTGGATGATCGTCGATGCGGCCGGGCGATTCGTCACTCAGCGCGAACTGCCCTCGCTCGCGCTCGTGGGGACGGCGATCGCCGGTCGGGTGCTGCGCCTCGCCGCGCGGGGCCTCGAGCCCGTGGACGTGCCGCTCGACCGCGAGGGGCCGCCGCGTCCGGTCGTCGTGTGGGACGAACGGCTGAACGCATTCGACGAAGGCGACGTCGCGGCCGAGTGGCTGTCGACGTTTCTCGGACGGCCGCTGCGGCTCGTGCGGTTCGATGCGCGCGCGCGACGCACGAGCGACCCGCGCTGGACGGGCGAGGTCGAAGCACAGACGCGCTTCTCGGACGGCTACGCGCTGCTCGCGATCTCCCGGGCGTCCCTCGAGGACCTGAACGCGCGCCTGCCGGTGGCGCTGCCGATGGACCGTTTCCGGCCGAACCTGGTGCTCGACGGACTGCTGCCCTACGGCGAGGACGCGCTCGGGGACCTCGTGGCGGGCGACGTACGGCTGCGCCGCGTGAAGCCGTGCACGCGCTGCGTGATCACGACCACCGACCAGGCCACCGGGCGCGTCGACGGCGTCGAGCCCATCAGGACGCTGAAGACGTATCGCTGGGATGCCGCGCTGCGCGGCGTCGCGTTCGGCCAGAACCTGATCGTCGTGAGCGGCGAGGGCGCTACGCTGCGGGTGGGCCAGCGGCTCGACGCCGGTTGACCCAGAGCGGCATCAGCGCGAGCAGCAGCACCGCGACGTAGTACGCCGTGCCGGACACCGGGTCGCGCGTCGCGAAGTAATCCTCGAGCGTCAGGCCGCGCAGCCGCAGCACTAGCGTGAATTCCGCGGCGAGCAGCAGCGTGGCCGCGAGCCACCCCATCGCGAGCCGCGGCCCGCGCCCCTGCGGAACCTCGAAGCGTCGCGTCACGAATCGCGCGGCGAGCCACGTGACTGCGAGCATGACCGGCAGCTCCACGAGTTCGGCCGCGCGAGTGCCGATGCGCGGCGCGAGCCACAGCAGGCGGACCGGGGCCAGCGCAAAGCCGGCGCCGAAGGCGAGGGCGAAGTAGGCGAATGCGGCGGCGAGCAGGCGGGCCGTCACGGCGTCGCTTGCGGCCGCGGTTCCATCATGAGTTGCGTCTGCGACACGACGGCGCACAGCCGTCCGTCTTCGCGCCGGATCGTCGTCTGCCACACCATGGTGGTCCGGCCCTTGTGCAGCGCGATCGACTCGCCCGTGACCGTCGTGCCGCCGGGTGCCGCGGCGATGAACTTCGTGCTCGACTCGATCGTCGTCGTGTTCGCACCCGGGGCGAGGTTGAGCACGGTGCCGATCGCGCCCAGCGTGTCGGCGAGACTCATCACCGACCCGCCGTGCAGGATGCCGCCCACGGTGCTCACCTCGGGACGCACGCGCAGCCGGCCCACGACGCGCTCCGGCGTCGCCTCGAGGAGCTCGATGCCGAGCAGGCCGGGCAGCGTCGGCGCAATGAGCTGCTGGATCGCGGCGACGGAATGGACGGGCGTCGTGTTCACGTGGGCTGCTCCTCGGCGTGCCAGATGTCCGGAGACCGATAGGCGTAACGGTACGCCGCATAGAAGGCCGGTGCGACCAGGAAGAGCAGCACCCCCGTGACCAGCCGCGCCGTGGTGCCGGCCATGGCCGCGGGTATCGTCGAGATCAGCGTGGCAGCGAGCACGACCCAGAAGGCCGGCGCCCAGTAGCGGTGCGCTCCGATGCGCCGGCGCAGGGCATAGCCCCAGGTCGCGACCAGCAGCACGCCGGTCAGGAACCAGTTCGCGAGGGTGCGGACGTCGAAGGCGCCGTGGGAGAGGTTCGAGTACTCGCCCGCGACGATCGCCACGGTCAACAGCGCGGCGTAGGCCGCCCAGGCCTTGCGCACCGTTCAGTCCTCAGTAGTGCGGCGGAATTTCGACCGGAGCCGCATCGGACGTGCGGCCCTCGACCTCGGCCAGTTGCTGTCGCAAGCGCTCGATCCGCGCGAGCGCAGCGTCGAGCTCCTGCTGTTGCCGGTACATCACGTCGCTCAGCTCCTGCGAGGCGCGTTCGAGGTGCGCGACCTTGAACTCCACTGCGTCGAGCCGGCCCGCGACGGTCGCAGCCGCCTGATCGACGCCGTGCGCCACCTCGAGCGCGCCCTCGTGGCAGAGACCCTGCACGCGAGCCTCGACGTAGGCGCGCGCGGCCGGGGGCGAGAGGCCTCGTGGTGCGTCTTCGATGCCTTCGATGTCCAGCGCGCAGGTCATCCGGTATGCGATTCGATGCCGTCGTGCCGCGATAGTGCCGCTCGCGCATGGCCGAAGCAAACCGCGTGGCGGCCGGGCCGGCTTGACGACGGGGAAATCGAGGTTAACTTCGAGGGCAGGGCCGGTCGGCTGTCTTCCGTCGTCGACCTTGACGAGGCGCAGGAGGGACTCTGCCGATGAACTCTCAACGCACAATGGCTTACCGCGGCGTTCCGTCCGCCTTCGTGTACACGCTGCGGGCCGTGCGGCGCGTCCGCCGTCCAGGCGAGCTCTCGCCCGGCCTGGTCGCGGCATGGCCGGGTCATCGCGCCGATCGGAGGCAGCTTCGGGCGTGGCTAGCCGCCACCGGGCTGCCGGCCGGTCCCGCTCTGCACATCCTCTACCCGTACACGTTCGGCTTTCGACTCGCGATGTCCCTCCTCACCCACCCGTCGGCGCCGGTGCCGATCTGGAAGGTGCTGCAGGTCCGCGCGACGATTCGCCAGTACAGCGCGATCGAGGTCGACGCGCCGCTCGACTTCGAGACGCGCTGGGCGGCCGGCCGGCCGGTGGCGAAGGGCGCGGAGTTCGACCTGGATACGACGGCGAGCGTGGCCGGCATGTGCCGCTGGGAGAGCCGCGTCACTTTCTACAGTCGCGGCGCATACGGCGAACCGGCGGCCGTGCCGCCCGTCGAGCGAGCGCCCGGCGAGTTCGGCCCGGAGCGGGCGCGCTGGACGCCGCGCGACGCTCATCACCTCGACTTCGCTCGGTACACCGGCGATTACAACCCGCTGCATTTCGCGGACGGCTATGCACGACGGCACGGCTTCGCGGGTGCGCTGTTCCATCCGCCACGCATGCTCGCCGAATGCGTCGCCCGGTTGCCCGAACCGGGTGGCAATGGCCCGGCCCGTGTCGACGCATGGTTCAAGGGACCCGTGCTGCATCGGCGCGAGGTCGTGCTGCGAGGCGGAAGCGCGGCCGACCCCGGAGCCTTTGCGCTCCACCTGGAGCCCGCTCGCCCGGCCCTCGTGGGCCGGCTCGAATCGCACGGGCGTTGAGCGCGGGGCGCCGTTGCTGCAGGCTTGCGCGATGTCAGCCCAGTCGAACCCGGGCACGCCCGTCGTGCGTCCGCCCGAATCCCGTGCAGAAGCCGAGGCTCTCGATCGCCTGGACCCGCTTTCGACGGCACGGGAGCGGTACTCCCTTCCGCCCGGCATCGTGTACCTGTGCGGCAACTCGCTCGGGGCAATGCCGTTCGGCGCGGCCCGCCGCGCGCGCGAGGTCGTCGAACGGGAGTGGGGCGAGGACCTGATCCGCAGCTGGAACGTGCACGACTGGTTCGGCCTGCCCGAACGCGTTGGAGCGCGCATCGCGCGCCTGATCGGCGCGCAGCCGGACGAGGTGGTCGTGGCGGACAGCACGTCGATCAACCTCTACAAGGCAGTGAACGCGGCGCTCGGGCTGCAGCCTGGCCGGCGCGTGATCGTCGCCGAGACGGGCAACTTCCCGACGAACGCGTACGTGCTGCAGGGGCTCGCCGCACGGCAGGGCGAGGCTCCCGTCGTCCGCGCCGTCGACCGTGCGGGCGTGCCCGGCGCGATCGATACGGACACCGCGGTCGTCGTGCTGACCCACGTGCACTATCGGGACTGCGCGGCGTTCGACCTCGCCGGGATCACGGCGCGTGCGCACGAGGCGGGGGCACTCGTGGTCTGGGACCTCTCGCACAGCGTGGGGGTGCTGCCGCTCGGCCTCGACGCCGCGCGTGCGGACTTCGCGGTGGGCTGCACCTACAAGTACCTCGGCGGCGGGCCCGGATCGCCGGCGTTCATTTACGCCGCGGGGCGGCATCACCCGCGTCTCGAACCCGGGCTCCCCGGCTGGTGGGGCCACGTTGCGCCGTTCGCGCTGCGCGAGGACTGGGACCCCGCTGCGGGCATCCGGCGCCTGCTCACGGGCACGCCGTCGATCATCGCGCTTTCGGTCCTGGACGCGGCGCTCGACGAATTCGAACCGGTGGCGGTCGAGGCGCTGCACGCAAAGGGAAGGGGTCTCGTCGCCGCGTTCATGGACCTCGCGCGCCGGCGCTGCGTGCAGCACGGCGTCGGGGTCGCGACGCCCGACGATCCCGCGCGCCGCGGGTCGCACGTCGCGCTGCGTCACGCGCACGGCTACGAGATCATGCAGGCGCTCATCGCACGCGGCGTCATCGGCGACTTCCGCACCCCCGACGTCATGCGCTTCGGACTCGCACCGCTCTACGTGCGCTACGTCGACGTGTGGGATGCGGTCGAGCACCTCGTCGCCGTACTCGACTCCGGCGAATGGCAGGATCCGCGGTACGCCGCGCGCAGCCGCGTCACCTGACGCGATTCACCCGAACGTGCGGCAGAGCATCCGCGCAGCGACGATCGTGAGGAACACGCCAAAGGCCGCGCTCAGCCGGCGCCGGTCGAGGCTGTGCGCGAGTCGCGCACCCCACGGTGCCGCGATCACCGTCCCCACCGCGATCAGCGCGAAGCCGGTCAGGTTGACGAGGCCGACCGTCCCGGACGGCACCGGGACGACCGGCCGCGCGAGCAGGTAGCCCACGGTCCCGGGTATCGCGATCGCGAGTCCAAGCAGGTTCGACGTGCCGACCGCGCGGTGCACGGGCTGGCTGCAGAGCGTCAGCACGGGCACGCTCAGCGTGCCGCCGCCGATTCCCATCATGCTCGAGACCAGACCGATGCCGGCGGGCAGCGTGCGTCCCAGCGGCCCGCGCGGCACGGACGGTGCGAGCACCTTGCCGTCGAGCGGCAGGATCATCTTGATCGCAGCCATCGCCGCGACCACGCCGAAGAGCCCGGTCAGGACGTGCGCAGGGGCCCGGCTGGCGAGCAGGCTGCCCGCCAGGGCGCCCGCAGCGACGGCAGGCAGCCACATCTTCGCGACGTCGAGGTCGACCGCCCCGCGCCGGTGATGCGCACGGGCGGACGCGATCGAGGTCGGCACGATCGTCGCGAGCGACGTGGCCACCGCGATCGGCATCCGTACCGAAGGATCGACGCCGAGGAATCCGAGCATGGCCTCGAGCACCGGGACGATGACGATGCCGCCGCCGACCCCGAGCAGGCCCGAAATGGTCCCGGCGACGAGTCCGGTGCCGAGCGCCGCGAGCGCGACTTCGATCCAGCTATCCAAGCGTCGTTCGCCCGCCGCTGCGGCCGCCGCGCAGCAGGAATGCACACACCGCGCCCGCGACGAAGAGCGCGACCACCTCGCCGGCGAGACCGCCGAGCCGCGGATCCATCGATTTCGGCGCGAGACCGGCGGCGACGAGCCCCGCCACCGCGACGCCCGCCAGGCCCTCGCCCGCGACGAGTCCCGACGCCGCGAGGATGCCCGGATCGCTCTCGCCCTCGGACAACGGACGGCGGTCGCGCTCGACGAGCGCGCGCACGCAGCCGCCCACGTAGAGCGGCGCCATCGTCGCGAGCGGCAGGTAGACGCCGATCGCGAACGCGAGGCCCGACACGCCGCACAGCATCGCGCCGATCGCGAGACCGGCACCCGTCAGCACGAGGTCCCACGGCAGCGCGCCCGAGAGCACGCCCTCGATGATCGTCTTCATGAGCGTGGCCTGTGGCGCCGGAATCTCCCGCGAACCGAACTCGTAGGCCTCGCCGAGCAGCAGCACCGTGGCCGCCACGGCCCAGCACGCGAACGCCGCGCCGATCAGTTGCCCGAGCTGCTGGCGGGCGGGAGTGGCGCCGACCAGCCAGCCCGTCTTCAGGTCCTGCGAAATGTCGCCCGCCTTGCTCGCGGCCACCGCGACGATCGTGCCGACGGTCAGTACGCCGGCCCGCGCATCGGGGCCCACCCAGCCGGCCGCGGCGAACACCGACGCGGTGCCGAGCAGCGTGACGAGTGCGATGCCCGAGGTGGGTTGCGACGAGACGCCGACGATACCGACGATGCGCGCGGCGACGGTGACGAACAGCACGCCGAACACGCCGACGCCGGCCGCGAGCACGGCGCGCTGCATCGGGTCCATGTTGCCGGCGAACACGCCCGGCACGAAGGCGGCCGTCAGTACGACGAGCGCGACGCCGCCGAGCACGAAGCCGCCAGGCAGGTCCCGGTCGGTGCGTTCGGGCGCGGTGCCGCCTTGTACACCGGAGCCCTTCATGCCGCGTGCGACGGAGACGAATGCCCCGGCCATCGTCGGCAGGCCGCGCAGCACGGTCAGGATGCCGGCCGTCGCGACGGCGCCGGCGCCGATGTAGCGCACGTACTTCGACCAGATGTCGCCCGCGCTCATGTCCGCGACGAGGCGCGTCGTCTCGGGATACAGCGGCGTCGACATCGCGCCGCCCATCCACGCGATCAGCGGCGTGATCGCGAGCGCCGAGATGATCGCGCCGGCTACGCAGACCGCGGACTGCCGGTACCCGAGGATGTAGCCCACGCCGATCAGCGCCGGGGCGATTTCGAGCGCGACCTCTGCCTTCGGCAGCACGGGGATCGCGGCGCTCACCTCGCCCGGCAGCAGGTAGACGAGCGAGATCGCGAGCTTGACCGCGGCGCCCACGGCCATGCCCCGGAAGATCCAGGCGCTCGCGCTCCTCGCGCTGCCGGACTCGCTCACGGTCGCGCGCAGCACCTCCGCGCAAGCGGTGCCCTCGGGATAGGGCAGCTCGTGGTGGGCCTGCACGATCAGCAGGCGCCGGAGCGGCACCATGGCCGCGATGCCGAGTACGGCGCCGAGCAGCGCGAGTGCGACCACCTGCAGGTAGGGCGGCACGGCGCCCCAGAGGAAGAGCGCTGGTATCGTGAAGATCGTGCCCGTCGCGAGTGAGGTCGACGCGGATGCGATCGTCTGCGAAAGATTCGCCTCGAGGATCGTCCCGGGCGTGCGCATAAGGCTGAAGACGGCGACAGTCATCACCGCGGCCGGGATGGATGCGGAGACGGTCATGCCGACCCGGAGCCCGAGGTAGGCGTTGGCGGCGCCGAAGACGATCCCGAGCGCGATGCCGACCGCGATCGCCTTCAGGGTGAATTCGGCGACCTCGCCTGGCACTCGTTGCATGACGGACATGATGGCCCAGCCGGGAGCCGGAAAGAAACCGGCCCTCTCGGCGACGTCCGGCCGCGTCGATGCGATGATGGCGGCACCATGGGATCAGGTCGCCTCCTTTCCCCGATACCGGGCCGGGCCCGCGCGCGTGCCGTGCGCGCGGCGTCGGCACTCGTGCTGCTGGCCGTGACGCAGTTGCCCGGAATCACGTCGGCAGGCGATTCGAGCGCGTCCGGCGCGGTCGTGCATCCCGCCTCGACCGCGGGCGGCGCGCCGGGACCGGTCGTCGCGATCGGCGGCGCCCTGCGCTACGACCACGCAGCGGTGTGGTCGCGCCTCGTCGCACTCGCGGGCGGGCCGGGCGCACGCTACGTCGTGGTCGCGACGGCATCGTCCGATCCGGCTGCCGTCGGGGCACGTGTCGTGGCAGCGCTCGCGACCCACGGAGCGTCGGCGGAGGCGCTGCCGGTCGCGCCGGAACTCGCGGGTACGGACGCGCAGCGCGCGGCCCGCGATCCGGAGATGGTCGAGCGGGTACGCAGGGCGCGGGGCGTCTTCTTCACCGGCGGCGCGCAGGAACGCATCGTCGACACGCTGCAGCCGGGCGGCGAGGCCACGCCGTTGCTCGACGCGATCCGCGAACTGCACGCCCGTGGCGGCGTGATCGCGGGAACCTCCGCGGGCGCGGCCGCGATGAGCGGCGTGATGTTCCGCGACGCGACCGACGTGATCGCCGTCATGAAAGGCTCGCTGCGGCCGGGTCGCGAAGTCGACGCCGGACTCGGCTTCACGGGCGAGGGACTGCTGGTCGACCAGCACTTCCTGCGGCGCGGCCGCCTCGGGCGACTGCTGCCGCTGATGCTCGAGCGCGGCATGCGGTTCGGACTCGGCGTGGAAGAGGACAGCGCCGCGATCGTCCACGCCAGCTCCATCGAGATCGTGGGCGCGGGCGGAGCGTTGTTCGTCGACCTCGTGCAGGCCTCGAGCGACCCGGCGTCGGGTGCGTTCAACATTTCGAACGCGCGCCTGAGCTTCCTCGGCGATGGCGATCGGCTCGACCTTCGCACCCGCGTCGTCACGCCTGCGCCCGTGCGTGACGGCGAGGGGCGCATCGATGCCGCCGCGCCCGGCTTCAAGCCGCACCACGAGCAGGCGCCCTACCTGCTCGACGTGCTCGGCGAGGGCGCAGTCCTGCGTGCGATGACGATCGCCGTCGACGGTCCCGGCGAGGTCCGCGGGCTCGCGTACGATGCACGACCGGACGCGGCGCCACCGAACGACCTCGGCTTCGAGTTCCGCTTCCGTCGCGACGCGCTCACGGCAGGCTGGTACAGCTCGGCCTCGGGCACCGACGCCTACACGCTTGCGGGCGTGCGGCTCGACGTGGCACCCGTGCGGCTCGCGCGCCCGTTGTACGCGCCGTGGTCACGCTGAGCGGGCCGCCTCCACACTGAAGGGATCCCCATGCTTGAACGACGCCACGAGCTGGTCTCCGCCACACCGGGCACGCGCCGCGAACTCCTGAGCCTCCACTACGGCACGCCCGGGACCGGCCCCAAGGCGCTGGTCCAGGCATCGCTGCACGCCGACGAAGTGCCCGGCCTTCTGGTCGCGCACCATCTGCGCGCGCGCCTCGCGGCGCTCGAGTCAGCCGGACGGATCCGCGGCGAAGTCGTGCTCGTGCCGTATGCGAATCCCGTGGGCCTCGGGCAGTGGGTGCTCGCGTCCCACGAGGGACGCTTCGATCTCGCGAGCGGCGAGAACTTCAACCGGCACTACGCGAATCTCACGCTGGCCGCGGCCGACCACCTCGCGCCGCTCGTCGAAAGCGGCGGCACCGTGTCCGTGCCTGCGGTGCGCGAGGCGCTGCGTGCCGCCGCGGCCGCACTGCCGGCGCCGACGGAGCTCGCGAGCCTGCGCCGCGAACTGCTCGGGCTCGCGATCGACGCCGATCTCGTGCTCGACCTGCACTGCGACAACGAGGCCGTGCTGCACCTCTACACGGCCACCTGGCTGTGGCCGGATGTCGAGCCGCTCGCGCGCCTGACCGGCAGTCGGGCGGTGCTGCTGGCCGACGAGTCGGGCGAGGAACCCTTCGACGAGGCCTGCTCGAGCGCGTGGCCACGGCTCGCCGCGGAACTCTCGCGGCGTGCGGGCCGCGCCATCGAATTGCCGCCGGCCTGCGTGTCGGTCACGGTCGAACTGCGGGGCGAGCGCGACGTCGAGCACGGGCTGGCCACCGTCGATGCCGACGCGATCGTTCGATACCTCGTGGCGCGCGGGCACGTCGCCGGCGATGCGCCCGTGCTGCCGGACCTGCAGTGCGAGCCGACGCCGCTCGCCGGCTCGATACCGCTCGTGGCGCCGCACGGCGGCGTGCTCGTCCACTGCTGCCGGCTCGGATCCGACGTGCGTCGCGGCGACCGGGTCGCAGAGATCGTGGATCCCTCGACCGGCGTCGTCACCGCGCTTGCAAGCCCGGTCGACGGCGTCTGCTACGCGAGGGAGAGCCGTCGGTTCGTACCCTCGGGCACGCGCGTGGCCAAGATCGCCGGCCGCGAACGGCTGCGCAGCGGCAACCTGCTGTCGGACTGAACGGCCGGGCCCACCCCATGCGGGAGGCGGCCCGCCGGCTCACAGCTTGAACGTCGAGAGCAGCAGGCTGGTCTCCGTACTCGAGACACCGTCGAGACGACGCAGCCGCCCCAGCACGCCGTCGAATGCCTCGAGCGTGTCGGCGCGCAGTTCGGCCACGATGTCCCAGCGGCCGTTCGTGCTGTGCAGCGCGGTCACCGCAGGATCGCCACGCAGGGCCTCGATCACGGACTCAATGCGGTTGCCTTCGACCGCGATCGTCGTGAGCGCGCGCACGCGCTGCTCCTCGACCTGGGGCCTGAGCCGCACGGTATAGCCGACGATCGTGCCGTGCGCCTCGAGTCGCGCCATGCGGTTCTGGACCGTACCGCGGGAGACGCCGAGTGCTTCCGCGAGCGACGCGACCGTGGCGCGCGCGTCGTTTCGCAGCAGCGCGATGAGGCGCAGGTCGACGTCATCGACCGTCGAGCGCACGCCGGGCGGCCGTCCGGGACTCGTCTTTTTTGATCGATTAGTCATATGAGAATGTCATTATGATTCAAAAATCGAGCAAATCGAGCGTTTGTCTGTCTTTTTTCTGGCCGGACCCGTCGTGAATACTGGGCCTCACAAACCGCCGGCCGGGCCCCCGGGCTCCGGCACGGCCCATACGGTTGCGACAGGAGGGATGAGGCCATGGTCGACTTCGTGGGTATCGAGCGCGTCCGCGAGCTCGTCGAGCGGACCGGCACGGCTGCGTTCATCGAGCTGCTGGCGGCCGAGATCGAATCCGACTTCCGGCGCTGGGCGGAGTTCGACAAGTCGCCCCGGCACGCCGTGCATTCGCCCGTCGGCGTGATCGAGCTGATGCCGATCAGCGACGGCAGGCTGTACTCGTTCAAGTACGTCAACGGGCATCCCAGGAACACCGCCCAGGGACTGCTCACGGTGACCGCCTTCGGCGTGCTCGCCGCCGTCTCCACGGGTTATCCGCTGCTCCTGTCCGAGCTCACCGTGACGACTGCACTGCGCACTGCGGCGATGTCGCTGCTCGCCGCCCGCTGGATGGCCCGCCGCGACAGTCGCGTGATGGCGCTCATCGGCAACGGCGCGCAGAGCGAGTTCCAGTCGATCGCGTTTCACGGGTTCGGCGTTCGCGAGCTGAGGCTCCACGACGTGGACCCGGCCGCGACCGCGAAGCTCGAGCGCAATCTCGCGGCGCTCTCGCTCGACGGGCTCCGCGTCGTGCGCTGCAGCTCGGCGGCCGAAGCGGCGCGCGGTGCCGACATCGTCACGACCGTCACGGCCGACAAGCGCAACGCGATCATCCTGACGCCGGAAATGATCGAGCCCGGCATGCACCTGAACGCCGTCGGCGGCGACTGCCCAGGCAAGACCGAACTCCACGGCGACATCCTGCGACGCCCTGACGCGCGCGTGGTCGTCGAGTACGAGCCGCAGTCGCGCATCGAGGGCGAGGTGCAGCAGATGCCCGCGGACTTCCCCGTCGTCGAGTTCAGCGACGTCGTTTCCGGACGCGCGGCCGGCCGCGCGACCGATCGTGAGGTCACGATCTTCGACTCGGTCGGTTTCGCGCTCGAGGACTTCTCCGCGCTCAGGCTCGTGCACCGGCTGAACCGCGCCGATCGCGCCCGGCCGACCGTGGACCTCGTCCCCGACCTCGCGGATCCCAAGGATCTCTACTCCGTGCTTGCGCCGCGTGCGGCCGGTTCCGTGAAACTGAGGGCCTCGGCGTGAGCCGCCGGTCCGTGCCGGTCGCGAGCCTCATCGGCGCGCCGACCGACGTCGGTGCGAGCGAGCGGGGCGCCTCGATGGGGCCGGAGGCGCTGCGCGTGGCCGGCATCCAGCGCCGCCTCGAGGCCCACGGCCTCAAGGTGATCGACCGCGGCAACCTCGCCGGTCCGGGCAACCCGTGGCTCCCGCCCGCGGAAGGCTATCGGCACCTGGCCGAGGTCGTGCACTGGAACCGCGCGGTCCACGATGCCGTCCACGCGGAGCTGGGCCGCAACCGGCTGCCCATCGTGCTGGGCGGCGACCACTCGCTCAGCGTCGGCTCGATCAGCGCCGTCGCGCGCCACTGTCGCCGCACGGGACGCAAGCTGCGCGTGCTGTGGCTCGACGCGCACGCGGACTTCAACACCTCCGAGCTTTCGCCGAGCGGCAACCTGCACGGCATGCCGCTCGCGTGCCTGTGCGGCTTCGGTCCCGCGGAGCTGCTGGCGGTCGGCGGCGAATCGCCCGCGATCTCGCCGGACTGCGTGCGACAGATCGGCATCCGCAGCGTCGACGCGGGCGAGCGCCGCTTCGTCCACGAGCAGAACCTCGACGTCTTCGACATGCGCTACGTCGACGAGATGGGCATGCGGCAGACGATGGAGGACGCGCTCGCCGGCCTCGACGCCGACACGCACCTGCACGTGAGCTTCGACGTCGACTTCCTCGACCCCGAGATCGCGCCCGGCGTCGGCACGACGGTGCCAGGCGGCCCGACCTACCGGGAAGCACAGCTATGCATGGAGATGATCGCCGACACGGGCCGGCTCGCGTCGCTCGACATCGTGGAGCTGAACCCGGCGTTCGACGTCCGCAACCGCACTGCGGCGCTGGCGGTCGATCTGGTGGAATCGCTGTTCGGGAAGAGCACGCTCGTGCGACGGCCCGGGCGCGCGGTGCCGACGGCGCGGCGGGAAGCGGCGGGGGCGAGGCCGGTGCGCCACTGATGGGCGCGGGCCGCTTCGTCTAGAATCACGGTCCCGCGACGACGCCGAGGCCGCCGTGACCGCCACCGTAGCCGTTTACCAGCAGGACGCCTATGCGCGCTCCTGCGAGGCGAGCGTCCTCGAGAGCGGGCCGGACGGAGTCGTGCTCGATCGCACGGTGTTCTATCCGCTCGGCGGCGGACAGCCCGGCGACACGGGCCTGCTCGAGTCCGGCGACGGACGGACGTGGCGCGTCGTCGATACGCGCAAGGGCGAAGGCGGTCGCGTGCTTCACCTGCTCGAGCCGGACACCGCGCCTCCCGAGACGGGACTCGCCCTGACCCCGGCTCTCGACTGGGACCGGCGCTACGCGCACATGCGCATGCACAGCGCCCTGCATCTGCTCGGCGCCGTGCTGCGCTACGGGGTGACGGGCGGGCAGATCGCGGCCGACAAGGGGCGGCTCGATTTCGACACGCAGGACGAGATCGATCGCGATCGGGTCACCGCGGCCGTCAACGCGCTCGTCGCGGCGAACCTCACGGTGGGCTCGCGCTGGATCACCGACGAGGAACTCGACCGCCAGCCCGAACTCGTGCGGACGATGTCCGTGCAGCCGCCGCGCGGCGTGGGCCGTATCCGGCTGCTCGACATCGACGGCGTCGACCTGCAGCCCTGCGGCGGCACTCACGTGAAGGCGACGGGCGAAATCGGCCCCGTCGTCGTCACGAAGGTCGAGAACAAGGGCAAGCGCAACAAGCGCGTCTACATCGCCTTCGCCTGAGGCGGAAAGGTCAGGGGCCGATCGCGAGGCGGAAGCCGAGATTGTTGGCTCGATACTTCTCGGGCCTCGGCGTGGGCGTTCCCGAGGCGCGGTGCGTGCACTTGCCGTCCTTCGTGCAGTCCCGAACCCACTCGAGCCCCTCGGCCGGCGGCGGCTTCAATTCGAAGGAATTGGCCGCGGCGGCCTCGGCCGGCGCGAACGCGTACTGCCACTCCGCCGACCGCGGCAGGCGGAATCGCAGGCCGGTCGTTTCGTTGATCCACGCGACGTAGGCCTCGACGTCTGGCCAGCTCACGCAGGTCACCGGCTCGAGTGCAGCCTCGGCGGAGAACGGGGGCGACTCGTCCGCCGCCGTGCCCTCGCAGGTGTCGCTCGGATCCTCGGTCTTCGTGCTGTAGTTCGTCGCGTTGACGAACTTGTCGAAATCCCCGCGCGTCACGGGCGCACGGGCGATCGAAAACGAGCCGATGGCCGTTTCGCGCTGGCCTGCGGCGGCCGCGAGCGTGCCCGAGGGGACGAAGGTGTAGCCCTCGATCATGGACCGTATCTGGTCCGAGAGGTCCTGCTGGTACTTCGCGTACGTCCGGGTCGCCTCGGCGTACGCTTCGCCCGCGGGTGCTGCGACACGGAAATAATCCCCGTACGCCCGCTCGGCGCGCAGCGGGTCGCCGGACGTGCGCGCCAGTTCGGCCTCTGCGAAGTACAGGCCGGGCGGCACCGTCACGCCGGATCCCTCGAGTCGCCGGTAGTCGTCCATGGCCGCGTACAACGCCGCGGCGTCGCCGCGGGTCATCGCCGCGACCGCGCTGTCCTTCAGGCGCTTTTCCTGTGCCGCGGCCGGAGGATCTTCGCCTCGCGCGGTCGCGGCGAGCAGGACGAACAACGCCATCGCGCCGAGGCACGCGCCCGGATGCACTCGATGCGAGGCACGCACGTGATTCATCGTCACAGGTCCATCACCTTGACCGCCGTGTCGGCGTATTCGGGAGGAGGGTTCTCGCCAAACTGCACTTTGCCGTCCTTGTCGATCCATTGATAGAGCTGCGCGGCGGCCTCGGGCTCGGCCGGTTCGCCCGCTCCCGCAGTAGCGCCCGCACCCGCATCGGACGTGGCCGGCTTCGCGGCCGCGGTTGCCGGTGCTGGCGCAGTCGCGGGCGCCGTCTCCGAAGCCGTTGCTGCAGCCTCGATCCCCGGGCCCTGACTCGTCGCGCGGGGAACGACCGTCGCAGGCGGCGATCCGGGCGGTGACGCTTTTGCGGGCGGGGCCTGCCGAGCCTGCGTCGACGCCGGTGGCGAGGTTTCGGCGACCGACGGTGTCGCTTCGGCAATGCCTTCCGCTGAAACTGCCGGCGACTCGACCGTCGGGATCTCCGGCGGCGACTCCGGCCTGGCGGACTCGTCCTTCTTCGCATTCCAGTACGCAGCGAAGAACCCCAACCACGCGATGCCGGCGATCGTCAGCGCGACCGTCCGCCCCACCCGCTTGCGGGGGGCAGCATCCGCAATCGCGGGCCGAGCCGCAGCCGGGGCGTCCTCGCGAGTCGCGGTGATCGGGCGCTCGACCGGCGCGAACGCGTGCACGAGTTCCATCACGTCCGCGAGCCGCCGCTCGCGGTCGAAGTCGAGTGCCCGGGCGAGCGCGGCATTCTGCGCCTGGGTGATGCCGACGACGGGCTCGAACTTCATTTCGCGGAACCGTGCGTCGACCGCCGACTTGCGACCGAACGGGTGCCGGCCCGTCAGCGCCTCGTATGCGACGAGGCCGAAGGCGTACACGTCGTCGCGGGGATCCGGCGGTGCTGCGGCCAGCATCTGCTCCGGGCTCGCGTACGCGTTCGTCCACGCGCCGAGGCCGCCCGCGTCGAAGACCGTCAGCGCCGCATCGTTGCCGGGCGTGGCGTCCTTGGCGATGCGCGCGATTCCGAAGTCGATGACCTTGACCTCGCCACTCCGCATTACGAATACGTTGGCGGGCTTGAAGTCGGAGTGCACGACGCCGCGCGAGTGCGCGTGACGCAGCGCGCTGCCCGCGCCTTCGATGACCGCCCGTGCCTGCTCCGGAGGCAGGCCGGTACCGGGCTGCCGGGCGAGCATGCGGTCGAGCGAATCACCCTCGAGCAGTTCCATCACGAGATAGACGTGGGAGCCGTCGCGGTCGAAATCGTAGACCGCCGCGATGTTGGGGTGCGATAGCTGCTGCATCCGCCGCGCCTCGCGCTGCAGCGCGACGAGCGCATCCGGATGCTGCTTGAAGTCCTCGGTCAGGACCTTGATGGCGACGAACGGGTTGCGATCCCGGGCTTCCTCGCGGCGGTGGTCGCGCGCTCGAAAAACCACGCCCATGCCGCCTTCGCCGACCAGTTCCTCGATCACGAATCGATCGCGGATGACGTAGCCGACGCCGATCCGCGTGTCCGTCGATTCGGACTCGGCCCACCGGCGCCAGCTGCCCGACCGGCCCGCGCCCGAAGCTTCGGTCGGTGCAGGCGCCGCGTCCGGAGTCGGCGGCGAGTCGCGGACCTGCGCTGGAACATCCGTCGCCGGGCGCAGCATCGTGGCCTCGGGCGCCGCAGCCGGCGTCGCCAATGCCCGTTGCAGCGCGTCCGCGACGTCCTGGTCCAGTGATCCGTCGCTGACGCGGATGCCGAGCGCATCCGCGACGTCGGAGTCCGGGAGAGGACTCGAGCCACGAAAGGCGCGGATCTCGTGCGCCGCCTCTGGAACCGTAAGGGATCCGTCACCGAGACCGTCCAGTATTCGCTCGAGCCGGGTCAACGGTGGATTCCTGATGTTGTTCTGAAACTCGGAACAGGCAACGAGGCTAATTCCATTGACGGTCGACAGCAAGCGACGAGTTGGTCGCGTGTCCGCCCGGTCAAGAGCGCGCGTCGTCGTCGCGCCATCGCGGTGCGGCGCCCGCGTGTGCTGCAATGCAATAGCGCTGCGCCTGTTGCGAAACCACGTGCCCGTTGACAATCCAACGGGAAAAGCGAATCTTCGGCGCCTCAGAACACTGAGACCCGAGACACGGCCCGAAGCAGGGGGGGAACCGTGATGGGCGTCAGACCCGTGCGGCCGTCAAAACAACAAGGGTAGTCGATGGACCCGGCAGTTGCCCGACTCGTGGAGCCGATCGACGGAGAGCATCCGTGCGGGGTCGATCTCGAGGACACGCCTTTGCTCGCGTCGTTCGACGCCTACCGCGTGTTCGGCCAGATGACGGCCCCACCGGGCGACATCGACTGGCGCGAGATCCGTGACAAGGCGCTCGAGGGACTGGAGCAGAGCAGGGACCTGAGATTGCTCTCCCACCTCGCCGCGGCGTCGCTGCGCACGGATGGACTGCAGCGCTTCTGCGACGTCCTGCACGTGGCGGCACGCTGGCTAGACGACCACCCGGACCACGTATTTCCGCGTGTCGACGAGGACGCGATCCTGCGCAAGAACGCGCTCAACGGCTTCTCCGACCGCATGGCGATCGTGGACGCCGTGCGCCGGCAACCCTTCGTGATGCACCCCCAGCTCGGCGCGTTCGCACTGCGTCATTTCGAGATCGCTTCGGGCAAGCTCGCCCCCGCCGAGGCCGACGGCGAGCCGCCTACCGAGGCCCAGCTGAGCGCCACCCTCGAGGGCGCCGACGGCGAGAAGCTCGTGGCGATGGAGGCGAGCCTCGCTGCTGCGGTGGAGGGCCTGCGGCGCGTCGAGTCCTCGATGCGCAACGCGCACGGCGCCGAGGGCACGCCGGAGTTCGAGCCGCTGCTCGGCCCGCTGGTGCAGATCCACAAGCTGCTCGCGGACCAGCTCGCGGCGCGCGCGGCCAGCGCCGCGCCGGTCGAAGGCGCCGAGGCCGGTGCCGGCGGCGAGCCGGGCGCCGCAGCCATCATCGGCGTGGGCAGCATCCGCTCGCGCGACGACGCGATGCGCGCGCTCGATGCCGTCGCCGAGTTCTTTCGCAAGAACGAGCCGTCGAGCCCGCTGCCGATGATGGTCGAGCGTGCGAGGCGCCTGATCGGCAAGGACTTTCTCGAGCTGCTGTCGGACCTAGCGCCCGACGGCCTCGACCAGGCGAAGCACGTCGGCGGAGTTCGCGACGAATAGCGTGGCCGGCTCCGGCCGGTCATTCGGAAACCTTCAGGAGGAGTAACCGTGTCTAAGCAGAGCAGTCAGAAGTTCATCGGCCGCAACCGTGCGCCGCGCGTGCAGATCGAGTACAACGTCGAGCTGTACGGCGCGCAGAAGAAGGTGCAGGTCCCGTTCGTGATGGGCGTCATGGCCGACCTGAGCGGAGACGCGAAGGAGCCCCTCCCTGGGGTCGACGAGCGCAAGTTCCTGAACGTCGACGTCGACAACTTCGACGAGCGCATGAAGTCGATGAAGCCCCGCGTCGCCTTCAGCGTGCCGAACACGCTCACCGGCGAGGGCAACATGCAGGTCGACATCACGTTCGAGAGCATGGACGACTTCTCGCCGGCCGCGGTCGCACGCAAGGTCGACGCGCTCAACCAGCTGCTCGAGGCGCGCCAGCAGCTCTCGAACCTGATCACGTACATGGACGGCAAGGCCGGCGCCGAGGAGCTGGTGGCCAAGGTGCTGAACGACCCGGCGCTGCTCAAGACGCTCGCTTCCCAGCCCAAGCCGGAAGGCTCGGGCGACGGCAACTAATCCAACTTCGGGGACGACCATGGCTGACGCAAGACAGGAACAGGCGGCACAGGGCGCAGTGCAGGAGGCCGACCAGTTCGCGGCACTGCTGCAGAGGGAATTCAAGCCCAAGACGGACCGGGCCCGGGCCGAGGTGGAGAACGCGGTGCGCACGCTCGCCGAGCAGGCGCTGCGCGAGACGACCGTCGTCTCGGACGACGTGATCGGCACGATCAAGGCGATCATCGCCGAGATCGACAAGAAGCTCTCGGACCAGGTGAACGCGATCATGCACCAGGAGCGCTTCCAGCAGGTGGAGAGCGCCTGGCGCGGGCTGCATCACCTGGTGAGCAACTCCGAAACCGACGAGATGCTCAAGATCCGCGTCATGAACATCTCGAAGAAGGACCTGGCCAAGACCCTGAAGAAGTACAAGGGCACGGCATGGGACCAGAGCCCGCTCTTCAAGAAGCTGTACGAGCAGGAATACGGGCAGCTCGGCGGCGAGCCCTACGGTTGCCTGGTGGGCGACTACTACTTCGACCACACCCCGGGCGACGTCGAACTGCTCGGGCAGATGTCGCAGATCGCCGCCGCGGCACACGCCCCGTTCATCGCCGCTGCGTCGCCGACGGTGATGGGTATGGACACCTGGCAGGAGCTCGCGAACCCGCGCGACCTCGGCAAGATCTTCTCCTCTCCCGAGTATGCGGGCTGGCGCTCGCTGCGCGAGTCGGACGACGCGAAGTACATCGGCCTCGCGATGCCGCGGTTCCTTGCACGCGTGCCGTACGGCTCCAAGACCAACCCAGTCGAGGAGTTCGACTTCGAGGAGGAGACCGCGGGCGGCGACCACACGAAGTACACGTGGGCCAACGCCGCCTACACGATGGCGGTCAACATCAACCGGGCCTTCAAGCAGTACGGCTGGTGCACGGCGATCCGCGGCGTCGAGTCCGGCGGCGCGGTCGACGGGCTGCCCGTGCACACGTTCCCGTCCGACGACGGCGGCGTGGACATGAAGTGCCCGACCGAGATCGCGATCAGCGACCGCCGGGAGGCGGAGCTGGCCAACAGCGGCTTCATGCCGCTGATCCACCGCAAGAACACGGACGTCGCGGCGTTCATCGGCGCGCAATCGCTGCAGAAGCCGGCGGAATACACGGACGCGGATGCGAGCGCCAACGCACGTCTTTCCGCTCGCCTGCCGTACCTGTTCGCAAGCTGCCGTTTCGCGCACTACCTGAAGTGCATGGTCCGCGACAAGGTGGGCTCGTTCAAGGAGCGGGCCGACATGGAGCGCTTCCTGTCGGACTGGATCAAGGACTACGTGCTCGGCAATCCCGGCAGCGCCGGCGACGAGCTCAAGGCACGCAAGCCGCTCGCGGGTGCCGAGGTCAAGGTCACCGAGATCGAGGGCAACCCGGGCTACTACGCTGCGTCCTTTCACCTGCGGCCGCATTACCAGCTCGAGGGCGTGAACGTCACGATGAGCCTGGTCTCGCGGCTGCCCTCGGAGAGGGGCGGCTAGGAGTTTCGGATGGACCGACCCCGGGCGCGACCGCCCGGGGTCGGCGGACTGGCGAATGCGACGGCATGAACGAGGAGAATTCCAATGGCTGTTGACATGTTCATCAAGATCGACGGGATCAAGGGCGAGTCGAAGGACTCCAAGCACAAGGGGGAGATCGACGTCCTCGCCTGGAGCTGGGGCCTGTCGAATTCGGGCACCTTCCACATGGGCGGCGGCGGCGGCGCCGGCAAGGCCAGCATGCAGGACCTGAGCTTCACCAAGTACGTCGACGCGGGCTCCGCCGACCTGCAGCTGAGCTGCGCGACCGGCAAGCACATCGCGAAGGCCAATCTCGTGGTCCGCAAGGCGGGCGACAAGCCGCTCGAGTACATCCTCATCGAGCTGACGGAGTGCCTGATCACCTCCGTCAGCACCGGCGGTTCGGGCGGCGAGGATCGGCTCACGGAGAACGTGACGATCAACTTCGAGGAAGTGCACTTCACCTACTGGACGCAGGACGACAAGACCGGCGCCAAGGGTGAATCGTCCGAGTTCAAGTACAACATCGCCGAGAACACCAAGAAGTGAGTTCCGCCGGACACGGCGGCGCCCTCCAGGGGCGCCGCCGCCGGCCCGTGGCCGCACCATACAGTCGGGTGGCGTAAATGACGCAGCAGAGCGGCTCGAGCCTGCGGGAAACCGCGGAAGACTGTTTCCGTCGCGGCGACCTGCCCGGTTGCCTGCGGTCGCTGCAGGACTCGGTACGCCAGAGTCCCGCGGATGCGAAGCTCAGGATCTTTCTCGCCCAGGTGCTTATGGTGCAGGGCGACTGGGGCCGGGCGCTGAACCAGCTCAAGGTGATCGGCGAGATGGAGGCGAGCGCGCTGCCGATGATGCACGCCTACAGCGCCGCCATTCAGTGCGAGCGCCTGCGGGCCGAGGTCTTCGCAGGCACCCGCAGCCCGCTGCTGTTCGGCGAGCCGCTGCCGTGGATCGCCCTGCAGATGCAGAGCGTCGCGCTGCTTGGCAGCGGACGCGAGGCCGAGGCGGCGGAGTTGCGCGCCCAGGCGTTCGAAGCGGCCCCCGCGACCGCCGGCACCCTGAACGGCGAGCCCTTCGAGTGGATCGCGGACGCGGACTCGCGCCTCGGCCCGATGCTCGAGGTGCTGCTGAACGAGGCGTATTACTGGATCCCGTTCGAACGGATCGCGAGCATACGGGTCGAGCCTCCGAGCGATGCCCGCGACCTCGTGTGGCTGCCCGCGGAGTTCCGCTGGAGCAACGGCGGCGAGGCCATGGGCCTGATCCCGGTGCGTTATCCCGGTTCGGAGTCGAGCGACGACGCGGCGATCCGCCTCGCACGCAAGACGGAATGGCGTTCGATCGGGCCGGATGCCTACCAGGGGCTCGGCCAGCGGATCCTGACCACCGACGGCCCGGAGGTCGGGCTGCTGGAGCTGAGGGAACTGCAACTGCAGCCAGCCTCTTGACCAGACCTTACTGGCCGGGGTCGGGCGATCCGGAGCATCGATGGTCGAGTTGAGCCTCAAGGACCGACTGCAGCCGGCGCTCCTCGACCGGCTGGTCGACGACGAACGCGTGGTGACGGTCTACCAGGTCGCGCTGGACCCGGCACTGCTGCGCGAACACGGCCTGACCGAGCCGGACGTCGAACGCGAGCTCGGCTTGCAAGGCCTGCAGCGCGTGCGCGGCTCCGCGGACGGCCCGCAGGGCGCCCCGGTTCACGTCTATCGGTCGACGGGCGGACCGTCGCTGCAGGCCTCGTCGCGGCAATTGCGGGTGCGTTCGCCGAGGGACCCGGCCGGCGTACCGCTGGCGAACCTCGGACGCGTCGAGGCCGGAACCGCCGTGAACGCGCAGCTCGAATCTCCGGAGCGCCGTGCCATGTCGATGAACCGGCTGCGCGAGGCCGTGCTGCGCGACCTGCGCTGGCTCTTCAACGCGAGCGGGATCGACGACGTCGTGGATCTCGCCCGTTATCCCGAAGTGCGCCGCTCGGTGCTCAACTACGGCCTGCGATCGCTGGCCGGAAAGCCCGTGAGCTCGGTCGACCCGGTCGAGGTTTCGCGTCGCATCCGCGACGCGATCGCGTACTTCGAGCCACGCCTGAGCGGCATCCGCGTCACGCCGGAAGTGCAGGACGACAAGGTGGAGGGCATGACGCTCTCGTTCCTAGTGGAGGCGGAGCTGTGGGGGCAACCGGTGGCGCAGCACGTCTCGCTGCGGACGAGCATCGACGTCGAGACCGGCGACGTCGCGGTCGCCGACCGGGCCGCACGAGCCTGATCCCGCGATGGATACCCGGCTCCTCCAGTATTACAACCGCGAGCTGCAGTTCATCCGCGAGATGGGCGCAGAGTTCGCCGAGGCGTACCCGCGTATCGCGGCCCGGCTCGGCATGGACGGCATCGACTGCGCCGATCCGTACGTCGAGCGGCTGATCGAATCGTTCGCGTTCCTGGCGGCGCGAGTGCAGCTCAAGCTCGACGCTCGGCATCCGGATTTCACCCAGCACCTGCTGGAGATGGTCTATCCCTCGTTCTTGGCGCCGGTGCCCTCCGCGGCCGTCGTCGAGCTCGTGCCGACCCCGGCGGAGAGCAGCCTCAAGGAAGGTTTCAGGGTGCGGCGCGGCACGCCCCTGCGTGCCCAGGTCGGCGGCTCGGGCGGAACGCCCTGCGAGTACCGCACGGCCCACGACGTCGTGCTCTGGCCGCTCTCCGTGACCGGCGCACGCTACGTCGTGGGCACGAGCTCCTTCGCCTCGCCGGCGCTGCGACTCAATCCGCGCTGCCGCGGTGCGATCCGGCTCGACCTGCGCACCGACGAGGGCATCGCGCTCAGCGACCTGCCGCTCGATTCCCTGACCGTGTTCGTGTACGCCACGGCCGATCACGCGGGCAAGATCTACGAGCAAGTGCTCGCGAACGGCGTCGGCGTCGTGGTGCGTTCCAAGGCGTCGGGCCGCGCCGTGGCGCTGCCGGCGTCGGCGATACGCCCCGTCGGCTTCGACGACGAGGAAGCCCTGCTGCCGCTCGCTCCCCGCGGATTCGAAGGCTACAGGCTGCTCCAGGAATACTTCGCGTTCCCCGACCGGTTCCTGTTCTTCGCCGTCGACGGCCTGCGTGCGGCACTCGCGGATCTGGATGGAGGGGAGTTCGAGCTGCTGCTGCTCGTCGACCGTTGCCTGCCGGATCTCGAGAACGCGCTCGACGAGTCCCAGTTCCGCCTGAATTGCACGCCCGCGGTGAACCTGTTCCCGCGCGCGCTGGATCGCATCCACCTCTCGGCACACGAGACCGAGCACCACGTCGTGCCCGACCTGAGCCGACCGATGGACTTCGAAGTCTACGCCATCGACCGGATGGTCGGGATCGGCTCCGGCACTGACGCGCTGCTCGAGATCGCGCCGCTCTACTCGAATCATCACCGCAGCAGCGAGACCGACACGCGGGCTTACTACACCGTGCAGCGGCGGCCCCGCCTCGCGTCGCAGCGGCAGCAGCGCAGCGGCGCGCGGACAAGCTATCTCGGCTCCGAGTGCTACGTCTCGATCGTCGACTCACGCCAGCGCGAGCTGTCCGGCGAGATCCGACAACTCGACGTGAGCGCCCGCTGCACCAACCGCGACCTGCCGTTCGGCCTGAGCTTCGGCAAGTCGCGGCTCGAGTTCGATCTCGACGGCGGGGCCCCCGTGCAGACCGTCCGCTGCCTCGCCGGCCCGACGCAGCCGCGCCCGTCGTCGGCATTCGGCGACACGGCCTGGCACCTCATCGGGCACCTGACCCTCAATTACCTCTCGCTTTGCGATACCGACCCGGACAAGGGCGCCGAAATGCTTCGGCACCTTCTCGGGCTCCACGCCGACCCGAACGACCCCGTCGCCCACCGCCAGGTCGACGGCGTGCGCCGCGTCGCGCACCAACCCGTCGTGCGCCGCGTCCCGGGCGGTGGCCCGATCACCTACGGCCGCGGCCTGCAGGTGACGATCACGGTCGACGACTCGGCGTTCGAAGGCGCCGGCGCGCTGCGACTCGGCACCGTACTGCAGCGCTTCCTGTCCCGGCACGTCTCGATCAACTCGTTCGTCGAAGCAAGACTCCACTCCGCAGCGCGCGGTGAGATCAAGCAATGGCCGGCCCGGACAGGCACTCGGCACAGCCTCTAGCGGCGGTCGAGCAGCTCGGGCGGGAACCGTACCGCTTCAGCCTGTTCGCCGCCCTGCGCGTGCTCGAGCGCGCCGATCCTGCGCGACCGCGACTCGGCGAGGCGCGCCGGGCGGCCGACGACCGGGTGCGCATCGAGCAGCTGCCTCACCTCACGTTCGCGCCGAGCGACGTCGCGACGTTTCAGGCGACCAGCGGCGGAAAGCTCCGGATCGCCCAGTTCGGCTTCGGCGTCTTCGGTCCGAACGGCGCGCTGCCGTCGCACCTTTCGGAGTACGCGTTCGAGCGCCGGCGGCACCACGACGACGGCGCCGTCAGCGATTTCGTCAACCTCTTCCAGCATCGCATGACGGCGCTGTTCTATCGCGCATGGGCCGAAGCCGACCCGGTCGCGAGCCACTCCCGGCCCGACGACGACGATTTCGCCACGTATCTCGGAGCGCTCGCGGGGCTCGCGGGCGCGCCCGCGCTCGGTCGCGACTCGGTGAGCGACTACGCAAAGCTCTTTCGAGCCGGCCTGCTGGCCTCGGCCTCGCGCCCCGCCGACGGCCTCGAGACCCTGCTCTCCGACTACTTCGGCCAGCGCGTCGCGGTCCGCGAGTTCGTCGGCGGCTGGCTTCGAGTGCCGGACGGCCTGCGCACACGCCTCGGCGAGACGGACGGGTACGCGACGCTCGGCCGGGACGCGACGCTCGGCACGTCCTCGTGGCAGCGGCAGAGCCGCTTCGAGCTCGCGATCGGGCCGCTGCGGTTCGAGGAGTTCCTGCAGTTCCTGCCCGGGTCCCGCGCGCTGCGCGCGCTCGGGGACCTGGTCCGGTTGTACACGTCCGGAGAGTGGTCGTGGCAGGTGCGCCTGCTGGTCGACGACGGCGACGCGCCGGGCGTCTCGCTCGGCAAGGTCGGGCGCCTCGGCTGGACGAGCTGGCTCGGCGGCAAGCGCGGCATCGCGTCCGACGTGGTGCTGCAGGAAGGACACGCGGCGGCCGCCTGAAACGGCGGTTCGGAACCCATGGATTCGCAAGCCAAAGGCTAAAGGTGGAGAGGCAGCATGAGTGACATCAGCCGGGTCGCATTGTTCGGCAAGCTGAACAGCGTCGGGTACAAGGCGATCGAGGGCGCGACGGTCTTCTGCAAGTTGCGGGGCAACCCGTACGTCGAGGTGGTGCACTGGCTGCACCAGATCCTGCAGCTGCAGAACTCGGACATCCACTGCATCGTCCGCGCGTTCTCGCTCGACCCGGCGAAATTCGCGCGCGACGTCACCGAGACGCTCGACCGCCTGCCGCGCGGGGCCACGTCGATCTCCGACCTCTCGCCGCACATCGAGGATTCGGTGGAGCGCGCGTGGGTGTGGGCCACGCTCAAGTACGGCGACACGCAGGTGCGCACCGGCTATCTCGTGGTCGCGATGCTCAAGACGCCGACGCTCAGGAACCTGCTGAGCGGCATCTCGCGCGAATTCGACAAGGTCAAGGTCGACCAGCTGGTCGAGGACTTCGAGCAGATCTGCGCGAGTTCGCCCGAGAAGACGCTTGCGGCGAGCGACGGCAGCCAGCTGAGCGGTCAGGCCGCCCCGGGCGAGGCGAGCGGCGCCATGGCGCCCGCGCAGATGGGCAAGCAGGAGGCGCTGAAGAAATTCACCGTCGACCTCACCGAGCAGGCCCGCGGCGGCAAGATGGACCCGATCGTCGGTCGCGACGACGAGATCCGGCAGGTGATCGACATCCTGATGCGCCGCCGGCAGAACAACCCGATCCTCGTCGGCGAGGCCGGCGTCGGCAAGACGGCGGTCGTGGAGGGCTTCGCGCAGCGCATCGCGCGCGGCGACGTGCCGCCGAGCCTCAAAGAGGTCGAACTGCGCGCGCTCGACGTGGGCCTGCTGCAGGCCGGCGCCAGCATGAAGGGCGAATTCGAGCAGCGCCTGCGCTCGGTCATCGACGAGGTGCAGTCGAGCCCGAAGCCGGTCATCCTCTTCATCGACGAGACGCACACGCTCGTGGGCGCGGGCGGCGCCGCCGGCACCGGCGACGCGGCCAATCTCCTCAAGCCCGCGCTCGCGCGCGGCACGCTGCGCACGGTCGGTGCGACCACGTTCGCCGAATACAAGAAGCACATCGAGAAGGATCCCGCGCTCACCCGGCGCTTCCAGACCGTTCAGGTCGACGAGCCCGACGAGCCCAAGGCCATCCTGATGATGCGCGGCGTGGCGAGCACGATGGAGAAGCACCACCAGGTGCAGATCCTCGACGAGGCGCTCGAGGCGGCCGTGAAATTGAGCCACCGCTACATCCCGGCGCGCCAGCTGCCGGACAAGAGCGTGAGCCTGCTCGATACCGCCTGCGCGCGCGTGGCGGTGAGCCTGCATGCGACGCCGGCGGAGGTGGACGACAGCCGCAAGCGCATCGAGGCGTTCGAGACGGAACTTGCCATCATCGGTCGCGAGAAGGCCATCGGCGTCGACATCGGCAGCCGCGAGGCCGAGGCCGACGAGCAGCTTGCGGCCGAACGCAAGCGGCTGGCGGAGCTCGAGGCCCGGTGGGCCGAGGAGCGTACGCTGGTCGACGAGCTGCTCGCGCTGCGAGCAAAGCTGCGTGCGGGAATCAAGCCCGTCGAGGGCACGGGCAGCAAGCTCGAGGCCGAGGCCACGGCCGAGTCGGGCGGGGCCGCGGCGCCGATCGACGGTGCCGAGCGCGAGGCGCAGATGGCCCGGTTGCAGGAAGTACAGAAGCAGCTCGCCGAACTGCAGGGCGAGAATCCGCTGATCCTGCCGACCGTCGACTACCAGGCCGTGGCGGCCGTGGTGGGTGACTGGACCGGGATCCCGGTCGGCCGCATGGCGCGCAACGAGATCGAGACGATCCTGAAGGTGGCCGACAGCCTGGCGCAGCGCGTGATCGGGCAGGACCACGCGATGCACATGATCGCCAAGCGCATCCAGACCTCGCGCGCGGGTCTGGACAATCCGAGCAAGCCGATCGGCGTCTTCATGCTGGCGGGCACCTCCGGCGTCGGCAAGACCGAAACGGCGCTCGCGCTGGCCGAGGCGCTGTACGGCGGCGAGCAGAACCTGATCACCATCAAC
>Ga0105090_10000080_pt1 | contig 37153 bp, 39 predicted proteins | sample PPLLak3March2015_FD_79110 | JGI IMG/M metagenome (GOLD analysis project Ga0105090, IMG submission 79110) | Freshwater sediment microbial communities from Prairie Pothole Lake near Jamestown, North Dakota, USA - PPLs Lake P7 Core (1) Depth... | ecosystem: Environmental > Aquatic > Freshwater >...
AAGGAGCGGGCACCGGACTCTACGCCGGTATCACCATCGATTGGTAAGGAGGCCCATCAGCCATCGGTTTTCACCGGCAGCCACACGCGGAAATCCTCCATGCCGTGATGCTCCGCGCGCCGAGCCAGGTGGAGCTTTCCTCGATCCTCCAGCGGGCGGGCTCCAAGCCCATGAGCGCGGCCATTTCACCCCGGCGGAAGCCCGCGCGGATGCTGACCTGCATGTCGTGACGCGTGACGCGATTCACAAAAGGATGCAGCAGCGTGCCGAGAAACGCCGCAAGGCGCGAGCGGGCGGGCTCGTTGAAGATGAGCACGTCAAATCCCTCGCAGAGTTTTCCCAGACGCCGCAGGTCCTCGCCCTCGAAGTGATGGAGGAACAGATTGGCCACCAGCACGCCGCCGGGCGGGGGCGCATGTTGGAAAACATCGCCGCTGCGCCAGTCGATGGCGGAATCCAGCCACGCAGGCCGTGGCGCGAGATCGCAGGCGGTCACGCGGCTGTTAGGAAAGCGGCGGTGGATTCCGGTGATGAGTGAGCCATCGCCCGCACCGAGCTCGCATATCATCGATGCTGTTGCATCCGGCACACGCCGCAAGGCCCGCAACACCCGGCCTTCGTTGCCCATCAGGAAATTGATGCGGCGGAGGTCGAGCCGCGAGCGCCGCGCGGCCGGATCGTCGTGCGGCAGGTGGTCGAGAAGCTCGGGTTCTACGACGCGGGTTTTCATGAATCCTCCTTCTCATGCCACTCGCCGCAGCAGGAACCCATTTCATGGAAACAGCCGTCGCACCAGGCGACCTCGTTGATGACGACGACCGCCGGAGCGCCACAAACGGCGCAGGGTGTGGGATCGGGCTCGGTTTCCATGCCTGAGGTTGGCACGGGAGGGGATTGGAAACCAACCCTGAAGTGCGGCAACGGTTTGAGGCCGCCCGTGCCACGGTTGCAATGCGGGCGGCAGACGGCTATGAAGCACCGCATGGCGCTGCGCACGAAGGATTTTGACTATCACCTGCCGGAGGAATTGATCGCGGCGCGGCCGCTGGCGGACCGCGCGGCCTCGCGCATGCTGGTGGTTCACCGCGCGGAGGGGCGCATCGAGCACCGGATGTTCCGCGAGTTTCCTGGGTTTCTGAAAACGGACGATTTGTTGGTGCTCAACGACACGAAGGTGATCCCGGCGCGGGTGTTTTCGGACGATGGTGGCATCGAGTTGCTGTGCCTCGACCGGTTCTCGCCGGTGGATTGGCGCTGTCTGGTGAAACCCGGCAAGCGGATGAAGCCCGGGTGCACGCTGGCGGTGGCCGGCATCACGGGCACGGTGATGGAAATTTTCGACAACGGCGACCGATGGATCCGTTGGGAGCGGGAACTGGACTTGAACGAGCACGGCCACCTCGCGTTGCCGCATTACATGGGGCGCGAGGACGAGGCGGCGGACCGCGAGCGCTATCAGACGGTGTTCGCCCGCGAGGAGGGAGCGATCGCCGCGCCGACGGCCGGGCTGCATTTCACGCCGGAGATTTTGGACAAGCTGCCTCATGCATTTCTAACACTTCACGTCGGCGTGGGCACTTTCCGTCCGGTGAAGGCGGAGGTGGTGGCCGATCACATCATGCACTCGGAGAAATACGCCATCAGCGCGGAAACCGCCCGCCGGGTGAACGCCGCCGGACGGGTGATCGCGGTCGGCACCACCGTGACACGCGTGCTGGAAAGCCTCGGACGCGCGGAAGGTCAGCGGCTCGATGAAAAGAATCATGCGGGCGAAACGGACATCTTCATCCATCCGCCGCATGACTTCCGGGTGATTGGCGGCTTGCTGACGAATTTCCACCTGCCGCAGAGCACGCTGATCATGCTGGTGAGCGCCTTCGCGGGCCGGGAGCTGATGATGGAGGCCTACCGGCAGGCGGTGGCGGAGCGCTACCGGTTTTATTCGTATGGCGACTGCATGCTGCTGCTGTGAGGACCGCGCGTTGACAGGGCTGCTGCGGGGGATTTAATTGCCGCTGATGATGGTTTTCCGCTGGTTTCTTGCTCTTGGTGTGGCGCTCGCGTCCGCCGGATGCATGCACATGCAGTCGGAAAACACCTGGCGCGCGGCAGTGGACCATCAGGCGGGCCAGCTTGGTTACCGGAACTGGATCGTCATCGCCGAGGCCTCGTTTCCGGCGCACAGCCGGACCGGTGTGCGGCAGGTGGCCGCTCCGGTGGAGATCCCGGAAGCGCTCGACTACGTGCTGCAGGCGCTGGAACGCACCGAAAACGTCCGCCCGCAGGTGTATCTGACGCGGGAGCTGAGGTCGGTGGAAAACGACTTCGCGCCGGGGATCGACGAGTTGCGCAAGCGTCTCCAGGCATCGCTGCACGGCCACGAGCCGACGGAACTGGACCAGCAATCCTTGCTGACGCTGTTGGAGGATGCGAACCGCAGCTTCGACGTGCTGGTGATCCGCACGCAAACGGCGCTGCCATATTCGTCTGTGTTTCTGGAACTCAAGCCGGGCTACTGGGACGCGGAGTCGGAGACCCGCCTGCGGGAGCGCATCGAACGCGAACGCATGCAAAGGCTTGTGCGGCCGATGCCGTGAGTGGCATGCTGGGCGCATGAGCCGCAAAGATGATGACCTCCGCCGTGAACGTGAAGCTGCCTGGGTGGGCGATGCCGTGCTGGCCCTCTTCGCCCGCCAGTTCGTGCTGCGCGAGCGCGATTCGATGGACGGCGAATGGTTCACGCGCCTGACATCCAACGAGTTCCTGAGCGCCTTCGGGAATCCGACACGGGTCGAGGCGTCAATCGGGAAACTCTATCTGGAAGGCGGGCTGGTGGCCGCGTTTGAGTGGATGGATGCCCATTTGATCCCGCTTTTCCGCAAGCAGGTTGGCAACAAGCGCTGAAGCAGGGGAAGTCCGCGGGTTTCCGATGATCCGGATTTCAAGACCGGCGTGACCACCTTCTTCAACAACGATTACAACGACTCCGCAAAAATGGGCAAGGGCGCGGACCAACCCTACGTCGAGTCCCGCTTCGGCAAACTGGTGGATGCCAAGGGCGCCAAGGGCCGCTTCGTCCGCCTCTACAGCAATGGCAACTCCTCCAACGAAATGAACCACTACATCGAAGTGGAAGTCTTCGGAAAATAACCATCTCACAAAAACCCGCCATGAACCGCCGCAAATTCCTCAACTCCACCACCCTCGCCGGCGCCGGACTGCTGGTTCTGCCAAGCGGTCTCGGGGCGGCCAGTGCCAACAACAAGCTCAACATCGCCCTCATCGGCGTATGGGGCCGGGCCCTCTCACTCTACGACTCGCTCGCCACCGAAAACGTCGTCGCTCTCTGCGATATCAACGAGGCCTTCTTCGCCGACGCGCTCAAGCGCGGCCTGCACGTCTATTGCGAGAAACCCCTCGCCATTTCCGTGGAGGAAGCCCTCGTGGTGCGCGCCAACTGGCTGCCGAAAAAAGGCAAGCTCGCCACCCAGGTGGGCATGCAGCGCCATGCGGACCCGAACTTCAACCGCATCTAGGAAATCATCCGGGACGGTGCCATCAGCGACTTGCAATCCGCCGTCGCCTGGTGGCGACCGCCAGATCCGCCGTGACGGCTACTTCCCCGCAGAAGGCTCGCCGCCCGCCGGTTTCCACTGGGATCTATGGCTCGGGCCCTCACCCCTGCGCCCTTACACCCCCGCCTATTTCAAGGGCAAGGCCGGCATGAACTGCCTGGAGTGGAACATGTTCTGGGATTGGGGTGCGGGCCAGATCGGCGACATGGGCAGCCACACCATGGACCTGCTCTGGAATGCCGTGGGGGCCACGCTGCCCACCGCCATCGAGGCCAAGGGCGAGGCGTTTAATTCGGATGTCACACCGGTAGAGTGCGAGTCCCACTTCGACCATCCGGCCAACGAATGGCGCGGCCCGCTGCGCGTCAGCTGGTGCCAAGGTGGAGCAATGCCGCGCTCGCCCAACCGCAGCATAAACCTCAAGCCCATCGATCACGGCGTGGATTTCAAAGGCAGCAAGGGCTTCCTCGTCGCGGATTTCACCACCCGCATGATCCTGCCCTACGGGGCCGGTGCGGACCTCGGCTACTACAAACCCCGGAGCAAGGAGAACCAGCTGCCGGGGGTCGGCCATTTCCAGCAACAATGGATCGTCGCCTGCAAAAGCCCCGCGCTCAAGACCGCCTGCGATTTCGAATACAGCGCCAACATGATCGAGCAATTGCTGTCAGGCCTGGTGGCCTCCCGCGCCAGCGGCAAGCTGGAATACGACCCCGCGGCCGGCAAGGTCACCAACAATGCCGAGGCCAACGCACTGCTCAGCCGCAAATACCGCGATGGCTGGGTGCTCAACGGCTGAAGCCGCGGTGGCGTTTTCTGAAGCCGCCCCGCGCGCGGCTGGGGTTTTGCTTTTCAAGCCGGGCCCTCCCCTGCACAGTCCGCCCCCTTTCCCGATCATGTCAGAAACACGCAAGCCCTTCCCCTTCCGCGAGTTCGAGCCCAAGTGGCAGCAACGCTGGGAGTCCGAAAAAACCTTCCGCACCCCGGGACCGGGCGACGAGGGATTCGATCCCGCCAAGCCGAAATACTACGTGCTGGACATGTTCCCCTACCCGAGCGGCGCAGGCCTCCACGTCGGCCACCCGGAAGGCTACACCGCCACCGACATCATCGGCCGCTACAAGCGCATGACCGGCCACAACGTGCTCCACCCGATGGGCTACGACTCGTTCGGCCTGCCCGCCGAGCAATACGCCATCAAAACCGGCCAGCACCCGGCCATCACCACCGCGGCCAACATTGAGAACTTCCGCCGCCAGCTCAAGTCGCTCGGCTTCGCCTACGATTGGGACCGCGAAATCGCCACCACTGATCCGGAATACGTCCGCTGGACCCAGTGGATCTTCCTGCAAATCTATAACTCCTATTTCTGCGAGGAAACCAACAAGGCCCGCCCGGTTTCCGAACTCGAAGCCAAAGGCTGGACCCGCGAGCAAATCGACGACGTCCGCCTCGCCTACGTCGCTGACACGCCCGTCTGGTGGTCGCCCGACCTCGGCACCGTGCTCGCCAACGAAGAAGTCGAGGAATGGAAAAGCAAAGGCCACACCGTCGAGCGCCGCCCGCTGCGCCAGTGGATGCTGCGCATCACCAAATACGCCCAACGCCTGATCGACGAACTCGACACGCTCGACTGGCCGGAAGGCATCAAACTGCTCCAGAAAAACTGGATCGGCCGCAGCGAGGGCGCTTCCGTCCAGTTTCAAATTTCCAATTTCAAATTGGAGATCGAAGTCTTCACCACGCGCCCGGATACGCTCTTCGGCGCGACCTACATGGTGCTCGCACCCGAGCATCCCTTCGTGGCGGAAATCACCACTGCCGAACAAAAGGCCGCCGTCGAGGCCTATCAGAAATCCATCGCCTCGAAGTCCGACATGGACCGCGGCGACCTCAACAAGGACAAGTCCGGCGTCTTCACCGGCGCCTATGCCATCAATCCCGTGAACAACGAGCAGATCCCCGTCTGGATCGCCGACTACGTGATGATGGGCTATGGCACCGGCGCCATCATGGCCGTGCCCGCCCATGACGAGCGGGATTTTGAATTTGCCACCAAGTTCACACTGCCGATTCCACAGGTTGTGAGGGATCCATCCAATCCGTCGGATCCGTCAGATCCCGCGCTCCCCTTCACCGATCCCGGCATCGCCATCAACTCCGGCTTCCTCGATGGCCTGCCCACCGCCGAGGCCAAGGCGAGGATGGTCGACTGGCTGGAGGCCAAGCAACTCGGCAAGCGCCGCATCCAATACAAACTCCGCGACTGGCTCTTCTCCCGCCAGCGCTACTGGGGCGAGCCGTTTCCCATCATCTGGAAGGACGGCCACCACCACGCCATTTCCGAAAGCGAGCTCCCGCTGCTCGCGCCGCCGCTGGACGACTACAAACCCAGCGGCACGCCCGATCCGCTGCTCAGCAAGGCCACCGACTGGGTGAACCTGCCCGATGGTTCTGTTAGAGAAACCAACACCATGCCCCAGTGGGCCGGCTCCTGCTGGTATTATCTCCGCTACTGCGATCCTTCTAACAACACCCGCTTCATCTCCCACCAAGCGGAAAGTTATTGGAAAAACGTCGATCTCTACGTCGGCGGCACCGAGCACGCCGTGCTCCACCTGCTCTACGCGCGCTTCTGGCACAAGGTGCTCTTTGATCTCGGCCACGTCACCACGCCGGAGCCGTTCCAGCGCCTCGTCAACCAGGGCCTCATCCTCGGCGAGGACGGACAAAAAATGTCCAAGTCCCGCGGCAACGTGGTCAACCCGGACGACGTCGTCAAAGAATACGGTGCCGACGCGCTGCGCCTCTACGAAATGTTCATGGGCCCGCTCGAACAGGTGAAGCCATGGCAGATGAAGGGCGTGGAAGGCGTTTCCCGTTTCCTCGCCCGCGTCTGGCGCGTGGCCTTCGAGGAACAACAGGACGGATCATTCAAAGTCTCATCCAAGGTGCAGGACGTCCCGTGCACCAACAAGGAACTGCTACGCGTCGTCCACGAGACCCTGAAAAAAGTCGGCGAGGACATCGAGAAACTCAGCTTCAACACCGCCATCTCGCAGATGATGATCTGCACCAACGCCTTCACCCAGGCGGAGGTGGTGCCGCTCAAGGAGTTTATTCAGTTTCTAACGGTTCTGAGCCCCTTCGCCCCGCACCTCGCGGAGGAGGTCCACGCCCGCGTGGCGGCGGTTTTCAACCGCCAAGCCCAAATTCTCTCCGAATCCCCCTGGCCAAGCTACGATCCCGCCGCGCTGGTCCGCAGCGAGATCGAGTTCATCATCCAGGTGAACGGCAAGCTGCGCGACCGCCTCATGCTCGCCAAGGACGCCGATGAGGAAAGCGCCAAAGCCGCCGCCCTCGAGAGCCCGAAGGTGAAGGAGCACACCGACGGCAAGACCATCCGCAAGATCGTCTTCGTCCCCGGCAAGCTGCTCAACATCGTGGCGGGATAAGCATGGCCGATCCGCTCCAACTGCTGCTGGAAGAGCCTGATCTGCTCGATGAGATCGCCAAGTATGACGTTCAGGCCGAGTTTTCGCCGAACACCGTGAAGCGGGCGATGTCTTATCTCGCACCCGGCATCATCACGCGCTTTTCCTCCAGAACAGAAGATGACGGGGTCATCTCGTTTTCCGCGAAAGTCGCCGGAAGCCGCAAAACGCCATACTCCACTTCGGTCGATTTTTTCATCGGCGATGATGGCGAGTGGGAGGTGGATTATTTCTGCAATTGCCCCGTGGGGTTCTACTGCAAGCACTCGGCGGCGCTCATGATGTGGCTGAAGGAAGCCTTGAAAGCAGATGCCGGAAACAACAGCCAGCGCATCCCGAAGGCGGTGAACGATTGGCTGCGGGTTCTTGAAACCGCGGAAACGCCCAAGGCTTCACAGCCCGGAAAAACAGCCCCCGCACAGGAAAAGTTCCTCGCCTACTGTCTGGAAAACGCTTCTCAAGCCGGTGGAAAAATCCGTTTCACCCTGCACCCGGCCACCCGCCTCAAGAACGGCATGGTGAAGATCGATCCGGCGGTGGCTCGTGCGGACGTGACCAATCCGCCGAAATACATCGCGGACGAAGACTTGCGCATCTGCGCCGCCTTTCGCCGCCATCCGACCAGCTACGATGGCTGGTCCTCCTGCGTGTTTCCCGAGGGGGCCGAGGGAGCCCGCTTGATCGAAATGGCGCTCGCCACCGGGCGTTTCTATTACATTGCCGAGCAGGATTTTTACCTACCTTCGGAAAATCATCTTCAAATCACCGAAGGCGAACCCGTCAGGGTGGAGCTTGCGTGGGATGTTCTGCCATCCGGCAACGCGCGCCCGGTGATCCGCGGGCTGAACAACGAATTCCGCGTCCTTGAAGTGAATCCTACCATGTATCTCGATGCACTCCATGGAGTCATCGGTCCGCTGGTATCAGACGGTCCACTTCATCTGCTGAAGCATTGGGAAAAAGGCCCCGAGGTGGATGCCAGCATTGCGGACCTTGTTTCCGCCAGACTCGGATCGATTCAGGGCGGCATGGTCCCGGCGCCGGTCGTGATTCCCAGCGAGGTCCGCCCGGACTGTCCGCCGATGCCTCATTTCACGGTCAATCGCGTTTCGGCGAGCCTCGCCGGCATGCCTCAGGATTTCATTATCGGCCACCTGTCATTCCGATACGGGGACAGCGAGGCGCTTCCGCATCAGCTGCAAGGCGGTGTTTCCAGCGAACACATCGAAATAATAAACGGCACGCGGGTCATCTGGAAACGCGATGCCCGTCTGGAGTCGGAACTCGCGGTCAAGCTTGCCGGTGCCGGTCTGCTGCCATTCGCGGACCTCATATCCGAGCATCTTCTCCATCACTCGCTGCGCTCCGCCTTCGTTCCCATCGATCCGCAACCCAGCTCCTCGCTCGCCTGGCTGCGTTGCCTCGAATGCCAGGAAATGCAACACCTGCGCGAGGAGGGCTGGATCATCACCGTGGACCCCAGGGCCGGTCTAACAGCTCACGACGTTGGCGACTTCCTGCCCACTATCGAAGCGGAAACCGATCATGGCATCGACTGGTTCCGCTTTGATGTCTCCTTCGAGGTTGACGGGGTGAAGCGCTCGCTCATCCCGCTCATCGCCCAGGCCATCGAGAAAAACTTTCCGCCATCGACTACGCCGGATTTGCCGGAATGGATCACCATTCCCTGCGAAAATCCCGAGGATGGCTTCATCCGGTTGCCGGCGCGGCGCTTTCTTGAAATCGTCGATCAAGTCCGCCATTTGTTCCATGGCCGTGAGATGGGTGCAGGCTCATTGAAGCTCGACCGCCTGGCGGCCGCCGGGCTTGCAAATTCACTGGGCCTCAACACCTCCGCCACGAGCCGGGCGCTTGCAGAGCTCGGCCGGGCGCTCAAGGACATCAACGAGCTTCCACACGAAGACGTTCCCGGAACGGTGAAGGCCACCCTGCGTCCCTATCAGCATGAGGGATTCCGCTGGCTGCGTTTCCTGGCCAAGCACCATCTCAACGGCATCCTCGCCGATGACATGGGACTCGGCAAAACCCTGCAGACTCTCACCCACCTCGCCGCTGAACACGCTGCGAAACCGGGAAAACCCTCGCTTGTTGTCGCGCCCACCTCCGTCGTGCCGAACTGGGCTGCCGAAGCCGAGAAGTTCACACCGGGCCTGAAAGTCCTCACCCTGCACGGAGCCGAGCGGCTGTCCGCCTTCAAGGAGATTCCAGGCGCGGACCTCGTCATCACCTCCTATCCGCTGCTGCACCGCGATTTCTCCCTCCTGGTGAACCAGCAGTGGCACAGTCTCATTCTGGACGAGGCCCAACATATCAAAAACCCAAAATCGATCACGGCCATGTCCGCCTGCGGACTGGCCGCCGCCCACCGCATCTGCCTCTCCGGCACACCGATGGAAAACCACCTCGGCGAGCTGTGGAGCCTCATGCGCTTTCTCATGCCCGGCTTCCTGCCCGACGAGAAAACCTTCAACTCCGCCATCCGCAAACCCATCGAGCGGGATCGCTCCGGCGATGCCCAGCTCGCGCTCAACCGCCGCGTTTCCCCGCTCATCCTGCGTCGCACCAAGGACCAGGTGGCCACCGACCTGCCGCCGAAAACCGAGCTCATCCATCACATCGAGCTGACCAAAAAACAGATCGACCTCTACGAATCCGTGCGCGCCGCGATGGACAAGCGGGTGCGCGAGGCCATCGCCGCCAAGGGGCTCGCCAAGTCACACATCATCGTGCTCGATGCGCTGCTCAAGCTGCGCCAGATCTGCTGCCATCCCAAACTGCTCAAGACGCCCGCCGCGGAAAAAGTCACCGAGTCCGCCAAGCTGCATTTTCTAACAGACGAGCTGCTGCCGCAGCTTCTGGAAGAAGGCCGCCGCATCCTGCTTTTCTCGCAGTTCACCTCGATGCTCGCGCTCATCGAGACGCATCTTGAAAAGCACGGCATCCCCTTTCTCAAGCTCACCGGCCAGACCAAGGACCGCGCCTCGCTCGTCAAGCAGTTCCAAACCGGAGAAGTGCCGGTTTTCCTCATCTCGCTCAAGGCCGGCGGCACCGGCCTGAATCTAACAGCTGCGGACACCGTCATTCACTACGACCCCTGGTGGAATCCCGCCGCCGAAAACCAAGCCACCGATCGCGCCCACCGCATCGGCCAGAACAAGCCGGTCTTCGTCCACAAGCTGGTCTGCCGCGGCAGCATCGAGGACCGCATTCTAGATCTCCAGAAACACAAGTCCGCCCTCGTCAAGGCCTTGCTCTCCGAGGAAACCACCAGCCTGCGCATTGATCCCGAGACCCTTTCGCGCCTGCTTGAACCGATTGCCTGAGAGCCACCAACACATGGACGAAGCCAGGCACGACATTACCGCCCACGCTTATCCATCAGATGCCGGGGAGCCGGGGGATTCCTGCGCTGCGCCATGACGCCAGGTGCTAAACCTTGGGCTCCCAGCCCGCGCGGTAGTCGCGCTTCACGATGCGCGCGGCTTCCGGCATGTTGGTGGACTTCATGTTGGGGCCGTCCCAATCCATCGGCCGACCCTCGCCGAACTGCTGGACCAGTGAGCCTAACAGAATAATCTCGTTGAGATAGGCGGAGATCTCGAAGTTCGAGTATCCGGGCGGGCCGCCGTTCATCGCATCCACCCATTCCTGATAGTGTCCGGGCGAGCGCGGGATGGATTGCGGGATGACGAGGCAGGCCTCGTGTTTCTCGATGGGCGTGAACTTCTTCTCGCCCTCAAGCAGCAGGTGCGCGGTGGCACCGTAGTCGTCAGGCGCGCAGAGTTTGCCTTTTTCACCGATGATCAGGCAACCGCTCTCGGGCAGTTTCCTGCGCCATTCGACGATTTCCCTGGTGATGTGCGATGGTGGCCGCAGGGGGTCGATCTCACTTTTCGGATTGCCGTCATACCACCAGAACTTGAGCGGCGGCAGGCCGTCGCGCTCGGGGCAATCAAAGCGCACGCGGGAAGTGCGCGGAAAGGTTGCCGCATGGTGGCGCGAGGCGATCTCACATTCCACGCGGGTGACGTCCTGAATGCCCTTGCCACCCACGCCGATGCAGGCCAGCCGGATCTTGCTGTTGAGGTTCTGGCCACGGACGATGGCGGGCCCGGCAAACAACGCGGAACCAAGCCCGAGTCCGGTTTTCCCGATAAATGAACGGCGGGTGAAGGCTTTAATAAGTGGGGAAATGGCACGGAAATTCCCCAGGCCTTGCGATCAAATAGCTGTGTGCAATTGGCACTCCGGCCGTTTCCACGATGCAATCGCGCCTTGCTCCATGCGGCCGCGCCTGCTTCCATCCGCGCCCCATCCCACACATTCATGGCCAACAAAGACGTCACCGATCCTGCCCGCATGGAGAAAATCGTATCGCTGTGCAAACGCCGCGGCTTCATCTTCCAGGCGGGGGAACTCTACGGCGGCCTCAACGGCGTGTGGGATTACGGCCCGCTCGGCGCGGAGCTGAAGCGCAACCTCAAGGACTACTGGTGGCGCAAGACCGTCCAGGAGCGCGATGACGTGCTCGGCATGGACGGCTCGATCCTGACCATGGAGCAGGTGCTCGTTTCCTCCGGCCACGTCGGCGGGTTTTCGGATCCGATGGTGGACTGCAAGACCTGCAAGGGCCGCTTCCGCGCGGACAATCTGGAAACCTCCCAGTGCAAGGAGAAACCCAGCGTCTGCCCCGGCCAGTCGCCGAAATGCGAACTCACCGAGCCGCGCCAGTTCAACCTGATGCTGCAGACGAACTTCGGTGCCACCGGCGAGCAGATCGCCTACCTCCGCCCTGAGACCGCGCAATCGATCTTCGTGCAATACAAGAACGTGCTCGATTCCAACCGGATCAAGCTGCCCTTCGGCATCGCACAGGTCGGCAAGTCGTTCCGCAACGAGATCAACCCGCGCAATTTCACTTTCCGCTCGCGCGAGTTCGAGCAGATGGAGATCGAATACTTCTGCCATCCCGACGACGGCCTGCGCCTCACCGACGAGTGGTTGGAAACGCGGCTCTCGTTCTACGAAGAGATCGGCATCCCGCGCACCAAGCTCCACATCAACGACATTCCGGACGGCGAGCGCGCGTTCTATTCGAAGAAGACCTATGACATCGAATACGAGTTCCCCTTCGGTGTGCAGGAACTCGAAGGCGTCGCCTATCGCACCGACTACGACCTCGGCGTGCACCAGAAGGGAGCGGGCAAACCGCTCGAATACTTCGACGAGGAAACCAAACAGAAGTTTCTCCCGCATGTCGTCGAGCCGTCCGCCGGTTGCGACCGCACGGTGCTCGCACTCATCTGCGAAGCCTTCGACGAAGAGACCCTGACAGACGAAAAGGGCAAGGAGGACGTCCGCACCGTGCTGCGCTTCAAGCCCGCCATGGCCCCGATCAAGGTGGGCATTTTCCCGCTGCTCAAGAAGAACGAGGAGCAGGTGCGCATCGCGCGGGACATCCAGAAGTCGCTACAGAAATGGATGACCGTTTTCTACGACGACGGCGGCGCCGTCGGCCGCCGCTACCGCCGCCAGGACGAGGTGGGCACGCCGTTCTGCGTGACGGTGGACTTTGATACGCTCGGCGAAAACGGCGCGGAGCTCAAGGACACGGTGACCATCCGCCACCGCGACTCGATGGAGCAGGAGCGCATGAAGATCGATGCGCTGCTGCCGTGGTTGCTGGAGCGGGTGAGGTGAGAAGACATCTGCCAGCGCCACCTCCTTCACGAGAAAACGCCCGCTCCCCGGTGAGGAGAGCGGGCGTTTTCTGATAGATTGTGCGCGGCTTACTTGGAGCTGGAGATCAGGCTCGCCTGGCTGGCGCCCTTCTTGATCTTGCTCTGCTTGATCCAGCTCATGGTGGAGCGCAGCTTGGCTCCGACCTTCTCGATCTGGTGGGCGGCTTCGGCCTTGCGGATGACGTTGAACTTCTTGTAGCCGCCTTCGTATTCGGCGATCCACTCCTTGGCGAACTTGCCGGACTCGATGTCCTTGAGCTGCTGCTTCATGCGCTTCTTGACGGAGGCGTCGATGATCTTCGGCCCGACGGAGACATCGCCCCACTCGGCGGTTTCGGAGATGGAGAAACGCATGCCGGCGATGCCCTGCTCGTTCATGAGGTCCACGATGAGCTTGAGCTCGTGAAGGCACTCGAAGTAGGCCATCTCGGGTTGGTATCCGGCTTCAACGAGAGTTTCGAATCCAGCCTTCACCAGCGCGGAAGCGCCGCCGCAAAGCACGCACTGCTCGCCGAAAAGGTCGGTCACGGTTTCCTCGCGGAAGTTGGTTTCAAACACCCCGGCGCGGGCACAGCCGACACCACCGGCCCAGGCGAGCGCGGTTTCCTTGGCTTTGCCGGTGACGTCCTGATGGACGGCGATGAGGCCGGGAACACCTTTGCCGGCGACGAATTGCGAACGCACGGTGTGGCCCGGACCTTTCGGCGCGACGAGGATCACGTCGATGTCCTTCGGCAGCTTGATCGTCTTGAAGTGGACGGCGAAACCGTGGGAGAAAAGCAGGGTCTTGCCCGGTGTGAGATTCGGCGCGATGTCCTTGTTGTAAACCGCGGGGATCACCGTGTCCGGAGTGGCGACGAAGATGACGTCGGCCTTCTTTACCGCATCCGCAGTGTCCATGACCTCGAAGCCGAGTTTCTTGGCGACTTCACGGGACTTCGACTTCTTGTAGAGGCCGATGATGACCTTGAGGCCACTGTCCTTGAGGTTGAGCGCGTGGGCGTGGCCTTGTGAGCCGAAGCCGATCACGGCGAGGGTTTTCTTTTTCAACGGAGCGATCTTCGCGTCCTTGGTGGTATAGATCTTCGCGGCCATGGCGGATCGGTAGTTTAGGTTCGGTTGAGTCACACCACGACCATCGGGGACGCAGCGGGGCGGCACACTGCGCGGATGACGCCACGGGGTCAAGCCACAAGAATCGGCCAGAAAAACAGGGCGGCTACACTAGGGAGAGGAGTTGTTCGAGGTAGTCGGGATCGAGAGCGGCGCGCATCTCGCGTTTGGGCAGGCTGTTGCGGCGTTTGCCTGTGCCGGGCATGCGGTTGTGTTGTAGCACGGGATGCCGTTGGGAAGCTTGAGCCACTTGCGCAGCCACTCCTCGCGCAACTCGGCGAGTCCTTCCATGAGTTCGTAGGTCCTCACGCCGCAGAGCACGGCGGCAAAGGCGATGAAGAGGATTTCGCCGAAATGGTGGCGGGTGTTGCCACCGTTGCGGGGGCCTTGATTGGAGGCGAACAACACGAAACCTTGAGGTAAGCCGCCGGAATAGTCGATTTTGTTCGGATTTCTTGGCATTCAGGAATCCTGAAGGCGCAAGATGGGGTGTACAAGTCTGTTAGAAAACCGCAGATTGAGATTTTCCTAATGTAGTCGCCCTGCGTGGCGGCGAAGACCAAGCCGCAGATGGTCCAGCGATAACGGCCGATTTGTTCATTTACGGAGGAAATGGACATGGCGGTATGGGTGAGGTTTAGCGGCCACGTGCGGTGTGGCCACGGGAGATCATTCCGCTGGAATGAGCCGGGCAAGCGCCAATTCTCCAGACAGCTCACCCCTGCAGGGCCCGCAGCGCGCCGCGCACCAGCGCCTCCACCGTGGCGGAGGGCTCGTTTTCCAGCACCTTGCGCACGGACTTGCGGGCATCCACCTGCTTGTAGCCGAGCGCCAGCAGCGCCAGCTCGGCATCCGCCGCCAGCGCGCTCACTTCACCGGCCGCCGCATCCTGCCAGGTATCCGCCACACCCACCTTGTCCTTGAGCTCGAGCACGATCCGCTCTGCGGTCTTCTTGCCCAGCCCCTTGATGCGCGAGAGCTCCGCCGTGTTTCCAGCCACCACACAACTCTTGAATCGCGAGACCGGCATGCCGCTCAGCACCGCCATGGCGATCGCAGGGCCGATCCCGCTCACGCGGTCGATGAGCATCAGGAACACATCGCGCTCCTCCTCGGTGGCGAATCCATACAGCGTGTGCGCCGTTTCACGGATGTGAAGATGCGTCCGCAAATCCACCTCCAGCCCCTCCGCCGCATGCAACCGGTCGTAGGTGGAAATCGGGATAATCACCTCGTAGCCGACGCCGTGCACATCCACCACCAACCGGTTCGGATAGGCCTCGATCACTTTTCCGCGCAGTCTCGCAATCATCGGCGGCGAGATTGCCCCATCGTGCAGGATCGTCAACCCGGATCCCGGCGGCGGATTCCCGCGAGGCCGGGCTCCGGGTTTCACGCTTCAAAGTTCAAACTTCCACCGGGATCCTGCGCGGCTGCGCCTCACGCGCCTTGGGCAACTTGATTTCCAGCACACCGTCCTTCAAGCGCGCTGAAATGGCCGAGTCATCCAGATCGCGGCCCAGTCCGAACGCGCGCTGATAGATCCCGGTGAAGTATTCGCCCACCAGCGTCTCGCAAGCTTCCCTGCCCTGCCCCATCTGGGGACCGGTCACGGTGAGCTGCTTGTTTTCCAAGGTGATTTCCAGGTCCTTTTCATCGATGCCCGGCATGTCGCAGCGGATCAGCAGTTCGGACGGCGTTTCGTAAATGTCGGCCGCCGGGACAAACACCGGCCGCTCGGCAGCTTGCTCCGCGCGCGGCGCGGTGGGTGTGGAGATGCTTTCATTCATGTTCATGGCTGGCTCCTTTCCTGTGTCAGTTGGCGATCACCGGGATGCTTCTGGGTTTCGATTTCTCCGCGCGGGGCAGCGTGATCGCCAGCACGCCCTTCTCGTATTTTGCGGAAATTTTATCCTCCTCCACCTCGAAGGGCAGCGTGAAAGTCCGCGCAAACGGCCCACTGCTGCGCTCCTTGCGGTGGCACACGACGCCCTCACCCTCCGGCGCGTTGTCCTGCAAAGTAGCGCGAATGGTCAACTGGCCCTTGGTGAGGCTGATTTCCAGATCCGCCGGGTCCACACCCGGGATCTCCGCGGTCACGATCGCCTCGTTGGAGTCGCTGAGCAGATTGACGAGCGGAAAGCGCGCCGTGCGCGCCGCCGGCAAGCCACCTTCGAACAGGCGGTTCATTTCCCGCTGCAAGTCCCTGAGGGCTGCGAAAGTCCCCCACGGATGAATGGTCATGGTGTTTGAATTCATGATTTTGGCTTTCAACAGTTGGTTTCAAATCGCTTGCCCGACCATCGGATCGGTGCAGCTCGTAACCATTCCAGCAAACCCGGTGCCACGCCCCATCAACAAACCCAAGTTACTGATCACCAGAAGATAGCGACCACACTCCAAGGAGCGGCATCATCCCATCCGCGTCAGCTTTTCGCAGAAATGCGCCATTTTTTCCCAATGCGATGCGTCAAGCTGGCCTCATCGGCCCGCTGACCACCCGTCAGCCACTCCCCATGCCTGAATCTGCATGGGAACCGGAAAAATCCCGCCGAAATTCTTGACACTCGCCGCCAAAGCAAGCTTTCATCCCGCCCCGCGCCAATCGCAATGCACCCGTAGCTCAGCTGGATAGAGCGTCTGACTACGAATCAGAAGGCCAGGGGTTCGAATCCCTTCGGGTGTACTTTTTATACAGCATTTAAAATCAATGGATTGGCTTCTGGAAAAGAAGCCCAAATTGACGCCCCCCCACCCGGTCATGAATGCGGGTGGTGACAAATTGGTGACAAACGCGGCTTCGGCTCTGCCTGCCACCTCAAAGCAGGCGCGTTGCGGCAGGAGGAAAAAACAGGGGCCTGTCGCGGTCATGAAATTCGGTTCCGCGGCGGTTCCGGTTTACCGCATGGAATCCGGTGGCAGAGTGCGTTTCGCGATCGCCTATTACCGGGATGGCAAGCGGCTGAGGTAGGTCTTCCAAGCCCTCGACGCAGCTCGTGGCGCAGCGAATCCAGTCGGGCATGCAGCAAATGACGGACCTGAAACCGCATGAGCGTGAGACCTACCTTGCCGTGCGCAAAATGGCGGATGAAGCCGGGTTGTCATAGGTTTGCGCCATGGAGGATTATTTACGCGCACGCAAGATCGCGGGTTCCGAGTCGCTCGCGGCGATGGCGGCGGAATACACAAAGCACTTTGGCAACGTTACCCGCCGCGCCACGGTGCCCGAGGTCGTCGCCCAACTTCTACAATCCAGAAAGCAAGACGGCTCGGGCACGCGCCATTTGGCCCAGCTCCGCTGGGTGCTCAACCGCTTCGCCACCGCCCACCCGGGCCAGATCCTCGATGTGACCTCGGCTGACATCGACAAGTGGTTGCGCAGCCTCAATATCCAATATCGCCCCGAGTTCCCGCAACGGGATGCTGCTTTACGTGAACCTGCTCTTCTCCTTCGCCCTGGAACAGAATTACCTGCCCGAAGGCAAGCCGACGGCTTCCAGCCAGTTGCGCAAGGTAAAGGTGGCGGACAGCGAAATCGAGGTCTTCAAGCCGGACGAGTTCCGCAAGATCATCCACGCCGCGCCGATCCATCTGATCCCGTTGCTCTCGATCAGTGCCTTCGCTGGCACCCGGGCTGCCGAGTTGGCCCGCCTTGATTGGTAGGCGGTGGATCTGGAGCGCCGGTTCGTTGAAATCCGCGCCGGCCAGGCGAAAACCGCATCAAGGCGGCTGGTGCCCATCACCGACAACCTCGCCGCATGGTTGGAACCGCTGCCGCGCAAAGGACGCGTGATCGCGTCGGGCGATCTCATCAAGGAAGCGACCGCAGTGGCCCGTGCGCTCAAGATCGAGTGGCCGCGCAACGTGCTCCGGCACTCTTAACCTCCGCGAATCCGCACACGCGTTCACGGAATACCGGAATGGCCGGAAAAGGGATAGCTTGATCCCGTTGCCGCGAGACTCCTGCCCCCCAAGGAAAGACGCGAACAACACTCCCCCCCAACAAGAAACCCGACGGAACCCGTAGGCAGCGTCTCCCCCATGCGCTTCGGTTTCCGCCGGGTTCTTCTTTGCAAGTGGATTGGCAACGTCACAGTAGAGCTGCTGATTGATGCTGCCAGGTGGGACTATCTTCAGCAGTATGCTGCGGGATTGTCATCCCTTACCGAGCAATTTTGGAAGCCACCTGTCCGGCGATTGGTATCCGATCGTCTTGTACGGCACCATGTTCAATCTCTCCTCGATGTCCATGGGCGTGTAGCCAGGATGATCCTCCCTGTCGTATACGGCATAAAACTCTACCGCCTTGATGGCGTCATTCATCGAACCGATCAACGAGCGATTGGCACGTTTGAGCACGACCACTTCTTGGTTGTTCGGATCAAAATCCGAGCCATGTCGTTGCCAAACTTCCGCCACCCTTGGAAGGAATGCTTTCAAAAAGGAGTCGATGGACGTGAGGCCTTTCGCGGGCAGCAGGATTGTGTAGAGACTCGCGTCGTTCATCATCATGACATGCTCGATACGGCCCACGCGGAAGGAATGCCCACTCCATGCGTCAAGCCGCCCGACCTGAAGAACCGGCATCTCCTCTAGGCTGAACCGGCACTTGAGTCGTCTGGCAAGCTGGTTGGACAAGTGCAGTATCATGTTAGCGCCATTTGCGGAGCATGTCGGCGAAGGTCGCGTGGTCCATAACCGTGCACAGATTACCGACAGAACCCCATGACCTGTCCAGCGCGATGCAGAAGGCGATCCGGCGCGGTGACGCCAAGCTGGCCGGTTATTGGGCGCTCGAACTGTGGGCCAGCGGCTACGGCCAGTATGTCTGACGGCGGCTGCTCACCGTGAGCGCGGAGGACTGCTGGGGAATCCTCACCCAGGAAGTCAAAGCGCTGCACGACAGCTACACCGAGATCAACCGCAACACGGCGGCCAAGACGCCCAAGGGCCGCATCTTCATTTCCAAGGCGGTGATCCTGCTCTGCCTGGCCAAGAAGAGCCGCGACGCCGACCACCTGCAAAACTTCGTCTATGACCAGCAGGCTGGCTTGGACCCGGAAACGCTCACCGATGAACTCGAACAGGCGGTCGAATACGTGCCCATTTCCGACTACGCCTACGACTGCCACACGCCGCAGGGCCGAGCGATGGGCAGGACGAAAGCCGAGTTCTTCAAGGCCGAGCAGGAAGCGCTCAACCCGTTCATCCCCGGCCTGTTCGACAACCTGATTGATTCCTGAACCAACCCCGAGATCCCATGCCATACCAACTGATGCAGCCGCGCTTCCCGCTTGGAAGAATTTTCGCCACGCCCGCTACCTCCGCCGTCATCACTGCGGCGATTGGGGGGGACGAGCTGTGCGCCGAGGACAAGCAGGCGAACGAGAACTCGCTCAAAGACGGAACCCGCCTGCTCAGCCGCTACTCCACACCGGGCGGGTCGATCTACATCATCACCGAGCATGATAGGTCGATGACGACGATCCTGCTGCCGAGCGAATACTGACGCGGACCTCACATTGCGCGAGCCAAGGGGAATGAAGTAAAAACCACCCCATCGGAAATGGACAGTATCCCGTGCGATTCCAGATAAACCATCAGGCAATCAAAATCCACACCAATATGGCAGCCTACGCAGAATCGCGCATGCGGTCCGAATCTTTCGCTAATCAGCTCGAACAACCGGCTCAATCTGATTCCACGTGAATACGAATTAGCGATCTCGAGAACTTCCTGACCGCTGACAAATTTGGATGATTTCATGGAATTATCAAGGGTTGGTTTTGTAGATCCGGGGGGAACGAATAAAGGGAGATCCGGGGAGGATCGCATAATCAGATACAGGGCAACGAATGCCATTATGAGTGTCAAGAAATTGAAGATAACTGTTTTGATTACAACGCCCTGAGTTCTTGAATCCATTGCAAATGGCTGTCTTATTGGCGATGATTATGTCATCTCGATATTCTGTTGCTCTTAACCTTATTGTATTCATGTTTGCAGTCACAGTTCCTGTTGCGGGCTGGCTTTGATTTGTCATACCACCACGATCCGGTCGTCCAATCCGCATGCCAACGTGAGGGGAAGCCGTCTAACGGAAGTATAACAAACGCGGATGGTGCATGTGAGGTCTGGTCATGTTGCCTACCTTGAGCAGGGGCAGTGAGTCCCTACGCTTGATTACGCGGCATCATGGCGGACAGGCTCATTGCACGGCAGTCAGTTCTTCTGATTGAGAGGTGCTCCGAATTGTGCCGATTGAGGAAAATCCCGGCATAACTACCCCCTCTGACAATTCGAATCTTGTTGCGTGCTTCCAGAAAGACCAGCAGTGCATCGATATCTACGCCTATGTGGGAGCTCTTATGGAAAGTGACCGATGGACCAAATTGACCGGATACTTTTTCGATCAAGCGGCTGAGCCTGATGCCATTCGGATTGGCAGAAACCAAGTCAACGATTTCATTGCCGTTAATGGTGGTGATGGTGGTCATCGGTTTGGGAGGTAGGAGAATGTTTGAGCCAATCGTAAAACCAGTGTTAAGATCAATGGGGTGTTCCCCCACCGTGTAGCGGCCCATTGCTAGGGAAAATGGCGCGCAAAAATGGTGTGGGCGGATTTTTCTCCTAAGGAATAGTTTGAGGCGGCGGGGGAGCGCATCAGGGTGCTAATTGTTTTGTGAAGTGGCTGGGGGATTTGTATGGGACAATAGAGATTTGAGTGGGTAAAGCGCATTGAATGATAGCCCAGCATCTTGATCTCCATCCTGCCTTGAAGGAAAGTTGGCCACAAGGTTCCGAGGCGAGAATGGGCCACTCAAAAGCTCGTCGGAGCCGCGGGTTCTTGTGGGCAACTTTCCGGGGATCGAACGATGCCGCGAGATGTTTTCGGGCTGGATGCTCGCGGCCTTGGTCGCAAAATTCCCGCCCATGGCCGTCGAACATCTTTTCACCCAAGCCCTTGGTCTCGTCTCACCCTGGAAGGTTGTTGCAAGCAACTTCGATCCTGCCGCAAAATCGTTGGAACTCGTCATCGATTTCGAGCGGGGTGCCCGCTTCCCCGATCCGGAGACCGGCCAACTCTGTCCGGTTCACGACACCGTGCAGCGCAGTTGGGAGCATCTGAGGTTTTTCGAGCATCGCACCACGATCCGAGCCAGGGTTCCGCGCATCACCACACCGGCCGGCGCGGTCAAGACCGTCGAGGTTCCATGGGCCAATCCGAATGGCGGATTCACCCTTCTCATGGAAGCCTATCTGCTCACCCTGGCCAGAGTCCTGCCCGTCGCTGAAGTCTCGCGGCAAACCGGCGTCAGCCAGGACCGCATCTGGCACCTGATCCGCACGCGGGTCAGCGAAGCCTGGCTGAAAGGCGACTGGAGCTCGCTGAAGCGGCTCGGGGTGGACGAAACATCCACGCGCAAAGGGCACAAATACGGCACGGTATTCCTCGAAATAGACGGCAAGGAAACGGACCGGGGACGAGGGGCCTCGAAGGTCGCGCGGTTGTTGTTCTTCACTCCGGGCAAGGACAAGGAGACATTTGCGGAGTTCGCCGCCGAACTGCAGCGGCGCGGCGTGCCCTCCGAACAGATCGAGGAGATTGCCATGGACATGTCCAAGGCGTTCATAGCCGCAGCCGCAGAACACTTCCCCGATGCCGAACTGTGCTTTGACCGATTCCACGTCATGAAACTCTGTGGCGAGGCGCTCGACCAGATCCGCAAGGAAGTCACCAGGGAAAACGGCGGACTGCCGCGAGGTGCGATGTGGGCACTGCGGGGCAACGTGGAAAACCTCAAGGAAGAGCAGCGCATCCCGCGGGAACAAATTTGCAAGGAACACGGCAAAATCGCCCGCGCGCTCTCGATCCGGGAGTTCCTCGCAGACCTATGGAACTACCGGCATCGTGTGGATGCCGGGCAACACCTTGAGTCCGTGCTTGCATGGTGCAGTCGGTCGCGGCTGGAACCTTTCGTCAAACTCGGCAAGACACTCAGGAGACACATGGAAGGCATCTTGGGATACTACAAAAATCACACGACTTCCGCCGCGATCGAAGCCGTCAACGGCCTGTTGCAACTCGCTCGGCGCAGAGCACGAGGTTACCGCACATTCATCAACTTCCAAGCCATGGCATACTGGATTGCAGGGGGTTTAGACATAGATATACGCTCCGCGGCTACCCACTAAAAGTCCAGCAGCGCCTGAAAAAATCCGCCTTCCACTGAAGCAGCCCTGTGGACACGAATGCTGGCTGGCATGACTGGCAGATAGAGCACGATGATGCCTTTTCACGTCAGTAGATACAGAGTCATCAGCATGCCGCTAATGCCGTTGCAGCCCCTGCCAACCGTGCCACGCCATCACCGCGGCGATGACGATCATCAGTGCGCATGACAGATAGGGGGCTCTCCGCATCACCTCGCCAAAGCCTTTGAATCGGCGTTCCGCATGACGGATACTCCAAGCGGCGATGACGCCGGTGGTAACCATGGTCAGCGCCAATCCCAGGCTGAACGCCGCCACCATGAAGAATCCCAAGGTGACCTTCTTGAGTTGGAGGCAGATCAGCAGCACGCTGAAGGCGGCCGGGCAGGGCATCAGGCCGCCCGTGACGCCAAACCAGATGATCTGTGGCGTGGTGACCGAATGCCCCGCGAAGCGCCGCCGGATGTCTTCGGCATGAGCCCTTTCGTGGGCGTCCTGAAAGTCCGCATCTCCATCAAGTTCGTGGTGATGATGCCCGTCCTCGCGGAACACCGCCCGGACCTCATGGCTGTGGTTGCCGTGGGAAAGCGTCACCACCACCGTGAACTCGTGCGGTTCAGGAATGGAATCAGCCGATTCCAAACAGCCCTTCTTCGATAAAAGCGGGAAAGTCCGCTTCGTTCCATCGGCGCGCTCGGTGATCAAGCGGACTTCATCCGGTGATGGAAGGCGCGATCCGGACGGCACCCGAAGTTGGAAGACTGGCGGAACTCCGTCCTCATGAATGCCCAGCAGGATTTTCCCATGGCCGGTGTCGAGTTCCAAGGAGTCGTCATGATGATGTCCGTGCGCTCCGTGGTGATGATGGTGCGCCGCATTCACTTCCGCCTTGGTCCGCCGGAACATCCAGACGGCCAGTGTCACAATGGCCACCGCTGAGAAAAGCTGAAGGTAGGGTTCCACGGTTTCCGCGTTCCATTCCCTGCCGAAGCGCAGGGCCGCCGCCGCGAGCGCCCAGATGATCAGGGAGTGTGACAATGCCGCCGATATGCCTAACAGGACGGCCTGGGCGATGGTGCCACGGGTGGCGATGATGAACGACGCCATCATCGTCTTGGAGTGGCCGGGTTCCAACCCGTGCAGGATTCCAAGGAGGACCGCCGAGGGCAGGAAGAGCCAGGTAATGTGTTCAGGGTTCATGAGGATGCAGTTTTTTTGATGGATCAGCGTAGGTATTTCCTCAATACCGCGATCAATTCCTCCGCACCTTCCCCAGAATTCCGCGGTTCATGGAATTCGCCATCGCTCATGATGTGATGGCGGATGTGGCCTTCCAACACTTCGAGCATCAGGCCGTTCACCGCTCCGCGAAACGCGGACAAGGTGTGCAGGACGTCGCCGCAATCCTTACCTTCGTCGATTGCCCGGTGCAGTCCTTCCAGTTGACCCTGCAAGCGCCGGATGCGCGCCAATAGGCGGGGTTTGTCTTTCTGAGTGTGTGCCATGGCGGCGGGAACGTGGCAGAAAATAGCATAGGTGGGTAGGGTATTTATAAAAAATCTCCAAAAAGCCTCCATGTGCCAAATCGGGGCTTGGAGCGGAATCCGGGGTGTGTTCCCTTGGCCCGCCTCGTCACCCATCATGCGCTCCCAGGTGGCGCGTTTCGGGATCGAAGCCTTGCGGATGGCATCGCGGAACTGGCGCTGCATCGAAGATTCGTGCAGGTGATGACGTGCGATCCTTCCTGTGCGCGGATGCGGGCAGAGGGTGGCGGAGGGGAAATAGTGTGACGAAGATCCTGTGAGGCGTTTTTTCTCCAGCGATCAAGGGCCTGGCACGATGGGCACGAGGTAGAGCTTCCGGGCGATGTATTCGGTGGGGCGGATCGATTCGACGTGTCCGTCCACGAACAAGATCGGCACCTTGCCTTCGATCAGGAGATCCTTGAGCGTGCCGTTCTCGAATTCCTTGATTTGGTCGCGATCGTAGCGGAAGAAATAATTGTCGCACGGAGCGATCAGCGGCGTGCGGCCCGGATCCCCAAGGGCTGCGAGCGGAACACTGCTCGAGAGCAGTTCGTCGTGGGAGGGGATGGTGCCGGTCGAAGCGAGAGCCAGGTTTTCCGGGATCATTTCGTTGATGGCGTAGCCGGGATTCAGGGGTTCCCAGCCGCGCGGTTTTGCACTTGTCTCGAACAGCGGGTTTCTCAAAAACGTGTCGTTCCTTTTCCACCATTCCTCGGTTTTGAACTCGTCCGGATCGGTTTTCGGGAAGAGCAAGGTGAGGCAGGTTTCATGCCATAGCACATCCTTGGTGGTTCCGTCCTGTTGGATGGTCGTGGCCTTGGCGGGCGGAATTTTCATGCTGTGATCCGCCGCGTAGATGGCGAACAGCGGTCCGATCTGGCGCAGGTTCTCGATTGATTTTGTCGCCTTGCCCCGGGCCATCATTCGGGGGCCCACGGTCAATCCCACTGTGGCCAGAACCGCGAGGATCGCGATCACGACCAGCAACTCGACAAGCGTAAATCCGGAAAAATTTGGTCTTTTGGAAGCCTTCACGGGGGGATTAAGCGCTATAGCATTATACCCGTCTAGGCTATTAATCCGGCAATAAAATACTAGCGTAATTTAATGCTGCATAAGCCATGCTCGGATGACCGACTGATAGGCCCCCGCACGGTCGATGCCCACCGCACGGATGCTGGCGCGCTGCGTGTTGCTGAGCTTTTCAAGGAAGGATTCCACGGCCTCCTTCTTTTTGCCCTCCGCCATGTGCAGCAGCTCACCGGTGTCGGCGTTGAGGATGATGGTGATGTAGCCGTGGCCCTTGCGCACGGATTTCTCGTCGATGAGGAGGCGCACGATGCCGTCGAAGTCGGGAGGCGGGGTCTGGCTTTCGAGCACGATCTTGTCATAGCGGCGAACGGTGCCGTCGGAGATCTCTAACATGGTGGCGACCTCGGAGTTGGTGGCCAGCGAGGGCCACGAACTCACCAGCCTCATGAGCCGCCATGTCGCGTGGCAGGAGGCGTGGACCTCCTCGGGACAGCTCGACACGTAGCGTTGGCAGAGCGGGCACAGGCCCTGGACGGTGAGGTGGGTTCAGTCATACCCAAATCTTACCAAGAGGGGTGGGACAAATAGGGGGTCAGGTTTTGAAAAGCGGATTTTTTTTGCAGCAACGGACAGTGATCACTGCAGCCTCGCGACAAAGGCCCCCACCGCGCTTTGAGGCAGGTCGATCCAGACATGGTGGGGATCACCGGGGGCCACGCCGATGGGCTCGCCCGCCGCGTTTTCCATGCGACTTACCGTTTGGCGCGTGTTGCCGCCAGGCAGGATCACTTCAATCGCGTCGCCGGCTTCAAAGCGGTTTTTGACCAGCACTTCCATCAGGCCACGCTGTGGATCCCAGCCGAGCGCTTTACCGACATAGCGTCCGCTGCCGGGCACTGAATGGCTCACCTCGTAGTTTTGATAGGTGGCGTCCTGGTGGCGCTGGAAAAATCCACCGGTGTAACCACGGTTCGCCAATCCCTCCAAATCCGCGAGGATGGATGGATCAAACGGCCGGCCGGCCATGGTGTCGTCAATGACCCGCCGGTAGGCCTGACAACTTCTCGCCACGTAATAGGGGCTCTTGGTGCGTCCTTCGATCTTGAGCGAGTCGATGCCGATTTCCATCAGGCGTGGCACGTGTTCGGCCGCGCGAAGATCCTTCGAATTGAGAATGAAGGTGCCGTGCTCGTCCTCTTCAATCGGCATCAGTTCCCCCGGCCGCTGGCTTTCCTCAATCAGGATTTCGCTTTCTTCGTCCGCGCATGATGATGGCGCGCCGTCATGCACCTGGTATTTCCACCGACACGAGTTGGTGCAGGCCCCTTGGTTGGAATCCCGGCGGGTGAAATATCCTGATAGAAGGCAGCGACCCGAATACGCGATGCACAACGCGCCATGCACAAACACCTCCAACTCGATGTCCGGGCATTCCTGGCGGATTTCGGCGATCTCATCGAGCGTCAGTTCGCGGGACAGGATGATGCGTGAAACACCTAGTTTTTTCCAAAAACGCACGGCCGCCCAGTTCAGCGTGTTGGCCTGCACCGAGAGATGGACGGGCATTTCCGGCCAGGCCTCGCGGGCCATGTCGATGAGTCCGGGATCCGCCATGATCAATGCGTCCGGCTTCAGCGCGACGACCGGGGCCATGTCCTTCAGATAGCTGCGGACTTTTGCATTGTGGGGCAGCAGGTTGCTGACGACGAAAAATTTCCTGCCCTGCGCATGGGCTTCGTCGATTCCCTCGCGCAGGCACTCCACATTGCGGAACGAGTTGTTGCGGACCCGCAGGCTGTAGCGGGGAAGTCCGGCATAGACCGCATCCGCTCCGAACGCGAACGCGGCGCGCATCATTTCCATCGATCCCGCGGGCGCGAGCAGTTCAGGCGCGTTCATGCCGTCCAGTACACCTGTGGCAGGATGCCTTGCAAGCCCATGGCGGCACACGAGCCGGCCAAGCCATGTCAGTTCCCCTGCATGGCGCGCACTTCCTTGCGAACCATTTTCGCCAACTCGGGCGGCGCGATCACCTTCGCCTGGCGGAGGATTGGCAGGGCCGAGGGATCGCCAGGCTGCTGCTTGCGGCGGCGGGAATATCGCGAGCTTCCAGTTCATCGTGGATGAGACCGGCGGCCGGGTTGGTGCGGAGTTTCATGGAATTCCTGTAACCCAAAAAGAGAACAGAGCAAGGGTTTGCTGTGCCGTGCATCGGCGCGCTTTGTGCGCTTGACTCATCGCTTGACTCAAAGTTGACTTACGTGCGTGCCCTACATTCCGCAGTTCACGATTACACCGCGCCTGCTTTCGTTGGTCGAGGTGATTGCGGCCTTGCGGGAACGGATTCAAGGCGCGGCGGTGGAACTTGCATGGATTCCAGCCCTGCAGAAGGACACGCGCACCCGAAATGTCCATGCGTCCACGGCCATTGAGGGAAATCCCCTCACCTTGGAGCAGGTGCGGGCCTTGGAAGAGGGCCGGGAAATTGTCGCTGCTGACGCACGCTCCCGCCGCGAGGTGCTGAATTATTTCACTGGGCTGCGCTTTGTGGAGAAACAAGCGACGAAGAAAGCCATCCGCCACGAGGACCTTTTCGAGCTCCACCGGATTCTGGCAGGAGATGTCATGGATCAGGGGACTGCGGGCAGCTATCGGACGATTCAAGTGCGGGTAGGCAATCATTTCCCGCCCGCCGCCGTGGACGTTTCCGGTCTGATGTTTGAGCTGCTGGAATGGTGGAACAAGAAATCCTTCGAGTTGTCGCCGGTCCTCAGTTCGGCAATCCTGCACTATCGTTTCGAGGACATCCACCCCTTCGCCGATGGCAACGGCAGAACCGGCCGCGCTCTGGCACTGTGGGAACTCTACCGGCGCGGCTTCGACAGCCACCACATTTTCTCGGTGGACGAATATTATTGGGAAGACCGTCCCGGCTACTACGCCGCCCTTGAAGCCGTGCGATTGCAGGGAGAAGACCTGACAGGCTGGCTGGAATACTGTGCCGATGGCGTGAGGATCACGTTGGAAAAGGCGTGGTTGCGCGTGCAGGCATTTCAAGTCAACGCACCGACAAAACTCGTCTTGAGTCCGAGGCAGGAGGACCTACTCAAGCTGTTGCGTGATCACGGCAGCATGTCACCCGCAGAGTTATGGGATGCAATGGGACTTTCCAAACAGGGAACCATGAATCTCCTGAATCCGTTGCTCGAAGCGGGTCTGGTCGAAAGAATCGGCAACCGCAAAACAGGACGTTATGCGTTGAAAAAGCCGTGACCCTGCCAGGCGATGGTGGTGGAACGAATCAACCCGCCCGCATCCGCTCAAGCGCAGCGTCCAACTCGGATTTGAGAGTGTAAGGAATTTTGTGTAAGTTGGCTTTGGCTGATGGATGGTTAGTGGTTTTCGGTCATGAGGGCGGCGTTGGTTGTCTTCGGTGCGCGGCGAATCAGTTGGCGTGTTCATGCCTGTGTTGGCCATGTCAACCCAGCTCATGGTGACAAATGGTGACAACCTGTTAGCCTCGGATGTTTCAGTTGGCCAAAATGGTTTCAAATACGGATGGCCACCAGCGGCCAACTGAGGCAAAAACATGTCATAACAATTTGATTGAAAATATGTTAAGACATTCCACGAATCAGAAGGCCAGGGGTTCGAATCCCTTCGGATGTGCCACTCATTATCAGTGAGTTGGAACGCAAATCAGCCTTACGGAATAAAGCGCTACTGCCGGGATCCGCCGGGGAAATCCCGCGGCAAGCACCAATACGGCAGTTGGCGACGCCCGGATTCACCAGGAATCCGATTGATGCCAAGCGGAGGAGGAGACCCTTGAGCTCAATGCCCGGCCTCCATCCGGGATTTGGGGTGACATTGGGCATGAAGCCCACACTTTCATGGCGACTCGCGAGCGTGAACGGATAGTGAAACCAGTGGCAATGCCCCACATGGCGGGTTATGATCACGCATGCCCGTGCATCATAACCCATCTCCAGTCCGCAGCTTATTGGTCTTGTTTGGCTTTATCCTCGTCACTTTTTGCGCGCCGATGGCCGGGATTTTTTCACCGCCGGGAGACTGGTATGGGTCGCTCGCCAAACCGGAGTGGAATCCGCCCGGATGGATCTTCGGCCCGGTGTGGACAACCCTCTACCTGATGATGGCCATCGCCGCCTGGCTGGTCTGGAAACGCGATGGCTGGCAGCGACCGCTGTGGCTCTACTTCACACAACTGGCGCTCAACGCGGCGTGGACGCCGGTTTTCTTCGGTGCGCATGAGCCCGGTTGGGCCTTGGCCGTGATCGTCGCCTTGTGGCTTGCCATCCTGTTCACGCTGTTGGCCTTCCTGCGTGTCAGCAAAGCGGCCGCTTTCCTGCTGCTGCCGTATCTTGCCTGGGTCACGTTCGCCACCTTCCTCAACTTCACGCTGTGGCGGATGAACCCGGGTTGATGTCATCAGCCGATGAAGGACGATGAGGCCTCCGTCATGTGATTTGAAAAAAGGCCAAGCCTTGGCGGTGAATTTTGCCAACCGATAGACCACGCGTTGCTCATGCGTCAACGCGAGTTCTGGACGGCTTCCTTCAACGGGCGCTTGATCACATATTCCTGCGATACGGTGTGGCCTCCCTCGCTGACGGTCCGTTGGGTCAGGCAGCCGGACAATGGCAGGGCAAGGGCGGCGGCGAGCAGGCATTTCAAGGTGGTGCGCATCATGCGAGACAGTATCGCGCTTCACGGAGCGCGGGTAAAGAGCGTTCTTATGAACACTTTCGGCTTGACCGCCCCGGGCGCCGGATGGACCCCTTGTGGCCGTGTCCAAGCCGCTCACCGCCCTGTTCATCGACTGCGATTCCTACTTCGCATCGGTCGAACAACATCTGGATCCAGCCCTGCGCGGCAGGCCGGTGGGCGTGGCTCCAGTGATGGCGGAGAGCTCGTGCTGCATCGCCGCCAGCTACGAGGCCAAGGCCTTCGGCGTGAAGACCGGCACACGCATCAGCGACGCCCGCATCCTTTGCCCGGGCATCGCCATCGTCGAGAGCAAGCCCGCCGAATACATCCGCCACCATCAACGCATCGTCGAGGCGGTCGAAGACTGCATCCATGTCGAGGCCGTCCTCTCCATTGATGAGATGTGGGCCTGGCTACCGCTCAACCTGCGCGATCCCGCCACCGTGGAGCTCATCGGCCGCCGGATCAAGGAAACGGTGGCGCGGGATGTTTCCCCAGTCATCAAGGTGAGCATCGGCGCAGCACCGAACCGCTACCTGGCGAAGATAGCCAGCAAGATGCGCAAGCCGGACGGTCTGTTCATCATCGAACAGCGCGACCTCCCGGACGTGTTGCACCCGCTCAAGCTGCGGGATTTCACCGGCATCGCCCGCAGCATGGAGACGCGCCTGCACGCCGCAGGCATCCATACGGTGGCGGAACTGTGTGCGGCTCCGAAGTCCGTGCTGCACGGCGTGTGGGGCGGCGTGATGGGCGACCGCCTCTGGCACCTGCTGCGCGGCGATGAAATCCCTGATCTGGTGTCGGCGCGGAAATCCATCGGCCACAGCCACGTGCTGCCACCGGACAGCCGCCACCCGGACAAAGCCTGGCCGATCCTTTGCAAGCTGCTGCACAAAGCCTGCGAGCGACTGCGCGCTCACGGCCTGCTCACTGGCGGCCTGACCATGCAGCTCGCGTTCTATCGCGGCGTGTCCTGGGCCGCCGAGGCGCGGACGGATGAAACGGATTCCACGCTGGTGCTGATGCGTATGCTCGACCGCCTGTGGCGTGACCGACCCGAACCCCGCTGCCAACTGCTGCAAGTGGGCGTGGTGCTCACCCGCCTGTGCGAGCGGTCCAACCACACGCCCTCGTTGTTCCAGACGGTGGCCGACACGATGGCCGCCATGGATGCGGCCAAACACCAGCGACTCGACGCCACCCTCGACAAGCTGCGCGCCCGTTACGGCCGCAGCGTGGTCTATTTCGGCAGCGTGCAGGAAAGCCGCGACGAGGCGCCCATGCGCATCAGCTTCACCCACATCCCGGATTTGGAGGTGGAGCAGGATTGAAACAGACCGGAAACAGGTTCGGGCAAAAGTACTCCCATGGATGCCCGCAAGCCGTTGCCCGCCGGTGGAGTGATGGACCGCCAAGTCTGTTTGATTTCCGGCGGGCCTGCGGCATGCTTGTGGCCAACCACCGACCCCTCCGGCACCTTGCCTAACAACGCGATTCAGGAAATCTTTTCACGCCGGTTCCGCCGCCTGCTCACCGGCGATCCGGACGGGGTTCCACCGTGGTTGGAGGTGATCGCTGCCGGGAATGGCACCGGCTTGTATCTTCCCACCGATGCGCCCTGGGTGGTTCATGCCGACCTCGCGACGTTGGTGGGCGGCGTCCGCGCGCTGCTGATGCAGGCACTTCATCCCGGAAGCCTCGCCGGTGTGCGCAGTCATTCCCGTTACAAGGATGATCCGCTCGGCAGGCTCTCCGGCACCATCCGCTGGCTCACCATCACCACCTTCGGCTCGCATGAGGCGGTGGCCAGCGAGGCGTCTCGCGTGAACCGCATGCACGAGCGGGTCAGCGGCAGTTATCACAGCGCCGGCGGCGAATCCCGCAACTACCGCGCTGCCGATCCCGATTTGCTGCGCTGGGTGCATGTGGCGTTCATGGATTCCTTCCTGCGTGCCCATCAACATTACTCGTCCCGTCCGATCCCGGGCGGTGCCGATGCCTACATCCTGCAGTGGGCCGCCTCGGTCACACCGCTGGGACTCACCGAGGTGCCGATGGATGAAGCCGGACTGCTCGCCTGCCTCGACGGCTGCCGCAGCGAACTCGCGGTGACGGACGATACCCGCGAGGTGGTTCGATGGTTGAAAAACCCGCCACTGCCGGGAGCGGCGCGGGTGGTTTATGCGCTGCTTTTCCAAGCCGCCGTGGCCAGCCTGCCCGGGGATTACCAGCGGCTGCTGGGATTCAGCGCCATGCCTTTGGCGGTGATCCGCCCGGTGACCACTGGATTTTTAAAGTTCCTGCGCTTTGCCATCGGCCCGGAAAGTCCTCTGGAAGACGCCGCCATCGCACGGCTCCACCGCGCCGGCGTCATGTGAAGGCACTCCGAAACATCATCCCGCGAAGCGGTGGATCAGCCAGCCGACCAGCAGGACCTGTGGCGTGGAGATGAGTGGCAGGGCAAGCGTGGCTTTCCACGAGCGCGTCGTTTCGCGCAGGGCCATGATCTCGGTGTAGTCGGTGGCGGCTCCGGCCATCAGGAAAACGAAGGCGTTGCCCGGCGCGTGGGCGCGGGTGAGGAGATCGGCGGCGATGGGCGAGGAGCCTTCGGAGCAGACTTCGAGCACGGTGGTGGCCAGGAGTGTTAGAAAGAGCCCGGCAATGGTGGGGCCGAAGTATTGCTGGAACGAGGCGTCCGGCACGAAGGCGCGAATCAACCCTGTTAGAACGAAGCCGAAGAAGATCCAGCGCAGGATCATCTGCGAGCCGGAAAGTCCCTCGCGGGCGAGGCGCAGGTAGTTTGCGGCTCCGGGCTTGAGCGAGCGCAGGACATCCCGCACCGCCGGGCCGATGCGGTAATCGTGCGGCAGGTCCACGGCATTCGGGTTGGGCGGAATTTTGCCGGCATGCACCAAGCGATCGGCGATCCAGCCGGTGACCAGCGCCACGATCATCGAGAGAAGAATGAACAGGAACATCCAGCCCCAGCCGATGAGCGCGGCGAGGATGAGGGTGAGCGAGAGCGAGTTCCACGGGCTGGCGATGAGAAACGCGAGCGTCTGGCCGAGCGAGGCGCCGCGTTTGTAAAGGCTCATGCCCACCAACAGGATGCCGTGGTTGCACAGGTCTAACAAAACACCCGCGCCCACCGCACGGAACAACCCGGAGACGCTGCCGCCGCGGCCGAGCACGGCGGCCACCAGCTCGCGCGGGAAGCGCCCGATCACCGCCACGGCCGCGATGCCGATGAGCAGGCCCCACCACGCGCGGGACATCAGTTCATAACAGGCGTGGCCGAAAACGTGCAGCCAGACCGGCGCGGACGGCACAAGGAAATGCACCGCCACACCCGCGAGAAACGCGCCCAGCGAGCCCCAAAGCAGGAAATCCGGACGGCCTTTTTTGCCGCCGCCGCAACAGGAGTCTCCGGCCGGTGCCTTGGGCGCGCAGCATGAGGGCACGGCGGCAGCCGGTGGTGGTGGCGTGAGTTTCAACAAGGAGCGCCGCAAGGCCTGTCGGTCAGGGCCTTTCTCCGGCGGCGGATTGGAGCAGCAATCGGACATTTCGTGAGGAGAGGGAAACTAGGCGGCGGAGCGGCGGGTGTCGAATGGGATGTTTTCGGCGGCGGGTCGCCACCGCCACGGCTTGCAGCGAGACGCGTCAGCCACGATTTCCCCACTCGCCATTTCAGGCAGGGGCGCTACAAAACGGCGGCATGAGGAACGCGCGATGGATCGGAGCGGCGATGTTGTTAGGTGCCACCTTTTTAGTGGGCGCGGCGGGCGGCGATTCGTTGTTGCGCGCCTTGTGGCCGGCGCTGGTGGCCATCGGGGTGATTGTGTTGCTCAAGGAGGCGGCGGTGGGGCTGGCTTGCGGCGTGGCGGCGGCAGCCTTGCTGCTCGCGGGCGGCGATCCGTTGAAGGCGCTTCGGCTGGCGCTGGCGGATCATGTGTTTCCGGCGATGCAGGGGCCGTGGCGGATCGGCTCGCTGGTGTTCACGCTGGTGCTGGGTTCCTTCGCTGGGATTCTGGAGCGCTCGGGTGGTTTCGAGGCGGTGTTGCGGCGGATGCTGGCGGGCGGAAAGGATGGCGTGCGGCGCTTGTTAGGCGGCACTTATGCCGTAGGCCTGCTGTGTTTCTTCGACGGGCTGGCGAGCAGTTTGCTGACGGGGCGGATCGCGCGGCCGCTGGCCGACCGCGCCGGGGTTTCACGCGAGCGGCTGGCCTGGGTGGTGGACTCGACGGGCTCGCCGGTGGCGTGCGTGGCTTTCATTTCCACCTGGATCGCCACGCAGTTGAGTTTGATCGAACAGGGGCTGACGGACGCGCCGTTTCCGGTGGAGCCATATGCGTTGTTTTTCCAAGCGGTGCCCGCGAACGCGTATTGTCTGCTGACGCTTCTGTTAGTGCCGCTGGCGATCCGCAGCGGCTACCAGCCGCGGGCGATGCGGCGTTTCAAGGCGCTGGCACCGGCAGGGGATGAGGTCGCGACGTCCGATCTGCCGCGGCCGTGGGTGGTGTTGGTGCCTCTGGCCGTGTTGGTTGTCGGGATACTCGGCGGGTTTCCGCTGCTGTCGGGAAAGCCGGTGAATGTCCTGAGCGTGGAAGGGTGGAAACAGGCGTTCAGCGGTGATGCGGGGCCGTATGCGCTGGTTTTCGGCAGTGTGGCGGGCTGGGTCGCGGCGATGTTTTGTTTTCCGGCGCAGCGCCGGCACGAGGCGGCGGATGCGGCGGTGCACGGAGCGGGCTCGCTGATCCCGGCATTGGTGGTGCTCGTTTTCGCGTGGTCGCTGGGCAGCATGTTCGAGGCGCTGGGGACCACGCGGCACATCGCAGAGCTGCTGGCAGGCGGCACTCCGGTGACGTGGCTGCCGCTGGTGATTTTCGTGGTCGGCGCGTCGATGGCCTTCACCACCGGTTCGTCGTGGGGAACAATGGGCCTGCTGATGCCGCTCGCGCTGCCGGCCACGATCGTGGCAGCGGGCGCGGTGGGTTTGTCGCCCGGGGAAACGCGGGATATCGCCGTGATGGTGATCGGCGCGGTCTTCGGCGGAGCGACTTTGGGCGACCACTGCAGCCCGTTTTCGGACACCACCATTGTCAGCGCGCTGGCCAGCGGTTGCCGGACGGTGGACCACGTTTCCTCGCAGCTGCCCTTCGCCGGGATGGCGGCCGCAACCGCCTGCGCCGCCTACGCGCTGATGGCGCTTGGCACTCCGCCGATCCTCGCCACCGTGGCGGCGGCGGTGGTTCTGGCCGGCTGGGTGGGGCTGCTGGCGAGGCGAATCCCGCAGCCATGAAATTTCAAAAAATTCCCGAACCGGGCGCCAATTGTCTTGCAAAACCCGGGCGGGCGGGCTTTCTTCCGCCCCCCAACCATCAACCAAGGACGATCCGGCATGCCGCTGGGTCCATCCCCTAAGACCATGAGCACCAAAGAAATCAACCTGAAGGATTACCAGCTCCACGAAGGAGACACCGGCAGCGCGCCCTACCAAGTGGCCCTGCTCACCCAGCGGATTTTCCACCTTACGGACCACCTCAACGCCCACAAGAAGGACTTCTCGTCCCGCCGTGGCCTGCTGACGATGGTTTCCCAGCGCCGCAAGCTGCTCGACTACATCAAGAAAGACTCCGAGGAGAAATACCAGCAGGTCATCAAGGGCCTCGGACTCCGCCACTAACACCTTCCGCATGGCAGCCACGGATCATCCCGTGGCTGTCCTGCATTCGGCTTGGACGTCCCGCGTTGTCGTCCCGGCCACGGTTTCAAACCTTTCCGCCCGATGCGGATCGCCGTTTGCACCGGAAGAAACCCCAAGCCCGCAAGGCAATTCCGCCTTTCGGGTCGTACGCAACAAGAAGAAGAAAGAGAAAAGAACGAACATGAATATCCATAGCAAAACGATCGAGGTCGGAACAAACCCGATGACGATCGAAACCGGCAAACTTGCCAAACTCGCCGACGGTGCCGTTACCGTCCGCTGCGGTGACACCATCATCCTGGTGACCGCCGTCTCCGCCACCAAAGTAAAACCCGGCCAGACCTGGTTCCCGCTCTCCGTGGAATATAAGGAAAAAGCCTCCGCTGCCGGTGTTTTCCCCGGTGGTTACTTCAAGCGCGAGGGCCGCCCCACCGAAAAGGAAATCCTCACCTGCCGCATGACCGACCGCCCGCTGCGGCCGCTCTTCCCGAAGGGTTATTTCTACGACACGCAGATCATCGCCATCCTGCTTTCCGCCGATGGTGAGAACGACGCGGACGTGCTCTCGATGAACGGTGCTTCCGCCGCCCTCTGCCTTTCCGACATCCCCTTCGCCGGCCCGATCGGCGCGGTGCGCGTCGGCCGCGTCGATGGCCAATTCGTCATCAACCCGACCCACGACCAACGTGAAAACAGCGACCTCGATCTCATCTACGTCGGCAACAAGACCGACGTCATCATGATCGAAGGCCAGGCCGACGAACTCCCGGAAGACGAGTTCATCAAGGCGCTGCATTTCGCCCAGGATGCCGTGACCAAGATCGTCGCGGCCCAGGAAGAGCTCGTGAAACTCGCCGGCAAGGAAAAGCGCACGTTTGACGCGGTGCTCGCCAAGGATAACCTGCTGGAGATCGCCTACGAAATCGCCGGCGACCGCATCGAAGGTGCCATCTACGCGCCGACCAAAACCGAGCGCGCCAAGAAAGTCGGAGCCCTCCGCGACGAAGTGGAAGCCGCCATCAAGGAGCGTGCTCCGGAAGCCACCGACTTCGACGTCGAGCAGGCCTTCGAATACCTCCAGAAGAAAGCGTTCCGCATTTCCATCATGGATAAAGGCGTGCGCGCCGACGGCCGCAGCATCGGCGACCTCCGCCCGCTTTACGGCGAGATCGGCACCCTGCCCCGCGTTCACGGCTCCGCCATCTTCTCCCGTGGAGAAACCCAGGCCCTCGGCATTTGTACGCTGGCCCCGGCCGATGAAAAGCAGCACTTCGACAACTACTCCGGTGGCGAAGACAGCAAGCGCTTCATCCTTCACTACAACTTCCCTCCCTTCTCCGTCGGTGAAACCGGCCGCATGGGTGGCATCAACCGCCGCGAGATCGGCCACGGATCGCTCGCCGAGCGTTCGATCGAGCCCGTTATTCCGGACGAAGCCGACTTCCCCTACGCCATCCGCGTTTCCTCGGAAGTCACCGAATCCAACGGCTCCACCTCGATGGCGACCGTTTGCGCCGGCACCATGTGCCTGCTCGACGCCGGCGTCCCGCTGATCCGCCCCGTCGGCGGCATCTCCGTGGGCCTCGTCACCGAGAACAACGAAGACGGCTCCATGAAGTCCCACAAAATGCTGTTGGACATCATCGGTTCCGAAGACTTCTACGGCGACATGGACTTCAAGCTCTGCGGCACCAGCGAAGGTGTCACCGGCTATCAGCTCGACCTCAAGCTTCCCGGTCTGCCGATCGCGATGCTTGAAGAAGCGATTCACATCGCCAAGGACGGCCGCACCAAGGTGCTCGCCAAAATGGCCGAGTCCATCAGCGCCCCCGGCGAACTCAGCCCGCATGCGCCCCGCATCGTTTCCGTCAAGATCCCCGCGGATCGCATCGGCGAACTCATCGGGCCTGGCGGCAAGAACATCAAGGGCATCCAGGCCGAGTCCGGCGCCGAGATCAACATCGAGGACGACGGCACCGTTCACATCTACGCCTCCAAG
>Ga0105090_10000081_pt1 | contig 37093 bp, 34 predicted proteins | sample PPLLak3March2015_FD_79110 | JGI IMG/M metagenome (GOLD analysis project Ga0105090, IMG submission 79110) | Freshwater sediment microbial communities from Prairie Pothole Lake near Jamestown, North Dakota, USA - PPLs Lake P7 Core (1) Depth... | ecosystem: Environmental > Aquatic > Freshwater >...
CCGGACTTGCGCACCGAACCCTCGAGGATGTTGGCCACGCCCAGCGCCTCGCCGATCCGCCGCAGGTCCTGGTTCTGGCCTTTGAAGGCGAAGGAGGACGTGCGCCCGGCGACCTGCAGTTCCTTGACCCGCGAAAGCGAGTTCAGGATCTCCTCGGAGATGCCGTCGGAGAAGTACTCCTGCTCGGGGTCCGAGGACATGTTGACGAAGGGCAGCACGGCGATGGATTTCTCGCGCGGCGCGGGCTCCGCGGGCGCGGCGGCTTCGGCAGCTTGCTCCGCCGCCGGGTGCCGCGCCGGCTCCAGCACGAACTTGTCGACCGCGAAGTAGCCCAGCGCCAGCAGCAGGATAACGATGATCGCGTAATTGAGCTTCTGCCCCGTGTGCTGGGTGATGGACTGGCTGCGGTCGACGTCTTTTTCCCGCTTCAGGCCTTCCGGTGTGAGCTCGTAGGCCCAGGCGAACAGCAGCACCAGCGGCAGGCCCGCGATCAGCAGTACCAGGATGGTCCTGATCACCCACTCGGGCGCGCCGAGGGGTTCGAGGAAAACGTCGGTGACCTGCGCGATCAGCCAGGCGAGCACGACATAAGCCATGCCGACCTTGAAGACGTTGCGTCTTTTCAGCTCGTGCAGCAGCCCGGACATTTCTTGTTTTTTCCCTGCAAGACTCTCCTGCCCATGCAGCTTTGCCGTGGATCATAGCAGTTTGTCCATGGAAATTTCGGAGCGAACAACAAAAATGTGCGACGACCGCCGCGCCCTCCGCTGCCGGCGAATCGCGCCTGTGCGATACTGTGCCGCATGGCCTTCGCCGTCCGCGGGTGATGCTCACGATGGAACCGGTGCCAAGGAAAGCCTTCTCGCTGCTGTTTTGCTGTGCCTTCCTCGCAGCCGCCTGCGAGGCGCCGGCGGCAGGCAACGACCTGCAGGAGAAACTGGCGTTGATCCGGCTGCCGCCGGGCTTCGAGATCAGCGTCTACGCCGAGGGCGTCGAGAACGCCCGGCAGTTGGCGCTCGGTGATCGCGGCACCGTGTTCGCCGGATCGCGAGAGGCCGGCAAGGTGCACGCCGTGGTCGACCGCGACGGCGATCAGCGGGCCGACCGGGTCCGGCTGGTCGCGGAAGGGCTGGAGATGCCGTCCGGCCTCGAGTTCCGGCAGGGATCGCTGTACGTGGCCGCGCTCGATCGCATCCTGCGATACGACGACATCGAGCAGCGCCTCGAGCAGCCGCCGGAGCCCGTGCTGGTCGCTGCAGCGTTTCCGGACAAGTCGCACCACGGCTGGAAGTACCTGCGGTTCGGGCCGGACGGTCTGCTCTACGTTCCGGTGGGGGCGCCGTGCAACATCTGCGACGAACCGGGCTTCGCCGAGATCCGGCGCATCCGGGCCGATGGTACGGGCATGGAGACCTTCGCGCGCGGTGTGCGCAACAGCGTGGGCCTGGCCTTTCACCCCGACAGCGGCGAGCTCTGGTTCACCGACAACGGGCGCGACATGCTGGGCGACGACCTGCCGGGCGACGAACTCAACCACGCGCCGGCCGCCGGCGCGCATTTTGGCTACCCTTATTGTCACCAGGGCGACACGCCGGACCCGGAGTTCGGCGCAGGCAAGTCCTGCGCCGACTATGCGCCGCCGGCCCTGACGTTGGGGGCGCATGTCGCCCCCCTTGGCCTGGCGTTCTATACCGCCGACATGTTCCCCGAAGCGTATCGCAAGCAGCTGTTCATCGCCCAGCACGGATCCTGGAACCGCAGCGCGAAAGTCGGCTACAACGTCCTGCTGGTGCGCTTCGACGACGCCGGGCGGGTGGCCGGCAGCGAGGTGTTCGCCAGCGGTTGGCTGCAGGGCGAGGACAACTGGGGGCGGCCCAGCGATGTGCTGCAGATGCCCGACGGCTCGCTGCTGCTGGCGGACGATCAGGCCGGGGCGATCTACCGCATCAGCTACCGTGAGCAGGCGCGCTGAGCGCCGGCCTGCTCCGGGTCTTCGACCAGACGCACCAATAAGGTGCAAGACCGCATTTAGCCTGCACCAAAGCCGAGCATTCCTGTATTACCTTGCCGTTTGCGCAACCTTTGGACGGATCCACTTTGCGTAAACAGCCTCGAAACAAGCGATAAAAGCGAGTAAAATCGGCACGAACCCCACTTAGCTCCCGACTCCGGCCTGGTTGTCGCTTGGCACGGGTCCTGCATTAATCTGCTGACCCATTTTGGAACACCACAACAGGAAACATACTAATGAGCGCTAACGAGATTCTGAAAACCCTCGAGGAAGACGGCTACAAATTCGTCGATCTGCGGTTCTGCGACACGATGGGCAAGGAACAGCACCTCAGTCTGCCGATCGGCGCGGTGGACGAAGACCTGTTCGAGGAAGGCAAGATGTTCGACGGTTCGTCGATAGCGGGCTGGAAGGGCATCAACGAGTCCGACATGGTCCTGATGCCGGACCCGGCCACGGCCGTGCGCGACCCCTTCGCGCAGTACAAGACGCTGATCATCCGCTGCGACGTGCTGGAACCCAACACCATGGAAGGCTACAACCGCTGCCCCCGTTCCCTGGCCAAGCGGGCCGAGGCCTACCTCAAGTCCAGCGGCATCGCCGACACCGCGTATTTCGGCCCCGAGCCGGAGTTCTTCGTGTTCGACGACGTGCGCTTCGACGTCGACATGCACGGCTGTTCCTACCACATCGATTCCGAGGAGGGCGCCTGGAACACCGGCGCCGAGTACGAGGGCGGCAACATCGGCCACCGGCCCGGCGTCAAGGGCGGTTACTTCCCGGTGCCGCCGGTCGATTCCCTGTACGACCTGCGCGGCACCATGTGCCGGGTCCTGGAGAAAATGGGGATAGCGGTGGAGGTGCATCACCACGAAGTCGGCACCGCCGGCCAGTGTGAAATCGGCACCCGCTTCTCGACGCTGGTACGCAAGGCGGACGAAATGCTGATGCTGAAATACGTGGTGCACAACGTGGCCCACGCGGCCGGCAAGACCGCCACCTTCATGCCCAAGCCGCTGGTCGGCGACAACGGTTCCGGGATGCACGTGCACCAGTCCATCGCCAAGGCCGGCGTGAACCTGTTCACCGGCGAGGGCTACGGCGGCCTGTCGCAAACCGCCTTCCACTACATCGGTGGCATTTTCAAGCACGCCCGCGCGATCAACGCGTTCGCGAACTCCACCACCAACAGCTACAAGCGCCTGGTGCCCGGCTTCGAGGCCCCGGTCATGCTGGCTTACTCGGCCCGCAACCGCTCCGCCTCGTGCCGCATTCCGTTCGTCAGCAATCCGAAAGCCCGCCGCATCGAGGTGCGTTTCCCCGACCCGGCCGGCAGCGGCTACCTGACGTTCGCCGCGCTGCTGATGGCCGGCCTCGACGGCATTCGCAACAAGATCGACCCCGGCGCGCCGATGGACAAGGATCTGTACGACTTGCCGCCGGAAGAGGAAAAACTGATCCCGCAGGTCTGCTCCTCGCTGGACCAGGCCTTGGACGCGCTGGACGCCGACCGCGAATTCCTGAAAGTCGGCGGCGTATTCGACGATGACCTGATCGACGCCTACATCAAGCTGAAAATGCAGGAGGTCACGACGTTCCGGATGAGCACGCACCCGGTCGAGTTCGATATGTATTATTCTTTGTAGCGGTCCCGGGTGTCAGCGAATCCGTCCTGGACGTGCGCCCCGGGCAAGTCCACCCGGCCCCGCCCTGGAGCGGGGCCGGCGGATTCACCGCCAATACAGGAGCACGGTTATGAACAAAGGACTGATCCGGACGCTGTTACCCCTGCTGGCGCTCGTGTTGCCGCTGAGCGCCCTGCCGGAAGGCGAGATATTCCGGGTGGTCGACAAGGACGGCAACGTGACCTTTACGGACCAGCGGCCGTCCGCCGACGCGCAGCCGATGGTCCTTCCCCCGTTGTCGGTTATCCAGACCGATGTCCAGCCGGCTTCTCCGACCCCGCCGGCGGAGGCGGCGGTGGAGGAAGTGAAGCCGCCAACGACGCGGGAACTGCGCCGGATGTACTCCGATTTCCGTATCACCCAGCCGCGGCAGGAGGAGACATTCTGGGGCACCGGAAACACGGTCGTGGTGGCCTGGGGCAGCGCGCAGCCCATGCTGCCGGAGCTGTCGGTCAAGCTGTACGTCAACGGCCAGGCGCAGGACGTGGCCGGCAACGGCAGCGTAACGCTGACCCTGGATCGCGGCGAGCACACAGTTTACGCGGAACTGCTCGACGCGCGAAATCGTCGCATCGTCACGACCGATACCATCACGTTCTTCGTCAAGCAGCACTCGGCCAATTTCAACCGACCGGGGGCCGCGCCGGGCAGTTCGGGCCCCTGAGGCCGGGAACGTGAGTGACGGTTGATCCGGCACAGGCTCACGGGCTTCTCGATCTGCTGGATACCGGCGTCGTGCGGCTGGACCCGTCGGGCCGCATCCTGCTGATGAACAACGCCGCGGAGCAGTGCCTGCTGGTCAGTCGCGATCGCGCCCGCGGGCGCTACATCGGCGAGGTCGCGGATATTCCCGGAACCCTGCGGGACGCCATCCTGCAGCTGCCGCAGGAAACGCAAAGCCTGCGCCTGCACGAACTCAAGATGGGGGAAAGCACCTATGACTGCACCATCCAGCGGACCGGGGGGCAGGACGTGCTGCTGGAGTTCCACAACCTCGAGTGGGAGCGCCTGCGGCTGCGCCTGCAGCAGCGCGAAGTGCAGACCGGGATGCTCGAATTGTTGAGCCGGAACCTCGGACACGAAGTCCGCAACCCGCTCGGCGGCATTCGCGGGGCGGCCCAGATGCTGGCCGCGGAGCTGGAGCCCGGCGAACTGGCCACGCTGGCGCGCCTGATCATGCGCGAGTCGGACCGCATCGACGAGCTGATCCAGCGCTTCGGTCAGCCGGAACTCCAGCGCAGCGCAATGCACATTTACCGCCTGCTCGACGAGGCTCTGGACTTGCTCGACGCCGAGTTCGGCGGGTCGGTCAGGGTGGAGCGCGACTACGATCCCAGCATCCCGCCCATACATGCGGACGCGTCGGCGATCCGCCGGGTCATGCTGAACCTGCTGCGCAACGCCTGCCAGGCCGGCGCCTCGGTCATCGTGATTCGAACCCGGGTCGAAACCGGCCACGCCTTGCTGCAGTCCGGCCAGGGCAGCGTGATCCGGCTGGATTTCATCGACAACGGGCAGGGCGTGCCCGAATCCCTGCGTTCCCTGCTGTTCCTGCCGCTGGTGACGGGCCGCCGCAATGGCACCGGACTGGGGTTGGCGCTGTCCCAGCAGATCGCCTCGGCGCATGGCGGGTTGCTGACCTTCGAAGCCCTGCAGCAGGGCAGCCGCTTCACGCTGCGGCTGCCATTCAGCCATGCACAAGAGCCGCTGCCGGGAGAGCGTTCGCGATGAGCACGCACGCCGACATCTGGGTAGTGGACGACGACGAGGCGATTCGCTTCGTGCTGCAGCGCGCGCTCAGCCGGCGCGGCTACCGGGTCGAGTGTTTCGACCGGGTGCGGGCCGTGGACGAGGCGCTGGATGGCGGCCACCCGCAGGCCGTCATTACCGACATCCGCCTGCCCGACGCCGACGGGCTCAGCGTGGTCGACATGCTGGCCCGGCGGTCGATCGCGATCCCGGTCATCGCGATGACCGCCTATTCCGACCTGGACCAGGCGGTGAGCGCATTCCAGAAGGGCGTGTTCGAGTATCTGCCCAAGCCTTTCGATCTCGACCAGGTGATTTCGGTGGTCGAACGCGCCGTGGCGAGGAAAGAGGTCGTGCCGGACGCGCCGCCGGACGACCGCGGCAGCCGGCTGCTGGGTGAGTCGCCGGCCATGCAGGAGGTCTTCCGCACGATCGGGCGCCTGTCACGGTCCGACATCAGCGTGCTGATCACCGGCGAAACCGGCAGCGGCAAGGAGGTCGTGGCCCAGGTGTTGCACCAGCACAGCCCGCGAGCCAAGGGCCCGTTCGTTGCCATCAACACGGCCGCGATCCCCGCCGAACTGCTCGAATCGGAACTGTTCGGCCACGAGAAGGGCTCCTTCACCGGCGCCCATTCGCGGCGCGTCGGCCGCTTCGAGGAGGCAGCCGGGGGCACGCTGTTCCTGGACGAAATCGGTGACATGCCCCTGCCTTTGCAGACGCGCCTGTTACGCGTGCTGGCGGAGGGCGACTACTATCGCGTGGGCGGTCGTGACCTGCTGCGCGCTGACGTGCGCGTGATCGCGGCGACCCACCAGGACCTCGAGCGGAAGGTGCGCAGCGGTGAATTCCGCGAGGACCTGTACCATCGGCTCAACGTGATCCGTATCGCGCTGCCGCCGCTGCGCGACCGGGTCGAGGACATCGGCCTGCTCGCCCGCCGTTTCCTGGTGCAGGTGGCTGCCGAGCTGGGCCTGGAAGAAAAACGCCTGCGGCCCGAGACCGTGCGCGTGCTCGAGGGGCACAGCTGGCCCGGCAACGTGCGACAGCTGCTGAACCTGTGCCGGCAGCTTTGCGTGATGGCGCCCGGCGACCAGATCTTTCCCGAAGATCTGCCGGGCGAAATGTTCAGCGCCGCGCAGGCCGAGCCTGCCGCTGCGGCGTGGTCGGAGTCGCTGCGCCAATGGGCGCGCCGCGAGCTGGCGGGCAGTCGCAGCGACCTGTTCGGGCGGGCCCAGGAAGAACTCGAGCGGGTGTTGATCGAATGCGCCCTGGAGCAGACCGGCGGTCAGCGGCAGAAGGCGGCCGAACTGCTTGGCCTGGGACGCAATACGCTGACGCGCAAGCTGCAGAAGTTCGACCAGGAAAGGGCGGGCGAGGAGCCGCCCAGGAATCAGGCCGTCGGCGGCGCCTGAGGCTCGGGCGGCGCCACCTGCAACCCGGGCGGCGCCACCTGCAACCCGGGCGGCGCCACCTGCAACCAGAACGTGACCGGCCCGTCGTTCACCAGGCTGACCTGCATATCCGCGCCGAAGCGGCCGGTCGCCACGCTGCCCAGCTGTGCGCCGGCCCGGTCGGTCAGGTAACGAAACAGGCGTTCGCCCTCGCCCGGTTCGGCCGCGGAGGCGAAACTCGGCCGGTTGCCCTTGCGCGTGTTCGCGGCGAGGGTGAACTGTGGTACCAGCAAGAGGCCGCCACCAGCCTGCCTCAGGTCGAGGTTCATGCGACCCTCGGCGTCGGGAAAGATGCGGTAGGCCAGAACGCGCTCCAGTAAGCGGTCGGCTTGCCTTTGCGTGTCGCTGCGCTCGACGCCGATCAGCGCCAGGACTCCCCTGGAGATGGCGCCGATGCGCTCGCCGTTAACAATCACCGCGGCTTCGGCTACCCTTTGTATCAATGCAATCATGGAATTCGTGACCAGCTTCGTGTTCCGGCAACCGCCATTCTATCAGGGCCCCCTTCGCGGTCGCGGTCCGGCGCAGGCGCTGCGCGCCGCGGGCGCGCGCCGGTGATTTACGCCGTCAAGACGTTCCTCTGGCTGCTCAGCCTGATGCCGGCAGGCATGCCGTTCTGGTTGGCCGGGAAAGCCGCCGGGCTGTGGATGCGCCTGTCCCCGGTCAAGCGGCACACGACGGAACGCAACCTGGAGCGCTGCTACCCGGGGATGACCCCGGCGGAGCGGGCGCGGCTGACACGCGAGAGTTTCCGCCACTACCTCTGCTCGGTGCTCGAGACCGGGCACAACTGGTATTGGCCGCTGGGCAGACTGCAGTCGCTGTGCGACGAGTTTGTCGGCCGGGAACTGGTTGAACAGGCGCTCGCCAGCGGTCGCGGCGTGGTAGTCCTGGCGCCGCATTTTGGCGCCTGGGAGTACCTGGGGATGTACCTGCAGAGCATTCCGGACATCGCCATCCTGTATAAGCCCCCGTCGCACCCGGGGCTGGAGCGGGCGTTGCTGGCCAAGCGCCGCCGCGGCGGCGCCAAGTTGATTCCGACGACTCCGACCGGGCTGCGCCAACTGTACGCGCATATCCGCGCCGGCAAGGGCGCAGGCGTGCTGCCGGACCAGCAGCCATCCGCCGGCCAGGGCCGCTTCGCGCCCTTTTTCGGCCATCCGGCGCTGACCGCTGTGCTGGTGCCCCGCCTGGTGCAGCGCACCGGCTGCCTGGTGCTGGCTGGCGTGTGCGAGCGCCGCCCGGGCGGTCGTTACCGGGTGCACATATTGCCGGTCGATGCCGAAATTTACTCCACGGATGTCGAGACGTCGCTGGCCGCAATGAACCGCGCTATCGAGCGCTGCATCGCGGTGGATCCGGCCCAGTACCTCTGGAGCTATCGGCGCTTCAAGTCCCAGCCCGAAGGCCACGCTGACTTCTACGCCAAACCGTAGGAGCGAACGTCGTTCGCGATTGGGCGCCGATGTCCCGAACAAGGCGCAGGCTATGAGGGAGGAGTGATTTTCACCGCAGGTGAAAAAATGCCTCCTGAATGCCGTCGCGCCCTCGGTCCTACGACAGCCTCCGCAGGAACACGGTCATTTCCTTTTCGGCCTGCTTGTCGCCGCGTTCGCGGGCCGTCTCGATGCCCTGGCGCCAGGCGTCGGCCGCCCCGGCGGGATCGTCGTTCTGCTGGCGAATCCTGCCCAGCTCCTTCCACGCGGCCGTATAGCCCCGGTCCATGGCCAACGCCGCTTCGAGGTGCGCCTCAGCCTGCTCCAGGTCGCCGCGCGCGCCCAGCAGGCGGCCCAGGGTCAGTCGCAGCATCGCGCTGTCCCGTTGTGTTCCGACCAGTTCGAGCAGGCTGGCGATGTCCACGGCCGGGCGTCGTGCTAGCCGCGCCAGAAGGCTGGCGTCAGCAACACCAGCAGGGTGTAGATCTCCAGTCGCCCCAGCAGCATGGCGACGCAGAGGATGCCTTTGGCCATGTCGTTCAGGTCAGCGTAGTGGGGCCCGGCCAGCCCCAGCCCCGGGCCGAGGTTGGTGATGCAGGCGCCGACCGCGGAGTAGGCGGTCTCGGCGTCGAGGCCGGTGGCGGTCAGCAGGATGGTCATCACCGCGAAACTGGTGATGTAAAGGAAGAAAAATCCCCATACCGCGCTGATTACCGTGTCCGACATTTTCTGGCCGCCGACCTTGATCGGCAGGACCGCGTGGGGATGAACCAGGCGGCGGATTTCGCGGATCGACTGGCGATACAGCAGGATGACGCGGATCACCTTGAGTCCACCGGCGGTGCTGCCGGCGCAGCCGCCGATGAAGGCGAGCATCATCAGGATAACCGGGATGGCGCCGCCCCAGACGTGGAAACTCGCCGTGGTGAAACCGGTCGTGGTCATCGCCGAGACGGCCTGGAAGGTGCCGTAGCGGAACGACGCGGCCAGCGAGTCAAAGGTGCCGGCGAAGAAAAGGATCATGCTGATCAGTACGGAGAACACGGCCAGCAGCGCCGCATAGACCTTGAGCTCGGGGTCCATGAAATAAGGTTGCGCGCTGGCGTGGCGCCAGGCGGTGAAGTGCAACGCGAAGTTCATGCCCGAGATGATCATGAACACGACGGCCACGGCTTCCACGGTCGGGTTGTCCCAGAACGCGAGACTGCTGTCGTGGGTGGAAAAACCGCCGATCGCAACCGTGCTGAAGGCATGACCGACCGCGTCGAACAGGTTCATGCCGGCCAGCCAGTAGGCAAAGACGCAGATCACCGTGATGCCGACGTAGATGATCCACAGCGCTTTGGCGGTCTCGGTGATGCGCGGCGTCAGCTTGGCGTCCTTGAGCGGCCCCGGGTATTCCGCGCGATACAGCTGCATGCCGCCGATGCGCAGCATCGGCAGGATGGCGATGGCCAGCACGATGATGCCCATGCCGCCCAGCCACTGCAGCTGCTGGCGGTAGTAGAGGACCGCCCGGGGCAGCGCGTCGATGTTGGTGACGATGGTCGCGCCGGTAGTGGTCAGGCCGGACATCGACTCGAACACGGCATCTACATAGCCCAGCTGCGGCGAGGTCAGCAGCACGAAAGGCACGGCGCCGACCAGGGCCACCACCAGCCAGGCGCTGACCACGATCAGGAAGCCGTCGCGCAGGCGAAGTTCCTCCCGCACCTTGCGTACCGGGAAGTACACGAGCAGACCCAGCCCAAGCAGGATGGCCGCACTGACCAAAAACAGGGTCGCGGTGCCGTCGTGGTACAGCAGGGAAACGCCCACGGGCGGCAGCATCATCAGGCTGGAACCGGCGATCAGAAAGCCGACGATCCGCTGTACGACGGCGAAGCCCATCAGGTTTTCAGAGGAACAGGGCGCCGACCTGGAAGAGACGCTCCACGGCCGCAATCTGACGCTTGTCGGGGACGAACAGGATGACGTGGTCGTTCTCGAGGATCACGGTGTCGTGATGGGCGATGATGACTTCCTCCCCGCGGACCACCGCCGGAATGGTCGTGCCGGCCGGCAGATCGATGTCCTCGATGGCCCGCCCGACCACCCGCGAGCTGCGTTTGTCACCCAGCGCCACGGCCTCGATCGCCTCTGCGGCGCCGCGCCGCAGGCTGTGGATCCGCACCATGTTGCCGCGGCGAATGTGCCTGAGCAGCGCGCCAATGGTGACCTGCTGCGGCGACACGGCGATGTCGATCGCGCTCGATTCGACCAGGTCCACGTAGGAGGGCCGGTTGATGATGGTGATGACCTTTTCGGCGCCCATGCGCTTGGCCAGCATGGACGACAGAATGTTGGCCTCGTCGTCGTTGGTCAGCACGCAGTAGACGTCGGTGGTGTCGATCGCCTCCTCGCGCAGCAGTTCCTCGTCGGCGCAGTCGCCGACCAGCACGATGGCTCGTTCGAGATTCTCGGCGATCGCCTCGGCGCGCTCGGGGTCGCGCTCGATGATCTTGACGTGGTGATTGCGTTCGAGCTGGCGCGCCAGGTTGCTGCCGATATTTCCGCCGCCGGCCAGGATGATGCGCCGGACCGGGTTGTCCAGGGGCCTCAGCTCTTTCATCATGGTGCGGATGTGACGCTGGGCCGCGAGGAAAAACACGGTGTCATTTTCTTCGATGACGGTGCCGCCGTCGGGGATGATGGTCTTGTCCTGCCGGTAGATGGCCGCCACGCGCGCCTCCACGCCGGCCGGCATGTGCTCGCGCAAGGTCTCGAGCCGGTGGCCGACCAAGGGCCCCCCGGCATAGGCCTGGGTTGCAACCAGCTGGGCGCGGCCGTCCGCGAAGTCGAGCACCTGCAACGCCCCGGGGTATTCGATCAGCCGCGCGATGTACTCGGTCACCAGGGTTTCCGGGCTGATCAGCACGTCGACCGGGCAATTCTCGCGGTTGAACAGGCGGGGCCTTTCGATGTACTCCGAGGAGCGGATGCGCGCGATGCGGGTCGGCGTGTTGAACAGCGTGTAGGCCACCTGGCAGGCGGTCATGTTGACTTCGTCGCTGCTGGTCAGCGCGATGATCAGGTCAGCGTCCTCGATGCCGGCCCGCACCAGCACCGTGGGATAGGAGGCATGGCCGAGCACGCCGCGGATGTCGAGGCGCTCCTGCAGTTCCTTGAGGTGGGCGGCGTTGATGTCGACGACGGTGATGTCGTTTTCTTCGGTGGCCAGGCTGTAGGCCACCGTCGTGCCGACCTGGCCGGCGCCCAGAATGACGATTTTCATTATGGCTCTCCGCCAGCTTTCTTCGGATCTACTCCGAGCGAGCGCAACTTGCGGTACAGGTGCGTGCGCTCCATGCCGACCGCGTCGGCCAGTTTGCCCACGCTTCCGCCAGCCTCGCGCAGCTTGAACACCAGGTAATCGCGCTCGAATTGCTCGCGGGCTTCGCGCAGCGGCAGGTCGAACAGGGGCGGGCGCTCGTTCGCCGCGCCGGCCAGCTCGGTGGGGCTCTGCCGCAGGGCTTCCTCGACCTCGGCCACCGAGACCTCCCCATCGCCGCCGAGCACCAGCATGCGCTGGACCAGATTGCGCAATTCGCGGATGTTGCCCGGCCAGCTGTGATTGCGCAGGCGGTTCTGCGCGGCGACCGAAAAGGTCCGGTAAGGCAGGTTTTCCCGGTTGGGAAACCACTCGGCATAGAAGCGCACCAGGTCGGGCACGTCCTCCGGCCGCTCGCGCAGTGGCGGCACCTGCAGCGGCAGCACGTTGAGGAGGTAGTAAAGTTGCTGCAGGATCTCGTTCTTCTGCGCCCGCTGCTGCAAGCCGCTGCAACCGCTGGCGATCAGGCGGCAGTCGAGGCGCTCGGGGCCGCCGCCTTCGGGGACGAAATTCCCTGACTCCAGCACCTGGTGAATGATCCGCGCCGCTGCGGCGGGGAGGTCCTGGAGGTCGGGGATGAACAGCGTACCGCCGCGCGCCCGCTCGAACAGGCCTGTCCGCGGGTGCCCACCTACCGCGCTGCCCAGCAGGTAGGGCCGGCAGTCCTCGCCGGCCAGTTCCCCGTGGTCCAGCATGACGAAGTCGCCCGGCCGCGCGCTGCGCTTGTGGATGAACCGGGCCAGGTTCTCGCGGCCGCAGCCCTTTTCGCCAGTGATCAGGACCGGCAGATCATGCTGGGCGGCCTGCTCGGCCTTGCCGCGCAGGACCTGCATGACGGCGCTGGTGCCGATCGGCTCGCTGGCTGCGGGTGCCGCCTGGGGCGCGATGCTTTTCGGCTTCCTGCGGCCGGACTCCAGCGCCTGGCCGACGATGGCCAGCAGGCGGGCCAGGGAAATCGGCTTCTGCACGAAATCGTGCGCACCCAAACGCGTCGCCTCGATCGCGGTTTCCACCGTGCCGTGTCCCGACATGACGACCACCGGGCAGTCCGGGCCGTCGCCGGAAGACCACTCCCGCAACAGCGTGATGCCGTCGACATCCGGCATCCAGATGTCCAGCAGCACCAGGTCGGGCGCGCCGCGCGCGAAGGCGGCGCGGGCCGCTTCGCCGTTTTCCGCCACGCTCACGCGGTAACCTTCGTCTTCCAGAATCTCGCGCACGAGATCCCGGATATCGGGCTCGTCGTCGACGACGAGTATGTGGGATTGAGACATTGCGTCAACAGCCTGTTGCGTTCGCGCAACAGCTTACTCCAACCATCAGGGAATGCCTAGCCTGCCGAATCCGGGCCGGTTCCGGCCGGGTTCAGCGGCAGCATCACCTCCACACGGGCGCCCCCGCCGGGGCGGTTGTCGATGGCGATCCGGCCATTGTGCTCGGACACGATTTTACGACAGATGGCAAGGCCCAGGCCTCGGCCGTGGCTCTTGGACGTGACGTAGGGCTCAAAGGGCTGCTGCAGGACGGACGCCGGGAACCCGGGGCCGTTGTCGAGCAATTCGAGAAGCAGCCATTGGCCGCCCTTTTCGCCAACGACGCGGCTGCGGATCTCCAGCGCAACCCGGTTTTCGCCGGCCGCTTCTCCGGCATTGCGGATCAGGTTGTGCAGCATCTGCCGCAGGCGGCCGCTGTCGGCCGCCAGCCCCGCCGGCCCGGGGCACAGGTCGAGGGTGAACTGCAGCGCGGCGTCGCCCTGCTGATAGAGCGCGACGACTTCGCCCACCAGTTCGTCCAGGCGGATCGATTCGCGGCTGAGCCTCGGCTCCTGGGCATAGTCGCCAAAGGCATCGACCAGTTTGCGCAGCGCCTCCACCTGGGTCACGATCGTGTTCGAGGCCCGTTCCAGCATGGCGCCGTCGTCGGCTTCCAGCTTGCCCGCCAGCTTCATGTGCAGCCGCTCGGCCGCCAGCCGGATCGGGGTCAGGGGATTCTTCACCTCGTGGGCCAGGCGCCGCGCGACCTCGGCCCAGGCTGCTTCCCGCTGGGCCTGGTTGAGTACGGTGACGTCATCGAACACCACGACCTGCCCGAACGAGGGCGCCGCGCCCGGCGGCGACAACAGCGGCAGGCGCGTGCCGCGCATCAGCAACACCAGCGGCGCGCCCGGCCGATCGATCCGGATTTCCTGCTGCCACTCGCTGCGGTCGCGGCCAAGCTGCCGTTCGATGATATCGACAAAGGGCTGCAGGAACGGCGCCGCCTGCCGCAGCTGTTGCAGCGACTGCCCGTCCGGAGCGGAGTCCGGAAGCCCCGTCGGCAGGCCCGCCGGCAGGCCCAGGATCTGGGCGCAAGCGGCGTTCGCCGTGATCATTCGCCCCTGCTGGTCCAGCGTGAGCACGCCGGAGGAGAGATTGGCCAGCACCTTTTCCAGGAACTCGCCCTGGGCCTGCAGCTCCGCGCGGCTGGCTTCCGCAGCCTGGCTGGCGGCTTTCAGAGCCTGGGTCATTTCGTTGAACGACTCGGCCAGGAAGCCGATTTCGTCACGCGGCCCGACGGCGACCTCCTTGCCGAAATCCCCCGCCGCCACCTCGCGGGTCGCGCTCGATAGTCTCGACAGCGGCGAAACCATGCGGCGGGCAGAGTTCAGGGCGGCCAGGATGGCCAGCAGGATGGTGAGCAGGAGCACCAGCGACAGGATCAACAGGAAGCTCTGTTTCAGCGACTGCCGCAGGTAACTGACATTCTGATAGCGGAAGTACTCCTGCTCGATGGAGTTGGCCAGGCTGGTGATGTCGGCCGGCAGCGGATAGATCGCCTGCAGGAACCGCGGTGACCCCCCCGGAAAGGCCGCCGGCATCAGCTGGATGACCCGAATCTGCAGGCGGCCGTCGGTGGTGGGCTCCGCCGCGGCGTACTCGCCTTGCTCGCTGGCCTGCATCAAGGCGAAGTCGCCGGGCCGTTCCGGCAGGCCGGTGAGTGCGTCGATGTTGGCGGTGGCGACCAGCGTGCCGCCGGTTTCCATCACCGAGAGTTCGGTTGGGCCGGCGGCGCGCACGCGATCCAGCAGGGCGCCGCGCAGCAGTTCGCCGTCCTCCTGCAGCAAAGTGATTCCGGCCGCAATTTCCCTGAGTTGATTGCGCACTTCGAGCGTGCGATTGTCGAGAAATTCCTGTCCCAGCTCCAGCGAGTCGGCCAGGGCCGATTCCACGCGCACGTCGAACCAGCTGTCGATGGTGCTGGAGAGGAACCACGCGGAGAAGAAGAATACGATGAGGGCGGGGGGCAGGGAGAGGGCCAGGAAATTGATCACCCAGCGCGCCGCGAGGCGCGCGCCGGGCACTCCGCCGCGCACGTTGCGCACCAGGCTCAGAAGGCGGTAGCCGATGCTCCAGAACAGAATGGCCAGCGCCAGCAGCGTGACCACCAGCACACCGAGATAGCCGTCTTCGAGGAAGGCGCCTCCGGCCGTTTCCTGCTGCACCCCGCTGACCAGGAAAAGCGCGACCAGCAAGGCCGCGAGCAGGGCCACCAGGGGCAGGGTCCGCAGCAGCAGGCGCCGCGTCCGGGTGCGCTGGCTGGCGCTCGCGGTCATTCCTGGATCACGCGCCGGGGTCGATCGTCAAGGGCCAGGAAGACCACTGTGAGGCATGGCTCCAGCCCGGATCGAAGAGCGCCGGCAGTCGCATCGGCGGCGGCATGCTGGCGTGGTCGAGACGGCTGCGCGCGAGCAACTCGTACTCGCCGGCGGGCAGGGCGCCCGTGTCCATGGAACAATCGAGGCTGGAGAGCTCCGACAGCGCATGGCGCAGCCTGGGAAAGGTCCCGACGTGACCCTGGCCGAGCCCCGAGACCTGGTAGTGCTCGCTCAGCGGCAGGTAGCGGATCTCGTAGCGCCCGGTTTCGCTGCCGACGCGCGTCTGATCGTTCGTGTTGCGCAGGATCAATTCCAGCTCTACGGTCAGAGGAACGCCATGCCGCAGGGCTTCGCGCGCCTCGGGACTGAGCTGTAGCCCCAGCTGACACCTGCCTTCGAGCCGGCCGTTGGCCCAGTGCGCATCGACCCGGTCGATGGTGAAAAGCCCGCCCTCGGGAGCCCGGTTGCAGCCTGTGGGCATCATGAGAGCGATCGCCAGCCAGAACAGGAGATGCGCCGGCGGACCCGCCAGCCGCCCTTCACGTCTTGCGCAAGCGGGCATAGAAGAAACCGTCCATGTCCCGGTCGCCGGGCAGAATCTGGCGCCCATGCCCCAGTTCACGCCCCCACCCGGCGTTCAGCGGGATCCATTCCGCGTCCGCGCGCCGCGCGACGAATTGTTCAACCTGCCTGTTGTTTTCATCTTTGAGCACCGAGCACGTGGCGTACAGAAGGATACCGCCCGTCTCCAGCCGTGGCCAGAGCCGCTCCAGCAGGCGGGCCTGCAGCCGGATCGCTTCGCCGACCTGCTGCGGGGTCCTCAGCCACTTGATTTCGGGGTGACGGCGGATGACCCCGGTGGCCGAGCACGGGGCGTCCAGCAAGATACGCTGGAAGGGTCTGCCGTCCCACCACGTGTCCGCCTCCGCGGCGTCGGCGGCCAGCACGCGCAAGCCCGGATGGCCGGCCAGGCCGAGTCGCCCGAGGTTTTCCCGGACCCGCGCGAGCCGCTCCGTGCTCCGGTCCAGCGCGGTCAGCTCGACCTGCGGGCAGAGTTCCAGGATGTGACAGGTCTTGCCACCCGGCGCCGCACAGGCGTCCAGCACGCGCAGGCCCGGGGCGAGCTGCAACAGGCCGGCCGCCAGTTGCGCGGCGGGATCCTGCACCGAGAGCAGGCCCTCGCGAAAACCGGGCAGCGCATCGGCCGCGACGGCCGGCTCGACGGCCAGGGCGTCGCGTGCGTCGGGGTGGGACGTGACGGTGAAGCCCTCGCGCCGCAGCCGCTGTTCGACCTCGCCGCGCACGCCGTTCCGGTCTGCGCCCCGGTTCGCGCCCGGGTTTGCACCAGGGCCGAGCCGCAGCCACAGCGGCGCCGCCCGGTTGTTGGCGGCGGCGATGGCCTCCCAGTCCGCCGGCCAGTCCTGCCGCAGGCGATCGAGCAGCCAGGGCGGGTGCGCGAGGCGCTCGTCGGTTTCTTCCAGGCGGGAGAGCCACGCTTCCCGTTCGCGCTGGAAGCGCCGCAGCACGGCGTTGATGACGCCGACGGCCCACGGCTTGCCGAGCGCGCGCGCGCCTTCCGCCGCCTCGTGGATTGCCGCGTGCGCCGCCGCCTGGTCCTGCCACAGCTGGAACAACCCGATCAGCAGCAGGCGGTGGACATCGCGGTCGTGGGCCTTCAGGGGGCGTTGCAGCAACCGGCCCGCAAGCCACTCGAGCGCCCCCAGCCAACGCAGAACCCCGTAGGCCAGGTGGCGCGCGAACGCCTGGTCGCGCGCCGTCTCGCCAAGGCCCTGCGTTCCCGCCCCCGCCAGGTTCTGGCCGCGGTCGAGGACGGACGCCAGCAGGGCCACCGCGGCAAGGCGCGCGCCGCGTCCGCGGGGGGCTGTCAAGCCACCCTGCCGAGGCGAGCCGGGAGCGGCCGGGCGTTGAGGAAGTCGGTGGCGTCCATGCGTCGCTTGCCGGGCGGCTGCAACTCGAGCAGCCGCAGGACTTCGCAGCCGGTCGCCACGTCGATACCGGCGCCGGCGGTCGACCCGCCGCCCGCAACGCTGCCCAGCACGGTTCCTGGCGGCCGCCCGTGCGCCAGCCGGACATGGCTCGCCTTCCAGACGCGCACGCGCTCGTCGCCGATCGTGCACCAGGCGACCGGCCAGGGGTTGAACGCGCGCACCCGACGCTCCAGCACCTCGGCCGGTTGTGACCAGTCGATCTCCGCCTCGCCCTTGTCCAGCTTGCGTGCGTAGCAGGCGCCGGTCGGCGGTTGCGGAACGGCCGCCAGTTGTTCGCCGCCCGCCAACCGGCGCAGGCAGAGCAACAGGCTGTCCGCGCCGAGTTGCGCCAGCCGATCGTGCAGGCTGCCGGCGGTTTCGCTGCCATCCAGTGCGGTGCCGGCACGGTGGAGCACCGGGCCAGTGTCGAGTCCGACGTCCATCTGCATGATGCACACGCCGGTTTCCGCGTCGCCGGCCTCGATGGCGCGCTGGATCGGCGCGGCGCCCCGCCAGCGCGGCAGCAGTGAGGCATGGATGTTCCAGCAGCCCAACCGTGGAATTCCGAGTATGCGCGCCGGCAGGATCAACCCGTAGGCCACGACGATCATCAGGTCTGGCTGCAGGCTGGCGATAAGGTCGGCAACCTGACCGGCGACGGCCGGCGCCGTCAGCGAGACCGGCTGGTGAACCGGGATGCCCGCGGCCAGCGCAATCTGCTTGACCGGGCTGGCTTGCACCTCGCGGCCGCGGCCGGCCGGGCGGTCCGGCTGGGTGAGCACGGCCAGCGGAGCGAATCCTTCAGTGAGCATTGCCCTTAGCGGCACCGCGGCAAATTCGGGCGTCCCGGCGAACAGGATGCGCAGGGCGCGGCGGCTGCTCATGTGGACGGGGTCCTAGAGAATCGCACGGGCGGGGCGCTGGCCTGCGATCTTGCGCTGCTTCTCGAGCTTCTTGGTCACCATGCGCCGCTTGAGCGGCGACAGGTAGTCGACGAACAACTTGCCGTTGAGGTGATCGATCTCGTGCTGCAGGCAGACCGCGTGCAGGCCCTCGAGGTCCTCCTCGAAGCGCTGGCCGTGCTGGTCGAAGGCCGCCACGCGGACCTTGTCGGCGCGGCTCACCTCGGCGTAGATGCCGGGGACGGACAGGCAGCCTTCCTCGCAGGTCTCGCTGCCCTCGCTGGCCACGATCTCGGGATTGACGTAGACGCGCGGCGCATCCTGGTCTTCGCTCACGTCGAGCACCAGCAGGCGCCTGTGTTCGTTGACCTGGGTCGCGGCCAGCCCGATGCCCTGCGCGCCGTACATGGTTTCGATCATGTCCGCGACCAATTCGCGCAAGCGGTCGTCGAAATGCTCGACCGGTTTGGCGACCGTTCGCAGGCGATCGTCGGGGAATTCAAGAATTTCCAATTTGGCCATGGAGTTACACGTGCAAAAAACAATTTAGATGAACTTTGGTTTCGCTTTCATTATGATAGCCAATGGCGGGCCCCGTCCGCCAGAGTAAATACTGACCGCATCTGACAGATGGCTGGATGCCTACTAGCGAGGAAAGGAACGTGATCAGAAGACTCATCTACCTCACCTTTGCGGCTCTTTTATTGACCGGAGTTGTCGTGGCACAGGACGTGGCGCTGCGTTCCGATCACCCTGAAGAATATGTCGTGGTCAAGGGCGACACGCTGTGGGACATTTCAGGACGCTTCCTGGACAAGCCCTGGCAGTGGCCGGCGATCTGGCATGCCAATCCGCAAATCGAGAACCCGCACCTCATTTTCCCCGGCGACGTCATTTCGCTGGTCTACGTCGACGGGGTCCCGCAGCTGCGGCTGCGCCGCGGCGAAACGGTGAAACTCAGTCCTTCCATTCGCGTGGCGGACCGTGAAGACGCCATTACGGCGGTGCCGTTCGAATCACTCGCGCCTTTCATCCGGAACCTGCAGGTTTTGTCGCCGGAGGAGTTCGAGGGTCTGCCCTACATCGTGGCCAATGAAGACACCCGGCTCACGGCGACCTACACCGACGTCACGTATGCGCGCGGGCTGGACGGACAGGTCGGCGAGGAATTCGTGGTGGCGCGCCTGAACAGCATCTACGACCGGGTCGACGATGAAGGGGCCATCCGCCGCGTGCTGCCGCGGCCGAGCTGGCCGCAGGTGCCTGCCGTGTGGGATCGCGAAAAGGAAATCTATAACCCGATCAGCCCCTGGGACCGTCGCCCGAACAACCCGGTTGGCTACGAGCTGGTCGAGGTCAGCCGGGTGCGCGTGGCGAAGGAAGGGGAGATTTCCGTCCTCGACATCATCCGCGATCGTACAGAGGTGAGACCGGGAGACTTTATACTTCCCACCAACGACCAGGGCTACGAGAGCACATTTTTCCCGCGCGCGATGGACAGCATCCCCGATGGGTTGCGGATCCTGGCAACTTCGGGCCAGAAGGTCGGCGTCGGGCTGTACCAGATCGTCTCGATCAACGGCGGCTCGAACCAGGGCCTGCAGCCGGGGCACGTGTTCTCTGCTTTCGACGAAGGCACAACGGTCACGGACCGGACCGGCTTCCGTCACGGCAGCTTCGCGCGGGACGCCGAAGTCCAGTTGCCGGATGTCTACAACGGCATCGTCATGGTGTTCCGCACCTTTGACGAAATCAGCTACGGCCTGGTCATGAGCGGCTCCAGGGTGGTCGAAGAATTCGACGTCCTCAGGCACCCCGACGAAAGGCTGTAGACGCCGCGATTCAACGCAGGGAAGCGGGGCTTTACGCACCTGCATGTAGTCAGCGCCGGCCCAATCGGCCAGCATGGCCGGTCAGCACGGCCGGCCCGCACGACCGTCAGCGTAAGCTGGCCGAAGGCCGGGCGCGCGCGTGCAGACAACCCGGAGGGTTGCTGCCACGGACCACCGTAATTGGCTCATCGCCTTGCGCGCCCCCGGCCTCGGGGGCACGCGGCTGCTTGCACTGAGCGAGCATTTCGGCGGCATCGACCGCCTCGTCGGCGCATCGCGCCGGGACTTGCGCGACGCGGGGCTGGACGAGACGACGGTCGCCGCCCTGAAGAGGCCCGATGAGGCGCTGTTGCGCACGGACCTCACATGGCTGGACGAGCCGGCCCACCACCTGCTTGCCTGTGGCAGCGAGCGCTTCCCACCCCTGCTGAAGGACATTCCCAGCCCGCCCGCTGCGCTGTTCGTCGCTGGCGAGCCGGATGTCCTGTGGCAGCCCCAGGTGGCGGTCATCGGCAGCCGCAACCCCACCGCCGGCGGCAAGGACAACGCCCGGGACTTTGCCGGCGAACTGGCCCGCCGGGGCTTGACGGTCACCAGCGGCCTGGCCGCGGGCATCGATTCGATCGCGCACGAGGCGGCGCTGGATGCCGGCGGAGCCAGCGTCGCGGTGATGGGCACGGGGCTCGATCAGGTCTACCCGGCCAGCGGCAAGGCACTGGCGGAGCGCATCCGCCGCCACGGCGCGTTGGTCTCGGAGTTCCCGCCCGGCACGCCGGCCAAGCGCGAGCACTTTCCGGCACGCAACCGCATCATCTCGGGCCTCAGCCTCGGTGTGCTGGTGATCGAGGCGGGACTGCGCAGCGGGACCCTGATCACGGCCCGGCTGGCGGGGGGCCAGGGCCGCGAGGTATTCGCGCTGCCCGGCTCGATCCACAATCCCCTGGCCAAGGGCTGCCATCGCCTGATCCGGGACGGCGCACGGCTGGTCGAGAGCGTCGCCGAGGTGATCCAGGACCTGACCCCGCTGGCGGGGCAATTGGCGGACCGTCTGCGCGGCGAATTGGCCGCGGCGGAGCGGTCGCATGCAGTCCCACCCGGCGGTCCGCGCGCCAAGGGCCCGGCGACCCGCGCGGGCCAATCCCCGGCAGCAGGCGCACTTGAGTTGGACTCCATCGGTCCCCAACTGGTGCAGGACCCTGAATATCGGCGCCTCTGGTCCTGTCTCGGTTACGACCCCAAGCCCGTGGACGCAATCGTCGAGCAGAGCGGATTGACGGCACGGGCCGTGTCCGCCATGCTGCTCGTGCTGGAGCTGAGAGGAATGGTTGAGGCCCACCGCGGTGGCGCTTTCAGCCGAAAAGAACGAGGCCATTAATGAAAGAGAACGTGCTCGACGTGCTGATGTACCTGTTCGAGAACTATTTTTACGACGAGCCCGACGAACAGCCCGATCGAGACTCCATGGAGGAGAACCTCCACGAGGCGGGGTTCAGCAATGGCGAGATCGACAAGGCCTTCGAGTGGCTGGACGGACTGGCCGAGCAGCGTTTCCAGCCCGACTTCAAGATGCAGACCAGCGAACCGATCCGCGTATTCATCGAGTCCGAAACCGATCGCCTGGACACGGCCTGCCGCGATTTCCTGATGTACCTGTCGAACACCGGCATTCTCGACGCCCAGCGCCGCGAGCTGGTGCTGGACCGCCTGATGGCGCTCGAAAGCGATGAGATCAACCTCGAGGACGTCAAGTGGGTCGTGCTGATGGTGCTGTTCAACCAGCCGGGCCAGGAGGCCAATTACGCCTGGATGGAAGACCTGATGTTTGACACGGAGCAGGAGTACCGCCATTAATAAAAATGATAAAAGCGCGAGGACCCCGGCATCAAACTGCTTATCGTAGAATCTCCGGCCAAGGCGGTCACCATCAACCGGTATCTTGGGGAAGACTTCAAGGTGCTGGCATCGTATGGGCACGTCCGCGACCTGCCCTCGAGGGATGGCGCCGTCGATCCCGACAACGACTTCGCGATGACCTACGAGCTGAACGAGGGCAGCGAGAAGCACGTGCGGGAGATCATCAAGGCCGCGCGCCAGGCGGAAGCCGTGTACCTCGCAACGGACCTCGACCGCGAGGGCGAGGCCATTTCCTGGCACATTTACGAGATCCTGCGCGAAGAAGGACTGACCGGGCGCATTCCGTTTTACCGGGTCGAGTTTTCCGAGATCACTGAAAAAGCCATCCTGGACGCGGTCGCCCATCCGCGGGACCTGTCGATGGACCTGGTGAACGCGCAGCAGGCGCGCCGGGCGCTCGATCACCTGGTCGGCTTCAACCTCTCGCCGCTGTTGTGGAAGAAAATACAGACCGGGCTGTCCGCGGGCCGCGTGCAGAGCCCCGCCCTGCGCCTGATCGTCGAACGCGAGCGCGAGATCGAGCGCTTTGAAGCCCAGGAGTACTGGACCATCGAGGCGGACATGCACCACGGCGGCATGGGTTTCCTCTCCCGCCTGGTGCGCCTGCGGAACGAGCGGCTCAAGCAGTTCGACATCAACAATTCCAAACAGGCCAACGAGGTGCGCGATCGCCTGGACCGCGCCGCCGCGGGTAAATTGCGGGTCGACCGCGTCAATCGCAGCCAGCGCAAGCGGCGGCCGTCGCCGCCGTTCATCACGTCCACGCTGCAGCAGGATGCCGCGCGCAAGCTGCGCTTCTCCGCCCAGCGGACCATGCGCACGGCGCAGACCCTGTACGAAGGCGTGAAGATCGGCGGCGTGAGCCAGGGGCTGATCAGCTACATGCGAACCGATTCGGTGCACCTGTCCGAAGACGCGCTGGGTGACCTGCGCAGGCAGATCAGCGCCGGGTACGGCGCCGAGTACCTGCCGGGCAAGCCGAACCTCTACAAGACCAAGTCGAAAAATGCGCAGGAGGCGCACGAAGCGATTCGCCCGACTTCGGCCGCGCTGACGCCCGAGCAGGTGAAGGCGAATCTGTCGGAAGACCAGTACCGCCTGTACGACCTGATCTGGCGCCGCGCGATGGCCTCCCAGATGATGCCGGCCCTGGTCGACACCGTGGCGGTCGAGTTCGATTGCGACGGCGATGCGACGTTTCGCGCCAACGGTTCCGTGATCGCCTTCCCCGGGTTCCTGCGCGTTTACGAAGAGTCGCAGCCGCAGGGCAAGGAGGAGCGCGAGACGCACCTGCCGGACATGAACGAGGGCGATGTCGTGAGCCTGCAGGCCATCCGCGCCGAGCAGCACTTCACCGAGCCGCCGCCGCGCTATTCGGAAGCCAGCCTGGTCAAGGCGCTCGAGGACTACGGTATCGGCCGGCCGTCGACCTATGCCAGCATCATCCAGACCCTGGTGCGCCGGAAGTATGTCGAACTGGACCGGCGGCGGTTCACGCCGACCGACACCGGGCGGGTCGTCGCCCGCTTCCTGGAGGAGCACTTCGAGCCTTACGTGGACTACGAGTTCACTGCCCGGATGGAGGACACGCTGGACGAGATCTCGCGCGGCGAGATGCACTGGATTCCGCCGCTGATGCAGTTCTGGAAGCCGTTCATCCGGCGCGTCCGCGAGAAGGAAGAAACCGTGAGCCGCGCCGACGCCAAGCTGACGCGGGTCCTCGGTGCCGATCCCAAGTCCGGCAAGGAAGTCTCCGTGCGGCTCGGCCGCTTCGGTCCGCATGCCCAGATCGGCACCGTCGATGACGAGGACAAGCCACGCTTCGCCGGCCTGCGGCCCGGGCAGAGCCTGGAGACCATCACGCTGGAGGAGGCTCTCGAGCTGTTCAAGCTGCCCCGCGACCTCGGCCTGACGCCCGACGGCGAAGAGGTGGCGGCCGGCATCGGTCGCTTCGGCCCCTATATCCGCTACGGCAGCAAGTTCGTCTCGCTGCGCGACCAGGACCCGCACACGGTCACGTTGTCGCAGGCGCTGGAGGTCATTGCCGCCAAGAAGCAGGCTGACCTGGACCGCATTTTGCACACCTTCGAGGGGACGGAGGTGCAAATCCAGAAGGGGCGCTGGGGCCCGTTCATCACCGACGGCAAGAAAAACGCCCGCATCCCGAAAGACCGCGAGCCCGCGTCCATGAGCCTGGAAGAGTGCCTGGCGGCGTTGGCGGCTGCGCCCGACAAGAGAGGCCGCAAGAAGGTCGCGAAGAAAGCCGCGGCAAAGAAGACTGAAGCCGAGGCGAAACCGGCGAAGAAGAAGGCCGCCCCGAAGAAGACGGGCAAGAAGAAGGCGGGCAAGAAGAAGGCGGGCAAAAAGAATGCCGGCAGGAAGAAGGCCGCCGGGAAGACCACCGCCAAGACGGCAGCCGGCGCCGGCAGCGAGTAGGCGAACGTGGCGGGCCAAGCGCTGCTGTCGATCGGCCAGGCGGTGCAGTGTCTGCATGAAGGGCGAGTCATCGCCTACCCCACCGAGGCGGTGTACGGCCTCGGTTGCGACCCGCGCAACGAAGCGGCCGTGCGCCAGGTGCTCGAGTTGAAATCACGGCCGGCTTCCGCCGGCCTGATCCTGATCGCCGATCGCTTCGAACGCTTCGAGCCATTCGTCGGCACTCCGGAACCCGGCCAACTCGGGCGTGCCCTCGCCAGTTGGCCCGGTCCCGTAACCTGGCTGTTTCCGCGCGGCCCGGGCGTACCCGACTGGCTCGCCGGCAGCCATCCATCGATCGCGCTGCGGGTCACCGCGCACCCCGTTTGCCGGGCGCTCTGCGCGGCGTTCGAGGGTGCGATCGTGTCCACCAGCGCCAACCCCCGCGGGGTCGAGCCGGCACGCTCGGCGCAGCAGGTGATCGACTATTTCGCCGACCGGCTGTGCGGCATCGTTGCGGGGGAACTGGGGCGGAGTACGCGTCCCAGCGAAATCCGCGACCTCGCCACCGGGCAGGTCGTGCGGGAAGGCTGAGATGAAGGCGGCCGAGGTCATTTCGAGCGCGCCGGTGCGCGATTACCTGCTGGGCCTGCAGGATCGCATTTGCCTGGAATTGGAGCGCGCCGACGGCAGGGCCCGCTTCCAGGAAGATGCCTGGTCACGAGAGCCGGAAGCCGCCGCTGACGCGGGGGCGGGTGATTCCAAATCCGGCCAGGCCGGGTTCGGCCAGCCCGGCCTCGGTGGCGGCGGCCGCACGCGGGTCCTGACCCACGGCGCCGTGTTCGAACAGGGCGGCGTCAATTTCTCCCACGTGCGCGGGGACCGCTTGCCCCCGTCGGCGACGGCCGGGCGTCCCGAACTGGCCGGGCGGAGCTTCGAGGCGCTCGGCGTCTCGCTGGTCATGCACCCGGAAAACCCCCACGTTCCGACCAGCCACGCCAACATCCGCTTCTTCATCGCCGACCGGCCGGGCGAAGCGCCGGTCTGGTGGTTCGGCGGCGGCTACGACCTCACGCCCTATTATCCGGTGCGCGAGGACATCGTCGGCTGGCACGCGACCGCACGTGCCGCCTGCGCTCCCTTCGGCGACGACGTCTACGGCCGGTACAAGGACTGGTGCGACCGCTATTTCTTCCTCAGGCACCGGGACGAGCCCCGGGGCGTGGGCGGCCTGTTCTTCGACGACCTGAACGAATGGGGCTTCGAGCGCTGCTTCGCGTTTCTGCGCGCGGTCGGCGACAGTTACCTCGATGCCTACCTGCCCATCGTGCGGCGCCGCAAGGGCCAGGCCTGGACGCAGCGCCAGCGGGAGTTCCAGCTCTACCGGCGCGGACGCTACGTGGAGTTCAACCTGGTCTACGACCGCGGCACGCTGTTCGGGCTGCAGTCGGGCGGGCGCACCGAATCGATCCTGATGTCGCTGCCCCCGCTGGTGGCCTGGCGCTACAACTGGCGGCCGGAGCCCGGGTCGGAAGAGGCTTTGCTCTACGAATACCTGAAGCCCCGCGACTGGCTGGGGGAGCCGTAGGCCACGCTCACCACAGGTAAGGCGTGAACTCCTCGGGGATCGGGTTCTCCCTGGTCTCGTTGTCCCACATGACGCTGGCGATCCACCAGCGTTTTTCGTAGAACACGAGCTGGATGCAGTTGATGCCCCGGGCGATCCGCGGGCCATCGGGCCGCTCGCGCGCCTCGTACGTGCTGAACGCCTGGATCATGTTGCCGTAGCGATCCATGTGGCGCATGACTTCCTTTTCCCAGAAGTCGTTCTCGGCGAAAAACCCCGTCACGTCGTCGATCCATTCGTCCACCGTCATGACGCGCAGGGGACCCTCGCCGATGACGCGCTTGCCGATGGGAATCAGACGGGCACCCGGCAGGTACAGGCTGCGTTCGCGCTGCCAGTTACGCTTGCCGGCCGGGCCGGAAATCGTCTCGTACATCGCCTTGATGATGGCGTCGGGCGACGCGACGTCGTCCGCGCGCGGCTTGAGGTCGTGCTTCTGCAGGGTGGGTTCAGTCATCGGGCAGTCCTCCGTGTCTCGATTGCCGGGAGCGGTTTGGCTGGCTGGCCGGCAAGCTCTTGCGCAAGTTCTGCGGCAAGCTCCATGGCCCATAATGTGCAGGATTCAGCAGACGGATGGAAGCCGTCCGCGCAGAAACCGTGGCGTTCCGGATCGATGCGGGTCGGCACATGGATGGCGCGACCGTCGGACGCCAGCACCGTGCGGGCAATGCGGTCCAATGTGGCGGCCCGCAGCCCCAACGCGAACTTCAGCGGTTGCGGCGGCAAAGGAAACAGGTCCATCGGCGGCAGGCCGGCGAACAGCACCAGGGCGTCGGGCCAGCGGCCGCGGATGCCGGCGAGCAGCCGTTGCAGGCAACGCTGCCAGCGCCGCGTGCCGCTGAGCCCGGTGACGTCGTTCACCCCGACCGAAACCAGCACCACGTCCGCGGGAATGCCGGCTTCGAGCGAGTCGAGCCGGCCGATGACGGCCTCCGCGTCATGGCCGCTGGCGCCCTCTACCCGCCAGTGCACGCGGCGCTGGAGCCGTTTCGCCACGGCCTTTGCGAACTGGACCGGCAGGGATGCCGCCATGTGCCCGGTGCCGACGCCGTCGATGATCGAGTCACCGAGCGCCAGCAGGTGCAAGGCCGCGCCGTCACCGACCACGCCCCGGCGCTCGCCGGCCGCGCCCTCGAGGCGTGTCGCCCTGCGCCGCAGCCACAGGCCTTGCACGGCCATGGCGGGCAGCAACAGCCAGAAGACGGCGCGCGGCCAGAGAGCGTTCAGTGCGCGGTATCCCAATTCGGCCCGTGCCCGGTGTCGACTACCAGCGGGGCATCCAATTCCGCCGCGCCCGCCATGCGCTCGACCACGGCATGCTCGAGCTCGGCGAGCGCATCCTCGCGCACTTCGAACACCAATTCGTCGTGGACTTGCATGACCAGGTGCGCGGGCGGCCGCTCCTGCTGCAGCCAGGCGTCCACGCGAATCATGGCGCGCTTGATGATGTCGGCCGCGGTGCCCTGCATCGGCGCGTTGATCGCCGCCCGCTCGGCCCCCTGGCGGCGCTGCTGGTTGCTGGCGTTGATGTCCGGCAAATAGAGCCGGCGCCCGAACAGCGTCTCCACGTAACCCTGCTCGCGCGCCCGCTCGCGCGTTTGTTCCATGAACCGCTGGACCCCGGGGTAGCGCATGAAATAGGTGTCCATGTAGGCCTGCGCCTCGGCGCGCCCGATGTTGAGCTGGCGGGAAAGCCCGAACGCGGACATGCCGTACATCAGGCCGAAGTTGATCGCCTTGGCGGCGCGCCGCTGGTCGGCGCTGACCGCGTCGCGCGCTATGCCGAAGACCTCGCCGGCAGTGGCCTGGTGCACGTCCACGTTGTCGCGGAACGCCTGCAGCAGACCCGGATCGCCGGACAGGTGGGCCATGATGCGCAGTTCGATCTGCGAGTAGTCGCAGGCCAGGATGAGCCAGCCCGGGGGCGCGACGAAGGCCTGGCGGATGCGCCGGCCCAGCGGCGTCCGCACGGGGATGTTCTGCAGGTTCGGATCGGATGACGACAGCCGGCCGGTCGCCGCCACCGCCTGGTGATACGAGGTGTGCACGCGGCCGGTGCGGGGGTTGATCTGTTCCGGTAGCCGATCGGTGTAGGTCGACTTGAGCTTGGACAGTGCACGGTACTCGAGGATCAGGCTGGGCAACTCGTAATCGACCGCCAGCTCCTGCAACACGTCCTCCGCGGTCGACGGCTGCCCGGTGGGGGTCTTGCGAATCGCCGGCAGGCCCAGCTTGTCGAACAGAATCTCCTGCAATTGCTTGGGAGACCCGAGATTGAAGGGCTGGCCGGCGGCGTCATGCGACTCCTGCTCGAGCTTCAGGATCTGCCGGGCCATTTCCGTGCTCTGGCGGCGCAGCAGGTCGCCGTCGATCAGCACGCCGCGCTGCTCCATGCGCGCCAGCACCGGGATCAGCGGCACTTCGATTTCCTGCAGCACCCCGGCGAGACCCGGTTCCGCCTGCAGGCGCGGCCACAGGTGCTGGTGCAGCTGCAGGGTGACGTCGGCGTCCTCGGCCGCGTAATGAGTGGCGTCCGCGACGCTGACCTGGCTGAAGGAAATCTGCTTGGAGCCTTTGCCGGCGACGTCCTCGTAGTGCGTGGTCTGACGGCCGAGGTACTTCAGCGCCAGGGAATCCATGTCGTGACGGCTGCCGGTGGCGTTGAACACGTAGGATTCCAGCATCGTGTCGAAGGCCACGCCGCGCAGCTCGACGCCATACAGCGACAACACGTTCATGTCGTACTTGATGTGCTGGCCCACCTTGGGCCGGTTTGCGTCCTCGAGCAGCGGCTTCAGTCTGGCCAGGACGAAATCGCGGTCGAGCTGTCGCGGCGCGCCGGTGTAGTCGTGACCGACCGGCAGGTAGTACGCCTCGCCCACCCGAACGCTGAAGCTCAGCCCGACCAGCCGGGCCTGCATGGGGTCGAGGCTGGTGGTCTCGGTGTCGAAGGCGATCAGTTCGGCTTCCTGCAGCGCGCCGAGCAGGGAATCGAGCTCCGGCTCGCTGTCGACCGCGTGGTAGTCGGTATCCGCCTGCCTGGGCGCGGGCTCGTCGGCGAGCAGTTCCTGCAGCCAGCTGTTGAACTCGTAGCGCCTGAGGGCTTCTATCAGGGCTTTCTGGTCGGCCGGCCGGCGCCGCAGTTGTCCGGGTTCGGTGCCCAGTTCCAGGTCGCGGCGGATCGTGGCGAGCTGCCGCGAGAGTGGCAATTGGTCCAACGCGGACCGCAGGTTCTCGCCGATCTTGCCGCCGACTTCGCCGGCATGCGCCATGATCTCATCGAGGCTGCCCCAGTCGTTCAGCCACTTGGCGGCGGTCTTGGGCCCGCATTTCTCGACCCCCGGAATGTTGTCCGAGGTATCGCCGGTCAGGGCCAGGAAGTCCACGAACTGCTCGGGGGTGACGTCGTATTTCTGCTTCACGCCGGCGCGGTCGGTCGCGGAGGCGGTCATGGTATTGGTCAGCGTGGTGCGGTCGCTGACGAGCTGGGCCATGTCCTTGTCGCCGGTGGAAATCACGCAGTCCATGCCGGCTTCCTCGGCCGCCCTGGCCAGCGTGCCGATCACGTCGTCGGCCTCCACGCCCTCGACCTGCAGCAACGGCAGACCGAGCAGCCGCGTGAATTCCAGGATCGCGTCAACCTGGCTGCGCAGTTCGGCCGGCATGGGCGGGCGGTTGGCCTTGTACGCGGGATACAGCTCGTGGCGGAACGTGGGCCCCTTGGCGTCGAACACGATGGCGATGTGCTCGGGCTGCTCTTCGTTGAGCAGGCGCCGCAGCATGTTGGCCACGCCGAGCAGCGCGCCGGTCGGTTCACCCTGGCTGTTGGTCAGGTTGGGCAAGGCGTGAAAGGCGCGGTAAAGATAGGACGAGCCGTCGACGAGGTAGAGGGTCGGTTTTTTGCTCATAGGGTGCCTGGAATCATCTGGGCGTTCGGCAGGTCTGATATCATGCGAGACAGGGGACCCGATGGGCCCAAGTCTAACCCAGAGGGAGGCTGAAGCGATGAGAAAGCTGCCACTGCAAGTACGGCCGGTACGAAGCCGACTGGCGGCGTTGACGTGGCTGGCGGCAGCATTCTGCTGGGTGGCCGCCGCCCCGCTGGACGCCCAGGAAGACCTGGCAAAGCCGCCGCCCATCCCGCCCGAAAGCACCGCCGACGTGCCCATCCCGCCCAAGGTCCAGGGTGAGCAGATCGAGCCCACCGTGACCATCCGCGAGGAAGAGGACCGCACCATCGAGGAATACAGCTTCAACGGCCAGGTCTACATGGTCAAGGTCACGCCCGAAGGCGGCATTCCCTACTACTACATCGACACCGACGGCGACGGCCGGCTCGAGCTCGACATGGCCCAGCAGGCCCTGAACCCGGTACAGCCGGTCTACTGGAAGATCAAGGAATGGAAGTAGCCGCGGCGGGCGCGAGCCCGGCCGCCCGCGCGATCGCAATGCTGGGGCGGACCGTGTCCTGGCTCACGCTGCTGATGACGCTGCTGGCTTTTGGCATCGTCGTCCTGCGCTATGGTTTCAACCTGGGCTGGATCTGGCTGCAGGAAAGCGTGACCTACCTGCATGCCCTGGTGTTCATGGTCGCCGCCGCCTGGGCGTTCCAGACCGACGACCATGTGCGCGTCGATATTTTCTACCGTGCCCGCTCGGAACGGTACCGCAATTGGGTGGACCTGGTCGGCACCCTGGTTCTGCTGCTGCCGTTCTGCCTGTTCCTGCTGGTCATCGGCTGGGATTACGTGGCCGCCTCCTGGGCGAACCGCGAGGCTTCGCGCGAGGCCGGCGGCCTGCCGCTGGTGTGGTTGCTGAAGAGCCTGATCCTGGTCTTGCCGGCGCTGTTGTTGCTGCAGTCCTGGTGCACGGCGCGTCGGTGCATCGCGGTGTTGCGCCAGTGAGCCCCGATCACGCGGGACTGAATTGCACCCACCCGGCGTAGCCAAGCACCAGCACCAACAAGCCAAACACGATGCGGTAATAAGCAAAGGGCACAAAGCTGTGCCGCCCTACATAAGAAAGGAAAAGTCTGACTACGAACAAGGCGCTTATGAAAGCAGCGACAAATCCTACGGCCAACAGGCCAAAATCATTGGCGTCCAGCAAATCGCGGCTCTTATATAAATCATAACTGGTGGCTGCCAACATGGTGGGAACCGCGAGAAAAAAAGAAAACTCGGTAGCCGCGGGGCGCGATAAGCCGCTCAGCAAACCGCCCATGATGGTGGCGCCTGCACGCGACACCCCGGGAAACAAGGCAAAACTCTGAAAAAGCCCGACCTTGAGCGCATCTTGCCAACGCATTTGATCGACCACTTCGATCTTGGTGACGTGTTTACGCCGTTCCACCCAGAGGATGACAAAGCCACCCGCCACCAGCGCTGCAGCGACGGTATAGGAATTGAACAGGTGGGCCTTGATCGTTTTATGGAATAAGAAACCGAGCACGGCCGCCGGCAAAAAGGCGACCCCCAGATTCACCACAAAACGGTTGGCTTCGGGATCGCGGCCAATTCCCGCGACCACCTTCATGACGCGCCGACGGTAATGCCAGACGATGGCCAGGATGGCGCCCAGCTGAATAAAAATCTTGAAGGTCTTGGATTTCTCGCCGGTGAAGCCCAGCAAATCCCCCGCGATAATCAAATGCCCGGTGCTGGATACGGGCAGAAATTCGGTCGCGCCTTCCAGCAAGCCCAGCAACAAGGCCTTGAAATAGAGAATGAGATCCATGAGCAGAGGGTCCCTAATGCTGCCGGCGCAGATCGGCAAGCACCGCCGCGGCGTCCGGCCGCTGCCCGGTCCAAAGCTGAAACGAGCGAGCTGCCTGGCCGACCAGCATGCCGAGCCCGTCGCTGTACGCGATGCCCAGGCGCTCGCAAGCCAGCCTGAGGGGTTCGGCGGCGCTGCCGTAATTCAGGTCATAGCACAATCCGCTCGGCGCCAGCCATTCCGGCGCCAACGCCGGGGCCACGCCGTCGTGTCCTGCCGAGGTGGAATTGATCAGCAGTTCGAATGGCGCCCGGGCGCCGATCTCCACCGGCGAGCAGGTGTCCAGCGTGCCGAGGTCTGCGTGCCGCTCCGCCAGCTGGCGCGCCCGCTCCAGGGTCCGGTTGGCGATGACCACGCGCGCGGGGCGCACCCGCAGCAATGCGCCGAGAATGCCGGCGGCCGCGCCACCCGCGCCGAGCAGGCAAATGCGGGCGCCGGCCAGGCGGCAGCCGGGTCGCGCCGCCAGGTCGTCGACCAGGCCGGGCCCGTCGGTATTGTCGGCATACCAGGTTCCGTCCGGCTCGAACACCAGCGTATTGGCGGCCCGCGCGCGGGTTGCTTCCTCGCTGCTGCGCGCGGCCAGCTCCCAGGCGGCCTGCTTGAAGGGGACCGTCACGTTGCAGCCGCGCGCGCCCTGTTCGGCCAGCGTCCGCACGAGCCCGGCGAAGGTTGCGGCGCTCGCTTCGATCGCGCGGTAATCGACCTGCAGCCCGCATTGCCGGGCAAACAGGCCGTGGATGCGCGGCGACAGCGAATGGGCGACCGGCGAGCCGAACACGGCCAGCCGGATCGGTGGACTCACCGGTGGTCGCGGAGCCACTGCGCGGCCTGCACCGCGTAGTAGGTGAGAATGCCGTCCGCGCCGGCGCGCTTGATGCAGGTCAGCGCCTCGAGCACGGTGGCTTCCTCGTTGAGCCAGCCGTTGCCGGCGGCAGCCTTGAGCATGGCGTACTCGCCCGAGACCTGGTAGGCGAAGGTGGGGACTTCGAAGGTCTCCTTGACCCGGCGGATGATGTCCAGGTACGGCATGGCGGGCTTGACCATGACCATGTCCGCGCCTTCCTCGATGTCCAGTTCGACCTCGCGCAGCGCTTCGTCGCTGTTGGCCGGGTCCATCTGGTAGGAGTACTTGTTGCCCCCGCCGAGACTGGCGGCCGACCCGACGGCGTCGCGGAACGGGCCGTAAAAGCCGGACGCGTACTTGGCCGAGTAGGCGAGTATCTGCTTGTTGGGAAAACCCTCGGTTTCCAGCGCCTGCCGGATCGCGCCGATGCGCCCGTCCATCATGTCCGAGGGCGCGACCACGTCGGCGCCCACCTCCACGTGGGACAGGGCCTGCTTGACCAGGACGTCCACGGTTTCGTCGTTGACGACATAGCCCTTGTCGTCGATCAGGCCGTCCTGGCCGTGCGAGGTAAAGGGGTCCAGCGCGACGTCGGTGATCACCCCGAGGGCGGGGAAGCGCTGCTTCAGCGCGGCCACGGCCCGCTGGGCCAGGCCTTCGGGGTTCCATGCCTCGCGGGCGTCATCGGACTTGCAGTCGGCCGACACCACCGGGAACAGCGCGATGGCCGGGATGCCGAGTTCCAGGCAGTGTTCGGCGGCCGGCAGCAGGCGGTCGATCGTCATGCGCTGGACGCCGGGCATGGATGACACCTCCTCGGCGGCGTTATCGCCCTCGAGGACGAACACTGGCCAGATCAGGTCGTTGGCGGACAGGAGGGTCTCGCGCATCAGGCGGCGGGAGAACTCGTGGGCGCGCATGCGGCGCATGCGGGTAGCTGGAAAGCTCATGGCGTCGTTCCTTGGGTTCCTGGTGTTTGCGATTCTAGCCGGTCGCGGCGGCCGGGTCAGCCGGCCCGGCCCCTCCGGCTGATCCGGATTCCGCGCGTGCAGTTACCGGTTCCAGGCCGTACCAGCCGTCGAGGCAGGAGATCAGGTCGTCGAGCCCCTCGCGGTTGTGGGCCGAAAACACTTGCGCCGTGGCCCCGGCGGGCAGCGCCTTGCGCACCTGCAACAGGGTCGCCCGGGCCGGGCCGCGGTTCAGCTTGTCGGCTTTTGTCAGCAGCACGTGGCAGGGAACACCGGTGGCCGCGCACCAGGCCAGCATCTGCTCGTCGAACGGGCGCAGCGGGTGGCGGATGTCCATGACCAGGACCACGCCCCGCAGCGACCGGCGCTGCTCGAAATACGCCTGCATCAGGTGGCGCCAGTGGGTCCGCAGGCGCTCCGGCACCTTGGCGTAACCGTATCCCGGCAGGTCCGCGATGCGCCGCTGCTCGTCGATCTCGAAGATATTGATCTGCTGCGTCCGCCCGGGCGTCTTGCTGGTCCTGGCCAGCGACTTCTGCCCGGTCAAGGCGTTGATGGCGCTGGACTTGCCGGCGTTCGAGCGGCCCGCGAAAGCCACTTCATAACCGTCGTCCGCGCCGAGTTGCCGCAACTGGTGCGCGCTGATGACGTAATGGGCCGCGCGGTAGGCATTGCGTTTTTGGTCTGCCGGTGCCATGCAGTGGTCCTCGGAGCCGGATTTGACCCGGATGTGCTTCGGATGTGCCCCGCAGGTGCTGGCACGCGAGCGTCGAAACCGCGATAATACCGGCCCATTCTAGCCTGAATACGGTTCCAACCCGATTCGAGGAGATCGCGACATGAGTTTTTCGCTTCGCCTATCGCTGTTGTCCAGTGTGCTGCTGCTGGCCAGTCTGCCGGTCTTCGCCGCGGGCGATGCGACCACAGGGCAGGCCAAGTCCGCGGTTTGCGCGGCCTGCCACGGCGCCGACGGCAACAGCATGGTGCCGAACTGGCCGAAGCTCGCCGGGCAGCACGAGCAATACCTGGTGCGGCAGGTCGCGCTGATCAAGTCCGGCGCGCGGGTGGTGCCGGAGATGGCGGGAATCGTACCCGGCCTCACGGACCAGGACATCGCTGACCTGGCGGCGTGGTTCGCGTCCCAGCAGGTCGCGGGCGGGGTTGCCGACGAAGCGACGCTGACCCTGGGCGAGCGCATCTTCCGGGCCGGCAATGCGGAGTCCGGCGTGCCCGCCTGCATGTCCTGCCACGGCCCGGCCGGCGAAGGCAACCCGCTGGCCGTCTATCCGGCCCTGGCCGGGCAGCACGCGGTCTACACCGCGAACATGCTGACGCGCTTCCGGGCCGGGGAGCACTGGGGGGAGGGCGACGCCCCCAGCCAGGTGATGAATGGCTCCGCGGCCGAATTGACCGACGAAGAGATCGCGGCCGTGGCCAGTTACATCCAGGGCCTGCACCTCAGGGTCGAGTGAACTGAACGCCAGGCAGACTGTCAGTAGGAAGGTCCCCGAGCCCACCGAAAACTGCGAGAGTAAACGATGAGCAATTACTTCATACGCACGATCATGACCCTGGCCCTGCTGCTGGGCGGCCTTGCCGCGCAGGCTCAGGACGAAAAGCCGGTTCCGTACCAGGAGGGGCTGCATTATTTCCTTATCGAAGGCGCGCCGGCGCAGACCAGCGCCACTGCGGAAATCGAGGTGGCGGAGGCATTCAGTTACCTGTGCTCCCACTGCAGCACCTTCGAGCCGTATATCGAGGCCTGGCAGAAGCGCAAGCCGGAGAACGTCGTCTTTCGCAGGATTCCCGTCGTGTTCGGCCGCGACTCATGGGAGCTGTACGCGCGCGGTTACGTCACGGCGGAGATGCTGAACGTCGGCGACGAAGCGCACTCGGCCATGATGGACCGACTGTGGAAGGAAAAGAAGATCATGCGCAGCATGGATGAGCTGGCGGATTTCTACAGCCAGTTCGGTGTCGACCGGGAGAAATTCCTGGCCGCCGCCGGTTCGTTTGCGGTGGACAGCAAGATCAAGCGGGACCAGCTCAAGCTGCAGTCCTACGGCATTACCGGAACGCCCTCGCTGATCGTCAACGGCAAATACCGGGTCACGGGCAACGCGGCGGTCCCCAGTTTCGACGTGATGCTGGACGTGGTGAATTACCTCGCTGAACAGGAGCGCGCGGTTTCGCAGCAAACCAGTGCCGCAGCCGACTGATTCATTGCGGCGGAAAATCCGCCTGCTCAGCTTCAATATCCAGGCCGGCACGTCCACGGCCCGATATCATCATTACGTCACCCACAGCTGGCGGCAGGTGTTGCCGCATTCGCAGCGGGTGGAGAATCTTGATGCAATCGCCGGCCTGGTCGCCCCGTTCGACATGGTCGCGCTGCAGGAAGCCGATTCCGGCAGCCTGCGTTCGGGCTACATCAACCAGTCGCGTTACCTCGCCACGCAGGCCCGGATGCCGTTCTGGTGCCACCAGTCGAACCGCAAGGTCGGTACCGTGGCGTACGCCGGCAACGGCTTCCTGAGCCGCTTCGAGCCCGACGCCGTGGAAGAGCACCGGCTGCCGGGCGTGATCCCCGGGCGCGGCACCCTGCTGGTGCGCTACGGCAGCGGCTTCGGCGGGCTGGACGTCGCCGTGGTGCATCTCGCGCTCGGCAAGCGGGCGCGCCTCCAGCAACTGCGCTTTTTGGCGCGCGAACTCGACTCGGGCCGGCACCTCGTCGTGATGGGGGACTTCAATACGCAGGCGGACTCGGACGCGGTGCGCGAGTTTCGCGAGACCCTGGCCCTGGAAGCGCCGACCCGCGGGCTGGCGACTTACCCCTCATGGCAGCCGCAGCGGGCCATCGACCACATCCTCGTCAGCAAGACCCTGGTGGCCAGCGCCGCGCAAGTGCTGACGGTGACCTACTCCGACCATTGCCCCGTGTCGCTGGAGATCGATCTGCCCGAGGCGGTCCGCCTGCACGAGGCGCGGCGGCCTGTGCTCAGCGTGGAGGCACGGCCCACGCTCTAGCCTATGCTCCCGCGAGCATGCGCAGGCCGACCAGCACCAGGAAGCCCCCGAATATTCTCCTCACCAGGCGTGGCGACAAACGATGGACGGTGGCCGCGCCGAGTGGCGCCGCCAGCGCGCTGGTCAGGGCGATGCCGATGAACGCGGGCCCATGGACGTAACCCAGCGCCTGATCGGGCGTGCCGCCTTGCCAGCCCAGCACGATGAACGAGAGCGTTCCGGCAAGTGCGATCGGATAGCCGCAGGCGGCCGAGGTCGCCACCGCGTTCTGGGCCCGGATGCCGTGCCACATCTGCCACGGGCCGGTCAGCGCGCCGCCGCCGATGCCGATCAGGCTGGATATCGCGCCAATGCCCAGGCCGACGAAGCTCGCGGCCGGCTGTCCGGGCAGCGGAAGCTCGCCGCTCGGATTTCGTCCCAGCACGAGTTGCAGGCCCGCGAGCACGGCGCAGAAGCCGAACA
>Ga0105090_10000082_pt1 | contig 37093 bp, 37 predicted proteins | sample PPLLak3March2015_FD_79110 | JGI IMG/M metagenome (GOLD analysis project Ga0105090, IMG submission 79110) | Freshwater sediment microbial communities from Prairie Pothole Lake near Jamestown, North Dakota, USA - PPLs Lake P7 Core (1) Depth... | ecosystem: Environmental > Aquatic > Freshwater >...
CATCGATGGTCGCCACGTCGCCGGTGCGGAACCAGTCGCCGTCGGTGAAGGCCTGGGCGTTGGCCTCGGGCCGCTTCCAGTAGCCGTTGAAGATGGAGGTGCCGCGCACCAGCAGCTCACCGCGCTGGCCGGCCGGCAGCGCAGTGCCGCTTTCGTCCACCACCTTCAGCTGCAGCACCTGCGAGCAGCGGCCCGAGCTGGCCGGCTTGCGCAGGTAGTCTTCGCCGCTGTTGCCGGCGCCGATGGCGTTGGTCTCGGTCATGCCCCAGCCGATGTTGGGCAGCGCGTTGCCGAAGCTGGCGGCGATCTGCCGGACTTGCTCGGGCGCGCGCGGCGCACCGCCGCCGCCCACCGCCAGCAGGCTGCTCAGGTCGTGCCTGCCCTGCTGGGCCACGCGCACCAGGTCGCCGGTGACGGCGGCCGGTGCGACCACCGAGCTGAGCTTCTCGCGCTCGATCAGCATGGCGGCGGCCTCGGCATCCCACCGGTACATGCACACCACGCGCCGCTGCAGGCGGTAGCTGACCAGGTAGGAGGCATGCAGCGCAGTGACATGGAACAGCGGCACCGCCAGCAGCGTGCCTGGCTGCACGGCGGGTGGCACGGGTTCGATGCCGGCCACCAGCTCGCCGATGCGCCGGTCGGCCTCCCAGGACAGCAGGGCGCTGAGCACCTGGCGCTGCGTGGAAGGCACGCCCTTCGGGTGCCCGGTGGAACCCGAGGTGTACATCATGATCGCCAGGTCCTCGGGCGCGATCTCTGCCGGCGGCATCGGCACCTCGCCCACGGCCGCGGTGCGTGCGGCCAGCGAGCGGGCGCCCGCGATCGACGGGTCGGCGCGCACCGCCAGCACCTGCAGCCCCGGCAGGTCGCATTCGGCCAGGCGCTGCAGCCGCTCGGCATCGGCGAAGACCACGCGCACGTCGCCGTCGGCCAGCGCGTAGGCCAGCTCGTCGGATTGCCAGTGCGCGTTCATGCCCACCGCCACCGCGCCGATGGCGGTGATGGCGGTGAAGGCGAGCACCCACTCAGGGTAGTTGCGCATGGCGATGGCGACACGATCGCCGTGGCGCACACCGCAGTCGTGCACCAGCACATGGCCGATGCGCGCCGCCGCCTGCCAGGCCTGCGCGAAGCTCCAGCGCTCGTCCTCGTAGGCCAGGAAGGGCAGCTCGCTGGCGGTCTGCTCGAACATCGCGCGCAGCGAGGCCGGCGCCTGCCTGAACACGCGCAGCGAACGGCCGCCAATCACCGCGCCGACCAGCTCGTAGGGCTGGCCTGCGCCGGTGGTGGCGGCGATAGCCTCGTCGCGCGTCATGTGCGCGCTTTCAGTTGCGCCACACCATGGCCGAGTTCATCTCCTCGCCGAGAGTCTGGTGGTGGCCGATCTCCTGCCGGCCCACCACCAGGTGGTGCACCTCGTCGGGCCCGTCGGCCAGGCGCAGCGTGCGCTGCATCGCGTACATGCGCGCCAGCGGGGTGTGCTGAGACACGCCCAGCGCGCCGTGCATCTGGATGGCCTGGTCGATGATCTGGCACACCCGCTCGGGCACCATGGCCTTGACCATGTGCACCCAGATGCGCGCCTCGCGGTTGCCCAGCACGTCCATCGCCTTGGCGGCCTTCAGCACCATCAGGCGCATGGCCTCGATGTCAATGCGCGCGCGCGAGATGTGCTCGACATTGCCGCCCAGCCAGGCCAGCTTGCGGCCGAAGGCCTCGCGCGAGACGCCGCGCTGCACCATCAGGTCCAGCGCTTTCTCGGCCTGGCCGATGCTGCGCATGCAGTGGTGGATGCGCCCCGGGCCCAGCCGCACCTGGCTGATCTCGAAACCGCGGCCTTCGCCGAGCAGGATGTTGTCCTTGGGCACGCGCACGTTGTCGAAGACGATGTGCATGTGGCCGTGCGGCGCATGGTCCTCGCCGAAGACATGCATCGCGCCGATGATCTTGACGCCCGGCGTGTCCTTGGGCACCAGGATCATCGACTGCTGCTGGTGCGAAGGCGCGTCGGGGTTGGTGCGCACCATCGTGATCAGGATCTTGCAGCGCGGGCTGCCGGCGCCGGAGATGTAGTGCTTCTCGCCGTTGATCACGTACTCGCTGCCTTCCAGCCGCGCGCTGGTGGCGATGTTGCGCGCGTCGGACGAGGCATGGTGCACCTCGGTCATCGCATAGGCCGAGCGGATCTCGCCGTTGAGCAGCGGCTTCAGCCACTGCGCCTTCTGCGCGGGCGTGCCGACGCGTTCCAGCACCTCCATGTTGCCGGTGTCGGGGGCCGAGCAGTTCATGCATTCGCTGGCCAGCGGGCTCTTGCCCAGCTCGGCGGCGATGTAGGCGTAGTCCAGGTTGGACAGGCCTTCGCCGGTCTGCGCATGGGGCAGGAAGAAGTTCCACAGGCCCTCCTTCTTGGCCTGGGCCTTGGCGCCGTCCAGCAGATCCAGCTGGCCGGGCGCATAGGTCCAGCGATCCTCGCCGCTGCGGTTGGCACCCAGGGCTTCGTACTTCGCGGCCATCGGGTCGACGGTCTGCTTGATGAAGCGCTTGACGTGCTCGTACAGCGGCCGCGCGCCTTCGGACATGCGCAGGTCGTTCAGCGGGTCGCAGGGGTCCATTGAGAACATGGACTGGGTGACCGGGGCGCCGGGTGCGTTCATGTGAGGATCCTTGGAGGTGAAGGGTTCGATCAGGCCGCGGCGACGACACCGCCGTCGCTGGCGATGGTCTGGCCGACGACGTATTCGCCGGCGCGGGAACAAAGAAAGATCGCCAGGCCCGCGATGTCCTGCGGCGTGCCGACGCGACCGCTAGGGTTGCGCTCGCTCACCGCCGACCAGTCGACACCGTCGGTCTTGCCGCCGTGGCCGACACCGGTGGACAGCATCCAGGTCGGGTAGGGCCCGGGCGCGATGGCGTTGAACAGGATGCGCTCGCGTGTCAACCGCGCTGCCAGGAAGCGCGTCAGGTGGTGCACCGCCGCCTTGGACGCGCCGTAGGACCAGCTGTCGAAGGTGGCGGCCTTCAGGCCGTCGATGGAGCCGATGTTGATGACGCGCGCCGGGCTGGGCCCCGCGGCCGCGCGCCGCAGCTGCGGCAGCAGCTGCTGCGTCAGGAAGAACACGCCCTTGACGTTGGTATCCATTACCTTGTCCCAGCCGGCTTCGGGGAAGTCCTCGATGGGCGCGCCCCAGGCCGCACCGGCGTTGTTGACCAGGATGTCCAGTGCCGCCTCGCGCTCGGCCAGCCGCGCGGCCAGGCTCTTCACACCGGCCAGGTTGGACAGATCGGCGGGCAAGGCAATGCAGGTGCCGCCGCTGGCTTCGGCCAGGCGCCGCGCGGTGGCCTCGCAGGCCTCGGCCTTGCGGGACGAGATGTAGACCTTGGCGCCATGCGCCAGGAAGCCGGCGGCGATCATCTCGCCGATGCCGCGCGAGCCGCCGGTGACCAGCGCCACCTTGCCTTCAATCGAGAACAGCTTGTCGAAGCGGGGGTCCATGTGCACTCCGTCGGGGTCGGGCGATCAGTATCACGTGGGCCCGGGTGGCCGGCAAGGCAAAGCGGGCTTTGGTTGCCCGGGGTTTTCACGCGTTGCACGTCGCGCGCGCGACAGGCCCTAAGGTGGGCGCCTGGCGGCGGCTGGCAGAATCGTGGGTTGATCAAACAGGGGACGGACAAGGTGTCCGGAACATTCGATGGATGAACAAGACGAAGGTGCCAAGGTTGGCCTGTGGGTGGTGCTGGGCATCATCACGCTGTTGCTGTTCGGGCTGATCGGGGGCCTGGTGATCCGCACCATGAACGCCAAGCATGCCGCCAAGCCGGCGGCGGTGGCGGCCACGCCGGCTGCGGCGCCGGCTGCCGCGGCCGTGGCGGAAGCCGACGTGCTGGTGGATGTGCCGCTGGCCGGGGTGGTGGTGGGGCGCGTGTTCTTCGCGCTCGACAAGTCCGAGCTGCAGCCCGAAGCGTCCGCCGCGCTGGCGCCGGCGGTCAAGGCGCTGGCCGATGCGCCGGGCAAGAAGCTGGTGATTGCGGGCTTTCACGACCCCAGCGGCGATCCGGCCCACAACGCCGAGCTGGCCAAGCAGCGCGCCAAGGCCGTGCGCGCCGCATTGACGGCGCAGGGCTGCGATCCCGCCCGCGTGCAGTTGCGAAAGCCCGAGCAGACGGCGCTGGGCGGACCGGCCGAAGAAGCGCGCCGCGTCGAAGTGCGGTTGGTCGACTGAGCCGTGCCCGCCCGGTGAGCGGCCCCGCCGCCAAACCCAGCCCCTGGCTGGAACTGATCGTCACCATCGTCATACCGACGGCGGTGCTGATGCAGCTGAGCAGCGCCAGCCGGCTGGGAGCGGTGGGGGCGTTGCTGCTGGCGCTGGCGTTTCCGCTGGCCTATGGTGGCTGGACGCTGCTGCGCCAGCGCAAGCTCAACCTGATGGCCAGCATTGGCGTGGTCAGCACGCTGCTCACCGGCGGCATCGGTTTGCTGGCGCTGGACGCGCAATGGCTGGCAGTGAAGGAGGCTGCGATTCCCGGCGCCATTGGCCTGGCGGTGCTGGTCTCGGCACGCACGCGCTACCCGCTGGTGCGCGTGCTGGTGTTCAACCGCGCGATCTTCGATGTCGACCGGGTGCAGCAGGCGCTGCGTTCGCGTGGCACCGAGGCGGCCTTCGACAACCGGCTGCAGGCCGCTACGGTGCTGTTGGCGGGGACTTTCGTGTTCTCGTCGGTGGCCAACTACCTGCTGGCGCGTTGGGTGGTCACCAGCCCGGCGGGCACCGAGGCCTTCAACAACGAGCTGGGACGGATGACACTGCTCAGCTACCCGGTGATCGTGATCCCGTCGCTGCTGATGATGGCCGGGGTGATGTACTACCTGGCCCGCGGCGCCCACCGGCTCACCGGGCTGGAGCTGGAGCAGATGCTCAGGCAGCATTCGGCCCAGCGCTAGCAGCCGCGGTCAGCACGGTGGATCCGGCGCAGCCACCCGCAGCGCCGCGGACGCATGCGCTCGGCGTGAATGCGGCATCGATGCCGGGCCTTCGTGGTTGCAGAGCGTGTTTCTGAGCGAGCCGACCGCCCCCTGACTTGCGGGGGATTGGCGTGGCAACCGGGTCTCGAGCCCCGCGAGCCGGGGGGCGGCAGGCCCCGCAAAGAGCAACGACGCACGCAGAATGATGGCGTATGCAAGCCACCTACCGCGCAAGCGCACCGCCGCGATTCGTCGCCCCGAGTCCATCGTCGGCAGAGCCTGAGATCACTGCCCTCGACGGCTTCGGCAGGCTGCGTCGTGCCGAGCGACTGCTGGTGCGGGCCTGTTCGTCCGGCGACATCGCCAAGATCAGCCTGCGCAGGCCCGAGCGGTCGTCGGCGGAGACCAGCATCCGGGCTTCGTTGCTGGCCTTCATTGCTCGTGGCGGGCTGCAGCTGCGCGGGCGGCGGTTGCAGCTCATGGGTGCATGGATCGAAGGCCGGCTCGACCTGGGAGACGCATCGATTGCCGGCAGCCTGTGGTTCTATCGCTGCCGATTCGATGCGGCGGTGCTGCTCGATGGGGCGCGCGTGGCGGGATCCGCCGTCTTTGCCGGCTGCCACCTCTCGGGACTGATGGCCGAGGCATGCACCATTGCCCACGACCTGACGCTGAACGCCGGGTGCGTGGTCGACAACGATCTGCGGCTCAGCCGTGCGCAAGTCGGGGGCAACCTGGATTGCTCGCGACTGGATCTGCGTGGCAGCGGTGAGCCGGGAACACCGCGTCGCCCTCTGGTGGCCGATGGCCTGCGCGTCGGCGGCGATGTGCGGCTTGTCGACGGCTTCCAGGCGGTGGGCGAGGTACGCTTCGGAGGCGCACGCATCGGCGGTGACCTGCACGCCAGTGGTCAGTTCAACGGCAACGCGGTGGCCGAGGGTCGCCGCGGTGCGGCGCTGTCGCTCGACCGCATCATGGTTCAGGGTTCGGTGCGCTTCGACAGCAGCTTCGGCGCGGCCGGATGCGTGGCCATGCGGCGGGCGCGCATCGGCGGTGACCTCGATGCCACCGGCGCCAGTTTCGACTGGCTCGGTGATGCCTCCTGGGAAGACAGTGCCACGCTGGTCCTGGACCGGGCCCACATCCGGGGGGCATTGATTCTGCGCGAGTTGCGCACGCCACTGCTCGGCGCATCGTTCGTCGACGCGCGCGTGGGCACGCTCACGGACGATCGCAGTACCTGGGGCGAGCGGCTGGCACTGGATGGTTTCGACTACAGCCGGTTCGGCGAGGGGGCGCCGCTGGATTCGGTCTTTCGGACAGGCTGGCTCGAGCGGCAGGAGCCGGCCCATCTGAAGGCGCAGTTCCGCATGCAGCCCTGGCGCCGCTTGATCCGCGTGCTGCGTCGCATGGGACACGAGCATCGGGCCGGCAGCATTGCGCTGCGTCGCGAGCGCTGGTTGCGGCGCGTCGGCTGGGTGGGCGCATGGGCACCGCCCGCGTTGCGTTGGCTGCCGCGGGCAGGGCACGCGCTGCTCGGGTTGTTGGCGGGACATGGCTACCGGCCGGGCCGGCTGGTGGCATGGCTGGCAGTGGTGTGGCTGTTGTGCGGCGGCCTGTACTGGGCGGCAAGCGAATCGGCCAGCAGCAGCCATGCCGCGCCGGCCACGGACAGCACCCTCGGCCCGTTCGCCTACTCGCTCGACCGACTGCTGCCGCTGGTGGATCTTGGCCAGGGCACTACGTGGCCCGCAGGCCCAGACTGGACCCATGCGCTGCGCTGGGTTGCCTACTTCGAGTCGGGCTTCGGGTGGATCGCCGCGCTGCTGTTGCTGGCTTCGATCGCCGGCTGGGTCGACCGCGACCGCCAGCGTTGACGCGCTGCGGGCTGCGGGCTGCGGGCTGCGGGCTGCGCCGTCAGGCCGGGTGCGGCGTATCGCCGCCAGACGGTGCTGCAAACAGCGCTCGCCGCGCCAGGGCACGGGCACCCTCGCGCAACTCGACCCGCTTGCCGCGCAGTGCATCCTGCACGGCTCGCGCCGGGAAGCTGTTCAGCGCCCACAGCACATCGGCCGCCACGCGGTGGCGCGGCATGTCCTTGTACAGGCTGCCCAGCGTGCCGAGCATCGCACTGGCCGAGCGTGACAGGTGCAGGTACTCGCCGTGCACCACCAGCCCCAGATGCTGGGTGTTGGACATCAGCTGGCCCAGCATTTGGGCGCGTTGCAGCCAGCCGTCCGGGCCCTCCAGTGCCAGCGTCCAGGCGAACCAGCGGCCCAGTGGACGGATCTGCTTCTTCTGCAGCGTGCGTGCCAGCGCCTCGCGGATCTCGGCGCGGCGCGCCAGCGCGGCCGCCGGGTCGGTGCACAGGGCGATGAGAGCATCGGTCACCGCGTCGGCGTCGGCGGTCAGTGCTCCGCGCAGGTAGCGCCACACGGGCGCCACCTTGCCGGCCAGCTGCACGGTGTTGCCCCAGTCGATCAGGTGCAGCGTGCCGGCGGCGTCGACCATCACGTTGCCGGGGTGCAGGTCGCCGTGCACCTCCTGGTGGATGAACACCTGGCTCAGCACCGCGAACGTGAACTTGCGCGCCAGATCCCGCCGGTAGGCGAGCGCATCGCGCGGCTTGAAGTGCGCGGTGGCGCGCGAGATGTTGACCGCGCCGTCGACGTATTCCATCTCGATGACGCGTTCGGTGGCCGCGTAGACCCGCGGCACGCGCCACACGCCGCCGTGCTGGGTGCGCTGCGCAAAGCGCGCCTGGATGGCGGCCTCACGCTCGAACTGCAGCTCGCCGCGGAAGCCCTCGATGAAACCGTCGATCTGCGCGGTCATCGCCTTCAGGAAGGGCGTCAGCTTGCCGTGCGGTGCCCAGTACTGGCTGGACAGCAACATCAACCCGATGGAGGTCTTGCCCATCAGGAATTCGCGGTCCAGGTTGTGCCGGCCGATCTTCACGACCACCGGCACCAGCCGTTCGACGCCGCCGTCGACCACCGGCTTCTTGGCCAGGTAGACCGAGCCGATCGAGCCCGACTTCAGCGGGTGCTCGGCATCGAAGCCGAAGTAGATGTCCTCGGGCGGCTTGCCGAAGCTGTCGATGATGGCCTGGCGCGCCTCGTCGGCGGTCATCGGCGGCACGTCTTCCTGGAACACCGTCAGCTCGCGCGCCATCTCCTCGGGAAGGAAGTCGGCGGTGGCCGCGGCCACCTGTGCCATCTTGACGAAGAACGGGCCGAACTCGCGCACCATCTTCGCGACGATCTGTGCCTGGCCGCGGAAGTCCTTGGCATCGGTCTGCAGGAAGGGGCGGATGTAGCGCAGCGCGCGGATCTGCCGGCGGATGATCTGCAGGTCGCGGCGCACCACCTGCACGCGCTTGAGCAGCGCGTCGGTACGCTGCTGGTTGGTATAGAAAATGTCCTTCAGCTCGTTGATCACTTCCACCAGCAGCGGCTCGTAGGTGCGCAGCAGCAGCCGGGTGATGTCCAGCCCCAGGTCGGCCAGGCCGCGCAGCTCGGGGTCGGCCATCAGCTCGTGGAAGAAACCCCAGAACTCGTCGACGATCTTCTGCGGCACCGGGATCGGCGAGCGCGCCACCGCCTCGTTGACGACATAGCGGATCAGGTTCTCGGTGCTGCCCTCGTTGGGCAGCATGTTGCGTGCGCGAAGGTAGGTGGTGAAGCGGCGCGTCTGCTCGGTCAGCGGGTGCTGGTAGAGCGCGGTGAAGATGCGGTCCAGCTCGTGGCCGAACTCGGCCACGCCGATGTGCGCCGGCTGCGCCATCAGCCGCGTCAGCGGCATGAAGGCGGCCACGATGCGGCTGGTGGACTCGGGCAGGCGCACCGCCTGCAGTGCCAATGCGCCGGTTCCGCGCAGCAGGCGCAGGCCCTGGCTGCGCAGCAGCTCACGCCGCGCCTGGGCGGCGGCCAGGTCCGCCGCGGGCAGGTTCTTGACGGCCGGCTTGCGACGCGGCTTGCGGCCCGCGGCCCGCGGGCGCGGCGGCGCGGCGGCGGGGCTTGCGGCGCGGCGGCGGCGCGTGGGGGTGGTCTGGGGCACGGTGGGCGGTCGCGGGAGAGGGCAGGAGCGAGGATTTTCGTCGATTGCGGGTCGGGCCCGAGCCCGCCCTGCACGCAGGAAGGTTTGCGCTTCAGCCCGCCTTGGCCGGATAGCTGGCCCCCAGCCCCGCGCGGGCGTCGGACTGGATGCCGTACTGCGGGATCGGGTAGCGCAGGCCGTTCTTAGCCAATGCCTGCATGCCGGCGATGGCCTTGGGCAGGTCGGCCGGTGGCAGCGCCATCAGCAGCTCGTCATCGAGCACGCCGCCGTAACGGCGCTCGGCATAGCAGGGGATCGACAGGCTGGCCTGGCCGGTGGCCAGCGCACGGCCCCAGCTGTCGGCGCAGGACGATTCGCCGACCACGCTCCAGTCGAAGCGTTGATAGCCGGCCCATTGCAGGCCGTTGATCAGTAGGATCATCTGCCCCGGGGTGGCATAGATCAGGCAGATGTCGGGCGGGTCGAGCCGGCCGCTGGCCAGCGGCGACACCGCCATCGCCTTGTAGCGGCCGTGCGGCACCACCGACATGGCGCGCTGGTGCGCGGCCGAATCCTCGACCGTGGCGAACCACACGCCGGCCATGGCCTGGCCGGACAGCCAATCCTCGTCCTGCGGGTGCAGGCCGATGACCGCGCCGCACTGCGCGCCGACCAGGTCCTCGCGCGTGATGCCGACGGTGAAGCCCAGCCGTGCGGACTGCGCGACGATCTGGTCGGTGGTGTGGATGGCGCTGGGCCGGCGGATCTTGGGGATGGCCAGCATGTCCTCGATGCGCTCGAACAGTTTCATGCCGATCGGCGTGGTCTTCAGGCGCAGCAGGCGGTTCAGTTCGTCGACCCGGGCGGGCCAGTCGGTGGAGGTGTCGGGCATCGGTCGTCCTTTGAAAGTGCAATGGCGCTAGGCTACCCGCCCAGCAAAGGACTGTCATGAACAAACAACTGATCGCGCTGGCCTGCCTGGCGGGCGCGGCCATGGTGCGTGCCCAACCCATCGGCGAGGTGGACACGGTCTTCCAGTGGCTCGGGCCGGACCACAAGATCGTGGTCGAGGCCTACGACGACCCCAAGGTCAGCGGTATCACCTGCTATGTGTCGCGCGCCAAGACCGGCGGCATCAAGGGCGGGCTGGGGCTGGCCGAGGACAAGGCCGAGGCCTCGATCGCCTGCCGGCAGGTGGGGCCGATCAGCTTCCCCAAGCCGTTGCCGAAGCAGGAGGACATGTTCACCGAGCGCATCTCGCTGGTGTTCAAGAAGCTGCGCGTGGTGCGCATGGTCGACCCCAAGCGCAACGCGCTGGTCTACCTGACCTATTCCGACCGGGTGATCGAGGGCTCGCCGCAGAACAGCGTGAGCGTGGTGCCGGTGGATGCGGCGTTGAAGATTCCGCTGCGTTAAGCTCATCCCAGGAGGATTGGAAATGCAGCAACGCGGCAAGGCCACGATGGGCAAGGTGGCGAAGGCGGTGGCGGGAGCCGAGGCCATCGAGATCAAGGCCACCCTGCCCGAACACCAGGTGCAGCCGGCGCTCGACAAGTTCAAGCTGAGCGCGGACAACGACGAAGAGCGGCTGATCTACTTCTTCGACACCCCGGCGCTCGATCTGCTGGCGGCCGGGATCATTGCGCGCATGCGCCGCGTCATTGGCGACGAGCATGACAGCACGGTGAAGTTCCGCCCGGTGGACCCGGCGCAGATCGGCACGCGTTGGCGCAAGTACCGCGACTTCAAGATCGAGGTCGATGCCAGCGAAAAGGCGATGGTGAAGTCGGCCTCGTTCTCGATGCCGGTGGACAAGGGTGTGATCAAGCGCGTGGCCGAGGGCAGCAAGTCGATCGAGGCGGTGTTCACGTCCGAGCAGGAGGAGTTCCTGATGACCGTGGCCCAACGCAAGATCGAATTCGGCACGCTGGCTGTGCTGGGGCCGCTGAAAGCGCAGCGCTGGCGCTTCGAGGACCCGGCCTGCCCCTGGCCGCTGACAGCCGAGCTGTGGCGGCGCGAGGACGGCCAGCGGCTGATGGAGGTGTCGATCAAGGCCCCCATCGTGCAGGCGGCGGCGGCCATCGGCGGTTTCATGGCCTACCTGGCCGAGGTGGGTGCCGAGCGCGACACCAGCGAGCAGACCAAGACGCGGTGGGCGCTGGGCTACTACGCCGCCAAGCTCCAGCCGAGCGAGCCGCCGAAGCGCCGGCCCGCGGCAAAGAAGGCCGCCTGAAACAGCGGCGCAAAGCGCCGCTTCTCCGCAGAACCGGCCCTGCCCATGCTGGCATGCTGGGTTCGCGTGTGCGTTTTGTACGTTTGTCACAGGCGCTGGGCACACTCGGGCTTCAACTGACGGCGGCTGCGTGCCGTTGAACCAGGACCGAAACACCGCATCTGCGGCGCATGAGCTTTCTGTACGACATGGATCTGCCTGCACCCCGACGCCTGAGCTGCGGCATCCTGGTCCTGACCGAGCAGCAGGAGCTGCTGCTGTGCCACGTCACAGGCCAGGACCACTGGGACCTGCCCAAGGGCGGCGCACACGAGGGCGAAAGCCCGCTGCAGGCGGCACTGCGCGAAGCCCGCGAGGAGACCGGCCTGGACCTGGCCGCCGAGGCGCTGCGCGAGCTGGGCCGCTTCGACTACCGGCCGAAGAAGGACCTGCACCTGTTCGCGACGCTGATGCCGCGTTTCGACGTGGCCAGCCTGCGTTGCGAAAGCCAGTTCTCGCAGTACGGCACCGGCCTGCGACTGCCCGAGATGGATGGCTACGACTGGGTGCGCTTCGAGCGCGTGGCTGAGCTGTGCACGCCGAAGATGACGGCCGTGCTGCACGGCCGGCTGAACCTGCAACGTGTGCTGGACGAACTGACCAGCGCATCGCTGGTGGCCTGACGCGCGCGGGCGGCCACAATCGGCGCATGCCGAGTGCCGCCCAGACCATCGCCGTCATCGACTTCGAGACCACCGGCATCTCGCCCGGCCAGGGCGCGCGTGCCACCGAGATTGCCGCGGTGCTGGTGCGCGGCGGGCGCATCGTCGACCGCTATGCCAGCCTGATGCACAGCGGGGCCTGGGTGAGTCCCTTCATCGAACAGCTCACCGGCATCAGCAACGCCATGTTGCAGGACGCGCCGCCGGCTGCGCAGGTGATGCGCGAGGTCTGCCGCTTCACGCAGGGCCTGCCGCTGGTGGCCCACAACGCCGCCTTCGACCGCGGCTTCTGGCATGCCGAGGCGCAGCGCGCCGGTCTGGCAGCCGACCCCGCGCACGAGTTCGCCTGCACCGTGCTGCTGTCGCGGCGGCTGTACCCGCGCGCTCCCAACCACCGCCTGGGCACGCTGGCCGTGCTGCACCAGTTGCCCGCCTCAGGCCGCGCCCACCGCGCGCTGGCTGACGCCGAAGTCACCGCCCATCTGCTGCTGCAGATACAGCACGATGTGAGCGAACGCTTCGGCGAAGAGCTTGGCATGCAGAAGGTGGACCACGGCCTGCTGATGGCACTGCAACGCGGCGATGCGCGCGCCCTGGGGCGCTGCCTGGCGCGTTACGGGCGTGCCGAGGCCACCGCGCCGTAACGCGCCAGCAGCGCATCGCGGCGCTTCGGGCAGACGTTGATGCGGCTGAAATCGCCACGGATGTGCGGCAGCGCCAGCAGCCGCGGGTCCATCACCTTGAACCACAGGCTCGGCACGTAGGCCAGCGGGAACATGCCGAAGTAGCCGCTGGGCAGCTGCGGCAGGTCGGGGAAATGGCGCAGACTCTGGTAGCGGCGCGCCGCGTTGGCATGGTGGTCGCTGTGCCGCTCGAGCTGGAACAGCACCAGGTTGGTGTAGGTGTGGTTGGCGTTCCACGAGTGGTGCGGCTGGCAGCGCTCGTACTGGCCGTCAGGCCCTTTTTGCCGCAGCAGGCCATAGTGCTCGACATAGTTGGCACTGGTCAGCTGCCACCAGGCGACGACGTTGTGGATCGCCAGGAACAGCACCATCGGCCAGCCGAAGAACCCGACCAGCGTGCCCTGCACCGCCAGCGTGATGGCGTAGCTTTGCAGCATTTCGTTGTGCGGGCTCCAGGGGCTGCGGCCTTCGCGCCGCAGGCGCTCGGCTTCCAGCGCCCAGGCACGCCGGATGCCACCGGGCAGCTCGCGCAGCGCGAAGCGGTAGATGCTCTCGCCCATGCGCGCGCTGGCGTGGTCCTCGGGCGTGGCGACGAAGCGGTGGTGGCCGCGGTTGTGCTCGATGCGGAAATGGCCGTAGGCGGGCACCGCCAGCACCAGCTTGGCCAGCCAGACTTCAAGCCCGGTGTGCTTGTGCCCGAGCTCGTGGCCGGTGTTGATGCCCAGTCCCGAGGTGGTGCCGGCCACATAGGCCAGCACCAGGAAGGCCCACGGCGGCAGGTCCTGCGTGCCGGCCCAGACGGCGCAGCCGATCAGCGCCAGGAAGTGCAGCGGCACCACCGCATAGGTCAGCCAGCGGTAATAGGGGTCGGCTTCGAGCTGCGGCACGACGGCCTCGGGCGGGTTGCTCTGGTCCTCGCCCAGCCAGGCATCGAGGACGGGGCCGCCGATGTAGCCGATGATCAGCGGCAGCACCAGCCACAGCGGGTTGCCGCTGAAGGCATGTCCGGCGATGCCGGTGAAGGGGATCAGCGGGTAGATCACCGACGAGGCCCAAAGCCAGCGCTTGCGATCGCGGTAGCTGACGCTGCGGCCCGAGGCGTCGGTGGCGGTGAAGGTGGGGTTCAGCACGGGTGCTCCACTAGCTTATCGGCCAGCGGTTCTAATGGCCAGGCGGTCCACGTTGGGTTGCGCCGCCATCTTCCGATCCAGCGTCAGCGTGCTCAGTTCATCGCTGCCGTACTGCAGGGCAGTCAGGCGATCCAGCAAACCGCAGCCGCGGCTGCTGGCCAGCGCGTCCAGCACCTCATCGCCGCCGAAGGGGGCCACCAGGCCGCTGGTCAGCACGCTGCGCAGCGCGGCCTTCGCATCTGGCTTGCTGACGGCGTAATGGTGCTGCAATGCGACGTAGGCTTCTCCAATGACCATGTGGCTGGCGAACAGCGCCACGTGCTCGACTTCCACCAGATGCGTCAGTGCGGCAACGACGCGGTCGAAATCCTGTGCCGGCTCGCCGGTGGCCAGTCGCACCAGGATGGATGTATCAATCCCGCAGCGCCGGGGCATGCGCCTGCTCGCGGAAGCTGTGGATGTCGAAGGTGGGTGCGACCTGGTTCAACTTGCCGCGCAGCGGCGCGAGGCGGCTCGCGTCCACGCGCTTTGCCCGGAGCAGGAAACCGTCCGGGCTGGGTTGCAGTTCCAGGCGGTCTCCAGGCTTGACGCCCAGCGCATCCAGCACATGGGCAGGAAAGGTGACTTGCCGCTTGGACGTGATGGTGATGAGCATGATGGAAAGGCCTCCTTACCTGTCGGCCGGATTGTAAGGCGAATGTGTCCGCCGCCGCGGGCCTTCAGCCTGCAGCCGCTCGGCCTGCGCCTTGCCCTCGGGCCGTTTGCCCAGGATGATCATGCCCAGCACCTCGTCCTCGGTCACGTCACGGGTGTTGTAGGTGCCGACCATCTTGCCGTTCTTCATCACCGCCAGCCGGTCGGACAGCGAGAACACGTCGTGCATGTCGTGGCTGATGAGGAAGATGCCCACGCCTTCGGCCTTGAGCTGCAGGATCAGCTCGCCGACCATGCGCGTTTCTTCCGGCCCGAGCGCAGCGCAGGGTTCGTCCATGATCAGGATGCGGGCGTTGAAGTACAGCGCGCGCGAGATGGCCACGGTCTGCCGCTGCCCGCCCGACAGCCGCCGCACCGGGACGCGGAAGTTCTTGAAGTTCTTGTTCAGCCGCGCGAACACCTTGCGCGCGTCGGCGTCCATGCGCAGGTCGTCCAGCGTGCGCCACGGCGTCAGCAGCTCGCGGCCGAGGAACAGGTTGGCCACCGCGTCCAGGTTGTCGGCCAGCGCCAGCGTCTGGTAGATGGTCTCGATGCCCAGCTCCTGGGCATCGGCCGGCGAGCGGATGTGCGCCTTCTCGCCGCGGATCAGCACTTCGCCCGCATCGATCGGGTAGGCCCCGGCCAGCATCTTCATCAGCGTGGACTTGCCGGCGCCGTTGTGGCCCAGCAGCGCCACCACTTCGCCGGGGTGCAGGTTGACGCTGGCGTCATCGACGGCACGCACGCCGCCGAAGGCCTTGTGGATGTTCTTCAGCGCGACCAGCGGTGCGGTCATTGCTCGCCCGTCCATTTGCGGTACAGCACGTCGAACACCACCGCGGCGATCAGCACCTGGCCGATGATGACCATGCGCTTGCCGATCGACACATCGAGCAGCAGCATGCCGCTGTCCAGCGACTGCATGATCAGTGCGCCCAGCACCGAGCCCAGGATCGAGCCGGCGCCGCCGGCCAGCGCGGTGCCGCCGATGACGGCCGCGGCAATGACGTACAGCTCCATGCCGGTGCCCAGCGAATTGGTGCCGGCATTCAGTCGCGCGATCGAGACCACCGCGGCAATGGTGATCAGCACGCCGAGCAGCACGAACAGCATCAGCGTCACGCGCCGCACCGGGATGCCGACCAGCGCCGCCGCATCCGGGTTGCCGCCCATGGCAAAGACATAGCGGCCAAATCGGGTGCGGTGCACGATGAAGGACAAGGCGATGGCCACCGCGGCCCAGATCAGCACGGGGATCGGGATGCCCTGCGGCGCATCCTTGTTGGGGATCTGGTAGCTGTTCATCGCCGCGGCGAAGCCCAGCACGATCAGCACGGGCACGGCCAGCACCGCCAGGTCCAGCCACAGCGGGTTGCCCTGCACGCCGAAGCGCTGCTGGTTGCGCCGCTTGCTAAGCAGCGCCCAGGTCAGGGCCGCGCACATCAGGCCGGCCAGCACCCAGCTGGCCGTCACGCCGATGCCGCCGTCGTAGCCGCCGCCCAGGCGCTGGAAGAACTCGTCGTTGACCGGCTGGGTCTTGCCGTCGGCGACGAGAAAGGCGGCACCGCGAAAGCTCATCAGCCCGCCGAGCGTGACCACGAAGGACGGCACGCCCAGCACCGCGGTCAGCGCGCCCTGGTACAGCGACACGGCGATGGCCACGGCCAGCCCGGCCAGCGCGGCGGCGGGCCAGCTCCAGCCGCCGGTGTACATGAGGTAGGCGACGAGCACGCCGACGAAGCCCATCACCGAGCCCACCGACAGGTCGATGTGGCGTGCCACGATGATCAGCACCACCACGGTGGCGACGATGCCGACCACCGCCGTCTGTTGGGCGATGTTGTACAGGTTCTCCGGCGACAGGAAGATGCCGCCGGAGAGCACGTTGAAGATCAGCGCGATGCCGACCAGCACCGCGCCCATCAGCACCAGGCGCCAGTCGATCTGCGCCTGGCGCAGGGCCTGGAGGGCGCCGCTCATGGGCTCAGCGCGCGGCGCTTACTTGCAGGCCGCTGGCGCCTTGTCGGCGGCCACGCCCTTGCACAGGTCGTCCTTCTTGATCCAGCCGGCCTTGACCACCGTGTCCAGGTTGTCCTTGGTGATGGCCACCGGCTTGAGGAACTGCGAGTCGAGCGCGATCTTCTTCTCGCCGCCGCTCCAAGACACGGCACCCGGCACCTTCTTGCCCGCGCCCAGCGCCACCGCGGCATTGGCGGCCTCGCGGCCCAGGTCGCGCGCGTCCTTCCACACCGACACGGTCTGCGTGCCCAGCGCCACGCGGTTCAGCGCCGCATGGTCGCCGTCCTGGCCGGACACCGGCACGCCCTTCAGCCCCTTCGCGGTGAGCGCGGCCACCACGCCGCCGGCGGTGCCGTCGTTGCTGGCCACCACCGCGTCGACCTTGCCGGCGTTCTTGGTAAGGATCTGCTCCATGTTCTTCTGCGCCACCTCGGGCTTCCAGCCTTCGGTGTACTCCTCGCCGACGATCTTGATGGCGCCGCTCTTGATGGCCGCGGCCAGCACTTCGCCCTGGCCTTCGCGCAGGAAGTTGGCATTGGGATCGGTGGGCGAGCCCTTGATCATCACGTAGTTGCCCTTGGGCTGCACCTTCAGCACGGCAGCGGCCTGCATGCGGCCGACCTCCTTGTTGTCGAAGGTAATGTAGAAGACCCCCAGCGCCTCGATCAGGCGGTCGTAGGCGATGACCGGGATCTTCTGCTTGGTGGCCTTGTTCACCGCCGGCAGGATGGCGTCCTTGTCCATCGCCAGCACGATCAGCACCTTGGCGCCCTTGGAGATCAGCCCGTCGATGTCGGCCAGCTGCTTTTCCGCCGAGCCGCCGGCGTCGGCGCTGACGTACTTGGCACCGGCCTTTTCCAGGGCAGCCTTCATCGCCGCCTCGTCGGTCTTCCAGCGCTCTTCCTGGAAGTTGGACCAACTGACGCCGACGACGGTCTGCGCCATCGCGCCAATGGCGGCCAAGCCCAGGACGAGGGCCGAAAGGGTATGTCTGATAGCCATCCGTGTCTCCTGATGTGGTTGGTGCGGGCGGGAGCGACTATGGCCCGGGGCGGGCGGCAAATGTATTAGGGTCTGCCTCTGGCCGGCCGGCCGGCCGGCCGGGCGGCGACTCTGGCACCATCGGCCGCATGTCCACCGACGATGACCCGACCCACGCTGCCGCCGTCGGGCGCTTCCTGGCCGCCTGTGCGCGGGCGTTGCAGGCGCAGCGTTTCGACAAGCTGCTGCTCGCCGGCTACCGCGGGCCCGAGGCCGACCTGAAGCGCGTGACGGTGCGCGCCCTCATGCTGCGCGGCCGGCCGCAGTTGAGCTTCGTGTACAGCCACGAGCAGCGCGACCTGACGAAGAACCTGCCGCTGGACGAGGGCCTGGCCGAGCTGCCGGCGCTGCTGGGGCCGGCCGGCTTTGCCAACGCGCACCTGCACACGCAGGACGAGGAGCTGCAGCTGGCGCTCAGCCGCAAGGGCCGCTGGAGCCTTCGCGCCGGCCGCCCCACAGCCACTGCGCCTGCCGCGCCGGCCGAGCACAACCGCGAAAAGCACCGGCTGCTGACGCTGGACCGGCCCTTCCTGGCTGCGCTGGGCGTGGCCGATGCGCAGCAGCGGCTGGTGCCGGCGATGGCGCGCAAGTGGAAGCAGATCAACCGCTTCCTGGAAGTGATCGGTGCGGCGCTGGCGGCATCGCCGCTGGCCGCGCAGCAGCACATCGAGGTGCTGGATTTCGGCTCGGGCAAGGGCTATCTGACCTTCGCGCTGCACGACCACCTGCGCCATGCGCTGGGTCGCGACGCGCAGGTCACCGGTGTCGAGTTGCGCCCCGACATGGTCGAGCTGTGCAACGGCATCGCCCAGCGGCTCGGCCTGCAGGGCCTGCGCTTCGGCCAGGGCGACGTGAGCAGCTATGCCCCGCGCGCGGTGGACGTGATGATCGCGCTGCATGCCTGCGACACGGCCACCGATCATGCCATCCACATGGGCATCCGCGGCGGCGCGTCGATCATCTGCTGCGCGCCCTGCTGCCACAAGCAGCTGCGTCCGCAGCTGCTGCAGCCGCACCCGCTGCGGCCGATCCTGCAGCATGGCGTGCACCTGGGCCAGGAGGCCGAGATGCTGACCGACGGCCTGCGCGCGCTGCTGCTCGACGCCTGCGGCTACGACACGCAGGTCTTCGAGTTCGTGTCGCTGGAGCACACCGCCAAGAACAAGATGATCCTGGCGGTGAAGCGTGCGCAGCCGGCGGCGAAGGACAAGCTGCTGGAGCAGGTGCGCGAGGTGAAGGCCTTCTACGGCATCCGCGAGCAATGTCTGGAGACGCTGCTCAGGGCCGATGCCCTGCTCTAGTCGAAGGGCTTCATGAAGGCGATGCAGGCGCCCTGCGGATCGACCAATGCGGCGAAGCGGCCGACGTTGGGGATGTCGTTGGGCTGCACGATGATCTGCGCGCCCAGGCTCGTGGCCTTGGCCGCCGTGGCATCGCAGTCGGCCACGGCCACGTAGGGCATCCACAGCGGCGGCGTGTCGGGCATCGGCGCGCGCATCAAGCCGCCGCGCATGGCGTTGCCCATCTTCAGCAGGTAGTAGCTGCCCTGCGGGCCCATGTCCATGGTGTCGTGGGTGTAGCCGAAGACGCCTTCGTAGAAGGCCAGCGCCTTCTTCTCGTCGGGTGACATCAGTTCGTTCCAGTGCCAGTCGCCGACCGGTGTCTTCGCTGCGTCGGCGCGGTCGCCTTGCGCGCTTGTCCAGATGGAGAAGACCGCGCCGGTGGGGTCGGCCAGCGCGGCGCCGCGGCCCACCGGTGGGAAGTCGGTGGGCGGCATCAGCGTAGTGCCGCCGGCGGCCAGCGCCGCGGCATGCGACACGTTGACATCGCGCACCGACAGGTACGACATCCACATCGCCGGTGCGCCGGCCGGTGCGCTGCGGAATCCGCCGATGCCGTCGCTGCCGTTCATGATCAGCGGATAGGGCTCGGGCCCGCCCATCGGCACCGCCTCGGTGTGCCAGCCGAACAGCGCGTCGTAGAACTTGCGCGCGGCGGCGGTGTCGCCCGACATGTGCTCGAACCAGACGAACTTGCCGTACAGATGGCTCATGGTGCTCCTTCGGTGGGTGGGGTGGGGTCGGTGCGGATGAAGCTGTCGCGTTGGCGCAGCACGGCCTGGGCGCGGCGCACGTTGGGCACGGCCGACAGCAATGCCGGGCCTTCGGGCATGCGCTCCACGTAGGCCAGGATCGGAGCGACGAACAGGTCGGCCATCGACAGCGCACCGCCAGCCAGCCAGTCGCCGCTGCCATAGGCCCGGTCGAGCGCGGCCAGCTGCGCCGGCATGTCCGTCAAGGCGCCATCGATCACCGCGCGGTCGGGCTGTCCATCCGCACCGCGCGGGAATATGTACTGCAGTACGTAGCGCCGCACCATGCAGTCGTACAGGTAGGCGTTGGTGGCGCTAACCCACTGCTCGCACTGCGCGCGGACCAGCGGTGTGCCCGGCAGCAATGTCGCGGCGCTGCCGAAGCTTTCGTCCAGGTAGCGCACGATGGCGCTGGTCTCGAACAGCGCGATTTCGCCGTCGCGCAAGGCCGGGATGCGACCGAAGGGATGCACCGCCAGCACCTCGGGCGAATGTGGCGCGCAGGGCTGCAGCGTGTAGGCCAGGCCCTTTTCCGCCAATGCCATGCGCGCGCTGCGGGTGTAGCTGCTGCGTGGGTCGCCCAGCAGCGTCAGCGTGGCGGCGCTGCCGCGCTCGTCCAGCGCATCGACCAGCCGGTTCAGCGTCGAGCGCCAGCCGGCCACGTGGGACTCGCGGGCCGCGGCGCCCGGGAAGCCGCTGTGCTGCAGGCGCAGCTCGGTACCGCCGTCGCGCTCCAGGAAGTCGACCTCGACCAGCGTCGCGACGCCGGCCATCGGCGAGTTCTCGCCCTGCCAGGCCCAGGTATAGACCAGGCGCTGCGGCCGATTCACCTCGCGGTACACGCCGCCGACCACGTAGCTCGAACCGTCGCGCGCGCGCATCTGCAATTGCCATTGCCCGCCGGCGCGCGCATCGCTGCGGCTGTGCGGCACGCTCAGCCCACGCGGGCAATGCCACTGGCGCAGCATGGCTTCGTCGGTGAAGGCGTCGAAGACCTTCTCGCGCGGCGCGCGGATGAAGCGTGTCTGCTGCAGTTCGAAGTGTTCGGGCGCGTTCATTTCGGTGTTCTCCTGCGCGAGGGTCGGCGTGGCGTCTGGGCGTGGCGCGATTCGACCAGCTCGGCCAGGCGGTCGAGGCTGCCCTGCCAGTGCGCGGTGTAGTGCTGCAGCCAGTCGTGCGCCTGCTGCAGCGGCGGTGTGCGCAGCCGGCACAGCCGCCAGCGCGCATCGACTTCGCGGCTGATCAGCCCGGCGCTTTCCAGCACGCGCAGGTGGCGCGAGATGGCCGGCGCCGAGATGTCGAAGGGCTGCGACAGCTCGCCGACATGGGTGTCACCCTGCGCCAGGCGGGCCAAGATGGCGCGGCGCGTCGGGTCGGCCAGCGCGGAAAAGGTGGTGGACAGCGAATCCATGTCTTCATTTAACGCGTTGGTTAAATGAAAGTCAATGCGGCTCCGCTCAGCTTCTAGGGAGGTCGGCTGTGCCGTCCTGCACCAGCGCGTCGCGCCGTGCCAGCGCCGGGAACCAGCGCCACCACAGCGCAGCCACCAGCAGCGTGCCCGCACCGCCCAGCACCACCGAACCCACCGGCCCCAGCCAGGCGGCGGTGGCGCCGGATTCGAACTCACCCAATTGGTTGGATGCACCGATGAACACCGAAGCCACCGCGCTGACCCGCCCGCGCATCTCGTCGGGCGTTTCCAGCTGGATCATGGTCTGGCGCACGACGATGCTGACCATGTCGGCCGCCCCGGTGATGCACAGCGCCGCCAGCGACAGCAGGAAATTCGTCGACAGCCCGAAGACCAGCGTGGCCGCCCCGAACACTGCGATGGCGGCAAAGAGCTTGGGCCCTGCACTACGCGCGATCGGCCAGCGCGTCAGCGCCACCGACATCGCCAGCGCGCCCAGCGCCGGCGCGCTGCGCAGCAGGCCCAGCCCCCAGGGGCCGACGTGCAGGATGTCCTTGGCGAACATCGGCAGCAGCGCCACCGCGCCGCCCAGCAGCACCGCGAACAGATCCAGCGAGATGGCGCCCAGCACCACCTTGTTCTGCTGCACGTAGCGCACACCGGCCAGCAGCGTGTCCAGGCTGAGCGGCTCGCCCGGCGGCGGGTCGGCATGGTGGATACGCAGGCACAGCATCGATGCCACGGCGAACAGCGCGGCACACAGGCCATAGACCGCAGATGCGCCCGCCACGTAGAAGAAGCCGCCCAGCGCCGGGCCGGCGATGATGGCGCCCTGCAGCCCGGCCGAAGAAAAAGCCATGGCCCGAGGCAGCAATACTGCGGGCACCAGCAACGGCACCAGCGCCTGCTGCGCCGGCATCTGGAAGGCGCGCACCGCGCCCAGCACCACCGACAGCGCCAGCAGCAGCGTGCGCTGCGACAGGCCGTCGAAGGGCGCGGCAGCCAGCAGCAAGGCCACCAGCCCCTGCGCCGCCACGCACAGCGCGACGATGCGCGCGCGGTGGTGGCGGTCGACCACGTGGCCGGCTACCAGCACCAGGGCCAGCGCGGGCAGGAACTGCAGCAGGCCCACCAGCCCCAGGTCCCAGGCCGAACCGGTCAGGTCGTACATCTGCCATCCGATGGCCACCAGCATCATCTGGCTTGCCGCCACGCCGGCCAGCCGCGCCCACCACAGGCGCATGAAGTCGGGGCAGGCCAGCAGTTCGCGGGTGGACATGGCCCGATCATCGCCTGCGCTGCTCCGGCGAAAGCCCTGAAGTTGATGAAACGCAATAAGAATGGTTCGCATTGTGATTAGAATGCGGGCAGAACTGAACTTCGAACCCCCTGCCATGACACCCACGCACCAACCCAAGGGACTGATCCTGGCCGCGCTGCTGGCCGGTACCGCGTTCGGCATCGGCGCGCAGGACAAGGCACTGAACCTGTACTCTGCGCGCCACTACCAGACCGACGAGGCGCTGTACGCCAACTTCACCAAGGCCACCGGCATCCGGATCAACCGCATCGATGCCGACGACGCGGGTGTCGTGACGCGGCTGCAGGCCGAAGGCTCGGCCAGCCCGGCCGATGTGGTGCTGCTGGTCGATGCCGCGCGCCTGACCAAGGCCGACGCCGATGGCCTGTTCCAGCCAGTCAATTCGACCGTGCTGCAGGCGCGCATTCCGGCGCACTTGCGTGACGCCAGCGACGGCGGCGGCCCGGCGTGGTTCGGATTCTCGACTCGGGCGCGCGTGATCGTCTACAACAAGGCGACGGTGCAGCGCGCCGACGTCGACACCTACGAAGAGCTGGCGGACCCGAAGAACAAGGGCAAGGTGTGCACTCGCTCCGGCTCACATCCTTACAATCTCACGCTCTTCGGCGCAATGCTTCAGCACCTGGGGGCGGCGCCGACCGAGGCCTGGCTGAAGGGCGTGGTGGCCAACATGGCGCGTCCGCCGAAGGGCGGAGACACCGACCAGATCAAGGCAGTGGCCTCGGGCGAATGCGCGATCGCGCTGACCAACAGCTACTACCTGGCGCGACTGATGCGCTCGACCAAGCCCGAGGACGTGGAAACCCTGTCCAAGGTGGCAATGGTCTTTCCCAACCAGCAGAGCTGGGGCACGCATGTCAACGTCGCCGGCGGCGCGGTGGCCAGGCATGCCAAGAACCGCGCCGAGGCGGTGGCTTTCCTGGAGTACCTGGCAGGCGATGAGGCGCAGCTGTACTTCGCCAACGGGAACAACGAATGGCCTGCGGTGCCGACCGTGAAGATCAGCGGCAACCCGGCCCTGGAGGCAATGGGCCCCTTCAGGGCCGACAACCTGCCCATCGCGCAGGCGGGCAGGAACCAGGCGCAGGTGCAGCAGATGCTGGACCGCGTCGGCTACAAGTAGCCCGGCTGCCGCCGCCAAAGGTCGTGCCGAGTCATGACGGCGCGGCCGTTCTCATTCGGTACATGCCCCAGCCTTCCATCGACAGCACCGCCTCGCGCTGCTGGTTGAAGACTTCCCAGCGCGACTGCACCAACCCGACACCGGGGCGGCTGTTCATCGGGCGCGCGGCCAGCACGGTCAGTCGCATGCTCAGCGTGTCGCCGGGGAACACGGGCTTGAGCCAGCGCAGGTTGTCGATGCCGGGCGAGCCCAGGCTGGACGATTCGAGCACGTAGGCATCGCACATCATGCGCATGGCCATGGCGCAGGTGTGCCAGCCACTGACCGCGAGCCGGCCGAACAGCGACGTCGCGGCGGCCTCGTCGTCCAGATGGAAGGGCTGCGGGTCGAAGTCGCGCGCGAAGGCCAGCGCAGCCTCGCGCGTGACCGGCATGGCGCCGAAATCGCGCACCGAGCCGACGACGAAGTCCTCCCAGTAGTGGCGGATCGTGTGCTGCGAGGCTCGCTCGGGGCGGTCGGTCATGGGCGGATTCCTGATCGGAGGCGGCCAGCATATCGTGACCCTGACTATTGCCCTGCCGCCGGCGCAGCAGACACAAGCGGCGAGAATGCGGCCATCGCGTCACCAGCCCTGACCCATCATGACCGTCCTCATCCTCGGCCTGATCCTCTTCCTGGGCGTGCACTCGGTGCGCATCTTTGCCGAGGGCTGGCGCACGGCGCAGATCGCGCGGCGCGGCGAAGGCGCGTGGAAGGGACTTTATTCGCTGGCTTCGATCATCGGCTTCGGGCTGATCATCTGGGGCTATGGCCTGGCGCGCGCCGAACCGACGGTGCTGTGGGTGCCGCAGCTGTGGGCGCGGCACCTGGCCTCGCTGCTGATGCTGTTTGCCTTCATCCTGCTGGCCGCGGCCTATGTGCCGCGCAATGGCATCAAGGCCTGGGTGCACCACCCGATGGTGCTGGGCGTGAAGGTCTGGGCGCTGGCCCATCTGCTGGCCAACCACACGCTGGCCGACCTGCTGCTGTTCGGCAGCTTCCTGCTGTGGGCGGTGCTGGACTTCCGCGCCGCGCGCCAGCGCGACCGCGCCGGCCAGGTGCGCTACCCGGCCGGCACGCTGGGCGGCACGCTCGGGGCGGTGGTCGGCGGCCTGGTGGCCTGGGCCGTGTTCGCCTTCTGGGCGCACGGCTGGCTGTTCGGCGTGACGCCTTTCGGCCGCTGAGGCTCAGCCCGCCAGCACCGCCACCGCGTCGATCTCGACCTTGAAGCCGCCGGGAAAGGCGGCCACCGGCACGATGGCGCGGGCCGGCTTGTGCGCGCCGAAGAACTCGGCATAGATCGGGTTGACGACCGGCCAGCCGTCGGGATCGGCCAGGTAGACCGTGACCTTCGCCACCTGCTGCAGCGTGGCGCCGCCGGCTTCGAGCACCGCGCGCAGGTTGGCCAGGCATTGCCGGGTCTGCGTGGCCAGGTCGGCGTCGGGCGCCAACGCAATCTGCCCCGACACGAACAGCAGGTTGCCGGCACGGATGGCCGGGCTGTACGGGCCCTTGGTCGGCGCGGCGCCGGCCGGGGCGATGCTGTGCAGCGCTGTCATGCGTTGACGTTCACCACCAGCCGGCCGCGCACCTTGCCGGCCAGGATGTCGGCACCGGCTGCGATGGCGCCGGCCAGCGGGATTTCGTGCACCAGGCTGTCGAGTTTGCGCAGGTCCAGGTCCTGCGCCAGACGCGCCCAGGCCTGCTCGCGCAGCGCCTTGGGCGCCATCACGCTGTCGATGCCATAGAGCGTGATGCCGCGCAGGATGAAAGGCGCCACGCTGCCGGGGAAGTCCATGCCCTGCGCCAAGCCGCAGGCCGCCACCGCGCCGCGATACCGGGTGCCGGCGCAGGCGTTGGCCAGCGTGTGGCTGCCTACCGAATCGACCACACCGGCCCAGCGTTCCTTGGCCAGCGGCTTGCCTGGCGAGGACAACTCGGCGCGGTCGATGACCTCGGCCGCGCCCAGCGCCTTCAAGGCTTCGGCTTCGTTGACGCGACCGGTGGAGGCGATGACGCGAAAGCCCAGCTTCGACAGCAGCGCCACCGCCACGCTGCCCACGCCGCCGTTGGCGCCGGTGACCAGGATGTCGCAGCTGTCGGGCTTGAGGCCGTGCCCCTGCAGCGCCATCACGCACAGCATCGCTGTGTAGCCGGCCGTGCCGATGGCCATGGCCTGGCGCGTCGTCAGGCCGGCAGGCAGCGCCACCAGCCAGTCGCCGCGCACGCGGGCGCGTTGCGCCAACCCGCCGGAGTGGGTTTCGCCCACGCCCCAGCCGTTGAGCACCACCTTGTCGCCGGCCTTCCACGCGGCGTGGCTGCTGGACTCCACCGTGCCCGCGAAGTCGATGCCGGCGACCAGCGGGAACTTGCGCACCACCGGCGACTTGCCGGTGATGGCCAGTCCGTCCTTGTAGTTGATGGTGGAGTAGTCGACGCGCACCGTGACGTCGCCCTCGGGCAGGTTGTCCTCGTCGAGCGTTTTGATGCTGGCGCCGTAGCCGGCTTCGTTCTTGTCGATCACCAGGGCCTGGTACATGCCGTCTCCTTGAATGCGAAGCCGCAAAGTATGGCATCGCGGCTATGCTGTGAGCCGATCCCAACACCGTAGGAACCGAAGCATGAAGACCCGCGCCGCCGTGGCCTGGACAGTGAATCAGCCACTGAGCATCGAAGAGGTCGATCTGCAAGGCCCGCGTTCCGGCGAGGTGCTGGTCGAGATCAAGGCCACCGGCATCTGCCACACCGACCTGTACACGCTGTCGGGCGCCGATTCGGAAGGGCTGTTCCCGTCGATCCTGGGCCACGAAGGCGCCGGCATCGTGCTCGACGTGGGCGCGGGCGTCACGTCGTTGAAGCCCGGCGACCACGTGATCCCGCTGTACACGCCTGAATGCCGGCAGTGCAAGAGCTGCCTGTCGCGCAAGACCAACCTGTGCACGGCGATCCGCGGCACCCAGGGCAAGGGACTGATGCCGGATTCGACCACTCGCTTCAGCAAGGGCGGCAAGCCGCTGTTCCACTACATGGGCACCAGCACCTTCAGCAACCACATTGTCGTGCCCGAGATCGCCCTGGCGAAGATCCGCGAGGACGCGCCCTTCGACAAGGTCTGCTACATCGGCTGCGGCGTGACCACCGGCGTCGGCGCGGTGCTGTTCACCGCGCAGGTGGAGCCCGGCGCCAACGTGGTGGTGTTCGGGCTGGGCGGCATCGGGCTGAACGTGATCCAGGGCGCCAAGATGGTCGGTGCCGACAAGATCATCGGCATCGACCTGAATCCAGGCCGCGAAGCCATGGGTCGCAAGTTCGGCATGACCCACTTCGTCAATCCGTTGGAGCATGAAAACCTGGTCGACCACCTGGTGCAGCTGACGGGCGGCGGCGCCGACTACAGCTTCGAGTGCATCGGCAACACCACCACCATGCGCCAGGCGCTGGAATGCTGCCACCGCGGCTGGGGCAAGAGCGTGATCATCGGCGTGGCCGAGGCCGGCAAGGAGATCAGCACGCGCCCGTTCCAGCTGGTCACCGGCCGGGTGTGGATGGGCAGCGCCTTCGGCGGCGCGCGCGGCCGCACCGACGTGCCGAAGATCGTCGACTGGTACATGGACGGCAAGATCAACATCGACGACCTGATCACGCATCAGCTGTCACTCGAACGCATCAACGAGGGTTTCGAGTTGATGAAGCGCGGGGAGTCGATCCGGTCGGTGGTGATCTACTGAGACCTCCAGCGGTGCTGGCCGCGCGCCGGCTCGTTGTACTCATCCGGGCGCCAACGAGCTGTCGATCGACATGAGCCGTGTCGAAGGTGCCGCCGCCATTGCCGATGCCCGAGTCAGTTGTGATCGCCCTGGCGTCTGCGGGCTGATTGCTCGAACTGGCAATTGCGGCCGCAAGTGGACCGTCGATCAGGCCGATGCGGATCGGCTACTGGCCGGTGAGGAAGGTGACCCGGCACGTGGCGCCTGCTCGGGACGAGGTGTTCCACTTGCTACGATTGCCTGAAACAGATCCGAGGAGCGACGATGAACTTCAGCACGTGGGCGATCTTGGTGGTCGTGGCCGCTCTGGCTGTGGTCGCGCTGTTGAACTGGCCGGCACTCAGCGCCGTGACGACGCTGTCGCTCGGCGTAGCGCAAGTGCAGGCCCCGTTGGGTCTGGTGGTGCTGGCATTCACCGCCGTGCTGGGCCTGCTGTTCATCGTGCATATCGTCATGCAGCAGGCAGGTGCGGTTGCGGAGGGTCGACTCCACGCCAAGGAACTGGCCGCGCAGCGCGAGCTTGCCGACCGTGCAGAAGCCTCGCGCTTCAGCGAACTGCGCGCCTACCTCGACGGTGAACTGCGCCGCATCGAAACACAGGCTGCCGAGCAACGCGGTGGCCTCGTGAAGCACATCGACGGCCTGCAAGGCAGCCTGCAAGCCAAGATCGAGCAGGAGGCGCGTTCGCTGTCGGCCTACATCGGTGAGGTCGACGACAAGCTCGATCGCCTGCAACTGCCACGTTGATCCGGCGGATATTGCGGTCGACCGAGGCACGCTGCTGCTGGCAACTTGCGGTCGCCGGCTGAATGCAACTCAGCCCATCCTTTTGCGTCCGGCAATGTGACATATGCACCCTCGATCGATTGCGTCGCCCCCGACCGATGCCCTGGTCACTGCAGCGACGAGCGGTGCCAATGTGCTGCCTCGCGCTGCCCCTGCGCAGTGGATCAAGAGCCCGGCCTGGGACCTCGTCTGGATCCTGAACACGCTGTGGCTCGCTCCGCTGGTCGTCTTGCTGGGGTCGGGCAATGACGACGTTCGCGCCACTCCGGTGGAGACGCTGTTTTTCGTCCTGGCGGTGCCTTTGTGGTTCGGCCACCGCATCTCGTCGGCTTGGTTGGCCTACGCGACGCCTGCCTACCGCCCATTGCTCGCGACGCAGCGACTGCGTTTCGTCGTGGCGCCTTTGGCCATCGCCGTCGCCTGCTTCGCTGTGCTGCTCGCACCCGAGAGCGTGCTGCCGATGCCGCTGGCCGAGCGCGTGGTCTGGCTCGCCATCCTCGACTACCTGCTGGTGAGTTACCACTTCGCCGCGCAGCACTTCGGGCTGCTCAGCCTGTACCGCGCGCGAGCCGGACGAGCGTCGGATGCTGCCGAACGGCGGCTCGATCGCTGGTTCGCACTCCTCGTGGGTGGCGGGCTCGTGGTGCTGGCGAACGCCCTGGCCGGATCGATCGCCTTCCAGGACCGCTGGATCGACCCACTGCTGGGAGCAGGTGTATCCGACACGTTCGCACGTACCTTGCGCGATGGCAGCAGCATCCTCATCGTGATCATGACCGTGCTGGTGCTGCGTGGCGAACTTCGCTCGCAGCGCCCCTCCGTGCCGCGCGTTGCCTATGTCCTTGGCGTCTCAGGCATGGTGGCTCTTCGGCTTGCACGCGGTTGACCCCTTCGTCTTCATCGTGCTCTGGAGCGTGCAGCACTGGAGCGCCGCGATGGGACTCACCTCGCTGGCGGCGTCCGGCGGATCGCAGGCGCATGACGTGCAATGGCAACGGCTGCTCGCGCCCATCAACCGGCGCGGCTGGGCGGTGCTGCTCGTGCTCGCCGTCGTCTCGACCTTGCTGCTACCCCTGTTGGAGGTAGAGGCCGTGTCCGATGAAACCGCATTCGCCGACCGCATCTTCGGCCAGGCTGCGCTCTGGCTGCGCTCGTCCCCGTTCGTGCCGGCGCTGCTGGCACTGGGTTTCGCGACCAGCTTCATCCATTACGTGCTGGATCGCGCGGCCTTCCGCTTTTCCTCCCCCGAGGTGAGGCAGGCCGCGCGCGGCCTGCTCAGGTGAAGACGCTGCGGCCGCTGACGTCACCGACACGCGCCCTGACTTCCACCAAGATGGCATCAACCAGTAAGCCCGCTCGGTGGCTGCTACCAGTGCACGCCGCTGAACACCTGCGCGAAGAGCTTGCGCGCCAGCTCCACCGGTGACCTGGGCAACGCGGCCATCTCGGCGGCGGCTTCCTCGTCGCTCAGGCCGCGGGCCGCGGCCGAATCCGGGAACAACCGGTAGGCCTGGTTGAGCACGAATTCGCTGACGCCCGGCGCCACCGCCTGCGCCACGGCGCCGGCCAGGCCCAGGCTGGTGGCCACACGCTTGGGCTTGTCGATCACGGCCGTCATCACCAGCTCGGCGGCCTGGTCCGGCGACAGCGTGGGGAAGGCGTCGTACAGCTTGGTCGGCGCGATCATCGGCGTGCGCACCAGCGGCATGTTGATGGTGGTGAAGCGCACGTTGGCGTCGGCGAACTCCGGCGCCGCGCACCACGCGAAGGCATCGAGCGCCGCTTTCGACGCCACATAGGCCGAAAAGCGCGGCGGGCTGGCGAGCACGCCGATCGAGCTGATGTTGATGAGGTGGCCGCTCTTGCGTTCGAGCATCTTCGGCGCGAAGCCGAAGATCAGCCGCAGCGCGCCGAAGTAGTTGAGCTGCATCGTGCGCTCGAAGTCGTGGAAGCGGTCGAAGGAGAACTTCACCGAGCGGCGGATCGAGCGGCCGGCGTTGTTGATCAGGATGTCGACATGCCGGTGCTCGTCGAGCACGGTCTTGACGAAGCTGTCGCAGTCGGCCATGTTGGCGATGTCGCAGGCATAGGCAAAGGCCTTGCCGCCCTGGGCCTGGATCTTGTCCAGCGTGGCCTGCAGCTTCTGCGGCGTGCGCGCGGCCAGGATCACGGTGGCGCCGGCGGCGGCCAGCTTCAGCGCGCAGTCCTCGCCGATGCCCGAGCTGGCGCCGGTAACGACGACGATCTTGTTGCGCACGCGACGGCTCAGCATCGCGGCGCGGCGGCTGCGCAGCACCGCGCTGGTCACGGCCCCGGCCTTGCCGACCGGGCTGTCCTCGATGACCTTGGCCACTGTCTTCACCACGGCGCGCGGCGACGGCGCCTTGCGTGCCGGCCTGGGCTGGGTGGCCGGGGTGACAGCGGGTGCCGGCCTAACCGCCTTCACGGTCTTGCGGGCCGCCGGGCGCGTCTTGCGCGGGGCTGCGGTCTTGGTTGCCATCTGAGTCTCCAGCGTCGATGCGTCCTGCGATGTGGGGGCGCGCATTATCCGGGGCCCGGCCCGCGCGGCTTCAGAGCGTGAGGCTGCCGACGCTAGTGCCACCACACACATACAACACCTGGCCGGTGACGAAGCCCGCGTGTTCGGAGGCGAAGAAGCGCACCGCATGCGCCACGTCGGCCGGCTGGCCCAGTCGCTTGACCGGGATACCGGCGGCGATCTGCTCGACCTTGGGGTCGCCCACCGGGATGACGCCGTGGAACATGTCGGTCTGCACCGGCCCGGGCGCGACCACGTTGACCGTGATTCCCGAGGGCGCCAGCTCCAGCGCCCAGGTGCGCGCCATGCCCAGCATGCCGGCCTTGGTGGCGGCATAGGCGCTGCGCGTGGCCAGCCCCAGCGCGCCGCGCGAGGACAGCAGCACAATGCGGCCGAAACCTGCGGCCTTCATCGCCGGCAGGCAGGCCTGCGCCAGCAGGATCGCCGTGGACAGATGGATGTCGACCAGCTTGTCCAGGTCTTCGAGCTTCACGTCAGGTAGCAGTGCAGGCAGGATCACGCCGGCGTTGTGGATGATCGTGTCGGGCGCAAAGCGGTGCGCCACGTCTTCGGCCGCGGCGGCCGTGGCCGCGCGGTCGGACAGGTCCACCTCCACCGAATGCAGGTGTTCATGCGTGAAGGGCGGCTGCCGGCGCGCCATCGACACCACCGCCCAGCCGTCGTCCAGCAGTTGGCGGCAGATCTCCTCACCGATGCCGGCGCTGCCGCCGGTGACCACGGCCATGCGCATGCCGCTCATGGCTGGGCCACCAGGGCCAGCACCCGCAAGGGGCTGCCGCTGCCCTTCTCGATCTTCAGCGGGGGGCAGATCAGCACGCTGCCCGTGGGCGGCAGCCGGTCCAGGTGGCTCAGGCACTGCAGGCCGTAGCGCCCGGCGCCATGCATGTAGTAGTGGCAAGGGTAGGGCGGGCGCAGGTGGTAGCCCTGGCCGGCATCGGTGCCGATGGCCTCGCTGCCAAAGCCCAGGACGTCGCGCTGCTCGACCAGGAAGCGCGCCACGTCGGCATCGGGGCCGGGCGTGTGCTGGCCGGTCTCGTCGAAGTTCTGGTAGGCCGCGGGGTCGCTGCGCTTGGACCAGTCGGTGCGCATCAGCACCCAGCTGCCTGCGGGGATGCGGCCATGCGTGTTCTCCCATTCGAGCACCGCATCCACGGTGAGCAGGTGGTCGGGGTCGGCGGCGGCCTGTGCCGAGCAGTCGATGACCACCGCCGGCGCGACGAAGTGGCCTACGGGAATCGTGTCCACCGAGTTGTCCGGCAGATCGCGGCCCGAGATCCAGTGGATCGGTGCGTCGAAGTGCGTGCCGGTGTGCTCGCCGCAGGAAAAGTTGTTCCAGTACCAGCCCGGGCCGCGCTCGTCGTAGCGGGACACCTCTTCGATGCGGAAGGGCCAGCATTGGCCGAACTCCGGCGGCAGCGCGATCTGCGGGAATTCCGGCGTCAGCGTCTGCGTCAGGTCGATGACCTGGATCTGCCCGCCGCGCAACGCGCCCGCCAGTGCGGCCAGGATCTGCGCGCCGTTCACAGCCCGCTCCCCGCCGCCAGTTCGCGTTCCAGCACCTTCGGGTTGTCGCGCCAGCGCGCCACCCATTCCTGCGCCACGTCGCCGGGGTACAGGTCCTCGATGCCATCGCGCAGGCCCTTGACGATGGCCGAGGCCAGCGCGGCCGGAGCCACCTTTGGCGGGCTCATCAGCTGGTTCCATTCATCGTCGATCGGCCCGGGGAAGACATTGAGCACGCGGATGCCGGCCGGCCGCATCTCGGCGCGCAGGCATTGCGCCAGCGAATACGCCGCCGCCTTCGACGCCGAGAAGGTGCCGTGCGCGGGGAAGTTGCTCAGCGCGAAGATCGACAGCAGGTTCACCCAGGCGATGGCGTTGCTCTGGCCGTCGGCGCCGCGGCCCTTGAGCGCGGGGCCGAACTCCTGCGCCAGGCGCAGCGCGCCGAAGTAGTTGATGTCCATCTCGGCGCGCGCCGCATCGGTGCCACGCCGGCTGGCCACGCCCTGCGTGCGGTGCACCTCGGCATTGTTGATGACGATGTCCACCTTGCCGGCTATTGCACCCGCCAGTTCAGACACCGAGCGGCCATTCGTCAGGTCCAGCGGCACCAGCGTCACTTGCGGCAGCGCGGCAAGGGCGTCGAAACCGGGCAGCTTCTTCCAGGGCTCGGCATGGCCGACCCAGATCAGGTCCGCACCGGCCTGGGCCAGCGAGCGCACCAGTGCCTGGCCGACCGCGGACTTGCCGTCAGCGACCAGCACCTTGCGGAACTTCGGGTCGCAGCCCATCTCGCGCAGCATCGGGTCGTCGGCCATGTGGGAGGTCTCCTTGTCGGGAAAGGCGATCAGCACCGCCTGACCGGCGCGGTCCAATCGCGCGCCGACCTTGACGCGCGCGGGGGCGTCGGGCACGTCGCCATGCAGATGCAGCATCAGCGTGGCACCGGCATCCAGCCGCACCAGGCCCAACCGCCAGGGCAGGCGCTCACGGAAGAACAGGTCGTTGCTGTGCGCCAGCGTGGTCTGGCTCAGCAGTTCGCCCTCGCCACTTTGCTCGCGCCACTTCAGATCGGGGGACAGGCAGCGGTGGCAGGCTTCGCGCGGCGGGTACTGCAAAGCGCCGCAGTCGTCGCAGACCTGCAACTCGAAGCGGCCTTCGGCGGCAGCGGCCGTCATGCCGAGTGCGACGCGGCTGCGTTGGCCCGGCGGCAGCGTCGGCAGCCGCGTGCGCAGCACCGGGTTCTTGCGCTTGGGGCGCATCAGCGGCATGGTCATGCAGACTCCCTGGCGAGGATCAACGCGCCGGTGCACAGGCAACGGTCGTAGGTGATCATGCCGAAGCCGCTGACCAGCCCGATGGTTGCATTGGGCACCGCCTTGCCCAGCGGCCTGTCGGTCAGCTGGCGAACGGTTTCCACCAGGCCCAGATAGCCCCCCGCTGCACCGGCCTGGCCCATCGACAGCTGGCCGCCGCTGGTGTTGGTGGGCATCGTGCCTTCGCAGTCCAGCGTGTGGGCGCGCACGAACTCCGCGCCCTCGCCTTCGGCGCACAGGCCGTGGCCTTCGTACTGCATCATCACGACGACCGGGTAGTCGTCGTAGAACTGCACGAAGTCCAGATCCTTGGGCTGGATGCCGGCCATCGCGTAAAGCTCGTCGCGGTCCACCGACCAGCCGCCGCGGATCATGATCGGGTCTTCGCGCCAGGCGTTGTGGCGCTCCGTGGCGGCCAGCACGCGCACGAAGGGCAGCCCCAGGTCGCGCGCTCGGGCCTCGCTCATCACCAGCACGCCGTCGCCGCCGGCGCAGGGCATCACGCAATCGAACAGGTGGATCGGGTCGGCGATCACCCGGGCACCGATGTACTCGTCCGGCGTCAGCGGCTTCTTGAACATCGCGTGCGGGATGCCGAGTGCGTTCTGGCGCTGCGCCACGCAGATCCTGCCGAAGTCCTCGCGTGTCGCGCCGCGCGTGCGCATGGTGTGCGCGGTGATGAAGGCGAACATCGAGTTCGGCCCGCCCGAGCCATAGGGCCAGGTGGCATCGCGCGCGAAGGCGCTGAAGCTGCCCAGCATCTGACGGAAGGAATCGACCTGGTTGGTGTCGCCGCTGATGCAGGCCACGATGTCGGCGTCGCCGGCCTGCACCGCACGTGCGGCGCGGCGCACCGCCACCACGCCGGATGCGCCGCCCATCGGGATGTGGTCGAGCCAGCGCGGGCTCACGCCCAGGTGCTGCGTCAGGCCCACTGCCGTGTCGGGCGTCAGCGAGAAGCTGGACACGCACAGCCCGTCGATCGCATCCTTGGGCACGCCCGATTGTTTGACCAGCTCGGCCAGCACGCGGCCCAGGAACCACGGTGCACCGTGGGTGGAGAAGCGCTCGTAGGGCGCCGTCACCGGCACCGCCACCGCCACGCCTTCATAACCGCGCCGCGTCATGTCGTGCGCTTCTTCATCGCGCGAGTGTCGATGCAGTTCGGCTGGCCGGGCAGCGTCTGCGCCATCGCCTTGGTCTGCGCGCGCTGCACCTTCTGCGACAGCGTCAGGGGCAGCGCATCTACGAAGACCACGTAGCCCGGTGCCTTGTAGTAGGCCAGCTGCTGCAGCGCGTGCTGCGTGATGTGCGCCGCCAGCGCGTCCAGGTCCTCGTCGGGCCGCGGGTCGCGGCGCACGATCAGGGCCAGCACCTCGTCGCCGCGCATTTCGTCGCGTGCCGCGGCCACCGCCACCGCGGCGACGCGCGGATGCTGGGCGAGCGCGCTTTCCACCTCCACAGCCGAGATGTTCTCGCCGCTGCGGCGGATGACGTTCTTCTTGCGGTCGACGAAGTACAGGTGGCCGTCGGCATCGGCACGCACCAGGTCGCCGGTGTGGAACCACCCCGCTTCCCAGGCCTCGGCGGTCGCGGCTGCGTCCTTCAGGTATTCGCTGAAGAAGCCGCATCTCGGGTCAGTGCCGGCCGCGCGCACCCACAGCTCGCCGGGCTCGCCGGTGGCCACGTCGGTGCCGTCATCGCCGACCAGCCGCCATTGCACTGCCGGTTCGGCGCGGCCGAAGCAGCTCAAGCCCACGTGCCGCGGCTCGTGGTTGGCGATGACCACTGCGCCGGCGCCCGTCTCGGTCATGGCCCAGGCTTCGAGCAGTGGGAAGCCGAAGCGCTCTTCGAAGACCGCCTGCTGGCGCCGGTCGACACCCGCGCCGAAGCCGAAGCGCAGGGCATGGTCGCGGTCCAGCGGCGAGGGCGGCGCGCCCAGCAGCATGGCCGGCATCACGCCCAGGTAGTGCGCGACGGTGGCGCGCGACTCGCGCACCGAGTCCCACCAGCTGCCGGGGTGGAAGCGGTCCAGCTGCACCAGGCAGCCGCCGGTCGTCACCATCGCCATCGCGGAATAGGCCATCGCGTTCATGTGCGTCAGCGGCAGCGGCGTGATCATCCGTTCGCTGCCTTCGTGCAGCGTGCACAGGCCGCCGATCGTCGAGTACCACTCGCCCGCGATCAGGAAGTAGTGATTGCTCAGCACGCAGCCCTTGGGCCGGCCGGTGGTGCCCGAGGTGTAGAGCAGCGCACATTCACTGTCGCGCGTGATCGGTAGCGCTGCCTTCGGCGCCGGACCCGGCGCGGCGGGCACGGCACCGGTGTGGTCCGGCGTCAGCAGCACCGGCATGCGGCCGGGCACGGCCGCGGCGCGAAGATCGTCGATGCGGCCGGGCAGGCTGATGGCCAGGCACAGCTCGCTGTGTTCGAGCAGGTAGCGCAGCTCGGCTGCGCGCATGTCGTTGTTGATCGGCACCACGCCGACGCCCAGTGCGTTGAGCGCGAACCAGTGCAGGAAGAAGTCGGGCCGGTTCTCCAGCAGCAGCCCGGCGCGGTGGCCGTGGCCGTAGCCGGCGGCGGCATAGCGTCGGCGCAGGTCCTCGATGCGCGCCAGCGCCTCGCCGTAGCGCAGCGTGCCGGCCGCGATGCCGTAGGCCTGGGCGGTGACGGGTTCGATGCACAGGAAATCGGCCGCCGGCTGGCGGCGCGCGCGCTCGGCAAAGGCCTCGAAGACGGTGTCGGCCATGTTCAGATGAACAGCTGGATCGACGGCAGCGCCGCGTCGCAGTTGAGCAGGTTCACGCGCTTGAGCGTGAAGCGCAGCATGCCCTCGTCGACGCGGATGTGGTGGAAGGCGGTGCCCACCAGCATCAGCATCTCGTCGCCGCGCGCTTCGCTGTAGTGGAACTGCGTGCGCGTGACGAAGTGGTTGGCGGCGGCGTCCATCGTTTCCACACCGGGGGTCTGCAGCAGGTGGTGGCACCGGCTGGGCGGCTGCTGCGAAAACGCGCGCGGGCTCTTCAGCCGCTCGATGCGCAGCTCGCGCAGCAGCTTGTCCTCGTACATGTGCGAGGTGTGGTCGATGCCGTCGGGCTGGTCGTGCTGCAGCGGCACCCAGTAGTAGGCGTCGTCGGTGAACAGCCGGTTCCAGTTGTCGTAGTCGCGCGAGTCGAGCAGCCGCGCCTCGTGCAGGATCAGGTCGATGAGCTGGGCGGCGGTCACGTCTTGGGGGGTGATCATCGGGGCCTCCCTCACATGTCCAGCGTCATGTACTTCGCCCAGGCGCGGTACTGGTTGCGCATCGAAATCTCGCTCAGGCCATTGACTGTCAGGTCCTTCTGGCCGACCTCGGCCGGATCGTAGTTGCGGTGCAGGCTGATCCAGTCGTTGCCGCCGGCGCGCAGGCCTTCCTGGATGCCGCGGTAGGCATGCAGGTCGTCGTGGCCGACAACAGAGAAGGGCGAGTTGATCAACCGTGTGTACATGGCGGTGCGCCGCAGCAGCTCCGGCGGCGCGCCCTTCAGCCGGAAGGTCCAGCTCTCGATCAGCGTCTTGTCCACGGCAATCGGCTTGACGACGCGGATCGCCTGGATCGCGCCCTTGATCGTCAGGTTGGGGAAGTAGACAGTGTTGTGTCGCGTCAGCCCCAGGATGTCGTGCGCGCGCTGCTCGCC
>Ga0105090_10000083_pt1 | contig 37090 bp, 33 predicted proteins | sample PPLLak3March2015_FD_79110 | JGI IMG/M metagenome (GOLD analysis project Ga0105090, IMG submission 79110) | Freshwater sediment microbial communities from Prairie Pothole Lake near Jamestown, North Dakota, USA - PPLs Lake P7 Core (1) Depth... | ecosystem: Environmental > Aquatic > Freshwater >...
CGAGTACATGGACGTCGGCAACCGAAACCACTGGCGCATGGACGACGTCGTGCCCTCGGCGGAAGTGCTCAAGGGAATCCACGGCCGCTGGCCCGTGAGCGCCGTGCCGGGTGCGTATCACGGCGAGGTGGCCGAGAGGTATCGCTACGACGACGGCGCCGGCGAGCTCGGCTTCGTCTCGTCGGTCACCGCGCCGTTCTGCGGCGACTGCACGCGCGCCCGCCTGTCGTCCGACGGGATGTTCTACACGTGCCTCTTTGCAACGCGCGGCACCGACCTGCGTGCCGCGCTGCGGGAGGGCGCCCCGGACGAGGAGCTCGCGGCGCTGATGCGCTCGGCCTGGACTGCCCGCAGCGACCGCTACAGCGAGCAGCGCGCCGAGTGGCAGCGGCTCGAGCGCCAGCCCGGCAAGATCGAGATGCACTACATCGGCGGATGACGCGGACAGCGATGGGCCAGGAATTCACGCACGTGGACGAGCGCCGGCAACCCTCGATGGTCGACGTCGGCGGAAAGGCCGTCACGCACCGCGTGGCCGTCGCCGAGGCGCGCATCCGCTTTCCCGCCTCCGTGGCCGAGGCCCTGCGCGAATCCGGTTTCGAAACGAGCAAGGGCCCCGTCTTCCAGACCGCGATCATCGCGGGCGTCATGGCCGCGAAGCGCGCCCACGAGCTGATCCCGTTCTGCCACCCGCTCGGGCTCGAGAACTGCATGGTCGAGATCGGGATGAGCGACCACGACGAGGCGCTCGTTCGTTGCACCGCGAGCGTGCACCACAGGACCGGCGTAGAGATGGAGGCGCTCACGGGCGCCTCGATCGCGGCGCTCACCGTCTATGACATGTGCAAGGCGTTGTCGCACGAGATCGTCGTGAGCGAACTCAGGCTCGTCGAGAAGCGTGGCGGAAAGCGCGAGGTGGGCGGACCGTGATCGTGGAAGTTCGCTATTTCGCGGTGCTGCGCGAGCGTGCCGGCCTCGCCGCCGAATCGGTCGAGACCGCCGTCGGGACGGCCGCCGAACTATACGACGAACTCGCGGCGCGCCACGCCTTCGACCTGCCACGCACCCTGCTCCGTGTCGCCGTGAACGAAGAGTTCGCCGACTGGTCGCACCGGCTGTCGCCCGGCGACCGAATCGTCTTCATCCCGCCGGTAGCGGGCGGCTGATGCAGCCGTTCTCCCTGAGCCCGGCGCCGCTCACGCCGGAAACGTACCGCTCGGCTCTGGCGGACCGCGCCGCGGGCGGCTATGCGAGCTTCGAAGGCCGGGTGCGTGACCACAACGAGGGTCGGCGCGTGGTCCGCCTCGAGTACGAGGCGTTCGAGGAACTCGCGGTCAAGGAAGGCGAGCGCATCGTGGCGGAGGCGATGGCGCGGTATGGCGTGCGGCGCGCCGCGTGCGTGCATCGCGTGGGTGGGCTCGACGTCGGCGAACTCGCGGTCTGGGTCGGCGTCGCCGGCACGCATCGTGACGAGGCGTTCGCGGCATGCCGCTACATCATCGACGAAGTGAAGCACCGTGTTCCCGTCTGGAAGCTCGAGCATTACTCGGACGGCGACTCGGGCTGGGTCGCATGCGAGCGCTGCGCGGCGCACGAACCGGGATCGCCGCATGCGCACGAGGGTGACGGCAGCCAGTCGCGGCACGAGGTGCCCGATCGCGCCGCGTTCGTGCACGACTATTCGCGGCAGGTGGTGCTGCCCGAGGTCGGTCCCGGCGGCCAGGCACGACTCGCCGCGGCGGCCGTGCTCGTCGTCGGTGCAGGCGGGCTGGGCGTGCCGGTGCTGCAGTACCTCGCAGCGGCCGGCGTCGGGCGCCTCGTCATCGTCGACGGCGACCGGGTCGAGCCGAGCAACCTGCACCGCCAGCCGCTCTACGGCGTGGCGGACGTCGGCCGCCCGAAGGTCGAGGTCGCGGCGGAGCGACTCGAGGCCCTCAACGTCGACGTCACGGTCGAGCCCCGTGCGGTGCACGCGACTCCCGACAACGTCGATGCACTGGTCCGCTCCTGCGACCTCGTCGTCGAGTGCACCGACAATTTCCGCGCGAAGTTCCTGGTCAGCGACGCCGTCGTACGCGCCGGGAAGCCGGCGGTGTTCGCGAGCGTGCACCAGTACGAAGGACAGCTGCAGGTCTATCGTCCCCTGCCCCACTGGCCGTGCCTGCGCTGCCTCTGGCCCGAAGCGCCGCGCGACGGGATGGTCGGAAACTGCGCCGAGGCCGGCGTGCTCGGACCCGTGCCGGCGACGCTGGGTGCGCTCGAGGCGATGGCGGCCTTGAGGCGCCTGCTGGGCCTCGACGCCGGCGACGCGCCTTCACTCGTAATGGTGGACCTGTCGTCGCTCGAGACCCGGCGTATCGGCGCCCGTCGGGACCCCCGGTGCGATCACGACCGGCCCGGCGGCGCGCCGGGACTCGAGGCGGACGAAATGGATCTGGAGCTCGAGTTCGCGACGTTGACGCAGGCTCTCGAGTCGGGCCTCGAGCTCGTCGACATCCGCGAGTCGTGGGAACGAGCCCACGACCCGCCCGGACTCCAGATCCCGACGCACGTTCCGTTGTCCGAGCTGGTGAAGGGACACGTCGAGTTCCCTGCCGACGGGCGCTACCTGATCGTGTGTGCGCACGGCGTGCGCAGCCTTTCGCTGGTCGAGCACCTGCGCACGCAGGGCCGCACCGGCGTCCACTCGCTGCGCGGCGGCCTCGCCGTCCTCAGGTCCTGAGCTGGCCGCTGCCCCGCACGACGTACTTGTAGCTCGTCAGCTGCTCGACGCCCACGGGCCCGCGAGCGTGGAATCGGTCCGTCGAGATGCCGATCTCCGCGCCCATGCCGAACTCGCCGCCGTCCGCGAACTGCGTCGACGCGTTGTGCAGCACGATCGCGCTGTCGACGCGCGACAGGAAACGCTCGGCGACCGACGCGTCCCCGGCGACGATCGACTCGGTGTGGGCCGAGCCGTAGCGCGCGATGTGCGCGATCGCGTCGTCGACTCCCCGCACGACCTTTGCCGCGATGATCGCGTCGAGGTACTCCGTGTGCCAGTCCTCCTCGGTCGCCGGCCGCACGCGGGCATCGACGCGACGCACGGCTTCGTCGCCGCGCACCTCGCAGCCGGCGTCGAGCAGGTCGCGCACCAGGGGCGCGAGGTGGGTGTCGGCGCAGGCAGCGTCGACCAGCAGCGTCTCCGCGGCACCGCAGATGCCCGTGCGGCGGAGCTTGGCGTTCAGCACGATCTCGCGCGCCATGCGCAGGTCCGCGGAGCCATCGACGTATACGTGGCAGTTGCCCTCGAGGTGACCGATGACGGGCACCCTTGCATCCTGCTGCACGCGCGCGATGAGGCTCTTGCCGCCGCGCGGCACGATCACGTCGATAAAGTCCGTCATGGAGGCGAGCATGTAGCCCACGGCCGCGCGGTCGGCCGTCGGGACGACCTGGATGCACGCGGCGGGCAGCCCGGCGGCCCGCAGCCCCTCGACCAGGCATGCGTGGATCGCGGCGCTCGAGTGCCGGCTTTCGCTGCCGCCGCGCAGGATCGCGGCGTTGCCGGACTTGAGGCACAGCGCGCCCGCGTCGCACGTCACGTTGGGACGGCTCTCGTAGATGATCCCGATCACGCCGAGCGGGACGCGCACGCGCTGGATCCGCAACCCGTTCGGCCGCTGCCACTCCGCGATGACGGTGCCGACCGGATCGGGCAACTGTTCGATCTGCTCGACGCCGGCGGCCATCGCCTCGATGCGGGCGTCGTCGAGCCGCAGGCGATCGAGCATCGCGGCCGAGAGCTGCGCCGCCTCGCCTGCACGAACGTCGAGGGCGTTCGCCTCGAGGATCATGGCCTTCCGATCCCGCAGTGCCCGCGCCATGTCGCGCAGCGCCGCATTCTTGTCGGCGGTGGACGCCCGTGCCAGCACCTGTGCGGCGTCGACGGCGGCTCGACCGATCGGCGCCATGATCTCGGGCATGGTGGGTCCGCCCGCCGTGTCGGTCTGCGCCAGGCTCATACGAGCACCAGGTCGTCGCGGTGGATCATCTCGTCGCGGCCGCGGTAGCCGAGCAGCGCCTCGAGCTCGCTGCTGCGGCGGCCGCAGATGCGCGTGGCATCGGCACTCGAATAGGCGCTCAGTCCGCGCGCCACCTCGACCTCGCCGGGCGCGAGCACGACGACCGCGTCGCCACGATCGAACCGGCCCCGCACCTTGAGGACGCCCGCCGGCAGCAGGCTGCGCCCCTCGCGCAGCGCATGCACCGCACCCTGGTCGACGTGCAGTTCGCCGGCCGGCTTCAGCATGCCGGCGATCCACTGCTTGCGGGTGGTCACGGGCGTCGCCTCGGCGACGAACCACGTGCAGCGCGCGCCCTCGGCGATGCGCCGCAGCGGGTGCTGCTCGCGGCCCGCCGCGATGCACAGGCTGCAGCCCGCGGAAACCGCGATCTTCGCGGCCATCACTTTCGTGGCCATGCCGCCCGAGCCCACGTCGGACGCGGAACCGCCCGCCATCGCCTCGATCTCGGGGGTGATGCGCGAGACCTCGGGGATGAACCGCGCGTCCGGCGACCGTGTCGGATCCGCCGTGTACAGGCCATCGACGTCCGACAGCAGCACGAGGCAGTCCGCGCTCACCATCTGCGCGACGCGCGCCGCGAGCCGGTCGTTGTCGCCGTAGCGGATCTCGGCGGTGGCAACCGTGTCGTTCTCGTTGATGACGGGCACGGCCCCGAGCCGGATCAGGGTCGTGAGCGTGTTGCGCGCATTGAGGTAGCGGCGCCGCTCCTCGGTGTCGCCGAGCGTGAGGAGCACCTGGGCGACGGTACCGCCGTGGTGGCCGAGCACTTCCTTCCACGCGTGCGCGAGCCGGATCTGGCCGACGGCCGCGGCCGCCTGGCTTTCCTCGAGCCTGAGCTTGCCGGGGGCAAGGCCGAGTTCGCGGCGCCCGAGCGCGATCGCGCCGGACGAGACGAGCACGACCTCCTGGCCGCGCGCGCGCAACTCGGCCACGTCGGCCGCCAGCGACTCGAGCCACGCGCGATGGACGTGCCCCGTCGATCGCTCGACGAGCAGCGCCGAGCCGACCTTGACCACGACGCGCCGGGCCGCGGCGAGGCGCGACGCGCCGGCCGCGGCGACCGCGCCGGTCATGCGAACGCGAAGTGCTCGGCCGGCAGCGTCATGAGACCGGCCGCACCCGCCCGCGCCGCCGCCGCGTGGGAGTCGATGCGCGGCAGGATGCGGTCGAAGTAGTGCCTCGCCGTCACGAGCTTGGCCCGGTAGAAGTCGGCCTCGGCGTCGCCCGCCGCGATCTTCTTCGCCGCGACGCCCGCCGCCGCGAGCCAGCACCAGCCAAGCGTCACGTAGCCCGAAACCTGCAGATAGTCGCTCGCCGCGGCACCCACTTCCTCCGGGTTCTTCATCGCCGCTGCGCCGAGCTCCATCGTGAGCTTGCCCCACTGATCGAGCCGCTTGCCGAGCTCGGCCGCGAGCGGCGCCACCTCCGGGAGGCTGCCGAACTTCGTGATCGCCTCGCGGATGCGGTCGCTCATCATCATCACGCTCTTGCCGCCGGTCCCGAACACCTTGCGGCCGAGCAGGTCGAGCGCCTGGATGCCGTTCGTGCCTTCGTAGATGGGCGTGATGCGCGCGTCGCGCATGAGCTGCTCGACGCCCGTCTCGCGGATGAAGCCGTGGCCGCCGTGCACCTGCACGGCGAGGCTCGTCACCTCGAGCGACGCGTCGGTCAGGAAAGCCTTGACGATGGGCGTCAGGAACGCGACCAGGTCGACCGAGCGCTTGCGGGCGTCCGGGTCGGGGTTCAGGTGCGAGCTGTCGATTTCGCGCGCCGTGAGGAAGCAGAGCACGCGGCCGCCCTCGACGATCGCCTTCTGCGTGAGCAGCATGCGGCGCACGTCAGGGTGGACGATGATCGGGTCGGCCGGCTTGCCGGGCAGCTTGGCGCCCGTGATCGCGCGGCCCTGCAGCCGGTCATTGGCGTAGGCGATCGACGCCTGCCACGCGAGTTCCGAAAGGCCCTGGCCCTGCAGGCCGACGCCGAGGCGTGCGTGGTTCATCATGGTGAACATGCAAGCGAGCCCTTCGTTCGGCTTGCCGAGCATCCAGCCCTGCGAGTCGTTGAAGTGCATCACGCACGTGGGTGAGGCGTGGATCCCCATCTTGTGCTCGATCGACCCGCAGCGCACCCCGTTCCCGGCGCCTGCGTGGCCCTCGCCATCCGGCAGGCGCTTCGGCACGACGAACAGGCTGATGCCCTTGGTGCCTGCCGGCGCGTCCGGAAGGCGCGCGAGCACGAGGTGGACGATGTTGTCGGTCAGGTCGTGCTCCCCGGCGCTGATGAAGATCTTGGTGCCGGTGATCGAGTAGGAGCCGTCGCCGCGCGGCTCGGCCTTCGTGCGGAGGATGCCGAGGTCGGTGCCGGAGTGCGCCTCGGTGAGGCACATCGTGCCGGACCACTCGCCGGAGACCATCTTCGGCAGGTAGCGCTGCTTCAGGTCCTCGCTGCCGTGAGCCGCGATCGTGAGCGACGCGCTTTCGGTGAGGCCCGAATACATCTTCCAGGCCATGTTGCCGGAGACCAGCATCTCGCTGAAGGCGAGCGCGAACCCGCCGGGCAGGCCCTGGCCGCCCCACTCGGGGTCCGCCGTCATCGTGATCCAGCCGTCCTCGCAGTAGCGGTCGTAGGCTTCCTTGAAGCCCGGCGGGGTGAGGACCTGGCCGTCCTCGAAACGCAGGCCGTGCTCGTCGCCGATGCGGTTCGTGGGCGCGAGCACGTCCTCGGCGAAGCGGGCGCCTTCCTCGAGGATGCCCTCCAGCAGGTCGCGATTGAGTTCCTCGCGCCCGAACGAGCGGTAGTGCTGCTCGAAATCGAGCACTTCATGGACCACGAAACGGATGTCACGGAGGGGTGCGCGATAGGAGTACACGGTGAATCCTGCCTGGTGGACTGATGAGTCCGATTTTACGCGACGACGACCCCCATCACCCTAGGTGAGTTCCGGTTGCCTGTCATCGGGAGCGCGGTATAGTGGCCCCACAACATCGTTCGCACACCCCCCGTGCTACAGATTCCGGATTTCTCCACGAGGAACCCGACGTGAGCCGTGATTTCGACCCGGAACCGGGCCAATGGTACGAAGACCTCGAGCGTGACGGCACTTTCAAGGTGGTGAGCGTCGACCCCGACGAGGCGCTCGTCCGTATCCAGTGGCTCGACGGCGAGTTCGAGGAACTGGACGTCGAGGCCTGGAGCGAGCTCGATCTCGAACTCACGCAGGAGCCGGAGGGCTGGGTCGACGACGACGAGGAGGACGACGAGGAGGACGACCTCGACGAAGAGGACTGGGAAGACGACGACGAGGACTGGGACGACGAGGACGACGAGGATTACGACGACGAGGACGACGAGTACCGCGACCGCGAGTGAGCGACTCCTCCAGCCCGTCCGCCCCGCCCCCGCCTCCGGGCTACCCGGCCGGCCTCGAACGAATCTGGCAGGCCGCCGACGGCACCCCGGTCCGCATCCGCGCGCTGCGTCCCGACGACGTCGAGCGTGAGATCCGGTTCATCGAGGGACTGTCGCCCGAGACCCTCTACCAGCGCACCCACTATATCGTGCGCGCCGTCAGCCGGTCCGATGCGAACCGGCTGCTCGACCTCGACTACCGCGACACGATGGCCGTCGGGGCCTTCGCCGCGGACCCCGACGAGCGGCTGATCGGCGTGAGCCGCTATGCCCGGATCGAGGACACGGACCGCGCCGAGTGCGCGATCGTCGTCGCGGACGAGTGGCACGGCCGCGGCGTCGGCACCGAGCTGATGCGGAGCCTCTCGCTCGCTGCGCGCGAAGGTGGTTACGTGGCGCTCGAGGGCTCGAGCCTGGCGGCGAACGACCGGATCCAGGCCTGGGCCCGGCGTTTCGGGTTCGAAGTGGACGTCGAGCCGAATTCGGGCGGCCAGGTGCGGATCACGATCGACCTTTCGAGCCTGCACGCCTGACGGGCCCCGTCGCCCGCCGCCACGCTTTCCAGGCGGGAAGCAGCGCGGCGCTCTTGCGCCGCGCCTTGCGTCGCAGCTTGCGCTCCCTCCCGGCCAGCTCTTCCGTGAGCCGTTCCACGAGGGAACGGCCGAGGGTGCGTTCGTTCGACCGCACCCAGTGGTCGGCGAGCAGGCAGTCGCGATGCTCGCCGATCGAGTCCTGCGCGGCCCGCAGTGCCCTGGCCAGCCGGGCGGCCGGCTCGGGCGCGACGTCCGCGAGCGGCTCCAACGCGTAGCGACAGTGCTTGAGCGCGAGGCGGAGATCGTGCAGTTCGGTCACGGAGGTCGGATGCCGCTCGAGCAGGCGGACCGGACGCTTCCAGGCCGCGATCGCAAGCTCCAGCACGTCGCCGAGCGTCGCATTCCTGACCACGACCGCGCCGCTCCGCGAGACGTGGCGTTCGAGTGCCTTCATCAGCGCGCCCCAGGACGGCTCCCGGAGGTGGCGCCGCAGCGACTCGCGCGCGTCGACGCGCTGATCGTCGAGCAGCGCGTCCAGCCGTTCGAGATCGTCCGCCGCCAGGCCGCCTGACCGGCCGACGTCGACGAGCAGCTTGTGGCGCACGTCGGCCTCGCGGGCCAGCGTGAGGGCGTGGGCCAGCCGCCGCAGGTCCATGCGATAGAGTTGTGCCCGCCGCGGCTCGAGGAGCGCCCCGAAGGTCTTCAGCATCGACCGCAGGCGCCGGGCGGTCACGCGGCCCTGGTGGACGTCCTCGACCGTCGCCGTGCCGAGCCTGCGGATCACCCGCGCGAGCAGGCGCTGCTGCTCACGGATCGCCGCGTCGACGCGCCGGCTGCCCTCGCCCAGGCCCTTCCGCGACGATTCGTCGTCGTTCTTCTGCGCCGCCATCGCGGTGTGTATACCATGTGACCTGCGGCCGAAGTCACCTCGGCGGGCGTCGGGGAACCTTGGGGTCCCGCCTCGGTCTCAGGGGACCAGCGGACGTCCGGGTGTGCCCCGGCACGGCGCATGACCCGTTGAAATCCGGTCGGTCATCCCAACCGAACGGGCTCGTGACGAAATCCTCCTCCGGAGACACAAGTCGATGAAACGCATCCTGCTCTTCCTTGCCACGAACCTTGCCATCGTCGTACTGCTTGGCATCGTCCTGCGGCTGATCGGCTTCGAGGGCATCCTCGACGCGCAGGGTGTGGACCTGAACCTGGGCGCGCTGCTGGTGTTCGCCGCCATCGTCGGCTTCATGGGCTCGTTCATCTCGCTCGCGATGTCGAAGTGGTCCGCAAAGCGGATGATGGGCGTGCGCGTGATCACGCAGCCCGCGAACTCGACCGAGAGCTGGCTCGTCAACACGGTGCGCCAGCAGGCCCAGCTCGCCGGCATCGGCATGCCCGAGGTCGGCATCTTCGACTCGCCGCAGCCGAACGCCTTCGCGACCGGCGCGCGCCGCGACGCGTCGCTCGTCGCGGTGAGCACCGGCCTGCTGCAGTCGATGAGCCAGAAGGAAGCCGAGGCCGTGCTCGCGCACGAGGTGAGCCACGTTGCGAACGGCGACATGGTCACGCTCGCGCTGATCCAGGGCGTGGTGAACACGTTCGTCATCTTCCTTGCGCGCGTCGTCGGCCACACGGTCGACCGCGTCGTGTTCAGGAACGAGGAAGGCCACGGGCCGGCGTTCTGGGTCACGACGATCATCGCGGAGATCGTGCTCGGCCTCCTCGCGACCATCATCGTCATGTGGTTCTCGCGCCGGCGCGAGTTCCGCGCCGATGCGGGCGGTGCGCGGCTCGCCGGCCGCGAGCACATGATCGGCGCGCTCGAGAAGCTCCGCCAGCGTCACGCGGGCCCGCTGCCCGAGAAGATGGCGGCGTTCGGCATCTCGGGCGGCATCCCCTCGGGCGTGAAGAAGTTCTTCATGACCCACCCGCCGATCGAGGACCGCATCGCGGCGCTCAAGGCAGGCGGCGTCTGACCCAGGCGCGCCTGCGCCACCTGGTCGTCGTCCTCGGCGACCAGCTCGACCCGACGAGCCGGGCGTTCGACGAGTTCGACGCCCGGCTCGATCGCATCTGGATGGCCGAAGTCCCGGCCGAGAGCACGCACGTGCGCTCACACCGGGCCCGGACGGCGCTGTTCCTCGCTGCGATGCGCCACTACCGCGACGCGGCGCGGGAGGCGGGCCGGACCTTCGTCTATCGCGAACTCGGGACGCACGCGGAACCGACGCTCGAGGCGGCGCTTGCAGCCGATCTGGAGCGATTGCGCCCCGTGCGGGTCATCGTCGTACAGCCGGGCGAGTACCGCGTCGCGCGCGAGCTGGAGGCTGCGGCGATGGCGGCCGGCGTCGCACTCGAGATCCGGCGCGACAGCCATTTCTTCCTGACGGCCGAGGAGTTCGCCGGCTGGGCGCGCGGGCGGCGCGAGCTGCGCATGGAGCATTTCTACCGCTGGATGCGCCGACGCACCGGTTTCCTGATGGACGGCGACGAGCCCGCCGGCGGCCGCTGGAACCACGACGCCGCCAATCGCGGGGCGTTCGGCTCGGAGGGACCGGGATACATCGCACCGCCGAGGTCGTTCGCGCCGGACGCGACCACGCAGGCCGTGCTCGAGCTGGTGACCCGCCGGTTCGATGACCATCCAGGCCAGATCGACTCGTTCGACTGGCCGGTGACCCGGGCGCAGGCGCTCGAGGCACTCGACGACTTCGTGGGCCACCGCCTGCCGGCATTCGGCCGCTGGCAGGACGCGCTGTGGACCGGCGAGCCGTACCTCTACCACTCCCGGCTGTCCGCGGCCCTCAACCTGAAGCTGCTCGATCCGCGCGAGGTCTGCGCCGCCGCCGAGGCCGAGTACCGTGCCGGCCGCGCCGGCATCGAGGCGGTCGAGGGCTTCGTGCGCCAGATCCTCGGCTGGCGTGAATTCGTGCGTGGGATCTACTGGCGGGAGATGCCGGGCTACCTCGAACGCAACGTGCTCGGCGCCGACCGCCAGCTCCCGGCCTTCTACTGGACCGGCGAAACCGACCTCGCGTGCCTGCGCGAAACGATCGGCCAGACGCTCGACCTCGGCTACGCGCACCATATCCAACGGCTGATGATCACCGGGCTCTTCGCGCTCCTCTGGGGCGTCCGGCCCCGCGAGGTTCACGAGTGGTACCTGTCCGTCTACGTCGACGCCGTCGAGTGGGTCGAGCTGCCGAACACGCTCGGCATGTCGCAGTACGCGGACGGCGGGCTGCTCGCCTCGAAACCGTACGTGGCCACCGGCAAGTACATCTCGCGGATGAGCAACTACTGCTCGGGCTGTCGCTACCGGCCGGACCTCGCCGTCGGCGAGCGGGCGTGCCCGTACACGACGCTGTACTGGGACTTCCTCGCGCGGCATCGGGAACGGCTCGCCTGCCACCCGCGCCTCGGCCTGCAGGTGAAGAATCTCGACCGGCTCACGACCGACGAGCGCTCGCGCATCGCAGCCCGCGCCGGAGAATTGCGGCGCACGCTGGGCGCCGGCGGAGCGGCTGTGCCATGAGCCCGAGGTGCGCCCCGTGAGCGGTCACGGCACGGCAATCGTGTGGTTCCGACGCGACCTGAGGCTCGCGGACAACCCGGCACTCGCCGCCGCGTGCGAGCGGTCGGAGCGCGTCGCTGCGCTGTACGTCCACGCGCCTCAGGAGGACGACGAGTGGGCGCCGGGCGCGGCCAGCCGCTGGTGGCTGCATCGCAGTCTCGCCTCGCTCGACGCATCGCTGCGGGCCCGCGGAGTATCGCTGTGCATCCGTGCCGGCGGCTCGCTCGATGCGCTGCTCGCCGTCGCGCGGGAATCGGGCGCCGACTCCGTGTACTGGAACCGGCTTTACGAGCCCGCGCGCATCGCACACGACGCGCGGATCAAGGTGGCCCTGCGCGAGGCCGGCCTGCTCTGCGAAAGCTTCAACTCGGCGCTCTTCCTCGAGCCGTGGCAGGTGGAGACCACGACGGGACAGCCTTACCGGGTGTACACCCCGTTCTGGCGGGCGTGCGCCGCGCGCCTGTCGACGGTGCCGCCGCCGCTGCCCGCGCCGGCGACGCTCGAGGGGGCTGGACGACCGGTCGCGAGTCTCGCGCTCGAGCAGCTCGGGCTGCTGCCGTCGATACGGTGGGACGCCGGCCTCGAGGCGGCGTGGACCCCGGGCGAAGCGGGTGCGCTCGACCGTCTCGAAGGCTTCGTCGAGGACGGAGTCGCGCGCTATGGCGAGGGTCGAAATCGGCCGGACCTTCGCGACACCTCGCGACTGTCGCCGCACCTGCACTTCGGCGAGATCGGCCCGCGGCAGTGCCACGCCGTCGTGCAGTCGATGCTGGCCGAGCAGCCCGGCGTGCGTGCGTCCGCCGAGGGCTTCGTGCGCCAGCTCGGCTGGCGCGAGTTCGCGCACCACCTTCTGTATCACTATCCGCAGACGCCGACGGCGTCGCTGGACGCGCGGTTCGAGAGGTTTCCCTGGGTAGAGGACGAGGCGTGGCTCGAGGCCTGGCGGCGCGGCCGCACCGGCTATCCGATCGTCGACGCCGGCATGCGGGAACTGTGGACCACCGGATGGATGCACAACCGCGTGCGGATGGTCGCCGCTTCGCTGCTCACGAAGAACCTGCGCCAGCCGTGGCTCGAGGGCGCCCGGTGGTTCTGGGACACGCTGGTCGACGCGGACCTCGCGAACAACACCCTGGGCTGGCAGTGGACGGCGGGTTGCGGCGCCGACGCCGCGCCGTACTTTCGAATCTTAAACCCGGCACTGCAGGCCGAGCGGTTCGATCCGGAGCGGAGGTACCTCCGCCGCTGGCTGCCCGAGCTGGCGAGGCTGCCGGACGCGTGGCTCCATCGGCCGTGGGAGGCGCCGGAGCACGTGCTTCGCGCCGCGGGAGTCAAGCTGGGTCGGTCGTATCCCCGGCCGGTCGTCGATTTCCGGGAGAGCCGAGCCGCGGCACTCGCGGCACATGCCGCGATCAAGGGGCCCGCCGGCTGAATCCGCAGCGGTTCCCCGGCCGAAGGGGCTGCCATGCGCCGCGTCCTCTCCCTGCTCGCCCTGGTCGGGTGCCTTTCGGGCCCCTGGGACGGCACTGCCGCCGCGGAATTGCCCACGCCGGTTCAGCAGCAGGCCTATGGCCTCCGGCCGGTCGGGTCGGGAGAGCTGCGCTGGCTCGGCTTCGCCATCTACGATGCAGGCCTCTGGACAACGAGCGGCCAGTACGCCGGATTCGGGCCCCGGGAGACGGTGGCGCTCAGCCTCGACTACCAGCGCGCGTTCTCGCGCGAAGAACTGCTCAAGATCACGGAAACCGCGTGGCGCAAGCTCGGCCAGCCGGAAGCCGAGCGCCGCGCAGCGTGGCTCGCGGAGCTCGAACGCATCTGGTCGGACGTCGCCCCGGGCGACAATGTCACGACCGTCGTGGTTCCCGGCGGACCCACTCGGTTCTATGATCGGCACCGCCGGTTCGGAGAAGTGGGCGACCCGGCGTTCGGACCGGCCTTCCTGGCGATCTGGCTCGACCCGCGCAGCGTCGTGCGGGACCTGCGCGCCCAGTTGCTCGGCACGCCCAAGTCCGCCCAGGCGGCAAAGAACTGAGGACGGCGAGACCAGATGGATCGTGGGAACGAGAGCCCGGCTGACCGCGCTGCGTCGCCGGCGCCCCGGCCGTTGAGGTCGGTGGCGCGCTGGTTCGACGCAAGCGCGGCCGCGGGTGACGGGAAGGCGGCAGAGTCGCCCGACGCCGTCGACTGGGCGCGCATCGTGCCGTTCATCGGCATGCACCTCGCCTGCCTCGGAGTGATCTGGGTCGGCGTCAGCGCGGTCGCCGTGGGCGTCGCCGTCGCGCTTTACGTGCTGCGGATGTTCGCGATCACGGGCTTCTACCACCGCTATTTCTCGCACCGTACGTTCAAGACGTCGCGCCCGGCGCAGTTCGCGTTCGCGGTGCTCGGGGCATCCGCCGTGCAGCGCGGGCCGATCTGGTGGGCGGCGCACCACCGCCAGCATCACGCCCATTCGGACCAGCCCGGCGACGTCCACTCGCCGAGCCAGCGCGGCTTCATCTGGTCGCACATGGGCTGGTTCCTGACACGCGGCCATTTCGCACCGGACCTTGGGCGCGTCCGCGACCTGCTTCGCTATCCCGAGCTCCGCTGGCTCGACCGCTATGACATCCTCGTGCCCTTCGTGCTCGCCCTCGGGCTGCTCGCGCTCGGCGCCCTGCTCCATCGCTATGCTCCCGGGCTCGGCACGACCGGTCCGCAGATGCTCGTCTGGGGTTTCTTCGTCTCGACGGTCGCCTGCTACCACGGCACCTACACGATCAACTCCCTCTGCCATGTGTGGGGTCGCCGCCGCTACGCCACGGGCGACGAGAGCCGCAACAACTTCCTGCTCGCCCTCATCACGCTCGGCGAGGGCTGGCACAACAACCACCACCGCTATCCCATGTCGACCCGGCAGGGCTTCTACTGGTGGGAGATCGACGTCACCTACTACCTGCTGCGGCTACTGGCGTTCATCGGGGTCATCTGGGACCTGAAGCCCGTGCCGCGCGAAGTGCGCGAGTCTCACACAGCGGTGACGACGTGAGGGTTGCGGTCGTCGGTTCGGGCGTCGCGGGGCTCTACGCGGCGTGGCGCCTCTCGCGTGCTCACGACGTGACGGTCTACGAGGCGGGCGACCATGCGGGCGGCCACACGGCGACCGTCGACGTCGAGCGCGCCGGGCGGACCTGGGCCATCGACACCGGCTTCATCGTCTTCAACGACTGGACCTACCCGAACTTCATCGCGATGCTCGAGGAGCTCGGCGTCGGCTGGCAGCCGTCGAACATGAGCTTCAGCCTGCGCTGCGACCGCACCGGGCTCGAGTACAACGGGACGTCCGTCAATTCGCTCTTCGCCCAGCGGCTGAACGCGCTGCGTCCCTCGTTCCTGAGGATGATCGCCGACATCCTGCGCTTCAATGCGCGAGCCAAGGCCGACCTGCCCTCGCTCGACGGCGCGCTCACGCTCGGTGAGTACATCGATCGTGGCGCGTACTCGCGCCAGTTCGTCGAGCACTACGTCGTGCCGATGGGCCGCGCCATCTGGTCGGCCGAGGCGGCGTCGATGCTCGCCTTCCCGGCGCGGTTCTTCATCGACTTCTTCGACCGCCACGGGTTCCTCTCCGTCGACGAGCGGCCCGTCTGGCAGGCCGTGCGTGGCGGCTCGCGGGAGTACGTGCGCGCGCTGCTCGCGGCGGCGCGCCTGGACCTGCGGCTCTCGACGCCGGTCGAATCGATCCGGCGCCTGCCGAACGAGGTGCGGGTGCGTACGCGCCGCGGCGGGGTCGAGGCCTACGACCACGTCTTCCTGGCGTGCCACTCCGACGAGGCCCTCGCCCTGCTCGAGTCGCCGAGTGCCGCCGAGATGGAGGTGCTGCAGGCGTTCCCCTATGCGCCGAACGAGGTGATCCTGCACACGGACGAGTCGCTGCTGCCGCGGCGTCCGCTCGCGAGGGCAGCATGGAACTATCATCTCCTCGCCGATCCCCAGGAGCCGGTGGCGGTCACCTACGACATGAACGTCTTGCAGTCGCTCGACTCGCCGACGCGCTTCCTCGTTACGCTCAACAACCGTGCCGCGATCGCCGAGGACCGCATCCTGCGGACGTTCCAGTACAGCCACCCGGTGTACTCGCCGGCCGCGGTCGCGGCGCAGGCACGGCACCGCGAGCTCGACGGCGCGCGCCGGACATACTTCTGCGGCGCTTACTGGCGCTGCGGGTTCCACGAGGACGGAGTCGTAAGCGCGCAGTCCGCGCTCGCGCACTTCACCGAGGATCTCGAACGTGCAGAGCTGCCTCTACCACGGGTGGGTTAGACACCGGCGGAGCACGCCGGCGCCGCACTCGTTCCGGTACCGGCTTTCCCTGCTCTACCTCGATCTCGCCGAGATCCCGCAGGCGCTCGAGGGGCGCTGGCTGTGGTCGGCGCGGCGCCCGGCACTGGCCCGCTGGCACCGCGAGGACCACTACGGCGATCGCTCGGTCGACCTCGACGCCGAGATCCGCGGCCTGGTCGAGAGCCGCACGGGCCGGCGCCCCGAGGGGCCGATCCGGCTGCTCACGAATCCCCGGTATTTCGGCTACGGGTTCAACCCCGTGAGCTTCTATTACTGCTTCGACACCGAGGACCGCCAGCTCGAGGCCGTGGTCGCCGAGATCAACAACACGCCGTGGGGCGAACGCCACTGCTACGTGCTGCCGGCCTCCGCGAGCGAGGGCACGCCCTCGAAGCTGCGGTTCCGCTTCGGCAAGGACTTCCACGTGTCGCCGTTCCTGCCGATGGACATGGACTACGACTGGCGGTTCACGCATCCCGACGGACGGCTGCTCGTCCACATGGAGAACTGGCGCGACGGCGAGCACGTGTTCGACGCGACGATGACGCTCGAGCGCGCGCCGATCACGGGGCCTGCTCTCGCGGGCGCGCTCGTGCGCTACCCGCTCATGACGTTCAAGGTCACGGGCGCGATCTACTGGCAGGCGCTGCGCCTGTGGCTCAAGCGGGTGCCTTTCCACACCCACCCCGACCAGACCGGCGCCGGCCACCGCACTCGGGCCGGCCGCGTCGAGAGGCTCGCTCCATGAAACCCAGCATCGTACCGGCCGAAGCCGAATCCGGCGCCGCGCACGGCAGCGCGCTGCAGCGGCTCGGGCGAAGCCTGTTCCTCGCCAAGCTCGCGTCGCTGCGCGAGGGCGAGCTGACGGTCGTCGAGGGCGGCGAGCGCCGCACCTACGGCCGGCGCACCGAGGCGTGCCCGCTGCGGGCGACGATCGAGATCCTGCATCCCCAGACCTACGCGGACGCGGCCTTCGGCGGCACTGTGGGCGGCGGCGAAGCCTACATCCGTGGGCTGTGGCGCGTGGACGACCTCACCGCGCTGATCCGGATCTTCATCGTCAACCGCGACGTCATGCAGTCGCTCGAGGGGGGCGCCGCGATCGCGACCGCGCCGCTGCGCCGCCTGCTGCACTGGGTCAACCGCAACAGCCCGGACGGCAGCCGTCGCAACATCGCCGCGCACTACGACCTCGGGAACGACCTGTTCGCGCTGATGCTCGACGAGACGATGGCGTACTCCTGCGGCGTGTTCGAGCGTCCGGATGCAACGCTGTACGAGGCGCAGGTCGCGAAGTTCGAGCGCATCTGCCGCAGGCTGCGGCTGTCTCCCGCGGACCACCTGCTCGAGATCGGCACGGGCTGGGGCGGCTTCGCGATGCACGCCGCGAGCCGCTACGGCTGCCGCGTCACGACCACGACGATCTCCCGCGAGCAGCACGACTGGGCGAAGGACAAGATCGCCGCGGCGGGCCTCGAGGACCGCGTCACGCTGCTGCTCGACGACTACCGGGACCTGGGCGGCCGCTACGACAAGCTGGTCTCGATCGAGATGATCGAGGCGGTGGGAGCGCGTTATCTCGACACCTATACGGCGAAGTGCGCGCAGCTCCTCGAGCCGCACGGCGCGATGCTGCTGCAGGCGATCACGATCCAGGACCAGGTCTACGAGGAGGCGCTCGAGTCGGTCGACTTCATCCAGCGCTTCGTCTTCCCCGGCAGCTTCATCCCCTCGGTCGCCGCCATCGTCGACTCGGTCCGCCGCTCGACCGACCTCAAGGTCTTCCACCTCGAGGACATCGGGCCGCACTACGCCACGACGCTGCGCCGCTGGCGCGAGAACTTCCACGCGAAGCTGCCGGAGGTCCGCCGCCTCGGCTACCCGGACGCCTTCGTGCGGCTGTGGGACTACTACCTCTGCTACTGCGAGGGCGGTTTCCTCGAGCGGCAGCTCGGCGACGTGCAGATGCTGCTCACGAAGCCCCGCTGCCGGCTACCGCCCTCGCCCTAGCGGGATCTACCGACTACCCGGCCGCCCCCGGTGACGCCAGAATCCGCACGGGAAACTGTATCCGCCCGGAGCGACCCCATGACCGACGCCGCGATCCTCGAAGGCCTGTCCCAGTCCAAGCTGGCCGTGGAACTCAAGGACGCCGAGCGGCGGGTGCTCGCCGGGGCGATGCAGCTGCGCGACCTGAAGCACGGCGAGGTGCTGGTTCGCGAGGGCTCGGCGGACGACCACCTCTACGTCGTCGTGAGCGGCGTCCTCGGGGTCGTCAAGGGCGCGGGCACCGAGGCCGAGGTGACGCTGAACGCCATCCGCCCCGGCGACGTCGTGGGCGAGCTCTCGTTCCTCGACGGGGCGACGCGCTACGCCTCGCTCGTGGCGCTCAGCGACAGCCGGGTGCTGGGCCTGAGCCGCGCGTCGCTCGAGGCGCTGCTCGACACCGACCCGAAGGTCGTCTACCACGTCATGCGCGCGATCGTGCGCGTCGTGCACGACATCCAGAAGCGGCTGTCGATGCAGACGGCCGAACTCACGAACTACCTGTACAAGACGCACGGCCGGTACTGACGGCGCACCGCGGCGCCCCATGCCGGATGGCGCGCCGCCCTGAAATGGTGCAGCGGCTGCCTCCCGCCCCGTGCCGGTGCGGCGCCCGGGCCGTCTCCCGCGCGATGGCATGATTTTCGCTTGCCTGCGGCGGAAGGAAACGCCATGGACCACCCCGCGCCCCCCTACGACGAGATGTACACCGCCGATGGCCAGGTGCGGCCGCACTACGCCGTGTACTCCGACTGGCTGCTGCGGCAGCCCGACGACGCGCTGCGCCAGAAGCGCGTCGAGGCCGACAGCCTGTTCCACCGCGTCGGCATCACCTTCGCGGTCTATGGCGAGCAGGAAGGCAGCGAGCGGCTGATCCCGTTCGACATCGTGCCCAGGGTCCTGTCGGCTGCCGAATGGAGCAAGCTCGCGGATGGACTGCGCCAGCGCGTGCGCGCGCTGAACGCATTCATCGGCGACATCTACCACGGGCAGGAGATTCTCAAGGCCGGCCTGCTGCTGCCCGAGCAGGTGTTCTGCAACCCGCAGTACCGCCCGGAAATGCACGGCATGGACGTGCCGGGCGGCATCTACGCACATATCGCGGGCATCGACGTCGTGCGCGCGGGCCCCGGCGAGTTCTTCGTGCTCGAGGACAACCTCCGCGTGCCCTCCGGCGTGTCGTACATGCTCGAGGACCGCAAGATGATGATGCGGCTCTTCCCCGAGCTCTTCTCGCTGAACCGCGTCGCGCCCGTCGAGCACTATCCGGACCAGCTGTTCCAGAACCTCGTGAGCGTCGCGCCGCTCGGCGTCGCGGAGCCCGTCGTCGTCGTGCTGACGCCCGGCGCGAGCAACAGCGCGTACTTCGAGCACGCCTTCCTCGCGCAGCAGATGGGCGTCGAGCTCGTCGAGGGCCAGGACCTCTTCGTGCGCGACGGTTTCGTCTACATGCGCACGACGCAGGGCCCGCGGCGGGTGGACGTCGTCTACCGCCGCATCGACGACGACTTCCTCGACCCGCTCGTGTTCCGTCCGGACTCGGTGCTCGGCGTGCCGGGACTCATGGCCGCCTACCGCGCGGGACGCGTGACCGTCGCGAACGCGATCGGGACGGGCATCGCCGACGACAAGTCGATCTACCCGTGCGTACCCGACATGATCCGCTTCTACCTGGGAGAGGAGCCGTTGCTCGCGAACGTGCCGACCCGGATTCTGCGCAGGCCGGACGATCTCGCCTACACGCTCGCGCACCTCGACGAACTCGTCGTGAAGGAGGTCCACGGCTCGGGCGGCTATGGCATGCTGGTCGGACCCGCCGCCTCCGAGGCGGAGCGGGAGGATTTCCGACTCAAGATCCTCGCCGCGCCGGAGAACTACATCGCGCAGCCGACGCTCGCGCTCTCCACCTGTCCGACCTTCGTCGAGCAGGGCATCGCGCCTCGCCACATCGACCTGCGGCCGTTCGTGCTCTCCGGACGCGACATCACGATCGTGCCGGGCGGCCTCACGCGCGTCGCGCTGCGCGCAGGCTCGCTCGTCGTGAACTCCTCGCAGGGAGGCGGCACCAAGGACACCTGGGTGCTGGAGGGCTGATGCTGAGCCGCACCGCGGACCACGTCTACTGGCTCGGGCGTTACGCGGAGCGCGCCGAGAACCTCGCGCGCACGCTGGACGTGCAGTACCGCCTTTCGCTGCTGCCGCGCGCGGTGCGCACGGACGGCGCGGGGTGGGGCCTGATGCTGAGGACGCTCGGGCTCGAATCCGCCTACCGCGAGCGCTATTCGGACCTCGAACTGCACAAGGTCGTCGACTTCCTGGCCTTCGACCTCGGCAATCCCTCGAGCATCCTGAGCTGCCTGCGCGCGGCGCGCGAGAACGCCCGCGCGGTGCGCGGGTCGATCTCGTCCGAGATGTGGGAGACGTTCAACTCGACCTGGCTCGAGGCCCGCTCGCAGGCACCGACGCGCTTCACGGCGCTCAACATCGCCGAGTTCATCGACTGGGTGCGCTTCCGCGCCCACCTCGCCCGCGGCGTCGTTCTGGGGTCGATGCTGCGGGACGAGGGCTACCACTTCATGCAGATCGGCACCTTCCTCGAGCGCGCGGACGGCGTGGCACGGCTGCTGCTCGTGCGCCTCGCGTGCGAGGCCGGCGGCGCGGACGGCCGTCCGGCGGAGCACGACTACTACCCGTGGAGCGTGCTGCTGCGCGGCCTGTCCGCATTCGAGATCTTCCGCCGCGTGACGCGCGGCGCGGTGACGCCGGACCACGTCGTCGAGTTCATCGTCTTCCGCACCGACGTGCCGCGCTCGATCTACCGCTCCGCGGACCTCGTCTACGAGAACCTCCGCGCGGTCGCGAACGCCCAGTCCGGCGAGACCGAGCGCCGCGCGGGCCGGCTTCACGCGGAACTCCGGTTCGGCGCGCTCGACAACCTCGCCACCCAGGGCATCGAGCCGTTCCTTGCCGGGCTGCTGGTGAGGACTGCAGATCTCAACGACCGGATCGGCCGCGACTTCCTCGGGCGCGTGGCCTGACACGGGAACCAGCGCATGCACCTGCACATACGTCACGAGACCCGATACGTCTACGAGGAGCCCGTGAGCTACAGCATCCAGGCGCTGAAGCTCACGCCCCGCACCGACGCGGGCCAACGCGTGCTCAACTGGAGGGTCGCCGCTCCCGGCGAGCGGCTCGAGCAGGTCGATCCCTACGGCAACCTGACCCACTTCGTGACGCTCGAGTCGCCGCATCGCGAACTGCGCATCGTCGTCGAAGGCACGGCCGACATCGGTCTCGGCGACGCGCCGACGGAGCCGGGAGGCCCCGCACTGCCCGCGCTCGCGTACCTCGCGAGCACCCGCCTCACCCGCCCGGACGCGACGCTGCGCGAGTTCGCCCGCCGGCATCTCGGCCGTCATCCACCGTCGCGGGCGACGCTGATGGACCTCGTGGCGGGTGTCCGATCGGCCGTCGCGTACGAGCCCGGCATCACGAACGTGACGCATACCGCGGCCGAGGCCGTGGATCTCGGCGTGGGCGTGTGTCAGGATCAGGCGCACGTGTTCGTCGCCTGCTGTCGCGCTGCGGGCGTGCCCGCGCGCTACGTGAGCGGCTACTTCCACGGCGGAGACGAGGGCGAGGTCGCGAGCCACGCCTGGGCGGACGCGTGGCTGGGCGACGGGACGGGATGGCTGAGCCTCGACGTCACTCACGGCGAGGTGGCCGGGTCGCGTCATTGCCGGCTCGCCGTGGGGCGCGACTACCTCGATGCCGCGCCGGTGCGCGGCGTGCGGCGAGGCGGCGGCGAGGAGACGATGACTGTGACTGTTTCGGTTTCGGGCGGCCAGGGCCAGCAACAATGACGTACTGCGTGTCGATGCTGCTCGACTCGGGGCTCGTATTCCTGGCGGACTCGCGCACCAACGCCGGCGTCGACCAGATCAACACGTTCCGCAAGACGACGGTCTACGAGCGCCCGGGCGACCGCGTCATCGTGATGCTCACGGCCGGCAACCTGGCGATCACCCAGGGCGTGCTGAACCTCCTTGCGGAGAAACTCGCCTCTCACGACCCGCACACGGTCAACCTCGCCAACTGCGCGAACCTCTTCGAGGGCGCCCGCTGCGTGGGCGAGGCGGTGCGCGAGATGCACACGCGCGACGGCGAGGCGATGCGCGCCCAGGGAGTCGACTTCAACGCGACGTTCATCGTCGGCGGCCAGATCAGGGGAGAGATTCCGCGGCTGTTCCAGGTCTATTCCGCGGGCAACTTCGTCGAGGCGACGCCCGACACGACGTACTTCCAGATCGGCGAGTCGAAGTACGGCAAGCCCATCATCGACCGCGTGACCCGCCGCAGCATGGCGCTCTCGGAAGCGGCGAAGTGCGCGCTGATCTCCATGGATTCGACGATCCGCTCGAACCTCACCGTCGGCCTGCCGCTCGACCTCGTCATCGTGCGGCGCGACGAGTACAAGGTCGCGAGCCACGTCGACATCGGCCCGGACAACAAGTACTTCCAGATGATCCGCGAGGCCTGGGGCGAGGCGCTCCGCGAAGCCTTCAGCGAGCTGCCGAACCCCGACTGGCTCGCCGTCCGCTAGGCTTCTTCCGCGAGCCGGCGGGCCCCACGCGCCAGGCGCGCCACGAACCGGCTCACGGTCGAGCAGTCCTCGCACCATGGCTTCCGCGAGCGCGGCGAGTCGTCCCACCAGACCGAGAGACCGGCCGCCTGGAAGGCATCGGCGTAGCGGCGCGCCGCTTCCGGGACTCGCCGCGCCCGCGGGGTATCATGGAACCCATGAACCGCCTCCTCGTCGGCCTCGGGCTCCTGATCGCCGTCGTCGGGCTACTGTGGCCCTGGTTCTCGAAGCTTCCGCTCGGGCGGCTGCCCGGCGATATCGTGGTCGACCGGCCGGGTTTCCGGTTCTTTGCGCCCTTCACGACGATGATCATCGTGAGCGTGGTCGTGAGCCTGCTGCTCTGGCTGTTCCGACGCTGAACCCCGCCAGGGCCGACCCGGGGATTCCATCTGTAAAAGCCGGCATGCGCTTCCGGGCGCGCCCGCTATCATTCGCGCGTTTGTCCACGCCGCGGGATCCTGCATGCCCCTGCTCCGTCTGCTCGCCGTGCTCGCGCTCCTGCTCTCGTCGATTGCCGTCCGCGCCGCGCCGGACCCGTCCTCGGACGAGTTCTGGTACGGCACCGCGGCCGACGGGTCGCCGGTCGTGCGGCTCTATTACTTCTACTCGCCGACCTGCCCGCACTGCCAGGTTGCAGCGCCGTTCCTCGAGGCATACGCCGCGAAGTCCCCGTGGCTCGAGCTGCAGAAGTTCGCGGTCAAGGACAACCGCAAGAACGCCCGCTTCTACTACGAGACCGCGCTGTCGCTCGGCACGCAGGCGCTCTCGGTGCCGGGCTTCATCTTCTGCCGGCAGGTGCTGATCGGGTTCGACACGGCCGAGACGACCGGCGCCGAACTCACGGCGGCGCTCGAGCGCTGCCGGGACGAGCGGCTCGCGAACCCCACGCCGGCGGCCGTCGCGCCGGCGGCTGCGGCATCGGGCCCCGGCGCGCCGGGCGCTTCCGGGGAGCAGGTCGGCACGACCGTCAACCTTCCGTTCTTCGGCCAGGTCGACGCGGCGGCGCTGTCGCTGCCGATCCTGACCGTCGTGCTCGCGGGCATGGACGCATTCAACCCCTGCGCGTTCTTCGTGCTGCTGTTCCTCCTGAGCCTGCTCGTGCACGCCCGGAGCCGCGCGCGCATGGCGATTATCGGCGGCACGTTCGTGCTGTTCTCGGGGCTCGTGTACTTCGTCTTCATGGCGGCGTGGCTCAACGTGTTCCTGATCGCCGGGGAGCTCCGCATCATCACCGTGATCGCGGCGCTGCTCGCCCTCACGGTTGCCGCGCTCAACATCAAGGACTACTTCTGGTTCAAGGCCGGACCGAGCCTCTCGATCCCGGAGTCCGCGAAGCCGGGCCTGTACAAGCGCATGCGCGAGATCGTGACGTCGGGCAGCCTCGGGCCCATGCTCGCGAGCACGGTGCTGCTCGCGATCGTCGCGAACTCGTACGAGCTCCTCTGCACGGCCGGGTTCCCGATGGTCTACACGCGCGCACTCACGCTCGCCGGCCTCGAGACCTGGCAGCACTACGCGTGGCTGGCCGCCTACAACGTGATCTACGTGCTGCCGCTGCTAGCGATCGTGATCGTGTTCGTGAAGACGATGGGCGCCCGCAAGCTCACGGAGTCCGAGGGCCGGATCCTGAAGCTGATCTCGGGCTTCATGATGCTCGGCTTCGGCCTGATGCTGCTCGTGGCACCGCAGCTGCTCACGAATCCGTTCGCCTCGATCGGGGTGCTCGTGGGCGCGGTGGGCTCCGCTCTCCTGCTCGCGAAGGTGGCTGCGCCGCGGCCCGCCTGAACGCTGCACGACGGCGGGATTCCACGGTATAAGGGCCCATGCCCGTCGACGCCGCCACGCGCGCCCCGCCCGGCATGGCCGAAGCCGTCGCCCGCATCCGTCGGGTGCTCGGCCCGTCGGGCTGCCTCGAGGCGCCAGCGGACGTCGAGCCCTACCTCGTCGACTTCCGCGGGCTCTACCGCGGCGCCACGCCCCTGGTCGCGAGCCCGGCGTCGACGCACGAGGTATCGCAGGTGCTCGCGATCTGCCACGAGCTCGGCGTCGCCGTCGTGCCCCACGGCGGCAACACCAGTTACTGCGGGGGCGCGACCCCGCACGAGCACGGCACCGAGATCGTGCTCGCGCTGCGGCGGATGAAGCGGATCCGCGAGGTCGACGCGGCCAACTACTCGCTCGTCGCAGAGGCGGGCTGCCTGCTCGCCGAGGTGCAGGCGGCCGCGGAGGCCGCGGACCGCTGCTTCCCCCTGTCGCTCGGCTCGGAAGGCAGCTGCCAGATCGGCGGCAACCTATCGACCAACGCCGGCGGACTCAACGCCCTGCGCTACGGCGTGGCGCGAAATCTCGTGCTCGGCCTCGAGGTCGTGCTCGCGGACGGCCGCGTGATCAACGGACTCTCGAGCCTGCGCAAGGACAACACGGGCTACGACCTCCGCGACCTGTTCGTGGGCGCGGAAGGAACGCTCGGGATCATCACGGCCGCGAGCCTGGCGCTGCACCCGCGGCCTCGCACCGTCGAGACGGCGTTCGTCGCGGTGGCGGGGCTCGACGCGGCAGTAGAGCTGCTTTCGCGCCTGCGCACGGTCACCGGCGACTGTGTCACGAGCTTCGAGTACCTGCCCCGCATCGCCGTGGAGCTCACCGTGCGCCACATTCCGGGCGTGACGGATCCTTTCGACCGGCCGCATCCGGCATACGTCCTCTGCGAGGCGTCGACCGCGCGTCGGGATCCGGCACTGCGCGGCCTGCTCGAGCAGACGCTCGCCGCTGCGCTCGAGGAGGGGCTCGCGCTCGATGCCATCGTGGCCGAGTCGCTGGCGCAGCGCGAGTCGCTCTGGCGGCTGCGGGAGTCGGTGCCCGAGGCCCAGAAGGTCGAAGGCGCCAGCATCAAGCACGACGTGTCGGTTCCGGTCTCATCGCTGCCGGGGTTCGCCGCAGACGCGACGGCGGCGGTGCTCGAGATCGCGCCGCGCGGACGCCTCGTCGCGTACGGCCACGTGGGCGACGGCAATCTGCACTTCAACGTGAGCGTCCCGGAGGGCGGCTCGGCCGGCGAGTTCCTGGCGAAGGCGCCCGCGATCCACGCGGCCGTCCATGCGATCGTGCGGCGCCACGGCGGCAGCATCAGCGCCGAGCACGGGATCGGGCGACTCAAGCGCGAGGCACTTGCCGAGCACAAGGCGCTCGTGGACCTCGACGTGATGCGGGCCATCAAGCATGCACTCGACCCCAAGGGCATCCTGAACCCCGGCAAGCTGCTGCCCCCCGGAGACGCGAAATGAGAACTGGCGCCGCATCAGCCGTCGTCGTCGCCTGCGGCCTGTTGGTCGCCTGCGGGGACGCGCCCCCGCCGCCGTCTCCCGCGAGCGAGCCGGGGCAGCCTGCGGCGCAGGCCGCACCCCTGCCGTCCCCGCCACCGCCGCAGGCCTCGGCTCGCGAGGCACGCGTCCGCTCGCTCGCGGAGGACCGCAGCGAGATCCGGTACCGCGTCTACGGCAGCGGCGAGCCGGCTGTCGTCTTCGTGCACGGGTGGTCGTGCGATTCGGGCTACTGGGATGCACAGCTGAACCCGTTCGCGTCCCGGGGCACCGTCGTCACGCTCGATCTCGCAGGCCACGGCGCCTCCGCCGTGAAGCAGCGCAAGGACTGGTCGATGGCGAACTTCGGAGCCGACGTGGCGGCCGTGGTCGAGGACGCAGGGCTGGAGCGGGTCATCCTGGTCGGCAGTTCGATGGGCGGCACGGTGGCGCTCGAGGCGGCGCGCCGGCTGCCGGGCCGGGTCGTGGGCGTCGTCGGCGTCGACACCTTCCGCGACATCGCGACGCCGATGCCTGAGGAGCAGACCCGCCCGATCCTCGAAAGCATGCGCAAGGATTTTGCCAGGGCAACCGGCGAACTGGTCGGCGGCCGTTTCTTCACGGACCGGTCCGACCCGGTCCTGAAGCGCTGGATCGTCGAGGACATGGCTGCGGCCCCGCCGCGCGTCGCCATCCCGGCGATCGAGGCGTATCTCGCCATGGACTATGGCAGCCTGCTCGCGCAGCTCGACGTGCCGGTCCTGGCGATCAACTCGGGAGGCACCCCGACCGACGAGGCAGCGACACGGCGCCTCGAGCCGCGGTTCCGCGTCATCGAGCTTCCGGACGCCGGGCATTTCCCGATGCTCGAGGATCCGCAGACGTTCAACGCGGTGCTCGCGCGGATCGTCTCCGAGTGGGCACGTCTCGAGCCCGCGCGCAAGCCCTTGTCCCGGTCCGCTCCCGGCCAGTAGCATCCCGGCAAGGGGGACTCGCTCCAGACGATTCCCGGGAGGAATTCATGACTCTTGCCAAGAAGCTCACCGCCGAGTTCATCGGTACGTTCTGGCTCGTGCTCGGCGGCTGTGGCAGCGCGGTGCTCGCGGCCGCGTACCCCGAGCTCGGCATCGGCTTTGCGGGGGTCGCGCTCGCGTTCGGCCTCACCGTCCTCACCATGGCCTTCGCAATCGGCCACATCTCGGGCTGCCACCTCAACCCGGCGGTCACGGTCGGGGTGTGGGCCGCCGGGCGTCATCCGACGGGCGAAGTGCTGCCCTACATCGTGGCGCAGGTGATAGGCGCCATCGCGGGCGCCCTCGTGCTGATCGTGATCGCGTCGGGCAAGGCGGGGTTCGAGGTGTCCGCCGGCCTGGCCGCGAACGGATTCGGCGAGCACTCCCCCGGCGGCTACTCGCTCGCCTCGGGCTTCGTGGCCGAGTTCGTGATGACGCTGATGTTCCTGCTCGTGATCCTCGGCTCCACGGATCGCCGTGCGCCGGCCGGTTTCGCGCCGATCGCGATCGGCCTCGCCTTGACCCTCATCCACCTGATCACGATCCCGGTCACCAACACGTCGGTGAACCCCGCGCGCAGCACGGGTCCCGCCGTATTCGTCGGCGACTGGGCGCTCGGCCAGCTGTGGCTGTTCTGGTTGGCGCCGATCCTCGGCGCGCTGGTCGCGGGCTACGTCTACCGCTGGCTCGGCAGCGAGAAATAGCGCGACCGTAGCGAGGCCGCCGGGGTTCGCCCCGGCGGCCCGGAGACGCCGATGAGCGCCGGAACGCTGTTCCGCTCCAAGATCTTCTGGCTCGTCGCCGTCCCGCTGCTGCTCGTGGGCGGATACGCGCTCGCGGGCTTCAAGCTGGCGCCGAAGCTCGTGCGCGACCAGGCGGTCGCGTTCGTGCGCGAGAACTACGGGCGCGAACTCGCGATCGGGTCGGTCTCGATCCACCCGTTCAAGCTCCAGCTCGAGGTCCGCGACGTGGCGCTCCCCGACTCGGACGGCGCGACCATGGTGGGGTTCGAGCGCCTGTTCGCCGATTTTGAGATCGCCTCGCTGTGGGAACGCGCGTTCGTGTTCCGCACGATCGAAGTGGACGGGCCCCTGGTGCGCGCGGTGCTGCGCAAGGACGGGTCGCTCAACCTGGGCGACCTCGCTTTGCCCGGGGACCCGGACGAACCGCCGTCCCCGCCGCCCAACCTCTGGATCCACGCCTTCCGGGTCGACCGCGGCACCGTCGATTTCGTCGATGCGACGCGTGCCCGGCCGTTCGAGCGCCAGTTCGCGCCGGTCACGTTCGCGCTCGAGGACTTCCGGACGACGCCGGAAGGCGGCGATTTCCGGCTCTCGGCGCGCAGCAAGGCCGACGAGACGTTCGACTGGAAAGGCCGCTTCGCGCTCGCTCCGGTCGTCTCGTCCAAGGGTGACTTCGTCATCGGCGACCTGCAGGCAACGGGCGTCGCGGAGTTCCTCGGCGACGCACTGCCGTTCCAGCTTTCGGGCGGAACGATCGACCTCGCGGGCACCTACGAGGCCACGGTCGGCGAACCGCTCGCCGTCGAGGTCAAGCTTCCGGCGATCAACGTAGCGGGACTCGGGCTGCGGGCTCGCGGCGTCGACGCCGACTGGGTGACGCTGCCGACGCTTGCGCTCGAGAATACGAACGTGTCGGTCGCAGCCCGGCAACTTACGATTGGCAGGATCGCGCTCGCGGGCCCGCGCGTCGAGGCCTGGCTCGAGCCCGACGGTTCCGTGAACGTCGAGCGACTGTTCACGCATGACGCCGCAGGCACCGCAGAGCCTGCGTCGACCCCGCCCCCAGCGCCCGAACCCGCCCCGGCCCCCACCCCTGCCCCTGTTCCTGAACCCGCCCCGGCATCGACCCGCGCCTCGGGCGACGACTGGTCCGTCACGATCGCCGGGATCGAAGTCTCCGACGCCGCGATCGCCTTCGAGGACCGCTCGACCGAGCCGTTCAAGCAGTTCGCGTTTGCGCCGGTGGACCTGAAGGTCGCGGGCGCGAGCCTCGATCTCGCGAAGCCGCTGCCCGTGACCCTCGACGCGACGATCAACGATCACGCGAGCTTCCACGCCGAAGGCACGGTCACTCCCGAACCGCTCGCCGCCGCGCTCGACATCCGGCTCGCGGACGCGCGGATGCAGATCCTGCAACCCTACATCCTGCCGCTCGCGGACCTGTCGATCACCGCGGGCGAGCTCGACGTCACGGGCCGGGCGAAGCTGGCCCCGCCCGGCGGCAAGACGCCGGAGATGTCGTTCGACGGCAGCGTGGTCGTGGACGGCTTCGCGTCCGTCGACAACGCGCTCAAGCAGGATCTCGTGAACTTCCGCCGCATCGCACTCGACGAGGTCCGGTTCGGCCTGGCCCCGGACTCGCTGTCGATAGACCGCATTACCGTCACGCAGCCCTACGCGCGAGTCATCATCAGCGAGGAGCAGGTCCTCAACATCGCCGCCGTCCTCGACCCGCAGGGCACCGAGGCCGCACTGGCGGAGCGTCGCGCGGCGGCTGCGGCCGAGGCCGCGCGCTCCCCCGCGGAAAAGCGTCGGCTCGCGAAGGAGCAGCAGGCACGGGAGAAGGCCGAGGCGAAGGCCCGCAAGTCGGGGACGGCGCCTGCACCGCCGCCCGCCGCAGCGCCTTCGCCGGACACTTTCCCGGTCCGCATCCGCGAGATCCGCGTCGCGGACGGCCGGATGAACTTTTCCGACTACTCCGTGCAGCCGAACTTCTCGGCCGAGATCGAGCAGCTCGCGGGCTCCGTCACGGGCCTTTCTTCGGCCTGGGAATCGCGGGCCAAGGTCGATTTCAAGGGCAGCGTGGGCGAATTCTCGCCGGTGACGATCGCCGGGCAGTTGCAGCCCTTCGCGTTCGACCGCTACACCGACATCGGGATGCGCTTCGAGAATATCCCGCTGCCGATCTTCAATCCGTACTCGGGTCCGCTCGCGGGCTACAACATCGCGAAGGGCAAGCTCACGACCGATCTCCACTACCTGATCGAGGCGCGCAGGCTGGACGCGCAGCACAAGATCCGCATCGATCAGCTCGAGTGGGGCGAAGCTTCCGACACGCAAGGCGAGGCGACGCTGCCCGTGAAGCTCGCGACGTCGCTGCTCAAGGACCGCGACGGGGTGATCACGCTGGACGTGCCGGTCGGAGGCACGCTCGACGACCCGACGTTCCGGATCGGGCCAATCGTCTGGCAGATCGTCAAGAACCTCATCGTCAAGGCGGTCACGGCGCCGTTTGCGCTGCTCGGCTCGCTGTTCGAGGGTGCCGAGGACGCGCAGTTCGTGGAGTTCGCGCCGGGCGACGCGACGCTCGCGCCCGCGACGGCCGAGCAGCTCGCTGCCCTCGCGCGCAGCCTCGTCGAGCGGCCGCAGCTCAACCTCGAGGTGCCGATCGGCGCGATCGCCGAGACCGACCGCCCTGCCCTCGTCGAGCGGGCCTACGCTGCAGCTCTCGCGGCAGCGACGACTTCGGTCGTCGGCAAGGGCAAGCCAGAGGCGCCACCGTTCGGACAGCTCGACGCGAAACAGCAGATCGCGGTATTGAAAGCCGTCATCGAGCAGCAGACCGGCGCCGAGCCGGAGCTGCCCGAGCCCCCGAAGCCACCCGAGGGCACGTCGAAGGACGAGGCGCGGGCGCTGCGTGACCAGGCGGCCCTCGCCTACCTGGAGCAGACCGCCCGCGCGGGCGTCACCGTCCCCGACACCGAGCTCGAGCGCCTCGCGGAGGAGCGTGCGGCGGCAGTCGAGCGGGCGCTGCTCGCGAATGCCGAACTGCAGCCGACCCGCGTGTTCAAGGTGCGCGAGGGCAAGGTGAGCACGCAGGACGGCCAGGTGCGGCTCGAGCTCGGGCTGCAGTAGTCAGCCTTGCTGGCGGGACCCGGGCTTCCGGTCGCCCGCCGGTTCGTGGTCATTCGCCGGCTCTGGATTTCCCGGCGGCTTGCGCGGCCGCGGCAGGTGCATCCGGGCCATGTACTTGAGCGGCAGCAGCGCGCCCACGAGGATCAGCACGACCAGCACGAAGACACTCAACGCTTCGAGGACCACGACGACTCCCGCGGCGAGCGCGGCGGCAGGCCCGCGGCCGGGTCAGGGCCGCTCGCGCATCAGCCCTTCCTGCGCCGTGCTCGCGACGAGCCGGCCCGCGCGATCGAAGATGCGACCGAAGGCGAGGCCGCGCGATCCCGAGCTGCTCGGGCTCACGAGCGCATAGAGCAGCCATTCGTCGACGCGGACCGGCCGGTGGAACCACATCGCGTGGTCGATACTCGCGAGCAGCACCTCGCCCGAACGGTACGACAGGCCGTGCGGCAGCGTCGCGGTCTCGAGCAGGTGATAGTCCGACATGTACGCGAGCAGGCCGCTGTGCACGACCGGATCGTCGGGGCACTGGTCGATCAGCCGGAACCACAGGTGACGCACGCCCGGCCGCGGCCCGCCAGCCTCGACTGGCTCGACGGACCGGTACTCGAACGGTCGCTCGAGCGACCAGAACTTGCGCCGCTCGGCCGGCATGCCATCGAGCGACTTGCGCACTTCGGCTGTCATGTCCGGCAGCTGCTCGGGGGGCGGCACCTCGGGCATCGGCACCTGGTGGTCGGGTCCCTGCTCCTCGAGCTGGAACGAGGCCGCCATGTGGAAGATCTGCTGGCCGTGCTGGATCGCGACCACGCGACGGCTCGAGAAGCTCGCGCCGTCGCGGCTGCGGTCGACTTCGTAGACGATCGGCGACTTGAAGTCGCCGCGCCGCAGGAAATAGGCGTGCAGAGAGTGGACTTGGCGTCCGTCGACCGTGGCGCTCGCCGCGATCAACGCCTGGCCGAGCACCTGTCCCCCGAAGACCTGCGGACTGCCGATGTCGCGGCTTTCGCCGCGGAACAGGTCGTGCTCGAGCCGCTCGAGCTCGAGCAGCCTGAGCAGGTCGGCAAGCGACTTGTTCATCCGCGGTGCCGCGCGGGCTTCAAGTGCCGACGCCCAGCCGCTTCTGCATGATGGGGCTCGTCGTCGTGTACTGCAGGTGCACCTTCTTCGCCGGGTTCAGGTGCTCGGCGATCGCGAACGCCGCGAGCGCCGCCTCGTGGAAGCCGCTCAGGATCAGCTTCTTCTTGCCCGGATAGGTATTGATGTCGCCGATCGCGAAGATCCCGGGCACGCTGGTCTGGAACTTCGCCGTGTCGACCTTGATCGCCTTGCGCTCGAGATCGAAGCCCCACTCCGCGATCGGCCCGAGCTTCGGGTGCAGGCCGAAGAACGCGAGCACGTGGTCGGCCGGCACGTCCTGCAGGACGCCGTCGGTGCGCTTGACGGTCACGCCCGTGAGGCGGCCGCCCTCGCTGCGGACGCCCGCGGCGATGCCCTCGACATAGCTCATGCGGCCCTCGGCGACGAGCTGCTGCATGCGCGCAACCGAGGCGGGCGCAGCGCGGAACTCAGGGCGCCGGTGCACGTGCACGAGACTCGTGGCCTTGCCCGTAAGGTCGATCACCCAGTCGAGGGCCGAGTCGCCGCCGCCGAAGATCACGAGGCGCTTGCCGTGGAACTCCGCGGCGTTGCGGACGCGATAGTGGATCTGGCGGTCCTCGAACGCATCGGCTCCCTCGACGCCGAGCCGCCGGGGCTGGAACGAGCCCAGCCCCGCGGCGACGACGATCGCCCTCGCGACGAAGCGCGTGCCCGCCGAGGTCTCGAGATCGAAGCGGCCGTCGTCCCGGCGCCCGAGCGCTACGACCTCCTCGCCGAAGTGAAACTGGGGCTCGAACGGCTGGATCTGCTGCATCAGGCGGTCGACCAGCTCCTGCGCGCCGCAGACCGGCAGCGCCGGAATGTCGTAGATCGGCTTGTCCGGGTAGAGCTCGGCGCACTGTCCGCCCGGGTGCTTCAGGGTGTCGACGACGTGCGCCTTGATGCCGAGGAGCCCTAGTTCGAAGACCTGGAACAGCCCTGCGGGGCCCGCACCGATGATGACCGCGTCGGCTTCGATCGACCCCGCGGCGGCAGCGGCGGCGTCTGGAGTGTCAGGCACAGGCAGTCTCCTCAAGGGTCAGCCTTGGAATTCTAGAAGGGACGAGGGGAAGGGGACAGTGGCAGACCGGCGCCAGCACCTCGCGCCGCCCTTTATTCCCTGTCGCCGGCCCAGTGTCCCCTGTCCCCTGCCCTCGGTCCCCACTATCCTTACGGCATGTACCCATTGCCCCGGGTCCGGCCCTGCCCATCCTTGACGCACGTCAAGGCAGCGGGGTCCGACCCGTCGCACCCTGTGCCACAGCCGAGCTTCCAGGACCATCGATGAACTCGCACCAGATCCGCTTCGATGCCGATCTCATCCGCCGCTACGACCGCTCGGGGCCGCGCTACACGTCGTACCCGACGGCCGTGCAGTTCACCGACCGGTACGGGCTCGCCGAGTATCGCGCCGCCGCCATCGCGAGCAACCACGACCCGATCCCGCGGCCGCTGTCGCTGTACGTGCACATCCCGTTCTGCTCGAGCCCCTGCTTCTACTGCGGCTGCACGAAGGTCATCACGCGCAACCACGAGAAGGCCGAGGCCTACCTGCTGCGCCTGCACCGCGAGATCGAACTGCAGGGCGAGCTCTTCGACCGCGACCGCGAGGTCGAGCAGCTGCACTTCGGCGGCGGCACGCCGACCTTCCTCACCTCGCTCGAGATCGACCGGCTGATCGAGAAGCTCGCGCGGCACTTCAAGCTCTCGCGCGACCCGGGACGCGAGTACTCGATCGAGCTCGACCCGCGCACGATCACGCGCGATACGCTCCGCGACCTCGCGAAGGTCGGTTTCAACCGCTGCAGCCTCGGCATCCAGGACTTCGACCCGCTGGTCCAGGAAGCCGTGAACCGCATCCAGTCGGTGCCGGACACCCTGCGGCTCATCCGCGAGGCGCGCGAGTTCGGCTTCGGCTCGGTGAGCGTCGACCTGATCTACGGCCTGCCGAAGCAGAACCTCGAGGGCTTCTCGCGCACGCTCGATACGGTGCTCTCGGCCCGGCCGGACCGCTTCGCCGTCTACGCCTACGCGCACCTGCCGCAGATGTTCAAGGCGCAGCGGCAGCTGAACGCCGCGGATCTCCCGGCGCCTGAGACGCGCCTCGCGCTCCTCGGCCTCACGATCGAGAAGCTCTCGTCCGCGGGCTACGTCTACATCGGCATGGATCACTTCGCGCTGCCGGACGACGAACTCGTGCTCGCGCAGGAGAACGGCACGCTGCAGCGCAATTTCCAGGGCTACTCGACGCGTGGCTACTGCGACCTGATCGGGCTCGGCGTGAGCTCGATCGGCAAGATCGGCGATACCTTTGCGCAGAACCGCAAGACGCTGCCCGACTACTACGGCTCGCTCGACCGCGGGGAGCTCGCGGTGCACCGTGGCCTCGAGCTCACGCGAGACGACGTGATCCGCCGCGACGTGATCCAGCAGATCATGTGCTACGGCGTGCTCGACTTCGACGCCACCGCGGCCCGCTGGGGCATCGATTTCCGCGGGTATTTCGCGAGCGAGCTCAAGGCGCTCGAACCAATGGTCGCGGACGGGCTCGCGGAGTTCGCGGCCCCGGGTCTCCGGGTGCTGCCGGCGGGCCGGCTGCTGCTCCGTCACCTCGGCATGGCGTTCGACGCGTATCTCGCCTCCGCGCAGGCCGCGCAGCAGAGGTTCTCGAAGGCGATCTGACCGGCCGCCTGGGCGCGTCCGACGGCACCCGCGCCGGTTCCCCGCCCGGTCGAACGCGACGCCGGAAGCGACGGAACGGGTTCTTTTTCCAGTCGACCTCCTCGAGCCCGGCATTCCCGGGGCCGCGACGGCTCCGGCCGGGCCGCCCAGGCGTTCGGGCTCATTACCCCCATCCGGACCGCGAATTGCGCTCGATCAGCAACGGGCAGCTGAGCGTGAGGCGCGGTCGCACGTTAGAAATTGGTTAGAAGAACTGGAATCGAGGGCTTCGGGTGGTATCCAGAAGCCTGCCCATCGCGAACTGACTCCGTAAACCCGCGATTTTTTTGGAGCAAGTGATGTTCAAGTCATCCACGATGCAAGCGTTCCTCGGCGCATGCGCAATGGCCGCGATGATCGCTCCCGCAACCGCGGAAGAGCGGGTGTGCCGCGAGTCGCTGGGCGCCATCACCGTCGACAACCTTCGCGTCCCGGCCGACGCAACTTGCACGCTGGCGAGCACCAACGTAAAGGGCACGATCCAGGTCGAGAGCAATGCGACGCTCAACGCCCGCGGCATCACGGTCGTCGGCAACGTACAGGCAGAGAATGCCCGGCAGGTCAATGTCCTCGAGGGCTCCCGGGTTGGCGGTTCGGTGCAGGTGAAGCAGGGCGGAGGCGCCACCGTCAACGACAGCTTCGTCAACGGCGACATCCAGTACGACAGCAACGCCACGCAGCTGAAGGCGCTGCGCAACGAGGTGGGTGGCAGCATCCAGGCGTTCCAGAACGTCGGCGGGGTCGAACTGCGCAGCAACGTCATCGACGGGAACCTGCAGTGCAAGGGGAACCAGCCGGCGCCGGTCGGCGGCGCGAACGTCGTCGGCGGCAGCGCCGAGGACCAGTGCGCGAGCCTCGAGGGCAGTGGAACCGGGGGCGCCCTCACGATCAAGAGCCTCGGCCTCAGGGCGTCCGAGGTCGCCGGCTGCCGCAGCGTGACCGGCACGGTCACGTTGTCGGGCCCCGCACCGGCGGGGGGGATCGTCGTGGCTCTCGGCGACAGCCTCGCGGCTGCGAGCACTCCCGCGAGCCTGCGTTTCGCCGAGGGCGCGACCTCCAGGACTTTCGCGGTCAAGACGGTTCCCGTAGCGACGAGCCAGAGCGGCAAGGTGAACGCGACGCTCGGCGGCACGACGTTGAGCCAGACCCTGAAGGTCCGCCCGATGGGCGTGGCCTCGGTGTCGCTCAGCCCGACCACGGTCGTCGGCAGCCAGACTGCGGCCGGCATCGCGCGGCTCGAATGCGCCGCGGGTCCGGGACCGGTCACGGTCGAACTCTCGAGCAGCAACGGAGCCGTCGCCTACCCGGTCGCCTCCAGCATCGTCGTGCCGCAGGGATTGCAGTCGGCCCCGTTCGACGTCGCGACGGCCGTGGTGAGGAGCCGCACGTCCGCGACGATTTCCGCGACGGCCAACGGAATCGGCAAGTCGAGATCGCTGGTCGTGAGTCCGGCGGCTGCCGTCAGCCCGGCGAGCCTCAGGTTCGGCGGCCATCCCGTCGGCAGCACGAGCAATGCCCTCACTGCGACCCTCACCAACAAAGGTGCGGTCGCCTTCTCGGTGGGCAGCATCGGCGTCACCGGAACGTACTCCGCCTGGTTCACGCAGACCAACAACTGCCCGGGTACGCTGGCCGCGGGTGCATCCTGCACGATCGGCGTGAAGTTCAAGCCGACCGCCGCAGCCAGCCGGTCGGCCCGGCTGAGCATCTCGACCAGCGCAACCGCCGTACCCCTCAGCGTGGCGCTGTCCGGGACGGGCCTGTAGCGGCGGGCGGGCCGGTGGCAAGATGAGCGCCGGCCCGCCGATCCCGGCGGGCGCGGAAGGCATCGATGTCCATAGGGCGCCGCATCCTCGCTCTGCAGGCTGTCGTCGGGCTGGCGCTCGTCCTGATTGCAGGCCTCGCATATCTCGGCGTCGCCGCGATCTCGGCGAAACTCGAGCGGGTGCAATGGAGCCACCGCCAGGTGGCCGCGGCACTGCAGCTCGCGCAAGCGTCGAACGACTATTCCGAGCAGGTCGCGGAGATCCTGCTGCTCGGGGAGTCTGAGCGGGCGGACCTGGACGACGCGCGGGGATCCGTCGCGCGCCTGGTCAACGAATCCTACGACCTGGTGTTGCGTGAGACCCAACACCTCTCCAGTGCGACCGAGCGCAGCGCACAGCAAGAGGAGATCGCGCGCATCGAGCAGATGCAGGCCATCCTGCAGGACGGCGACCGTGCCGTGGAGAGGATGCTGCTGCTCGACGGCGAAGGGCGCCGCGAGGAAGCGATCGCGCTGTTCCGGACGCAGATCGAGGACCGGCTCGATGCGGATCTCGGGCAACTCGTCGACGCGGCCCTCGCCGACGAGCGGGCGGAAGCCGTGCAGGTGAACGAAGAGGCAGCACTGCTCGCACGCCGCCTCGTGTGGCTCACGGTCGCCGCGCTGCTCGCGACGCTCGCCGTC
>Ga0105090_10000084_pt1 | contig 37045 bp, 39 predicted proteins | sample PPLLak3March2015_FD_79110 | JGI IMG/M metagenome (GOLD analysis project Ga0105090, IMG submission 79110) | Freshwater sediment microbial communities from Prairie Pothole Lake near Jamestown, North Dakota, USA - PPLs Lake P7 Core (1) Depth... | ecosystem: Environmental > Aquatic > Freshwater >...
ACCACGGATAGTGCAGTTCGTGTTCGTCGGGATTCATGCGCCGGCGCGATGCTTGACGTTGACGTCAACTGCGGCGATTCTACGCGGCGATCCACAATGATCCGCCTCCGGATGCCTCCCTCACGCGCCCGCGCCGCACGCACGGCAAACAATGACGAGAACGAGTTGCACTCGTACTCGATCACCGAACTGGCGCGCGAGTTCGACATCACTCCACGCGCGATCCGCTTCTACGAGGACCAGGGCATCCTGGCGCCCGAACGCAGCGGAGCCTCCGGGCTGACCCGCGTGTACTCGCCGCGCGATCGCACGCGGCTGAAGCTGACACTGCGCGGCAAGCGACTCGGACTGTCGCTGCTGCAGGTGCGCGAACTGATCGACATGTACGAGTCGCCGAAGGATGCGAGCGCGCAGGCACGCCGCTTTCTTGCGGTGTTGGCGCAGCACCGCGCGGCGCTCGAGCAGCAGCGCGAAGACATCCAGGTGACGCTGGCAGAGATCGCGCAGCACGAAGCCGAGTGCCGGCGGCTGCTCGGACGCAACCAGCGCTAGGCGAATCCACCACGCCCCGACCCGACGCAGCCAACGCAGTACCAGGGTCGCCCTTGCCGGCCGGCAATCGGCCCCGACTTGATCTGGATGAAGCCGTGCCGGGCCTTGGTCAGGACAATGCAGCTGTCATGAGCGGCCACCCAATGATTCTCGCCTCGCCGCTGTTCGCAACCGAGCCAGCGCGGCAGGAGCTTTCGGAAGCCCGCGGCGTGCTCTGCGGCACGGTGCTTGGCGGACTGGTCTGGGCGACGTTGCTGTACGTCGTTCAGATCATCTAGCTCAGCTTTTCTCCACGTCACACACCAGTCCCAGTACAGCCGCGCCGTAGCGCGCGAGCTTGGCCGCGCCCACGCCTGAAATCTCACCCAGCGCGGCGAGCGTGTCCGGCCGCTGCTTCGCTACGGCGCGCAACGTACCGTCGTGGAACACGACGTAGGCCGGCACGCCGTGCTCCTTCGCCACGCCGGCGCGCCACTCGCGCAGCCGCGCGAACAGCCGCTCCGCCGCCGTGTCGAGGCCCGGCTCCGCCGCCGACCGCCGGCCCTTGGCGCGGCGGCGGGGTTCCGCCGTCTGCATCCGGAGTTCGATGCGCCGCTCGCCGTGCAGGACGGCGCGGCTCGCCTCGGTCAGTTGCAGCACGTTGTAGCGGTCGTAGTCGACCTCGACCAGGTGCTGCGCCACCAGCTGGCGCAGCAGCAGGCGCCACTCGGCTTCCGGCCGGTCGCTGCCGATACCGAAGGTCGTCAGGCGCTCATGGCCGAAGCGCGTCACCTTGTCGGTCACCTTGCCGCGCAGGACATCGATGACGTGCGTCGCGGCGAACCCGAAGCCGCCGGCCTGCTGGCAGCGGTAGATGGTTGAAAGGAGCTTCCGTGCATCTTCGGTCGCGTCGCGCAGTTCCGGTGGCGCAAGGCAGTTGTCGCAGTTGCCGCACGGCTGGCTCGCTTCACCGAAGTACGCGAGCAGGCGCACGCGACGGCAGTCCGCGGCCTCGGCCAGCGCCAGCATGGCGTCGAGCTTGGCGCTCGACAGGCGCTTGTAGCTGTCCTCGGCGTCGGCCTGCTCGATCAGCCGGCGCTGCTGCACGACGTCGGCCAGGCCGTAGGCCATCCAGGCGTCGGCGGGCAGGCCGTCGCGCCCGGCACGGCCCGTCTCCTGGAAATAGCCTTCGATGCTTTTCGGCATGTCGAGATGCGCGACGAAGCGCACATCCGGCTTGTCGATGCCCATGCCGAAAGCGATCGTGGCGACGATGACGCAGGCCTCGTCGCGCTGGAAGCGCGCCTGGTTCGTCGCGCGCGCCGCCGCGTCCATGCCGGCGTGGTACGGCAGCGCATCGATGCCGTGCCCCGCCAGGAAGTGCGCGACCTCGTCGACGGTGTTGCGCGCGAGGCAGTAGACGATGCCGGCCTCGCCGGGATGTTCGTCGCGGATGAAGCGCAGCAGTTGCTCGCGCGGCTCGCGCTTCTCGACGATGCGGTAGCGGATGTTCGGCCGGTCGAAGCTGGCGACAAAAACTCGCGGCTCGACCAGCAGCCGTTCGACGATCTCCCGGCGCGTCGGTGCGTCGGCGGTCGCCGTCAGCGCGATGCGCGGCACCGCCGGAAAACGATCGCGCAGCACGGCGAGCGCACCATATTCGGGCCGGAAGTCGTGCCCCCACTGCGACACGCAATGGGCTTCGTCGATCGCAAAGAGCGCGATGCCGGTCCCGGCCTGCAGGTCATCAAGCAGCGCCTGACAACGGTCGGTCAGCAGCCGCTCGGGCGCGATGTAGACGAGGTCGATGTCGCCACGGCGCATGCGGCGCTCGAGCGCGCTCGCCTCGGTCGACGACAGCGTCGAATTCAGCGCGGCTGCACGCACGCCGAGTTCGTCCAGGGCAGCCACCTGATCGGCCATCAGCGCGATCAACGGGGAGACGACGATCCCGACTCCGGGCCGCACCAGCGCCGGGATCTGGTAGGTGAGCGACTTCCCGCCGCCGGTGGGCATCAGCACCAGTGCGTCGCCACCGGCCACGACATGCTCGATCACTTCCCGCTGGAAACCGCGAAAGCTGTCGTAGCCGAAGACTTCCTTGAGCAGGGTGCTGGTTCGGTCCACCGGCGAAGCGTAACGAAACGCGGCAGCGGTACGATGCGCGCTTCTTTCTGCCCCGACGACCCGGAGTCATCATGAGCGCAGACGCCTCGTCGACCGTGCCTTCCGCCCGCGAGTTCACGATGCTCGGCATCGCTTACGGCCTCTACGCCCTGGGGCTGGTGATGTTCTGGCCCGCTGCCGTCGGCCTCGTCATCGCCTACGTCAAGCGCAGCGATGTGGCCGAGACGTTCCTCGGGTCGCATTACACCTGGCTGATCCGCACCTTCTGGGGCTGGGCCATCGGCTTCGCGGCCGGCATCGGGACACTGATGGCGCTCGTGGTCCCGTCGGCCATCGAGCTGGGGCAGCTGGCGAAATCGACCCAGCAGATCCGCCTGCCGTGGGAGATGCTGGGCGGGGCGATCGTCGGCGGCCTGGCCATCGCGGTCGTCTGGTGCTGGGTCGTCTACCGTCTGATCCGGGGCACGTTGCGCCTGGCCGACGCGCGCCCCGTGCCCTGACCGGGCGAGTTGACGTTAACGTCAACGTCACATAGATTGGGCGGCTGTCCAGGAGCCCCTGTGCACACCCCGCATAACCCTGACTTCGAGGCCCGCGTCCGGTCATCGTTTGCTCGCCAGGCAGCGATGAGCCTGATTGGAGCCCGGCTGACGACGGTCGAGCCGGGGCGCTGCGTCATTGAACTCCCGGTTCGGGATGACCTGACCCAGCAGCACGGATTCGTGCACGGCGGCGTGGTCGGCATGATCGCCGACAGCGCCGGCGGCTATGCCGGTTTCACGCTGATGCCCGCCGATGCGAGCGTTCTGACGGTCGAGTACAAGATCAACATGCTGGCACCGGCCGACGGCGACCTGCTGGTCGCCGTCGGCGAAGTGCTCAAGCCCGGACGGACACTGTCCATCGTGCGCGCCGAGGTCTTCGGCGTGCAGGGCGACCGCCGCTCCCGCGTGGCCGTCATGCAGCAGACGCTGATGGTCATGCACGGCGTGGCGGACGAGAAGATCTGAGGAGAATCCGATGCAGCTTCCCGGACTGGACTTCGACCTCGGCGCGGACATCGATGCGCTGCGCGAGACGGTGCGCGACTTTGCGCAGGCGGAGATCGCCCCGCGCGCCGGGGAGATCGACCGCACCGACCAGTTCCCGATGGAACTCTGGCGCAAGCTCGGCGACCTCGGCGTGCTCGGGATCACGGTGCCCGAGGAGTACGGCGGCGCCGACATGGGCTACCTCGCGCACATCGTCGCGATGGAGGAAATTTCGCGCGCCAGCGCCTCGATCGGCCTGTCGTACGGCGCACATTCGAACCTGTGCGTCAACCAGATCAAGCGCAACGGCAACGCGGCGCAGAAGAAGAAGTACCTGCCGAAGCTCGTCAGCGGCGAACACGTCGGCGCCCTGGCGATGAGCGAACCGAATGCAGGTTCCGACGTCGTCAGCATGAAGCTGCGCGCCGATCTCAAGGGCGACCGCTACGTGCTCAACGGCACCAAGATGTGGATCACGAACGGCCCCGATTGCGACACGCTGGTCGTCTACGCCAAGACCGACCCGCAGATGGGCGCGCGCGGCATGACGACCTTCATCGTCGAGAAGGGCATGAAGGGTTTTTCGGTTGCCCAGAAGCTCGACAAGCTCGGCATGCGCGGCTCGCACACCGGGGAACTCGTGTTCCAGGATGTCGAGGTACCGGTCGAAAATGTGCTCGGCGAGGAAGGCGGCGGTGCGAAAGTGCTGATGAGCGGGCTCGACTTCGAGCGCGCCGTGCTTGCGGGCGGGCCGCTGGGCATCATGGCTGCCTGCATGGACGTGGTCGTGCCTTATGTGCACGACCGCAAGCAGTTCGGCCAGTCGATCGGCGAGTTCCAGCTGATGCAGGGCAAGCTCGCGGACATGTACACGACGATGATGGCCTGCCGCGCCTATGTCTACGAGGTCGGCCGCGCCTGCGACCGTGCGACGCATGAGACCGTCCGCCGCATCCGCAAGGATGCCGCGGGTGCCATTCTCTACGCGTCCGAGCGCGCCACCTGGATGGCCGGCGAGGCGATCCAGGCGCTCGGCGGCAACGGCTACATCAACGAGTATCCGACCGGCCGCCTGTGGCGCGACGCCAAGCTCTATGAAATCGGGGCCGGAACTTCCGAGATCAGGAGAATGCTGATTGGTCGTGAGCTCTTTGCAGAGACCATGTAAGGCCCCGATTCGGTGAGGCTACCGTGAACGCAGTGAACGTTAAGCGAGCGGCAGCGCGCGGCCGGTGCCAGATTGGCGCGGGCACCTCGGAAGTCCGCAGGATGCTGATCGGCCGCGAGCGGTTCGCAGAAACGATGTAGGAGCGCATGACGCACGCCGTGTGCCCCGGGGCCGAGATGCAGGCAACGCCGCGTTCCTGCGCACGCGCGCACCCTTACGCGCAAGCTTCTTGACCTCCAGCCATGAGCGACCTCAAAGCGCTCGACAACTCGGTCGAACGCTCGCCCGCAGTGCAGGACTACTGGCGCGGCTTCTGCGTCGCAACGGGGCTCGACCCCGCCACGCCCTACCAGGCGTGGTACTTCGGCGACACGGCTGAACTGGCGCACGAACTCGTCGAGCTGGTCCTGCACGGTCCGAAGCGGGCGACGGCGGGCCTGTCGGAATTCAACGACCAGATGCCGCAGGTCAAGCCGGTCGCTGGCGGCTACTCGGTCCTGACAGAGCGCGACGGCACTCCGCGCGCCGTGATTCGCACGACGGTGCTGGAGCGGCGCCCGTTTTGCGAGGTCGACGCCAGCTTCGCCTGGGACGAAGGCGAAGGCGATCGCACGCTGGCCGACTGGAAGGACGGCCATCGCCGTTTCTTCACGCGCGAGCTGGCCCTGCTCGGACGACGCTTCGACGAGGGCATGGCGGTCGATCTCGAGCGCTTCGAACTGCTGTATCCGTTCGACGCGGCTCTCAACCCGGTCGGCTGCGGGCCGCGGCTGCTGCCCTGTCTGCTGCCGGGCGCGATGGCCGCGAGCGCTGCGCTGCAGTCGCAGTACTACGCGCGCGACCACGGCTTCGGCGTGGTGTTCGAGGCCGGGCGCATGGCCGACATCGCTGGCTTTCTCGCGCGCTTCGATGCCGGGCGCGACGGTGTCTGGGTCGCGGTCGATGGCGGCCACGTCCAGGGCACGATCGTCATCGACGGCGGTGCGGACGATGATCCGCGCCGCGCGCAGCTGCGCTGGTTCATCGTTGCCGATGGCCTGCGCGGCCAGGGCATGGGGCGGCGGCTGCTCGAAGCAGCGACGGCGTTTGCGGGCCGGCGGTACGAGCGCGTCCATCTCGGTACGTTCGCGGGGCTGGACGCGGCCCGCCATCTCTACGAGGACTTCGGCTTCCGCAAGACACTGGAGCGGCCCTCGACCCAGTGGGGGCCCGAGGTGCGGGAACAGCACTGGGAGTGGGTCCGATGACGCTCCTCGGCCTGGGGGCCGAGCAGATGGCGCTGTTCGCCTTCGCGGTCCTGCTGCTGGCGCTGACGCCCGGTCCGGTCTGGATCTACCTGATCTCCCGCACGCTGACGCAGGGTCGACGCGCCGGCTATTTTTCGCTGATCGGTGTGATGGCCGGCGTGCTCGTGCATCTGTTCGCCGCCGCGCTCGGCCTGTCGGCGCTGCTGCTGGCCGTGCCGGCCGCGTTCGATGCGATCAAGCTGGCCGGAGCGGCCTATCTGCTGTGGCTGGCGTGGAGCACGCTGCGCGGCGGTGGGTTCAGCTTCACGCCACAACCGCTCGACCCGGTGCCGGATCGGGTGTTGTTTCGGCAGTCCTTGACCGCATCGGTCATCAACCCGAAGGTGGCCATGTTCTACTTGTCGCTGTTTCCGCAGTTTGTCGACCCGGGCAGCGGAAGCGTGCTGCTGCAGAGTCTGGTGCTGGGCGTCGTGCACATCTCGGTTTCCACCCTGGTCGATGGCACGCTGGTGACCGTGGCCGGCGCGCTGTCGGCCTGGCTCGCCGCGCGCCCCGGGTGGTTGCGGATGCAGCGCTGGGTACTCGGCGCAGCCTTCGGAGTCTTGGCCGTCTGGCTCGCGCTGACGCCCCGGCAGCATTAGTCACAATACCGCTCATGTCCGCCATCGCCCCCGCCATCGTGTTCGATCGTTCGATGCCCTCGCCGACCCGGATCGCGAACGCCATCCTGGAAGGATTCAATCGCCATTACCGGCTCTTCCGTTACGTGGCACAGCAGGCGAAGTCGTACTTCGAGAACGGAGACTGGCAGCGCATGCGCACCCGCGCCCGCGAGCGGATCGACTTCTACGACCAGCGCGTCCTCGAGGCCGTGGCGCGCATCGAGCGCGAGTTCGACCTCGCCTCGCTGGACGAGACAGAACGCGATGCACTGTGGCAGGCGGTGAAGCAGAACTATGTCGCCCTGCTCGCCGAGCACCGGCAGCCCGAGTGCGCCGAGACCTTCTTCAACTCGGTATGCACGAAGCTGCTGCACCGGGACTATTTCCGCAACCAGTTCATCTTCGTGCGGCCCGGGGTGGCGACCGACTACATGGACTCGGATCCGCCGTCCTACCGCAGCTATTACCCGGCTGCCGGCCTGCGCAGGACGCTGCGCCAGATCATCATCGATGTCGGGCTGGCGTGCCGCTGGGAAGACGTCGAGCGCGACCTGCGTTTCATCGTGCGTGCCGTGTGCGAGGCGCATCGCAGCGGCGAGGCGTTCCGGCGACCCTGGAACCTCGAACCCGATTGCCAGATCCAGATCCTGTCGTCGCTGTTCTTCCGCAACAAGGGCGCCTATATCGTCGGGCGCGTCATCAACGGCACCCGCATCACTCCATTGGCAGTGCCGATCCTGCGCAACGCGCGCGGCCAGCTCTACCTCGACACGGCGCTGTTCACCAGCGAGCAGCTGGCGACGCTGTTTTCGTTCACGCGCGCCTACTTCCTCGTCGACATGGAAGCGCCTTCGGCGTACATCGAGTTTCTGCGCTCCATCCTGCCGCACAAGCCGCCATCGGAGCTCTACACGATGGTCGGGCTCGCCAAGCAGGGCAAGACGCTCTTTTACCGCGACTTCCTGCACCACCTGAAGCACTCGACCGACCAGTTCGTCATCGCTCCGGGCATCAAGGGACTGGTGATGTCGGTGTTCACGCTGCCGTCCTATCCCTACGTGTTCAAGATCATCAAGGACGTCATCCCGCACCCGAAGGACACCGACCGCCAGCAGATCATGGGCAAGTACCAGCTGGTGAAGCTGCATGATCGCGTCGGCCGCATGGCGGACACCTGGGAGTACTCGCAGGTGACGCTGCCGCGCGCACGCTGCTCGCCGGAACTGATCGAGGAACTGCGCAACTACTGCCCGAGCCAGCTCGAGTTCGGCGACGGCACGGTGACAATCCGCCACGTCTACATCGAGCGGCGCATGACGCCGCTCAACCTGTACCTCATGAAGGCGACCGATGCCGAGCTCGACCACGCGATCCTGGAGTACGGCAACGCGATCAAGGACCTGGCCGCCGCCAACATCTTCCCCGGCGACATGCTGTACAAGAACTTCGGCGTCACGCGGCTCAACCGCGTTGTGTTCTACGACTACGACGAAATCGAGTACATGACGGACTGCAACTTCCGCAACATGCCGCAGCCGGGCAGCATGGACGACGACTACGGCGGCGAGATCGTCAGCTATGTCGACCGGCGTGACATGTTCCCGGAGCAGTGGAAGCCGTTCCTCACCGGGGATCCTCGCATCAAGGCAGCGCTGCTCAGGCACCACGCGGATCTCTTCGAGCCGGGCTTCTGGCAGCAGCGCAAGGAGCGCATCGTCGCCGGCCACCTCGAAGACGTGTTCCCGTATCCCCCCGAGCGCCGTTTCCGGCGCCGGTATCCAGCCGAATTTCACGCCAGCTAAAGGAGAACCTCATGAGCGACCCGATCGTCATCGTTTCCGCGGCCCGCACACCCATCGGCGGACTGCTCGGAGACTTTTCCGGCCTGCAGGCCTGGCAACTGGGCGCGACCGCCATCAAGGCGGCGGTCGAGCGCGCCGGCGTGGCCGGAGATGCCATCGACGAAGTGCTGATGGGCTGCTGCCTGATGGCCGGCCAGGGCCAGGCCCCCGCCCGGCAGGCCGTGCTCGCGGCCGGGCTGCCGCAGTCGGCCGGCGCGGTGACGCTGTCGAAGATGTGCGGTTCCGGCATGCGCACGATGATGTTCGCGCACGACATGCTCGTGGCGGGCAGCGCCGATATCGTCGTCGCCGGCGGCATGGAGAGCATGACCAACGCGCCGCACCTTCTGGTGAACTCGCGCAAGGGCTATCGATACGGAGCGTTCACCACCTACGACCACATGGCGCTCGACGGGCTCGAAGATGCCTACGAGCGCGGCAAGGCGATGGGCGTGTTCGCCGAGCAGTGCGTCGCCAAGTACGCCTTCACGCGCGAGGAGCAGGACCGGTTTGCCATCGCCTCGACCGAGCGCGCGCTCGCGGCCAACACCGACGGCAGCTTCGCGTGGGAGATCGCTCCGGTGACGGTCGCCGGCAAGGGCGGTGAAGTCCGGATCGACAAGGACGAGCAGCCCTTCAAGGCCAAGCTCGACAAGATCCCGGGGCTCAAGCCCGCGTTCAAGAAGGACGGCACGATCACGGCCGCCAACGCCTCGTCGATCTCCGACGGTGCCGCTGCCCTGGTGCTGATGCGCGAGTCGACCGCGAAGAAGCTGGGCAAGACGCCGATCGCCCGCATCCTCGCGCATTCGGTGCATGCACAGGCCCCCGAGTGGTTCACGACAGCCCCGATCGGCGCGATCAACAAGATCCTGGCGCGGACCGGCTGGAAGCCCGGCGACGTGGATCTGTGGGAAGTCAACGAGGCCTTCGCGGCGGTAACGATGGCGGCGATGAAGGAACTCAACCTGCCGCACGACAAGGTCAACATCCACGGCGGCGCCTGCGCGCTGGGCCACCCGATCGGCGCCTCGGGTGCGCGCATCGTCGTCACGCTGCTGGGCGCACTGCGCAAGACCGGCGGCAAGCGTGGCGTGGCGGCGCTGTGCATTGGCGGGGGCGAAGCCACCGCGATGGCGATCGAACTGATCTAGGACCACGGCGCATCCCGTGTTCGGTACCCACGACCTCGCCCTGTTCGTCGGGACGGCGCTCGTGCTCAATGCAACGCCGGGTGTGGACATGATCTACACGGTGACCCGTACGCTGCAGGCCGGCTGGCGCAGTGGTGTGGCGGCCGCCCTGGGCATCGGGGTTGGCTGCGCGGTGCACGCCGTTGCGGCGGCACTCGGGCTGGCCGCCCTGCTGGCGGCGTCGCCGTGGGCGTTCGACGGCATCCGGTGGGCGGGCGCCGCCTACCTGCTGTGGCTCGCGTGGGGGTTGCTGCGGGCTGGGTGGCAGCCCGGTAGGCGGGTCGTGGATCTTCCGGCGTCGGTCTCGCGCTCGACGGCGCAGACCTTCGCCCAGGGCGTACTGACCAACGTGCTGAACCCGAAGGTGGCTCTCTTCTTCCTGGCGCTGCTGCCGCAGTTCATTGCGGCCGACGCAGCGGACAAGACGCTGGCATTCCTCTTCCTCGGTGCCGTGTTCATCGTCAACGGCACGCTGTTCCTGCTGGCGGTGGTCATCGTCGCGCACCGGGCGCGGCGCGTCGGTGCCCGCCCGGCGGTACGGCGCGCCCTGAACGTCCTCGGCGCTTCGCTCTTCGCCGCGCTGGCCGCGCGGCTCGCGCTGTCGTCGCGCTGAACCGATGGCAACGGTCCTCGTCATCGGGGCGTCGCGCGGCATCGGCCTCGAGTTCGCGCGGCAGTACGTGGCCGACGGCGCCCGGGTCATCGGAACCGTGCGCCGCACCGAGGACGCGGCCAGGTTGCGGGACATCGGGGCCCGGCCGCTGCTGCTCGATGTCGTCGACGAGACGACGGTGGCCGAGTTCGGCGTGCAGTTGCACGGCGAGAAGCTCGACGTCGCGATTTATAACGCTGGCGTCTATGGTCCGCGGACCAGCGCGATCGCGGCGCCGGGCGGGTTGGACTTCGACGCCGTCATGCATACCAATGTGCGCGCTCCGATGCAGCTGATTCCGCAGCTCGTGCCCGGCCTGGCGGCGGCCGGCGGCAAGTTCGCCATCGTTTCCAGCCGCATGGGCTCGATCTCGCTGATGAGCAGCACTTCCGGGTGGCTCTACCGCACCAGCAAGGCCGCCGCCAACGCCGCGCTGCGCGCCGCCGCGATCGAACTCGGAACGCAGGGTATCGTCTGCATCGCATTCCACCCGGGCTGGGTGCGCACGGACATGGGCGGCGCCGGCGCCGACATCGATGCCGCCACCAGTGTCGCCGGGATGCGGCGCGTGCTGGCAACGGCCAACGCCTCGCAGAACGGCAAGTTCCTCAACTTCAACGGCGAGCAGCTCGCCTGGTAGGACTCGACCCAAGATGAGCGATCGACGCCTGATTTCCTCGGGTTCGGACTTCGAAGCCGTGGCGGGTTACAGCCGCGCGGTCGTCGAAGGCGGCTACGTCCACGTGGCCGGGACAACCGGCTTCGATTACGCTGCGATGACCATCGACCCCGATCTCCTCGCGCAGACCCACCAGTGTTTCCGCAACATCGCCTCCGCGCTCGAGCAGGCAGGCTGCTCGCTCGACGACGTCGTGCGCGTGCGCTACTACCTGACCGACGCCGCGGCGTTCGAACGCGTCGCCCCGATCTGCGGCCAGTACTTCAAGACCGCCCGGCCCGCCGCCACGGCGATCGTCTGCGGGCTGGTGGATGCGCGCATGAAGATCGAGATCGAAGTCACCGCACGGCGGCACTCATGGACCTAGTCCCGCGCCGGTCCGGCGTGTCGGCGGCTGCTCGAGGGAGGGGCTGAGTGCCGCTGCAGGTCTTCATTGCCATCATCTTCGGCATCTGCACGTGGCTGGGGCTCGCGACCATCGAGCCGCTGATGCGCAGTTTCGCCACCGAGGCCGGCGTGGCCTCGTGGCTCTTCGTCGCCGTGCCCGGCCTGCTCGCCATGTTCTTCGCCGTCCTGGCTTACGTCGATGCCGTGAACCTCGTGACCGGCATGCTCAAGTCCCTTTCACGTGCGCTGCTGGTCGGGCTCGCGACCTGGAGCGCGGTCGCAATCTTCATTGCGTGGCTCTGGTGCCCGGCACACAACGCACTGCGCTGCTTTTCGAACTCGCTGATCGCCAGCGGCATCGTCGGCGGCGGTCCGCTGCTGATCGGCGCGCTGGTGGCCGGCAGCATTGTGGGACTGGTGATGCGTCGGCGACCGTCATGGATCGCCTTCGGCGCGCCGCGGGAGATCGTGGGCGATCCGACCCCGAACCTGGACTCGCCCACCGATGCTCGCTGAGGAACACCTGCAACTGCGCGACGCGCTGCGCGATTTCGCGACGCAGCGGCTCGCCCCCTTCGCCGCCGAGTGGGATCGCCACGCGACCTACCCGCGCGCAGCGCTGAAGGAACTGGCGGCGCTCGGAACGTTTGGCATTGCGGTGCCCGAGGCTTACGGCGGCGCCGGCATGGACTACACGGCGTTGGCCGTGGCGCTGGAGGAGATCGCCGCGGGCGATGGCGCAACGTCGACCATCATCAGCGTCAACAACTGCCCGGTCTGCTCGATCCTCATGGCCTGGGCGAACGAGGAACAGAAGCAGCGTTTCCTGGTGCCACTGGCCCGCGGCGACATGCTCGGCGCCTTCTGCCTGACCGAGCCCCATGTGGGTTCGGAGGCCTCGGGTTTGCGCACCAGCGCGGTCAGGCAGGGCGACCATTGGGTGCTGAACGGCGTGAAGCAGTTCATCACCAGCGGCAAGAATGCGGATGTCGCGATCGTGCTCGCCGTGACCGAAAAGGCCGCTGGCAAGCGCGGCATCAGCGCCTTCATCGTCGAGACTTCGACCCCGGGCTACATCGTCGCGCGCATCGAGGAAAAGCTCGGCCAGCATGCGTCGGACACCGCGCAGATCCTGTTCGAGAACTGCCGGGTGCCCGCGGCCAACCTGATCGGGGAGGAAGGCGCGGGTTACAAGATCGCGCTCTCGGGGCTCGAGGGCGGCCGCATCGGCATCGCCGCGCAATCGCTGGGCATGGCACGTGCCGCCTACGAGGCCGCGCTCAGCTACGCCCGCGAACGGGTGGCGTTCGGCCAGCCGATCTTCCAGCACCAGGCCGTTCAGTTCCGGCTGGCGGACATGGCCACGCAGCTCGAGGCGGCACGCCAGCTGATCCACCACGCAGCGGCGCTGAAGGACGCGGGCGAGCCCTGCCTGAAGCAGGCGGCGATGGCCAAGCTCTTTGCCTCCGAAATGGCCGAGCGCGTCTGCTCGGACGCGATCCAGATCCACGGCGGCTACGGCTATGTCAGCGACTTTCCGGTCGAGCGCATTTATCGCGACGTGCGCGTGTGCCAGATCTACGAAGGCACCAGCGACATCCAGCGCATCCTGATCGCACGAAGCTTGTAACGGACTCGGTGTACGCGTCCGCTGCGCGGACGCACGTGCACCTTGTCCGATTTGGATGTGCGCGCCGGGCTTGGGGCGGCCGGGGCCCGGGCCCGATTGCACGACCAAAGGAAGAAATGCGCGTAATACTGGCGGTAGCAACGGACGGGCGGGCTCGATGCGGTGATGTCCTTGTGAGCGCGGCATGACGGCCGATTCGACCCAGCGCTTTTCCGACCGCGTCGAGGCCTACCTCGCCGGCCGGCCGCGCTATCCAGCGGAACTCGTGACCCATCTCGAAACGATCGGAGCCCTGCCACGTACCGGCGTCGTCGCCGACATCGGTGTCGGCACGGGGCTGTCAGCCGAGCCCTTCCTCGCCGCGGGGCACCGTGTCATCGGTGTCGAGCCCAATACACCGATGCGCGCGGCAGGGGCCGAATACCTGGCGCGGTTTGCTGCGTTCGAGGCGCGCGACGGCACGGCCGAGGCGACCGGGCTGGCGCCGGGTTCGGTCGACCTGGTCATCGCAGGACAGGCGTTCCACTGGTTCGACCCGGGCCGATTCCGGGCTGAGTCCGTGCGTGTGCTGCGTCCGGGCGGCTGGGGGGCGCTGATCTGGAACGATCGCGATCTCGCCGGCACGCCCTTTCTCGCGGGCTACGAAGCGCTGCTGCTCGAATACGGCAACGACTATCAGGCCATCCGCTACAAGCATCAGGGCACCGACGCGATCCCCGTGTACTTTGGCGGCCGGGCACCGGTCGCCTGGGAGTTCCGCCATCGGCGGAACATGGACTGGGCGATGCTCGCCGCGCTGGCCGGCTCCGCCTCGTACCTGCCCGCGCCGGGCCAGTCCCGTCACACCGAACTGATGGCGGCGCTGCGCGCTCTTTTCGACGCGAATGCGGCGGTCGGCCGTGTCGAGATGCGCTACACCTGTCGCGTGCACGCGGCTCCGCTCTCCTGAGACCTGGCGCGGCAACACGTAACATCCGCCTTTCCCGGTGAGGAGCCCCATGGCCTCTGCGATCGAGTTCTACTTCGACTTCTCGTCGCCTTATTCCTACATCGCCTCCGAGCAGATCGAGGCGCTGGCCGCGCGCACGGCCCGCCCGCTGCAGTGGCGGCCGATCCTGCTGGGCGCCGTGTTCAAGGCATCCGGTGGCGCACCGCTGACCGAGGTCTACGGGCCCAAGGCGCGCTATGCGGTGCGCGATTTCGCACGCGCGGCGGCCTTCGCCGGCGTGCCTTACCGGCATCCGACCGTTTTTCCGATCGGCGCGGTGGCGGCATCGCGCGCGGTGCTGTGGCTGCAGCGCGAGCATTCGCCGCAGGCAGTACCCTATATCCACGCGTTGTATCGGGCTTTCTTCGTCGACGACCGCAACGTCGGCGATGCGACCGTCGCGCTCGACATCGCCCAGTCGCTCGGCATCGACGCGGCTCGGCTCACTGCAGGCGTGCAGGAAGAAGAGATCAAGACTGCACTGCGCGTGGAGGTGGAGCAGGCCGTCGCGCGCGGCGTCTTCGGGGCGCCAACGATCTTCGTCGACGGCGAGATGTTCTGGGGCCATGACCGGCTCGACCAGGTCGAGCGCTGGATCACCCGCGGACCGTTCTAGGACAGGCCGGCAAGCATGACGACCGTCGTCTACGGCACGAGCGCGTCCGGCAACTGCCACAAGGTGCGGATGGTGCTCGACATCACCGGGACCCCGTATGCCTGGCGCGAGGTCGACATCCTGCAGGCGGGTACACGTTCGCCCGAATTCCTGCGCCTGAATCCGAACGGCAAGGTCCCCGTCGTCGTGCTCGACGACGGCACGGCACTGGCCGAGTCGAACGCGATCCTCTGGTACTTCGGCGAAGGCACGCGGCTGCTGCCCGATGACCGGCTCGGCCGCGCGCAGATGCTGCAGTGGATGTTCTTCGAGCAGTACACGCACGAGCCGGCCATCGCGGTGGCGCGCTTCATCCGCGTGTTCCTCAATAAAGCCGACGATCCGCGGCTGCCGGACCTGCTCGCCCGTGGTACGCGCGCACTGGGCGTAATGGAACAACACCTGGCGACACGGGACTACTTCGTCGGCGGACGATTGAGCCTCGCCGACCTGGCGCTCTTCGCCTACACGCACCGGGCTGGCGAAGGAGGATTCGACCTGGACGCCTTCCCCGCCGTCCGCGCCTGGCTCGCCCGCTGCCGGACTCAGCCCGGCGTCAGCGAAATGCCGCCGCGATGAGCGAGCTCGCGCAGCTTCGTCGGCTGGCGCGTGCCAACCGGCTCGCCAATCACCGCCTGCACGCGGCCTGCCTGCAACTCAGCGACGCCGAGTTCACCGCGCCGCGCACGAGCTTCTTCCCCAGCCTCTGGGCGACGCTGAACCATATCCTGATCGTCGACTGGTACTACATCGCCGCGCTCCATCGTGAAGCGGACATGCGCAAGGCCTTCGCCAGCGAAACACCGGTCGACCGCATGCCCGATCTCGCCGCCGCCCAGATCGTGTCCGACCAACGTCTGATCGCCTGGTGCGACGCCGCCGATGAAGCGGCACTGGACGCCGAGGTCGCGATGCAGCGCTCGAACTTCATTCAGCGCGAGGCGGCGCGTCACGTGCTGATGCATCTTTTCACGCACCAGATCCATCACCGCGGGCAGGCGCACGCGATGCTGTCGGGCACACGCGTGGCGCCGCCCCAGCTCGACGAGTTCCTGATGCCGAGCGAAAGCCGCTTCCGCGCCGACGATCTGACCGCGCTCGGCTGGACCGAGTCGGACCTGTTCGGCGGCGCGGCGCCGGCCACGGCGCGGAGCACGCTCTGATGTCACGCAAACCGGCGCTGCCGTTCATCCTGATCACGGTCGTCATCGACGTGATGGGCTTCGGCCTGCTGCTGCCCGTGCTGCCGGCGCTGGTGGGCGAGTTCACGAGCAGCCGCGACGCGCAGACCTACTGGTACGGCGCGATGATCGTTGCCTTCGGGCTGACGCAGTTCGTCTGTGCTCCCATCCTTGGCGCGCTGTCGGACCGCTACGGCCGCCGCCCGGTGCTGCTGCTGTCGATCGCCGGGCTGGGAACGATGTTCCTGCTGTCGGCGCTGGTGCAGTCGGCGCAGGCGCTGGTCGCGCTGCGCATCATGGGTGGCGCGCTAGCGGCGAACTTCGCGGTCGCCAACGCCTACGTGGCGGACATCACGACGCCCGAGAAGCGTGCCAAGAGCTTCGGCATGATCGGCGCGGCGTTCGGCATCGGCTATGTCATCGGACCGATGGTCGGCGGCCTGCTGGGCGCCATCGACATACGGTTGCCCTTTTACGTGGCGGCCGCGCTCTCGGTGCTCAACCTGCTTTATGGATGGCTCGTCCTGCCGGAGTCGCTGCCGCACCGTCCGCACGCCGAGCGACCCGCATTCCAGTTCCGGCGGCTCAATCCGATCGGTTCGCTCTATGGCCTGACGCGCCTGCGCAATGTCGGCGTGCTGGTCGCGGTCATTGGACTGGCGAACCTCGCGCAGTTCATCCTGCACAGCACCTGGGTGCTGTACACGCAGTTCCGCTTCGACTGGGGCCCGCGCGAAACCGGGTTGTCGCTGTTCGTCGTCGGCCTCATGGCCGCACTGGTGCAAGGCGGCTTGCTGGGCTGGCTGCTGCGACAGTTCGGCGAGCGCCGGCTCGTCATCGCGGGGCTGGCGTCGGGCACGCTGGCGTACGTGGCGTACGGACTGACCACCGTCGGCTGGCTCATGTACGCAATCATCTTCGCGAACCTGCTGGCCTTCGGCATCGGTCCGGCGCTGCACGCGATCATCTCGAAGGCCGCCGATCCGAAGGAACAGGGCCTGGCAATGGGGTCGCTGTCATCGATGAACTCGCTGCTGGCCGCCGTCGCCCCGCTGCTGGGCGCCCCACTGCTGGCAGAAGCCAGCCATCTGCCGGCGGGCGACTGGCGCATCGGTGCGCCGTTCTTCCTGTCAGCCGCCCTGAGCCTCATTGCTCTGGCGCTTGCCGTCGTCCACTTCCGGCGTCATCGCAAAAAGAATGTCGCCCACGTCGCTCCGCTGACGCACGGCTGATTCGCGCGGCTACCATTCGCCTGACGGCGCCGAGCCAGACGCCGCGACCCATCGAGACGACGACGATGACCATCCTGGAGACCCGGCTCAATCCGCGCAGCCCCGAGTTCAAGGCCAACGCCGAGGCGATGAACGCGCAGGCCGCCGACCTGAAGGTGAAGATCACCCAGGTCGCGGTCGGCGGCGGCGCCGAGGCCCGCGCCAAGCACACGGCGCGCGGCAAGCTGCTGCCACGCGACCGCGTGCAGCTGCTGCTCGATCCGGGGACGCCGTTCCTCGAACTTTCGCAGCTCGCCGCGTGGGACATGTACGAGGGCGCGGCGCCGTCGGCCGGGATCATCACCGGCGTCGGCCGTGTTTCGGGCCGCGAGTGCGTCATCGTCTGCAACGATGCGACGGTCAAGGGCGGCACCTACTACCCGATGACGGTGAAAAAGCACCTGCGGGCGCAGGAGATCGCGCGCGAGAACCGCCTGCCGTGCGTCTACCTGGTCGACTCCGGCGGCGCCAACCTGCCGAACCAGGACGATGTGTTCCCAGATCGCGAGCACTTCGGACGCATCTTCTACAACCAGGCGACGCTGTCGGCGGCCGGCATCCCGCAGATCGCGGTCGTGCTGGGCTCGTGCACCGCGGGCGGCGCCTACGTGCCGGCGATGTCGGACGAGTCGATCATCGTCGCCAACCAGGGCACGATCTTCCTCGGCGGGCCGCCGCTGGTGAAGGCGGCGACCGGCGAAGTGGTCTCGGCCGAGGACCTCGGCGGCGGTGACGTCCACACGCGGCTGTCGGGCGTGGCCGATCACCTGGCATCGAGCGATGCGCACGCGCTGGCGCTGGCTCGCCGCATCCTCGCGACGACCAACTACGTCAAGCCCAATCCGCTGCAGCTGCGCGAGCCGCGCCGCCCGAAGCTCGATCCGTCCGAAATCTACGGCGTCATCCCGACCGACACCCGCAAGCCCTACGACGTGCACGAGGTCATCGCGCGCCTCGTCGACGGCTCCGAGTTCGACGAGTGGAAGGCGCGCTTCGGCTCGACCCTGGTGACGGGCTTCGCGTGGATCCACGGCATGCCGGTCGGCATCGTCGCCAACAACGGCATCCTCTTTTCAGAGAGCGCACAGAAGGGCGCGCACTTCATCGAACTGTGCTGCCAGCGCAAGGTACCGCTCGTCTTCCTGCAGAACATTTCCGGATTCATGGTGGGCCGCAAGGTCGAGAACGAAGGCATTGCGCGCCATGGCGCCAAGATGGTGACGGCGGTGTCGTGCGCGCAGGTGCCGAAGTTCACCGTGATCATCGGCGGGTCGTTCGGTGCCGGCAACTACGGGATGTGCGGCCGCGCCTTCGGCCCGCGCTTCGTGTGGATGTGGCCGAACGCCCGCATCAGCGTCATGGGCGGCGAGCAGGCCGCCAGCGTGCTGGCCACGGTCCGCCGCGACAACATCGAGGCCAAGGGCAGCACCTGGAGCGAGGAGGAAGAGCGGAAGTTCAAGGCGCCGATCCTCGCGCAGTACGAGCACCAGGGCCACCCGTACTACGCCACCGCGCGGCTGTGGGACGACGGGGTCATCGATCCGCTCGACACGCGCGAGACGCTGGCGCTGGCGCTCAGCGCATCGTTGAACGCGCCGATTCCGGACACGACGTTCGGCGTGTTCCGCATGTAACACTTGCCAGCGCATGGCCAGCAGCGTGTATCTGCGCCCCGAGCACGACGACCTGCGCCGCCAGGTCGCGCGCTTCGTCAGCACCGAGGTCGAGCCCAACGCGCTCGCGTGGGACGAGGCGGGTACGACGCCGCGCGAGGTATTGCGCAAGATGGGAACACTCGGCTGGCTCGGGCTGATGTACCCGCCCGACTTTGGCGGCGCCGGCGCCGACATGATGACCAACGTCGTGTTCCAGGAGGCGCTGTCGCGCGCCACGTCGGGCGGCTTCATCATCACCGTGCTGGTCCACACCGACATGGCCAGCCCGCATCTGGCGCATGGCGGCTCTCCCGAGCAGAAGGCGCGCTGGCTGCCTCCGATCATCCGGGGCGAGCTGATCACGGCCGTGGCAGTCTCCGAGCCGGATGCGGGGTCGGACGTGGCGGCCATCCGCACGCGCGCTCAGCGTGTCAGCGATCGCGACGGTGACCATTGGGTGCTCAATGGCAGCAAGATGTTCATCACCAACGGCGTGCTGGCGGACCTCGTGTTCGTCGCTGCGCGCACTGATCCGAACGCCAAAGGCTCCCGCGGGCTCTCGATCTTCGCGGTCGAACGCGGCACGCGCGGGTTTCGCGTCGGCCGCGCACTCGCCAAGCAGGGGTGGCTCGCCTCCGACACGGCAGAACTGGTGTTCGAGGACTGCCGCGTGCCGGCGTCCCATCTCGTCGGTGCGGAAAACGGGGGCTTCCACGCGATCATGCGCAACTTCCAGACCGAGCGCATTGCGCTGGGCAGCATGGCGATCGGGCACTGCCTGACGATGCTCGACCTGACGTACCGTTACGTCAGCGAGCGCAAGGCTTTCGGCGCGCCGCTGTGGAGTAAGCAGGTGATCCGCCAGCGCCTGGCGATGCTGGCCGCCAAGACCGAGGCCGCACGGCAGCTGCTCTACCACTGCGCGTGGCTCGTCGACCAGCAGCGCGACGCCGTGCGCGAGATCTCGATGCTGAAGGCGCTCACCGGTGAACTCGTCAACGAAGTCGCCTACAGCTGCCAGCAGTTCCACGGCGGCATGGGCTACATGCGCGAGAGCCCGATCGAGAGGCTGGTGCGCGACGCGCGTGTGCTGGCCATCGGCGGTGGCGCCACCGAGGTGATGCTCGAAGAAGTGGCGAAGCGATGGACCCCGGTGTAGTGAGCGCAGTGGCGCCAGCGCGCCGGCACCATGCACGTGCGATTCTGCGAAGTCGTCGCCGGGTACGCGCGGACGTCGCGGCGCACCGAACACTCTTTACGCGAGCCTTTGGACTGTCATGACCACGACCACCCTCGAAATACATATCAGCCACCGCGTCGCCGTCGTCTGGATGGCGCGCGAGACGGTGCGCAACGCGTTCAATGAAGCGTCGATCGCCGAACTGACCGAAACCTTTCGCTCGCTCGGCGCTGACGAGGATGTCCGTGCCATCGTGCTGGCAGGCAAGGGCCCGGCCTTCTGCGCGGGCGCGGATCTCGGCTGGATGAAGCGGATGGCGGCGTTTTCGCACGACGAGAACCGCGCCGACGCAATGAAGCTGGCGACAATGCTGCGCACGATCTACGAATGTCCGAAACCGGTCATCGCGCGCGTGCATGGCGACGCCTATGCCGGCGGGGTAGGACTGGTCGCGGTCTGTGACATTGCGGTGGCGGCCATCGGTTCGACGTTCTGCCTGAGCGAAACCCGGCTCGGACTCATCCCCGCGACGATTGGGCCGTACGTCGTCCGGGCGATGGGCGTCAACGCCGCGCGGCGCTACTTCCTGACTGCGGAGAAGATCGACGCCGGCGAGGCCCTGCGCATCGGGCTGGTCCACGATCTCGCGCCCCCGGAGGAGCTCGACCTGCGCATCAACACGCTGCTGGGAACGCTGATGCAGACCAGCGCGCACGCCGTTGCGGAAGCCAAGCGCCTCGTGCGCGACCTGGCGGCGCGTCCGATCGACGATGCGCTGGTTGCCGACACGGCCGAACGCATCGCGGAAGTACGAACCAGCGACGACGGCCGCGAGGGTGTGCGCGCCTTCCTAGAAAAGAGGAAGCCACGCTGGATCGCCGAGTACGAGGCGATGATGAACCAGGACGGGGACGATGAAGAGATGTAAGTCGATGGACTCGGTGTACGCGAACGCTGCGCGTTCGCACGTGCACCTCGTCCAGTTGAACAGCGGGCCGGGCTTCGGAACGGCCGGGCGCCCGGCCCGACTCCAACTGCAGTGCAGGCAAGGTTCGTCCCGGGCGGCGAGGCCAACGTGAACTCGCTCGACCTGACTCAGTTGATCGCACTCGCGGCGGTGCTGGGCTTTGCGAGCGGGATTCGCCTGTATGCCGTGCTGCTGATCGTGGGTCTGGTCGGCTACGCCGGCTGGGTGGATCTGCCGTCCGGGCTGTCGATCCTGCAGCACCCGTTTGTACTGATCGCCGCCGGGGTGATGTTCCTGGTCGAGTTCGTGGCCGACAAGATCCCCGGTGTCGATTCGCTGTGGGATGGAATCCAGACCTTCATCCGCATCCCGGCCGGCGCAGCACTGGCCGCGGGCGTCTTTGGTGGCCTCGACAGCGCCGCGTGGACCACGGCGGCCGCGATCCTCGGGGGTTCGCTGGCGGCCACGAGCCACTTCACCAAGGCCGGCACACGGGCCGCCGCCAATACGTCACCGGAGCCATTTTCCAATGTCGCGCTGTCGGTGGCCGAAGACGTCGCCGTGGGCGGCCTCCTCTGGCTGGTGATGGCCTATCCGTGGCTGGCGGCGGCCGTCGTCGGCGTCCTGGTGCTGCTGGCGCTCTGGCTGCTGCCCAAGCTGTTCCGCTTCGTCCGGCGCATGCTGCGCGCACTGTTCCGCGCCGAGCGCGTGGAGGTGCGACGATGACGCGCACGGCTGCAGCCGCGCTGCTCGTCGCGCTCGGACTGGCGGGCGCGGCCTGCACCTCGGTCCCGGTATCGACAATGTGGAGGTTTGCGCGCTTCGACCGCGCGGCGTTGCTCGCGGTGGACCCGGCACAACTGCGCGCGGCGGCACTCGTCGACCAGCGTGCCACCATGAAGGACGTCACAATGAAAGTGACGCTGACCCCGAAGGACGGCAAGGAAACCGTCTACGTCGTCATGCTCGCCTCCCCAGTCGACCGCGATGCGCGCTTGCCTGGCGCGCCCGCCGGACGCCGCTGGGAAATCTTTGCCCTGACCGCGGAAGGACAGCGTGACTTCCTGCGCATGCGCGAGGCTGCCGTTGGCCTGCCATCTGGCAGTTCACTGGCGCTGACGCTGTCTGCCCGCGAGGGCACGGTGCCACCGGACCTGGCGCGCCGCTTTCCGCTACGGCTCGACCTGATGCTCGACACCCGCGAAGGCTGGTTCACCGTACTGAAGGACACCGAGGTCGACCTGACGCCGATGGTCGGAAAAGGATGACGATGCACCACACGACCCCGAACGCCGATCGCGGCGACCGAGCAACCCAATGCCGCGGGACTGAAACCACGGCGCGTACAGCGCGCCGCCATACGGCCGCGAGGTAACCATGTTCCGGAAGATTCTCATTGCCAACCGCGGCGAGATCGCCTGCCGGGTCATCACCACCGCGCGCCGCTTGGGCATGCACACGGTCGCGGTGTACTCGGACGCCGACGCCGGCAGCCGGCACGTCGCGCTGGCCGACGAGGCAGTGCGCCTCGGTCCGGCACCGGCGAAGGACAGCTACCTGCGCGGCGACCTGATCCTGCTGGCCGCGCGCGACACGGGGGCGCAGGCGATTCACCCCGGCTACGGGTTCCTGTCCGAGAACGAGGCCTTCGCGCAGGCATGCGCCGACGCCGGCATCGCATTCATCGGCCCGCCGCCGTTCGCGATCCACGCGATGGGCAGCAAGAGCGAAGCCAAGACGCTGATGGAACGCGCGAAGGTACCGCTGGTGCCCGGGTACCACGGCGCCAAGCAGGATCTCACCTACCTGCACGCGCAGTCCGATGCGATCGGCTATCCGGTGCTGATCAAGGCCAGCGCAGGCGGCGGCGGCAAGGGCATGCGCATCGTCGCCTCGACCGCCGAGTTTCGCGCCGCGCTCGAATCCTGCCAGCGGGAGTCGAAGGCCGCGTTCGGCGACGACCGCGTGCTGATCGAGAAGTACATCGAACGCCCGCGCCATATCGAGATCCAGGTGTTCGCCGACGGCTTCGGTGACGCCGTGTATCTGTTCGAGCGTGACTGCTCGGTGCAGCGTCGCCACCAGAAAGTGATCGAGGAAGCGCCGGCGCCGGGCATGACCCCGGACCGGCGGCGCGCGATGGGCGAAGCCGCGGTGGCCGCGGCCAAGGCGGTCGGCTACGTCGGCGCCGGCACCGTCGAGTTCATCGCCGACCCGTCCGGAACGTTCTTCTTCATGGAGATGAACACGCGCCTGCAGGTCGAACATCCGGTCACCGAGATGATCACCGGGCACGACCTCGTCGAGTGGCAGCTGCGCGTGGCGGCCGGCGAGCGGCTGACCGCGGTGATTCCCAAACTGCAGGACTCGCTGAAGCTCGATGGCCACGCGATCGAGGCGCGACTGTATGCCGAGAACCCGGACAAGGGCTTCCTGCCGTCGATCGGGCGTATCGCGCACTTCGCAACGCCGGACCACGTCGCGTTTGCGCGCAATGCGGACCACGAGTCATTCCATCGTCCGGCGGCCGTCCGCATCGACGCCGGCGTACGAGCCGGCGACGAGATCACACCGTACTACGACCCGATGATCGCCAAGCTGATCGTCTGGGGCGAGGATCGCGCGCAGGCCATCGCCCGCATGCAGGACGCGCTCGCGAAGGTGCACATCCTCGGTGTGGCCAACAACGTGGACTTCCTCGCGCGGCTCTTCGCCAACCCGAGTTTCATGCGTGGCGAACTCGACACCGGCCTCATCGAGCGCGAGCGGGAGCGCCTGTTCGCGCACGACGCGCACGACGAACGCGTCGGCAACGAACTGCTGGCGTTTGCGTGCGCGCGCGTGCTTTCGGACGAGGCACGCGGCGAAAACGCGGACCCTTGGAGTTCCACGCACGGCTGGCGCCTCAACACGACGTACACCCGTACGCTGACCTTCAAGTCCGAGCGCGGCGTACACGATGTCGAACTCGAATATGCGCGCGGCGGCTACCACTTTCACCATGCCGGCGCGCACGCGCCGCTGGCGATCACGCGGGTCGACAGCTCGCGCCTCGGGATCGCCTTCGGTGGCCGCTCGCTGCTGGCCGACGTCGTGCACCAGGACGACGAGCTGCATGTGTTCTCGCACGGCCGGCACCGCGTACTCACACTGGTCGACATCATTGCCCAGTCCGGCCAGCACGAGGCGGCTAGCGGCAAGCTCACCGCGCCGATGCCCGGCAAGGTGATCGCAGTGTCCGCGGTCGCTGGCGCGAAGGTGGCGCGTGGCGCGGCCTTGCTGGTGATGGAAGCGATGAAAATGGAACACACGATCGTCGCTCCGGCGGACGGCATCGTGGCCGAGGTGCTGTACGCGGTCGGCGACCAGGTGGCCGAGGGAGCGGAGCTCGTGCGCTTCGCCAACGACTGAGCCGGCGCTGCAGATGACGCTGCGCGTCGTGTTCTGTTCCCGCGAGACGACGGCGGAAACCTGGACCGCCGCACTGCGCGCGGCCCTCGAACGGCACGGACTCGCCGCCGACGTCTGGTGGCGCGATGCGCTGCGGACAGGCACGGACGACAGTGCGCCCCAGGCCGAAGCTGCGGTGGTCTGGCGCCCCCCGCCGGCGCTCTTCGCGGAGCAGCGGCGCCTGCGCGCCGTGTTCAACCTGGGGGCCGGCGTGGACGCGTTGCTGGCCGTGCCCGGGCTGCCGCCGCAGATCGAGATCTTCCGGCTCGAGGATGCCGGCATGGCGCGCGCGCTCTCCGAATATGCGCTGGCTGCCGTCCTGCGGGCCTATCGACGCTTTGATCGGTATGCCATGCACCAGGCGCGCGGACAGTGGCAGCCGGAGCCACTGCCGCCGCGCGAGCGCTTTGCTGTCGGCGTGCTCGGGCTCGGCGTCATCGGCACGGACATCGCCGCGACTCTGGTGCGCCACGGCTTTGCGGTCCGCGGGCATGCCCAATCGCGCAAGGCTATCGACGGCGTGGAGTGTCGTGCGGGCGACGCCGAATTCGCGAGCTTTCTCGACGGCCTCGACGTGCTGGTCAGCGTCCTGCCGGACACCGCGGCCACGCGGGGACGACTCGACCGCAACGCGCTGCAACGCCTCGCGCCCGGGGCGCATGTCGTCAATGTCGGGCGCGGCACCGCCATTGTCGAGGGCGACCTGCTGGCCCTGCTCGATGCGGGCCATCTGGGCGGGGCCACGCTCGACGTGTTCGCGACCGAGCCCCTGCCGTCCGATCATCCGTTCTGGTCGCGGCCAGAAATCGTCATCACGCCGCATGTGGCGGCCGAGACCGAGCTCGAACCGGCCATTGCCCAGGTCGCGGACAAGCTGGCGCGCTGGTCGCGCGGTGAAGCGGTGACCGGCGCAGTCGACCGGGCGCGCGGCTACTGAGTTCGATCCGGCGCCGGTCAGCCGGCGTCACCGGGGGCGCCCGGCATCCGGTTGAGGTCAGTGAAGGCAAATTGCACGGCAACGGCTTCGACCTCGCAGCCTTCATCGGCGAGGTTCGCTCCGAGATAGCGCGCCTGGATGTAGTGCGCGAACTCGTGCGCCAGCGACTCGTCGAGCGTCCGGCGCAGCCGCCGGTAGTAGCTTGCGTCGTCCGTCAGGTAGATCTCGTTGCGCGCGACCACGTACACATTGGCAAAGAGCGGCGGGCGGAACTTCCACTGCCCGGCGACCGCATCCTGGAACTGCGCGAGCGGCGTCGTGCTCTCGAACCGGATGACAGGCATCGGCTCGTCCGGGCGCAGCGTGACATTCATCTGCCGGGCCACCGATTCGAGAATGTAGCGGGCCTCGAAGCGCAGCGTCACGCGCTCGGCCGGATCAGCCGATGCCGTGCCGGCAGAAGCCGCTGTCATAAGCAGACCCGCCGTCAGCGCGGCCCGCAGCAGCGCCGTCCAGCCATGGAAGTTCGCACCGATATCCCTGTTGAAGTGCCGCATCGGACCGCTCCCGGCGACCGTTCGCCGCCTGTCGATGTCGGCATCCTGCGCGGCGCAGCACTCCGGCGCGACGGAGCGTTCGGCATTCACGCCGCGAAAAATCCGCGTCGCCGGCAACGCCTTTTCGTCCGACCCGCGCTTGCGCGCCTCGCCCTACACTCCGCGTTCTGCCGTTGGCCGAGCCACCGGCCCGGGATCCGCGGGATTCCCGGCCGATAGCCTTCACACACCCGACATGCACGATCCTTTGGACTGGCTGGCAATGACGTTTGCGGAACACATGGCCGCGTCAGTGCGGGGCCTCGCCTGCGCGCCGCCCCGCGGCACCTGATGGCCGGCTGCGTCCGGCTCGCCACACCTCGCGCATGCACTGATCTGCCCAGGAGCAACCCGATGCCTGATCTGTTCGACAACCCGATGGGCCTGATGGGATTCGAATTCGTCGAATTCGCCTCACCCACGCCAAATGTGCTGGAGCCGCTCTTCGAGAAGCTCGGCTTCAGCCTCGTCGCCCGCCATCGCAGCAAGGACGTCGTGCTGTACCGGCAGGGCGACATCAACTTCGTTGTCAACCGCGAGCCGCGCAGCCTGGCAGGCTACTTCGCCGCCGAGCACGGGCCGAGCGCCTGCGCGCTGGCGTTTCGCGTGAAGGATTCGCACAAGGCTTACGCGCGCGCGCTCGAACTGGGCGCGCAGCCGATCGAGGTGCCGACCGGCCCGATGGAGCTGCGCCTGCCGGCGATCCGCGGCATCGGCGGCGCGGCGCTGTACCTGATCGACCGTTTCGAGGACGGCAAGAGCATCTACGACATCGACTTCGAATTCCTGCCGGACGCGGATCGCCATCCAAAGGGCCATGGCTTCCGCCTCATCGATCACATGACGCACAACGTGTATCGCGGGCGCATGGCCTTCTGGGGCAGCTTCTACGAGCGCATCTTCAACTTCCGCGAGATCCGCTATTTCGACATCAAGGGCGAGTACACGGGGCTGACGAGCCGTGCGATGACCGCGCCGGACGGCATGATCCGCATTCCGCTGAACGAGGAGTCTGGCAAGGGCGGCACCGGCCAGATCGAGGAGTTCCTGATGAAGTTCAACGGCGAAGGCATCCAGCACATCGCGCTTCTTACGGACGACCTCATCGCCAGCGTCGATTCGCTGCAGATGGCCGGCGTGCCGCTGATGACAGCGCCCAATGACATCTACTACGAGATGCTGGAGGAGCGCCTGCCCGGGCACGGCGAGCCGGTCGCGCAACTCAAGGCGCGCGGCATCCTGCTCGACGGAAGTACGCAGGGCGGCGAGAAGAAGCTGCTGCTGCAGATCTTTTCCGAAACGCTGCTCGGGCCGGTGTTCTTCGAGTTCATCCAGCGCAAGCGCGACGACGGATTCGGCGAAGGCAATTTCAAGGCGCTGTTCGAGAGCCTGGAGCGCGACCAGATCCGCCGCGGCGCGCTCACCGTCGATGCGTAGACGCGCACGATGCCGCGCCTCGTTCCGGCCTACGGTGCGGCGCTCGCCAGTCCGGCCGTTTTCATGACACGCGGATGATGCCGACTGCAAAGCACGGCCTGGCCGCCGGCGCCGCCGGGCGACCGGCAAGCGCTGACTGGACGGTTCCGCAGCGCTGGGCCGACTACACCGCCGGCGAGCATGCGGTGTGGCGGACGCTCTATGAGCGCCAGGTCGGACTGCTGCGCGGCCGGGCGTGCGACGAATTCGTCGCCGGCATGCAGGCGCTGCCGATCGCGGCCGACCGGATTCCGGATTTCGAGCGCCTGAGTGAAGTGCTGATGCGGCACACGGGATGGCAGATCGTCGCCGTGCCCGGGCTGGTGCCCGACGAGGTCTTCTTCGAGCATCTGGCGCACCGGCGCTTTCCGTCGGGCCGCTTCATCCGTCGCGCCGACCAGCTCGACTACCTCGAAGAGCCCGATGTCTTCCACGATGTGTTCGGGCATGCGCCGATGCTGATGAACCCGGTGCTTGCAGATTTCATCCAGGCTTACGGCGAGGGCGGCCTGCGCGCGCAGCGGCTGGGTACGCTGCCGCTGCTGGCACGCGTCTATTGGTACACGGTGGAGTTCGGGCTGCTGCAGCAGCACGGCGGCCTGCGCATTTACGGCTCGGGCATCGCCAGCTCACGCGCCGAGAGCGAGTTCGCGCTGGACGATGATTCGCCACACCGCATCGGCTTCGACCTCGAACGCGTGATGCGCACGCGTTATCGCATCGACGACTTCCAGGAGTGCTACTTCGTGCTCGACGCCTTGGACGACCTGCTCGAACTGGCGCACGTCGACTTCGCTCCGATGTACGAGCGCATTCGACACGATGACGAAATCGAGCCCGGACGGCTGCTGCCTGCCGATCGGGTGATCACGCGCGGCAGCGGCCGCTATCACTCGGCGCGTCGCGCAGGAGCCCGCCATGCAGTTTGAAGGATGCGTACTCGTCACCGGCGCCGCCGGCGCGCTCGGCCGCGCGGTCGTGGCGCACTTCGCCGCGCGCGGTGCGGCACTGGCGCTGCTCGACCGTGACGCCGAAGCGCTGGCCGCGCTGGTGCGTGAGGTGCCGGGCATCGATGCGCTGCCGCTCGCAACCAACCTGCTCGACCCGGCGGCCGTGGCCGCGGCCGTCGGCGAGTCAGCGAACCGCTTTGGTGGCATCGCGGCCGCCGTGCACCTGGCGGGCGGCTTCACGATGGGCGAAGCCGTGCACGAGACCACCGCCGCGACCTGGCAGCGCATGCTCGACCTCAATGTGAACACGATGCTGCACAGCGCGGCGGCCGTCGTGCCGGTGATGCGTCGCGCTCGGCGCGGCCGCATCGTCAACGTCGGTGCACTGTCGGCCCTGCGTGGCGGGGCGCACATGGGCGCCTACATCGCTTCGAAGAGCGCGCTGATGCGGCTGACGGAATCGATGTCGGCCGAGCTGCGCGACGAGGGCATCAACGTCAACGCGGTCCTCCCGAGCATCATCGACACGCCCGCCAACCGCCAGTCCATGCCGGACGCCGACCCGACGCGCTGGGTCGCGCCCGCCGCGCTCGCGGCGGTGATCGGCTTCCTCGCGAGCGACGACGCACGCGCGGTCCACGGTGCGCTGATTCCGGTCACCGGCCTCGTCTGAACCAGGAGACTTCCATGCTGAAGATCGATCGCATCCACCACGTCGCCTATCGCTGCCGCGACGCGAAGGAAACCGTGCTCTGGTACCAGAAGATGCTGAAAATGGACTTCGTCCTCGCGATCGCCGAAGACCGCGTGCCGTCGACCAAGGAGCCCGACCCCTACATGCACATCTTCCTGGACGCCGGCGGCGGCAACGTGCTCGCCTTCTTCGAGCTGCCGACGAAGCCCGAGATGGGGCGCGACCCGAACACGCCGGCCTGGGTGCAGCACATTGCATTCAAGGTGAAGGACCGCGCCACCTTGCTCGAGTACCGGGCGCACCTCGAAGCCAACGGGGTCGAGGTGCTAGGCGTGACCGACCACGGCGCCTTTCACTCGATCTACTTCTTCGACCCCAACGGCCATCGCGTCGAGCTCGCCTGCCCGGACCCGGACGAGGCCGAGACGCTGCGCAAGCTCGATGCCGTGAAGTGGGACATGCTCGAGGAGTGGTCGCAGACCAAGCGGGCGCCGAAGCACGCCGCCTTCCTGCACGAGCGCGAATTCAAGCACTAACGGCGCGGCGCGCTCCGAACTCCGCCGCCAGTAGCAATGCGGCCCCCGCGTGCGACGCGGAGCCCGCATCCCTTCCGGTCAGTGCAGCAGGAGCGAGATTGTCGTCGCGTTGACCTTGCCGGCCGCCAGCGTAGCTTCGACCTTGACCCAGTCCCCGTTGGAGAGGTCCGTCGCAGCGCCACCCTTGAAGACGGTCGTCGCGCTCCACGTCACCAGTTGCCCGCGGACGACAAAGGTCTTGTCGGCCGCCTTGACGTCGGAAATCGGGCCCATCAGGCGGGCGGTCGCACTGGGCACCTGCACCTCGACTTCGCGGGCCACGATGTCGGCGCCGACGAGCTGCGCACGGACTTCGACGCGCTGGTTGTTGGCAAGCGGGCCGTTCTTGATCACTGTCGTGGCAGCATCGATCTTGATCGTCGCGCCGTTGAGCGTGAACCCGGTCGCCGAGACGTTCGTGATGGATCCCTCGAGGTAGATCGACGGCGTGATGACCCCGGACTTGAACTCGACCTTGCTGACCAGGAAAACGGCGCCGTCGAAGGCGCCCTTGACTTCGACCACATCGTCGTTGGAGAAGTCAGCCTTCGCGCCGCCTTCGAACGCGGCGTTGGGTGACAGCTTCATCGAAAGACCGAGCAGCTTGAACGTGCCGTCAGCCGCCTTGAACTCGCTGACAACGCCGAACAGCTTGATCTCCATGCCACGCGGCGGGGTGTCGAAGCGGACTTCCTCGGCCTTGACGTTCGTACCGTCGATACGACCAACGATCGTGACGAAGGCGGAGTTCTTCAGGTCTTCGACCTTGCCGCCCTTGTAGGTGGTGGCTGTATCGACCTTGACCGGCACGCCCCGTACGGTGAAGGGATCTGCCAGCTTGGTGAAACCACTCACCTGCCCGGTCAGAATCACGCGCCGCTGCTCGGACGCCGGAATGACCCAGATCCGCGTCGCCTTGAGCACCGGACCGGTGGCCGGCACCGTCAGCGTGCCTTCGACGCGCACCAGAGCCAGCAGGGTGATCGACGTGATCGAGGCATTCTGGCCGCCCTTGATTTCAGCGTCTGTGGCATCGACAGCCAGTCCGTTGACCTTGAACTTCTTGTCCTTGACCGCCTCCGTCACCAGCCCGCCGATGTGCAGGCGCCTGCCTTCCAGCGTCGGCATCTTGACGACGCGCACCGTTTTCGCCACCAGGTTGCCGGCCGTCGGCAACTGATCGCTGTAGACGTAGACAAATACGTCGTTTTCGACCTTGGCGCCGTCCGGCATGACGACCGCCTTCGTGAAATCGATCGTCAGGTCGCCGAGCTTGAAGGTCTTCTTGGTCGCGTCGGCGGTGTTGACCATCTTGGCGATTCCGCCGGCGCGGACCTTGACCTCGCCCGCCGCGGGCTTGACCTCGACACGCGTGGCGACGATGTTTTGCGTCGCGTCCAGCGTGCCGTGTACTTCAGTGAAGTCGCCGACCTTCAGCTTCGAGAGATCGTCGATGCCCTCGAACACGGTCTTGGCGTCGCCCGTCGTCACGACCTTGATGGTCTGGCCCAGCACCTTGAAGCTCGCGCCATTGAGATCGATCGACTCGACCGGACCGATCGCGGCAGCGCGCACGAAGAGCTTGGTCGCCAGGCCGGAGGCATCCAGCGCAACTTCGACCTGCTGGCCGAGCTTCACGTCGGCCATCGTCGCCGCTGTCTCGGCGCGCGGATCGATGTCGAGTGCGACCGTCACGTCGGCGCGGCCCGTGTAATCCACACCGTCAACCGCTACCGTGCTCGCAAAACCGGTCACGGTACCGCTGACCGTGGCCTCGGCAGGTTCGACCGGTGCGGCCGGCGTGTTCGGGTTGCCGGGCGCGCCGGCCGTCGGCGGCGTGCTGGCTGAGTTCGGATTGCCCGTCGTCGTATTGCCCGGCGCTTCGCCGCCACCGCAGGCCACCATCAGTGCCGCCACGGCGATCGCAGCGATCCGATTCAGTGCTGATCTCATTGTTTCTCCCTGAAAGTCGTGTTGCTCGGACAGCCGCTTTCATCGTCTGCGAAGCGGTCCGTCGTCGTCGCCGACTATGCGGGTTCGCGACGCGCGCGATCAAGCGTTTGCTTCCCCGCGATGCGGTAGGCCGATGGTGCGGTCACCTCCTCGACGCGCGGATGACGCGCGTTCCTGTCATGCGTCCGCGCGGCCGCGCGGGTCGAATTCTGGGAATTTGGTACAGCGATCGTCGGCGGTGCGTCGCGTTACCATTCAGCTTCGCCGGAGAATTCCGAATGCCCCTGCCCTCTCGAGTCCGTATCGTCGACGTCGGCCCGCGTGACGGCCTGCAGAACGAGAAGCAGATGATCCCGGCGGACCTCAAGGTCGAGCTGGTCGATCGCCTGACCGCGGCCGGTTTCGGCGCCATCGAGGTCACGTCGTTCGTGTCGCCCAAGTGGGTGCCGCAGATGAGCGACGGCGCGGACGTGATGGCACGCATCAAGCGCAAGCCCGGCGTCGTCTATTCAGTGCTCGTGCCCAATATGAAGGGCTTCGAAGGCGCGCTGGCGGCGCGCGCGGACGAGATCGTCGTTTTCGGCGCGGCCAGCGAGGCCTTTTCGCAGAAGAACATCAATTGTTCGATCGCCGAGTCGATCGAGCGCTTCCGGCCCGTCGTGGCCGCGGCTCGCGAGCACAGCATGAATGTGCGCGGAGCCATTTCCTGTGCGCTGGGGTGTCCCTATCAGGGCGAGGTCGAGCCTTCGGCGGTCGGCTATGTCGCCAGCCTGATGCGGGAGATCGGCGTACAGCACGTCGGGGTCGCGGACACGATCGGCGTCGGCACGCCCGAGCGAACCAAGCGCGCGATGGACGCGGCACTCGCGCATTACGAACTAGCCGACGTCTCGGGTCACTTCCACGACACCTACGGCATGGCGACGGCGAATGTCTACGCCTGCCTGGAACTCGGCATCGCCACCTTCGACACCAGCATCGCGGGCCTCGGCGGCTGCCCCTACGCCAAGGGCGCGACCGGCAATGTCGCGACCGAGGATGTGTTGTATCTGCTCAACGGGCTCGGCATCGAGACCGGGATCGACTTCAGCCAGGTTGTCGCGACCGGGCAGTGGATCAGCGGCATCCTGAATCGCACGGCGTACTCGCGCGCCGGCAACGCGGTCTTTGCAAAGCAGGCGGCCTAGCGCACGAGTCTTACCGTACGTCTGAGCGATCGCTCACGATCGCTCGTTTTGGCTAGCAAAACCGACCAGCGGCATTCGTCTCGCCGCTGATCGGTTTCACCTCCGCGAATCCCGCCCTATTCGACGATTCATCCGCCGCCCTGCGCTTGGAAAATCCTGCGCAGGAGATGGACTGACGCCGGGCGCCTGCGCCGGGCCGTTCATCAGTTGGAGCTGCAAGGCTTGTCCAGCGGCGCCGATAGCCGATGCAGCAGAGTCTGCGATCGTGCAGGAGAGTCAAGAATGTCCGTTAGCGTTTACCAACTCGGATCAACGGCCACGGGGCTCGGCCGCGGCTTCACACTGATCGAGCTGGTGGTCGTGGTGGCCATCGCGGCGATCCTGGCCACGATCGCCATTCCGAACTACAGCGAGTATGTGCTGCGCTCCAACCGCTCTTCGGCACAGGCGTTCATCAGCGACATCGCCAGCCGACAGTCGCAGTTCTTTCTCGACCGCCGCACGTACGCCACGACTATCGCCGCACTGAACATGGCGGCACCGACCGAGGTGGCGGCCCGCTACAACGTGGCGATTGCCGTCAACGTCGGACCGCCGCTCACCTACACGGTGACCGCCACGCCGACCGGCGCGCAGGTGAAGGACCGCTGCGGCGCACTCACGATCGACCAGGCCGGGAACAAGACGGCCGGCGCAACCCGCTGCTGGTAGGAACGAGGATGCAGACGATGAAACCCAACCGTTCCCTGCCGCGCCGTGCGCGCGGCTTCACGCTGGTCGAAGCGATGACGGTGATCGCGATCCTCGCGATCCTCACGGGGCTCAGCAGCGCGAGCTTCGTCTGGCTCAACCAGGCCACCACGATCCGCGGCGCGGCGTTCGATCTCGTGGCCGACCTCGATTTCGCCCGCAGCGAGGCCGTGAAGCGCAACCTCGACGTGACCGTACTGCCTCTCAACGATGACTGGGCGCAGGGCTGGCAGGTCATGGTCGGCAATGAGGTGCTGCGCTCGCGTGCTGCCACGGGAGGCCAGATCGGTTTCCCGTCGGCGCCGACCACTCTGACTTTCGACGGCGGCGGGCGCGCATCGCTCGCCACCGTCCGCAACTTCCAGATCTGCCCCCCAAGCGGCTCGGTCGCCGGGCGCGTCATCCGGATCGATCCCTCGGGCCTGTCGCGCTCGACCAAGGTCGCCTGCCAGGCCTGAAGCCCATGAGCAGTCGCAGCACACGTGCCGGCGGATACGCGCTGGTCGAAACGATGGTGACGATCGTAGTCATCGCGTTCGGCCTGCTCGGCGTCGCCGGCCTCGTCTCACGTTCGTTCGTGACCGAGGCCGAGGCGACGCACCGCACGCAGGCCGCGCTGCTGCTGCAGGACATGGTCACCCGCATCGAGGCCAACCGTGCGAACGCGGTTCAGTATGTGACGGGCGATGCCGGCATTACCGGCTACGAGACCGTCAACAGCGCGAAGTCCCTGCTCAACTGCGATCCCGCCGCGCCACTGGTCGAACGCGATCGCTGCGAATGGGGCCGTCTGATTGCAGGTGTCGAGGAGCGCATCCAGGGCGAGACCGCTTCCGTGCTGGTCGGCGGCATCGGCTGCATCTACGAGCTCGATGCATTCAACCGCGTGTACGCGATTTCAGTGGCCTGGCAGGGCCCGAGCGCCGGCGCCGATGCGATCGTCAACGACAATTTCGCGCCGACGAACTGCGGTCGCGACCTCTACGGCAACGAAGCGCAGCGCCGGATCGTGACCACGCTGCTACGCATTGGCACGCTCAACCCGCCGGTGGCGGCGGGGGGCGCGCCATGAGGCCAGCAATGACGCGGCGCTGCCGCACCAGCGCGGGCTTCTCGCTGATCGAGCTGATGATCGCGCTGACGATCGGGCTCATCCTGCTCGCCGTGCTCGCGTCGATGTTCGAGCAGACCACGAGCGGACGCACCGCACTGGAACGCGTCTCGCGCCTGACCGAGAACTCGCGCTTCGCCGCCGATGTCATCGGCGACGACATCCGGCACGCCGGCTTCTACGGCACGTTCATGCCGCCCACCGACACGGTGTTCGCCGATCCGGCGCCGTGCGACTGGAACGTCATCGACCTCGCCCGCATCGGCTGGCGGTTCGACCTGCCGCAGCCACAGTATCCGGCACAGATCCAGGGCTTCGACGATCCCGGTCCGGCCGTGGCGGCCATCGACTGCCTGCCGAACCGCGTGGCCGGCACCGATGTGCTCGTCATCCGCCGCGCCAGTTCCGCGGCGATCGCCGGCGCGACCGCCGACCTGCGCAACGTCTACGTCCAGCCCTCGCAGTGCATCAGCGACCCCGTGCCGCTGGTCGTCTCCAACACGGCAGCGCTGTTCACCCTGCGCACCGCCGCCTGCGATGCCGCCGCCCTGGCCCCGGTGCGACGCTACTTCGTCCGTGTCTATTACGTCGCAAGCTGCAACGAGTGCGCGCCGTCCGATGGCGTGCCGACGCTGAAGCGGCTGGAGTTCGTCGACGCGGCCATGCGCGTCGTTCCACTGGCCGAAGGCGTCGAGAATTTCCAGCTCGAATATGCCTTCGACGTCGACGAGGATGCGACTCCCGATACGTTCCTGACCACCACGACCACCGACACGGCGCCGACCTCGCGCTGGTCGAACGTCGTGGCCGTGCGGCTCCACATCCTGATGCGGACCACCGAAGGCGCAGGCGCCGCCAATACCTCGCCCGCGGTCTATGACCTCGGCCCGGGCCACAACGCCGATACCTGCCGCGTCGGATTCAAGTGCCGGTCGCTGTCGACGATCCTGCGGCTCAACAACGTCGCCGGACGAAGGGAAAGCTGATGACGCGCCCGCTGCCGCTCCATCGCCAGCAAGGCGCCTCTCTGATCGTCGCGATCGTCTTCCTGCTGCTGCTTGGCACGCTCGCGCTGACGGGGCTGCGCGCCAGCACGACGAACGTCACCATTGTCGGCAACATGCAGGCACGGCACGAAGTGTCGGCCACCGCGCAGATGCTGATCGAGCAGACCGTCAGCTCCGACGAGTTTGCCCGCAATCCCCAGGGCGTGCTGCAGGCCGCGCGGGTCGAAAGCGACTTCAACGGCGACGGGGCTGTCGACTCGATCGCGACCTTTGCCGAGGCGCCCCGCTGCCTGCGCGCGCGCAGTGTCTCGTTCCTCGACCTCGATCCTTCGAATCCGATCGACGCACCGTGCTTTGCCAGTGCGGCGCTATCCAATCCCGGGCTCGTCCCGTCCGGCGGCGGGCCGGCCGGGTCGCTGTGCGCGGATACCGAGTGGCAACTGAGCGCGCGCTCCATCGATGCGCGCACCGGCGCCGCCATCACCCTGAACCAGGGCGTCAGCCTGCGAACGGCTGCAATCGGACTTACGACGGTGTGCCAATGACCTCCATATCCCGCCAGGACCTCGCCCGCCAGCTCGCGCTTGCGTTGAGTGCGCTCACGCTGGCTGTCATCAGCCTCGCCTGGAGCGGCAGCACGCGCGCGGACGACATCGACATCTACTCGATGCCCAACACCGAGGGCTTCCGGCCCAACGTGCTGATCGTCCTCGACAACACGGCCAACTGGAGCGCCAGCATCCCGACACCGCTGTGCGACGCGACGGGAGCGATGGTGAAGGTCTCGGCGCCGAACAAGGAGGAAGGCACCAAGATGGGAGCGCAGAAGTGCGCGCTCTACAAGCTGATCAACAGCCTGTCGGTGGCCGATCTTGGCCAGTTCAATTTCGCCGTGATGCTCTTCAACGAGTCGCCGGACGACAGCGGCTACCCGCGCCAGGCGTTCATCCAGGTACAGGGCGCGAGTGACAAGCAGAAGTTGCTCAACCTGATCAGCGGTCTCGGCATCAACAAGGACAAGGGCAACAACGCCTCGACCGCCACCGCGTTCTATGAGGCCTACCAGTGGTTCACCGGTGCCAAGGTCTATCTGGGCAACAAGACCGCCACCAAGCACGATGCGGCCGCGTTCACCGATGCGACCAAGAGCCTGTATCGCTCACCGGGCCTCGGATGCGCGCGCAACCACATCATCTACCTCGCCAACGGCTCGCCACAGGACAACAACAACAGCGCCCTGGCACTGCTGCAGCGCCTGAATCCCAAGGCCGCTCGCTTCAGCATCCCGGTGGCAGAGAGTGTCTCGAACTCGGA